>Ga0315268_10000891_pt1 | contig 34949 bp, 37 predicted proteins | sample C1_top_MG_FD_204535 | JGI IMG/M metagenome (GOLD analysis project Ga0315268, IMG submission 204535) | Sediment microbial communities from Yellowstone Lake, YNP, Wyoming, USA - C1_top | ecosystem: Environmental > Aquatic > Freshwater > Lake > Sediment | place: USA: Wyoming | collected 2017-08-01
CCGATAAAGGAGGCATTTTTGAGCAACCTCATCTATCTTGACAACGGAGCGACGACTTTCCCGAAACCTGAGGAAGTCTATACCTATATGGATTATTTTTACCGGAACTTCGGCGTCAATCCCGGCCGTTCCGGATATGATCTCTGCATGGAGGCCGGGGAAATCGTCGAGGCCACGCGGAAGATGCTGACGGAGTTTTTTAACGGCACCGATCCCGACAGGCTCTGCTTCTCCTATAACGCCACGGACGCCCTCAACCTGATCATCTTCGGGATGCTCAAACCCGGCGATCATGCGATCTCGACCATGCTCGATCACAATTCGGTGCTGCGGCCTCTTTATCATCTATCCCTGGCGGGCGCGAGCGTCGAGTACGTTCCTTTCGATGGTGCCGGCTTTGTCGATCCCGACGAAATCCGGAAGAGGTTCCTATCGAACACCCGCCTGGTCATTGTTAACCACGCCTCGAATGTCATCGGGACCGTGCAGCCCATCCGGGAAATCGGACGGGCTTGTCGTGAAGCCGGCATTCCTTTCGCCATTGACGCTTCCCAGTCGGCAGGCAAGGTCAATATCGATATGAAAAATCAATTTCTGGACGTCGTGGCCTTCACCGGCCACAAATCGCTTCTCGGACCTACCGGCATAGGCGGTCTTTACGTCCGAGAGGACGTTGAAATTCGGCACACGCGGGCGGGCGGGACTGGGGTCCGCTCCGCCGTCAAGACCCATCTTTATGAATATCCCTATCGTTTGGAATACGGGACTCCGAATGTGGTCGGGATCGCCGGGCTTAACGCTGGAATGAAGTGGATCCTGGCCAAAAAACCCGAGACGATTCATGAACACGAAATGAAGCTCACGCAGATCCTCCGTGATGGCCTCCGCGACATTACCGGCGTGACGCTGTACTGTGCCGATGACCTCACGAACCACATCAGCGTTCTCTCCTTCAACATCGATGGTATCGACGCCGCCAACGTCGGCACGATGCTCGATGTCGACCACAACATTGCTTCCCGGACGGGGCTCCATTGCGCTCCCCTGGTCCATGAACATCTCGGAACGGACAAGATTCATGGCGCCGTCCGATTCGGCATCGGCCCCTTCAACACCGAAGAACATATTAGGGCTGCGATTAGAGCTGTCGGCGAAATTGCCGCAATGAAAAGAAAAAAATCCTAGAACGGATAAGCCGGCGCGGCCGTTATCTCAAACGCAGCCGTCAGGCTTGGGAAGGCCGGCCACCTTGCACGCTCCCTTGGCCGGGCCCGACGGGAACAGCTCATAGATGTGCTTGAGGGGAAAGCCCGTGTTCTGACAAATCTTGCGGACCATGGGAGCTAACTTTTTTTCTAAGTAAAAGCTCCGGATATAGTTCACGACCGCCCAGTGCTCGGGCGTCATTTCGTCAAGGCCCTCTTCGATTTTCGCTAAGATGCGGGCCGCCTGCTCGTCCCATTCCTCGGGATGGGCCAGGAATCCTTCTTCATTGACCTCAATTTTCTTGCCATCCTTTTCAATAAACGGCATATCATTATCCTCCGAATTTCGTAAAGTCGTTCATTGGAGGCTCTATCGCCGGTTTCAAGAAGCCAGCAGCCTCCGGCCACTCACTGGCCTGAGGCTGGCGAAAGGTCTCCATATTGATCAGGGTATCACCAACGCGTTCGAGACCAGATCCAGGACCTGGACAACCCTCATATCAAGCTCGTAATGCTTGATAACGTCGGTAAGCCCATCAATGCAATTATGACACATTGTACAGACGAGTTTAGCCCCAGTGGCCTTGAGCTGATCGGCTTTGATCTTCGCAACCTCGAGCCGGAGCGGCCTGTATTCAACCATAGAAAGAAGGCCGCCGCCGCCCGTGCAACAGAAGTTCTCCTGCCTGTTGGGATACATCTCGCGAAAATCCAAACAGACACGATTGATAACCCATCGCGGTTCTTCGACAAGATCCCCTGAGCGAGCGATGTTGCAGGAATCATGGAAAGTCACGGACTCTTGATTTCTGGAAGGATCAACTTTGATCCGGCCTTCCCGAAGATACCGCTGGAGCGTCACGACCACCGATTCTGTTGGAAGCTTCTGATCATAACCAGCCCAGTTATAGCCTTCCCAGCGCGTAGACCGGTAGCCGTGCCCACACTCGGAAATGACGATTCTTTTAGCCCGCAGTCTCTCTGCGGCCTCGTAGACGTTCCTCGCCACATAGCCTCCGAGGTTGTCATCCCCTGAATAAAGCCCGAAATTTGTCTGGTCCCAGCCCCATTTTGGCAGGGTCCATTTTTCCTTCGCGACATGGAACACCTTGGCGGCATTGGCGATAGATCGGGGGTCGAACTTGATCTCCCTGGGATTGATCGTATAAAGAATGTCACAGTCCGGGCGATCCACGGGGATATCAACGTCCGGATTCGCGAGCTCTGCCTGGAGCTCCTCCTTCATCCATTGGAGAGTGTCCAGGTATTCCTCTTCTGTGACGGCCATCTGGTTACCAGTCTCCCATTCGTCCCTGCTGACATTGAAGACGCCCTCCGGAACAATCCCTAGCTCGGTCAGGAGGCCCCGTGTGAACCGGACCAGGAGCCCAGTGTCCACGCCCATGGGACAGTTGAGCGTGCATCGGCGGCAAGCACTGCAGGCCCCAAAGACGACATTCTTTAGGCGGTTGAGGTCCTCATCATTTTCCGGAGAGTCGGCGTGAACCCACCAGGGGATGATCCGGCCCATCCAATCCAAGTGCCTCTTGAAGATGCGCCGAATCTGGTCGGCCTTGTAGACTGGCGTCATCGTCGGATCGTCCGGCCTGGCCAGGAAATAATGGCAGGACTCGGCGCACATCCCGCAATGAACGCAGGCGGTCAGGGAGAGGGCCAGATGTCGGTTGATCCTTTGGCCCAGCAAGCGGAGGAACGATCCGACGTTGTCGGCATTCGGACGATATATCTTGAGCCGGTTTTGACCGAGAGAAGGGATTTGGTCCAGCCTGGCTTGATCCTGAGATTTCGTTTCCAGGGGGGCATCGACGATCCCGGACGGCATGTTCTTTTTATGTTTCATCAAAGTCCCCCCTTCTCCTCGGCCCGAGAGGATCGATCGCCTCCTGCTCTCTTGGGGGGAATTGCACCACGATGCCCCAGAGTCCGTCCCAAGAAATACCGGGTAAACGGATAATAAAGATAATGACAGATCTTTGAAAACGGAACGTAGATGAGGAAAAAAGCCGTAAGACCGAAAAATAGAAAGAGCGGCCATTCGGCACTGCGGAATTTATTGCGAACGGCCAAAACTCCAGCCGCAAAGAACAGGATCATGAGGATCAAAGAAAAATAATCATCAGCCGTGTTGATGAGCCGGAGAGCGGGGTTCGTCAAACGCCGGATGAGGCGGAGAATGCCCACCAGGAACGCCGCCCCGATGATCACTTGAAAAACCTTGACGGCGATTTTGACTTCAAAAAAAGACGGCCTGTAGGGGATAATAAACGTGGCCATTATGGCGGCTGTCACACCAAGATGGAAGATTACGAACTGGACGTAAAACCAGGGCTTCTTGCGGGTCGACTCCATCGCCCACGGCATGGCAATATTCATTAACGAATATCCTATTCCTGCCTTTGAGCTGCCGGCCGGGAAGGTGCGTTCTTTTTTGAATTTGAACCTGAAAATCCAGACCAGGCGGACAATGTAGACAACAGACATAAAAAGAAGGGCCGCGATCTGGACCTCATTCTCAAGAAACTTTAAAGATTCACTCACAGGAAAACTCTCAGGACTCAAAACTACCGGATGGATCGCCTTGAAGAAAGCGCCGTCCTTCGGGTGGAAATACTCATTATACCAAACCCTCTTCCTCTGTCAAAAAAAGCTAAGCTTGAGCTCTTTGACTCTAGCGCATGCCGAGGGAAGGGGTCGAGGGCTCGATGACAAAAGCGGTGTAGAGAGAGGATGGTAGCGATTTGACTTACCCTGAAATTTTATATTAGGATAGTCGCAATCGATGATCAAGAAAAAATCGGGCGTTCTTGCCGGGGGCATTTTACTGCTCTTCCTCTGCGTCCTGCTGACCATCAATTTTTTCCATACTGAAAAAAAACTCCACTCCGTTGAATCCTGTCCAGCCTGCCATTTTCAGCAGTCCTTCCTATCTGTCGGGCCCACCGTTCCCATTCAATTGCCACCGCTCTTCTTGGTCGCCATCCTGCCTTGTCTGGATCTATCCCAGAAGACGTCGGTTTTTTGCATCGATCTCGTCTCTCGCTCTCCTCCACTGTCCTGAAGCCTTCCTCTCCTTTAATTCGTTCCGAAATTTCTGTCTTCCCATATTGAGGAGGTAAGGACATCATGAAAAGGTTTTTCCTCTGCCTTTTCGCATATTATAGTTTGACCGGCCAACTCTCAAGCCAGATCCCGGCGTCAGGGGAAGCTCTAACCCTTGACCAGTGTATCGCCGTCGCTCTGAGTCAGAATCCGCTTCTCGAGTCCTCCCGGCAGCTCCACCAGGCCTCTCTAGCTCGCGTCCAGCAGGCCAAAGCGCTGGCCCAGCCGAGCCTTAATCTTGACTCCGATCTGCAGCCGAGGCTGTTTGACTTCAAGGGCTCTGGTGAATCCTATTTCGGTTTGAGCCAGAATTTGGATTTTCCCGGCAAGCGCAGCTTGCGGGGAAAAATAGCCTCCCGGGAATCCAACGAACTGGAAATGGACACGGAACTTTTAAAGCTCGACCTTGTCTTCCAAGTCAAGGAATCCTTCTACGGTCTCCTTCTCGCCCAGGAGATCCAGAAATATGCCGAGCAGGATCTTGAGTTGGCGAAGGATTTTCTCCAGAAGGCGGAAATTAAGTTTGAAGCCGGCGACGTCGCCCGGGCCGAAGTCCTGCGGGCCCGCGTAGAGGTGGCCAAGGCAGAAAACTCGGTCAGAGCTACGGCCAACGATGTCCGTCTGGCCAAGGCCAGGCTGAATTTTCTTCTCGCCAGAAGAAAATATCAGCCCCTGGAAATCGCCGGCGAATACAAAAAACGGAGCCCGGAATTCACGCTTGACGAACTTAAAGAGAAAGCCTTGGCTGTGCGCCCGGAAATCAAAAGGGTCGGGTTTTCGCTGGATAAAGAAAGCCTGCGCAAAAAACTGGGCTATTTCAGCTATCTCCCGGATTTCAGCCTGGGGCTGTCTACGCACAGGCTGTCGGGAGTCCCAACGACCTGGGATTTCACGCTTTCCTTCCGCATTCCGGTCTTTTTCTGGCAGCCGCTGAAGGGAGAGATCGCCGAGGCCGAAGCCAATCGGGAGGCTTACCGAAAAGAGCGGGAACACCTCGCCAATTCCATTGCCCTGGAAGTCGAAGATTCCTTCGCCAATGCCCAGATGGCCGCTCGCCAGATCGAACTCTATGAGAAGGAGATTCTCGCTCAGGCTGAAGAGGCCTACAACATGTTCCTTTTCAGTTTTCAGGAAGGCGAGATCGGCGGCATCGAACTGATCGAAGCCAGGCGCACCTTGATCGAGGCCAGGAAGTCTTACGCCGACGCTCTGAACAACTTCAACGTCGCCCTGGCGGCGCTGGCGAAATCCGTTGGTCAAGACCTGGAGGAACTCCGTAATGATTAAAAAATATGTAACCCTAGTCTTATTGGCTGTCATGAGTTTAATTTGGCAAACGGACTGTTCCAGGTCCGCGCCGAAAAGGCATGGTGCTGAGAAACAAGTCTCTTCCGATCGGGAAGCAGGGAACCGGCCGGGAGCCCTCGAGCCAGCGGGAAAGGGACAAATCGGCCGCACTCCATCAGGCCGCGGACTGGGCCGTCGCGGCGGCCTGGAGAGAGGAGTCTCCGATATCATCGTTCTTTCGGATGAAGAGAAAAAGGCTTTTGAAATCCGGACGATCAAGGCGTCCCGGCGGGCAATGCGCAACCAGCTCAAGGCCATGGGCAAAGTCCTGTCGCCGCAGCAAAAAAGAGCCATCGTCAGCTACGCTTTTCCAGCCCGGATCGCCGATATTCATGTCGCCGTCGGCGATTGGGTCAAGACCGGCTCGAAACTGGTGACGCTCCAGAGCGAAGAAGTCGGCAAGGCGAGGGCGGAATTCTTCAAGGCCGAAGCGGATTTCGAGCTGGCCAAGAGAAGTTTGGAAAGGGAGAAAAATCTCAATGAGCGGGGCGTGGGAGCCCGCAAAAACCTGCTGGCCACGGAAGCGGAATTCAAGGTGGCTGAAACCAGCCTGGACGCGGCAGAGAAAAAGCTCCACGTGCTTGGATTTTCCGAGGTCCAGGTTGAGGAGATGAAAGAAAGCCATCAGATCAACCCGATCATCTCGCTTTACGCTCCGATCGGGGGGAAGATCATCGCCTTCAACGCAGTGCGCGGAGCCATGGTCGATCAAAACACGGAAATTCTTAGTATATTGGACCCGACATTGGTCTGGGTCGACGCTGAGATCTACGAGAGAGACATCGCGCGGATCAAGCTCGGCCAGGAAGTGAAGGTCTCCGTGCCCGCCTACCCGGCCGAATCTTTCCAAGGCAAAGTCTGTTTCATCGGCGATGTGCTCAAGGAGGAGAGCCGGACAATCACCGTAAGGACCGAGGTTCCCAATCGGGATTTTAAACTCAAACCGGGCATGTTTGCCGACATGATCATCTATCTCAACCACCAGGATGAGGTCCTGGCGGTCCCTGAGGAGGCTGTCCTGGACGATCGGGCCGATAAAATCCTCTTTGTCGGGGTCAATGACGGCTACCGGCTCCAGGTGGTTAAGCTCGGGATGAAGGATGCCGGATTCTGGGAAATCGTCGGCGGCCTTGCGGAAGGCCAGGAGGTCGTGACCGTCGGCTGCTATCAGCTCAAGTCCAAACTCTATGATGAGATTCTGAAGAAAGCCGGAGTACGTTGACAATGATCGACCGAATCATTGATTTTGCACTAAAACATCGGCTGCTAACGATCTTCCTTGTCGCGCTGGCGGCGATCTGGGGAGTCATTGTCTATCACCGTCTCCCCAAGGACATTTATCCGGACCTCAACGCTCCACTCGTCAAGATCATCACCGAAAACCCGGGCATGGCTTCCGAGGATGTGGAAAGGCTGATCTCTTTTCCGCTGGAGAGCCTTCTCTCCGGCGCTCCTCATGTGACACGCGTACGGTCGGAGTCGACGACGGGAAGTTCGGTTGTGACTGTCGAATTCGATTGGGGTACGGATATCTATCTCGCCCGTCAGATCGTCTCCAGTAAACTGGAATTGATCACCGGGCGGCTCCCCCTGGGCACGACCCAGCCGATCCTCGGACCCATTTCTTCACGAATGGGCGAAGTATTCGAATTCGCTGTGACCGGAGAGGATGCCGACCCCATCGAGCTCAGGTCGGTGGCGGATTGGACCATCCGCTACCGCTTGCAGGGAGTGCCCGGAGTTTCCTTCATCATCAACCTGGGTGGATTCGTCAAGCAGTTCCAAGTCTACCTTAAGCCTGAAATGCTCCGGAACTACAACATCACCATCGCCGAGGTCAAAGCAGCGATCGAGAACAGCAACCGTAACTTTTCCGGCGGCATTATCTCCAAGGGCGCGCAGGAAGTGCTGATTAAGGGGCTAGGCCGCATCGAGACCCTGGAGCATATCCAGAACACGGTCATAACATCCCGGAACAACATTCCGGTCTATGTCAAAGACGTGGCGGAGGTCAAAATCGGCGGGAGGTTCAGGCGGGACGCCGCCAGCCACAACGGCCGTGAGGCCGTCTATGTCACCGTGGAGAAGCAGTACGGGGGCGATACTCTCGCCGCCATCGCCAACATCAAGCAGGCCATCGCTCAAACCGCCAGAGACATCCCAGAAAAAATCAAAGTCAAGCCGTTCTACGACCAGTCTATCCTCATCCTCAAGTCCATCAATCATGTCGAAGTTTCCATCCTTCAGGGCGTTCTGCTTATCGTCCTGGTCATGCTCCTGTTTATGTGGAATCTCCGCAGCTCGTTCATCGCCTCGCTGACGATTCCGTTTTCGATCCTGATCGCCCTGATCCTGATGAGTTTTTTCAAGATCAATTTGACCGTCATGTCGATCGGCGGGCTGGCGATCGGCATCGGCAAGATGGCCAACGGCTCGATCATCATGGTCGAAAATATCTGTCGCATCCTGAACGAGAAGAAGGGCCAGGCACCGCCCCTGGCGCTGATCGCCGAAGCAGCCAAGGACGTCGGAAAGTATCTCTTTTCGGCGAGCCTAATCATCATCCTAGTCTTTCTTCCCCTACTGACCCTGCAAGGCCTCGAAGGCGCGATGTTCCGCCCCACGGCTTTTGCCGTGGCGGCCGCTCTTTTTGGCGCTATGATCCTTAACCTCACTCTCCAGCCCGTTCTGGCCTCTTATTACTTGAAGAAACAGAAGCAACGAGCAACAAAAAACCCCGTGACCGAATTTCTGGAGGACAAGTATCGCCATCTCCTCGACGGGGCCCTGGAGCACAAAAAAATTCTCATCACCGTGTTTGTCGTCCTGATCATAGGGGCGGGTGTGGCCTATCATTTCCTGGGGAAGGAGTTTGTTCCCCCTCTTGATGAAGGAGCCATCATGGCCTCTTCGGTGATGCTTCCGGAGACCTCGATCGAAGAGTCGATCAAAATGGGCACTCGGATCGAGAAGATCTTTCTTTCCTTTCCCGAAGTTGTTTCCGTTTCCCGGACCACCGGGACGGCGGAAGCCTCCGAGCATCTTCATCCTGTGAATCACAGCCATTACAATATCGAGCTCCTTCCAAGGGAGAAAAGGAAGCGGGGATTCAAAGAGATCACCCAGGCCATGCGCGAGGAGCTGGACAAGCTGCCCGGGGTGGCTTATATTTTCGAGCAGCCGATCGCCAACAAGCTGGCCGAGATGATGACCGGAACGGAGGGCCAGCTTTCGGTGAAGCTGTTCGGGCCCGACATGGCTGTTCTGAACGAAAAAATCGAAGAAATCAGGAATGTTCTGGCGGAAGTCAGAGGCGTCGCTGACCTGCAGATTGAGCAGACGACGGGCGTTCCGCAACTGGTGATCAGATTACGAAGAGAAAAGCTGGCGCTCTTCGGCATCTCGGTCGCTCAGATCGCTGATACCATAGAGACGGCGCTGAACGGAATCGAAGCGACCGATGTCTATGAGCCGGATCGGGTGACCTCCGTGCTTATCCGGCTGCCGCAGGAATACCGGAACGATGAAGAGGAGATAAAAAATCTTTTGATCAACGCTCCGAACGGCGAGCGGATTCCGCTCTCGGAACTGTCGGAGATTTCGAGAAGCGAAGGGCCGCAGACGATTTTTCGAGAAAACCTGATGCGCCGGAAGATCATCCTCTGCAATGTCATCAAGCGGGACATCGGGAGTTTTGTCGAAGAAGGCCAAAGGAGGATCAATGAAGCCGTATCGCTTGCGCCGGGTTATTATGTCACTTTTGGTGGACAGTTCGAAAGCCAGCAACGGGCCCTGAGGCATCTCACGCTGCTTATGCTCGTTGTCATCCTGATTATTTTCGTTATCCTTTTTTCTTCATTCGGCTCGGTCTGGCAGGCGCTCCTCGTTATCCTAAACATTCCGTCGACACTGATTGGAGGAATTCTGGCGCTTCTCATTGCCGGGCAAACGATTAATGTCTCCTCGACCATCGGGCTAATCGCCCTTTTCGGCATCTGCGTCCAGAATGACATGATCCTCGTCGCTAAGATCAATGATTTCAGGCGGCTGGGGTTGGGCATCCGCGAAGCCGTCGTCCAAGGAGCACTGACCAAATTCCGGCCGATCTTTATGACCGACATGGTCATGATCGTCGGCGTATTGCCTTTGGCTTTAATCGTCACCACGGGATCTGAGCTTCACAGGCCCCTGGCAGTCGTTTACATCGGCGGATTTTTCTTCGCCATTCTTTTGCGGCTGTTTATCGTGCCCGTACTATACGAGACACTCGGGCGGCTGAGGAGAAATAGCGAAGCGGACTGAAAAGAACCATCCTCCCGCAGGAGAGTTAAGATCCGTTCTCCTTCTTGAGCTCGTTCCAGAGCATCATCGCCCTGCAGCCGCCGAATGCTGTAGCCATCGCCGCGGCCTCTTCCAGCTCTTTATCGCCGATCCCCATCTCCCGGGCTTTTTTGATGTGGATTTTCGAGCAGGGCACGCAATTGACCGCAAGCCCGAGGGCCACGGCTATCAGCTCTTTGGTCACGACATCGAGCGCGCCGGGCTTCAGGGCCGTGCCCATGAAATTCTGAAACATGTCCAGAGCCAGGTCCGGAGTCCCGGAGCCCTGGGCACAACATTCTTCGTGTTGACTGTCATCATGTTCGGTCATAGGTGACTCCCTGCTCGGTTGAGGTTCCTTATTATTTTCGAGTGTCAGACCTCTTGTGGAAAGTCCTTTCTCATGCTGGATGCGTTCGGCCGGACTTTTTTCAACGCGGATTTTTCCCTTTGAGGAGCCTGCGATCCTGCCGATGACCGCCGCATCATGCAGGCCCGATCTTCTCATTTCTTCAAGAGCTTCGAAGGCTTTTTCCCCGGGAAAAGCAATCAGCAGGCCGCCGGAAGTCTGAGCATCATAGAGAACGGCCTTCATCTCCTCGGTAATCTCGTCAGAGAATTCGGTCCACGAGGCGCTGTAGTCGGCATTGCGCTCGTTGGCCCCCGAGTAGAAGCCCTGGCGCACGTAATCGGGCACGCCCGGAAACAGAGGCAGCCCGTCGCACCAGATGTCGGCCGTAACCTTGCTTTCGACAACCATTTGAGCCAGGTGGCCGAGCAGGCCGAATCCGGTGATATCGGTGCAGGCGGTCGCGCCGTGCTTGACCATGATCTCGGCGGCCGTCTTGTTGAGCGTGGTCATCGATTGTTCCGCCGCGGCGATCGATTCCGGCGAAGCTCGGCCGACCTGAGCGGCCAATGAGACGATTCCGGTGCCGAGCGGCTTGGTTAAGACCAGACGATCGCCGGGTTTTGCTCCGGCATTGGTGACGATGCCGGCCGCCTTGACGAGCCCGGTCACGGCGAAGCCGAACTTGACCTCCTCGTCGTTGATGCTGTGTCCGCCCAGCAGGATGGTGTCCGCTTCCGCCAGTACATCCATACCTCCTCGGATGATGTCGGCCATGACCTCGAGAGGAAGCCGCTCGACGGGGAACCCGATGACGGAAAGCGCCGTGACCGGCCGCCCGCCCATGGCATAAACGTCGCTAAGGGAGTTGCAGGCCGCGATCCGGCCGAACGTATAGGAGTCGTCAACCCCGGGTGTAAAGACATCCACCGTCTGGACGATCAGGATATCCTGAGTCAGCTCGAAGATCCCCGCGTCGTCCGCCGTCGCCGTGCCCACGATCAGCCGAGGATCCTCGACGACCGGCAGTTTTTTAAACACCTCATGCAGGTCTTTCTGGCTCACCTTGCTCGCGCATCCCGCATGCCTGACGTATTCGGTCAGGCGGACCTTTTTTTCAGGCCCTTCAAGCGCCACCCGCTCGCCCGCACAGGTACAGACGTTCTTTTCTTTGAACAGAGCGCAGGGACATTTTTGACGCGGATCGCAGACGCAATGGCCGATCTTGATGGAACGGGCCATGACCCGTTTGCGTTTTTCTCTGGGGTCGATGGGACGACTCCTTTTCCCGGCTTTTTTCCTGATTCGTCCTCGCCTATCTTACCATATCTCTCCTCGCGAGCATAGCCGCTCCAAGGGCGCTGGTGATTTGCGGATTGGGCGGGATAAGGACCAGTCCATACTTTCAGAATAGTTGCGGCCGCTTCGACAATTTTCGCCGTCTCCTGGCTGAGTCAAACCTACGAAACCAGCAAGGCGTCAAATCCGGAGATGGGCGGATTGTGAGCCTGCGGAACTCGTTGATTGGAGGTCAAGATTAACATCCAGCTCAGTCCGGATTTGCCGGATATCTATATTCGTCGTCGGAATCCCTTCAGACTCATTTCATTATTCAACTGAATTGATTCAAAAAAAATAAGGTCCTCACGGAATCAGGGATAGGCTCCTTATTTTGATTGGAATCTTCAGGCGCGTATAGTATTATTTCAACTGTAAGCGCATCCGATATTCGAGCCAAGGTGCTTTCCCGTTTTATTAAAAAAATGACGCGTGAAGAAAAATCCAAACGGGCGATTTCGAAGAGAAGCCGATTTCTGAAAATCGCGCTTTTCATCGTCTTCATAGCCCTGATGTTTATCGCGGCCGGCACACTCAAGTGGCCCGAACTGTGGCTTTTTCTCGGCATTTATGTCATAGCCATGACAGCCCTTGTTATCTGGCTGAAAAAGTATGATCCCGGGCTTCTCGAAGAGCGGATGTCCGTCAGGAAAGACGTTAAAGGCTGGGACAAAACCATCATCCGTATTTACACGGTCATTCTGGTGATCATGTTCCTTACGGCCGCCCTTGATGCAGTCAGATTTCGCTGGTCGCGCGTGCCGCTGGTCCTCAAGGGAATAGCCTATCTTTTTATTACAGTTTCCTCTCTGATCGGCTTCTGGGCCTTCCGGGAAAACTCCTACCTCTCCCAGTTTGTAAGAATCCAGATAGACCGTGGCCACCAGGTCTGCACTGCGGGTCCCTACAAATTCATCCGCCATCCGATGTACCTGGCGGTTATCTTGATCGTTCTCTTCGTGCCGCTCGTTCTCGGTTCCTTCCGGGCCCTTGTGCCGGCCGCGGCGATCGCCGCGCTCTTCGTGCTCCGGACCTCCCTGGAAGATAAAACCCTCCAGAATGAGCTTCCGGGCTACGCCGAATATAGTAAAAAAGTGCATTGGAAATTGCTCCCAAAAGTGTGGTGAAAAAGCCTATTCTGGGCGGCGAAAGCCGCCTCCGGGCATAATCAGCGTGTCACCGGTTACTCCTGATGGTTTTTTTCCTTTTCGTCTATTCTCTGAACGTAGGACTCGAAGGCGGCCCGGCCCTCGTCCTTCCAGTACTGCCGGAAGCGGCGCCATTTCTGCCCGTTTCCCGGAAGCGGGACCTCGTCTTCCCGGACTTCTTCGGCTCGGGCGTATTTCTTGAAGCGGTCCCGGAAGTGTTTCTCGAATCCGCCGTCGTGGCCCCGCTCCGAATGACTGAAACCGCCGAACAGGAGCTTGGCCAGCAGGACGATACCGAAAGCCTGCCAGAAGGTGATCGTGGCGAGGCCGAAAGCGGCGGCGGACATAGCCCACCAGAGCGTTCCGCTCAAGCCGGATAAACTCCGCCAGTCGGTTCATCGGTGGGCCTGTCCTTTCATCCTGTCCACATCCTACAGACGTACGGCCCAAGCATTTATTGCCTAAAAAGCCAATTTTGTTCTGACCGGCTGGACCGTCTTCTTCCCCTGGACCGCTCCACTGAGGGCATTTTGACAAAAAGGACCGAGAGGAAGCGAGGGGATCGAAGATCCTGATTTGGCCAAGGAGATTTATTTCATCGAACGGCAATAAAGCTGCCGGCTCTTCGTCTTGAATGGTGGAGGATAAAATGGCGACTTCAAGTGAGATTAGCAAAAAACTTCGATTCAAAAGGGACGCTGCATCCGGAGAACATCCTTATGGAGACGTAGGCCAGATGATCTGCCTCGTCGTCTTTCTCATTCTCTGGATACTCGATTCTATCGTCTTCCGGTTCTCGACTTTTCTGACCCACTATATCCCCTTCTATACCCGCTGGACGGCCACAGCTGCGGCCTTCGCCCTTGCCGTCTGCCTCATCCGAAACGGCCACCGCTTGGTTCCTGACGAGGCCTCCAGCGCGGGCGGACAGCTCGTCAAGGACGGGGCTTTTGCCCACCTTCGGCACCCGCTCTATGGGGGATCCCTTCTCGTTTATTTAAGCCTGATTCTTAGTTCCTTTTCGCTCCTATCGCTGGTTATATTCGGTGCGATCTTTCTTTTTTATAACGCCATCGCCACCTATGAAGAAAAAATCCTCGATAAAAAATTTGGCCGGGAATACCGGGTGTACAAGCAGAAGGTTCCCAAATGGATTCCGCAGTTGAAGACCTATGTTGGTCATTGATCGAGAGAGGCCGAAAGCCGAATCCCGCCACAGCCATGAGATCGTTCTGAGACGCTGAGCATGCTTTCGCACCCCACCGGCTTCACTCTGCACTGCCTCAACCCTCATGAAATGGTGAACACGACGGACCGGTTTTCGTTCAGTCGGAAGAGGGCTATCAGAATCCGGTTCCATTTTTCCCTTGACAAAATCAGGTCCTGGTCCTATATTATAACTGATAATGATTTTCATTTTCTATAAGAGGCCATGAATTGCCTGGACGATACCATTGGCAGAACCGGTTACGGGAAAATGTCTGCCGTTGGACTATCCCCCGTGAAGTGATCCTTGATCTACTGAGCCGCTCTTCCCGTCATATGAGCGCCAAGGAAATCTATGCGGCTTTGTATACCATGTATCCGGGCCTTGGCTTGACAACCGTCTACCGCACTCTCGAATTGCTCCATCGGCTGGGGTTTGTTCAAAAAGTGACGACAGGCGACGGCCAAACCCGGTATGAACTCAAGAGCGGGGGAAAAAAAGATCATCATCACCATCTCATCTGCATCAAATGCGGGAAAATCATCGATTATCGCGATTTCGTCCAGGAAGAGCTGGAACTGGTGAAAAAAACTGAAGAGATTCTAGCGAAAAAGCACAATTTCCTGATTCAGGACCACAACATCGAATTCCTGGGTATGTGCGAAAAATGCCGCTGAGTCTCTTGCAGCGTTTAAAAAAAGGAGGTTAACAACATGCCCGCAGGTGATCGAACAGGACCCTGGAGACTTGGCCCCAGGACAGGACGAGGCCTTGGCTACTGCTCCGGATTTCGGGCTCCCGGTTTCATGTTTCCCGGGCCCCGTGTGGGTTTTGGCCGAGGTTTCGGCTTCGGAAGAGGCTTGGGCAGGGGGATGGGCTTTGGCCGCGGCCGCGAAGGATGGTTTGCCTGGCCGTACTGGGCCTACGAGGCGGGATGGCACCCCCGATTCAATCCTCCACAGGGGCTCCCCTTCTACCCGCCGAGCCAGGAAGAGGAAAAGGCCATGCTCGAAGAGCAGGCCACGTTCCTTGAAGAGCAGCTCGAGCAGATCAGGGCGAGACTCAAGAAACTAAAAAAGGCCGGGAAGGAGAAGACAAGTGAGAAATAGATACAGGAGAATGTATGAGCTCACCGGCATGCCGGGCTGGATGCGATTCGGGTATTCGCCAGGCTGGCAGGGCCGGAGCCCCTCCGGCCTCGGCCCCTGCGCTCAATATCTGACGCATGGAACATGGCCCACTCCGCAGATGAATTCCGCCTGGCAGCAGGGTCAGGTTCCTTTTTCTCCCCAGCCCTGTTTCCCGATGCCTGGGTTCGCCACTCCGTATGATCCCTGGGGGGCGGCCGAGCTGACCCCGGAACAAGAGCTCGATTTTCTGAAGGCGGAAGCCCAACAGGTTCAGGATGAACTGACGGCGATAGAGGAAAGAATGCAAAAGCTGGAAGGAAGGGAAAAATGAAAGTTGCCATCTCTACAGAAAACGGATATGTCTCAGCCCATTTCGGGCGCTGCCCGGCCTATACTCTCGCGGAAATCCAGAATGGACGCGTTATCGCCCGCCTGGAAATCCCGAACCCCGGGCATCAACCCGGCTTTCTCCCCGAGTATTTATCGGCGCGAGGAGTCAGCGTCATCATTGCTGGAGGGATGGGACCTCGCGCCCAAGGGCTCTTTGCCGAAAAGAATATCGAGACCATGATCGGGGTCCAAGGCCGGATAGACGATGTGATCGAAAAATATCTCCGCCACGAACTTGAGGCCGGTCAGGATTTGTGCGACCACGCCGGGCACCACGAAGGTCCCTGCCGCCATGAAGAACAACAGGAAGAACTCAGCAGGGAAGCGCCTCGGCAGGGGAAACTCTGTGTGAGCGCAATGGGGCCGGACCTGAATGCCGAAATCGATCCCAATTTCGGCCGGGCTTCCTACTTCCTGATCATCGACCCGAAGACCCTGGAGTTCAACGCCTTGGCTAATCCTCACTCGGAGGCCGGTCACGGCGCGGGAATTCAGGCGGCTCAGTTTGTCGCCGACCAGGCAGTTTCGACCATCCTGACCGGCCAAGTCGGACCGAATGCCCAGCGAGTCCTAGAATCCGCCGGCATCCAGGTTATCAGCACGGAAAAATGCACCGTTCGGGAAGCCCTGTCCAGGCTCCAGAGAAGATAGCTGCGGCCGTGAAAGAAGAAGACATCAAGATTTCAAAGACGCTGGCCCGGATTAAGAACAGAATCCTGGTCTTCAGCGGCAAGGGCGGTGTTGGCAAAAGCACGGTGGCTGCCAACTTGGCCTTATCCCTTTCGCTCAAAGGCAAGAAAGTCGGCGCCCTCGACGTGGACATTCATGGTCCGAACCTGGCTAAGATGCTCGGCGTCGCAGATAAAAAGCTGAATATGTCCCCCGGAGGAATCAAACCCGTGCCGGTCAACGAGAACTTGAAAGTCATCTCCATGTCGTTCCTGCTTCAAGATCCGGACCTGCCGGTTATCTGGCGGGGCCCCATGAAGATGAAGGTCATACAGCAATTCCTTGGTGACGTGGACTGGGGGGACCTCGACTGGCTGATCATCGATTCTCCTCCTGGCACGGGCGACGAGCCTTTATCCGTGGCCCAACTCATTCCGGCCACAGGCGCCATCATCGTGACCACGCCCCAGGAAGTGTCAGTTCTGGATTCGCGAAAAGCCGTTGTCTTCGCCATGAAGCTTAACCTAAAAGTGCTGGGAATCATCGAAAACATGAGCGGCCTGACCTGTCCCCACTGCGGCCGCAGGATTGACCTTTTCAAGGTCGGAGGAGGCGAGCTGGCCGCGGCCGACCTGGGAGTCCCGTTTTTAGGCCGTATTCCCATCGAGCCACAAATCGTCATCTCAGGGGACGAGGGGAAGCCGTTCGCCGATAACCGGAAGGATTCGGAGGCCTCCCGGGCCTTTGCGGAGATTATCGAGAAGATCCTCGACAGCAGAATGTCATAAAATAAAGAATCGGAGAAGCCAATGAAGAAAATCGGGATCATCATCTGCGGACGTTATCAAACGTGCGGCGGAGGGAAATGCTTCCGGGCTATTCGGGAGCGCGTGGGCGGTTTTGCCCGATATCCCAAGAATGAGCCTGTCGAGGTCGTCGGGTTCTCTTATTGCGGAGGATGCCCGGGCGGCAATATCGAATACGTTCCCGAAGAAATGAAGAAGAACGGCGCGGAGGTCATCCATCTGGCAACCGGATTGGTCGTCGGATATCCTCCCTGCCCCTATATCCGACAATTCAAGGAATTTATCGAAGGGCGCTACGGCCTTCCCGTCGTCGTCGGGACTCATCCTATCCCCCTCAAATACCTAGAAGTGCACAAGAAGCTGCCTTTCTGGAAAAATTCGAACATAAAAGAGCTGGCCGGCGATCTGATGAAGGAAGACAAAGCGATCATGGAGTCTTATAACTAGAGGAGGTTCAAAATGCGAGGAAGAGGACAGGGCGGACAAGGAAGAGGTCAGGGCCGAGGCGGAGGCGGGGGCCGCGGTCGGATGGGTGGTCAAGGTCTCGGGCTGGGTGGTTCGTGCGTCTGCCCCTCGTGCGGCACCCGGGTTCCGCACGAAAGAGGAGTGCCCTGCATCCAGCTCTCCTGCCCCAAATGCGGCGGCAAAATGACCAGGGCTGATTAATTCCGATGCCCATATACGAGTACAAATGCCAGGACTGTGGACAAGTTACTGAAGTTCTGGTCCGATCGACCCAAGCCGATTCAGAATTGCGCTGTGGACATTGCCAGGGCCGGAATCTGAAAAAGATGATCTCGTCCCCCGCGGCCGTTCTGAGAGGGCCATCGTCTCCCAAAGGAAAGACCTGCTGCGGAAAGGACGAGCGTTGTGACACACCGCCCTGTTCGTCGGCCGGAACTTGCCGACGGGATTAGTTGGGGAAAAATTTTTCTGAAGAGAGGAATCTATCTCAGTCTGAATTCTTTGCCCCAGGAGGAAAGCTTGACAGAGAAGAAGAACACCAATCCTTTTACCGCGGTGATCCATGCCGGACAGCATCCGGATCCTCTGTTTGGCGGAGTGTCCGTGCCCATCTATCAATCGTCGACTTTTTCTTTCAAAAGCGCCGAGCATGGAGCGGCACTGTTCCGGGGCGAGGAGGAAGGCTATATTTACACGAGGATCGGCAACCCGACAATCAAAGCGCTTGAAGACTGCATAGCCATTCTCGAAAATGGCTATGGCGGCCTGGCCACGGCTTCGGGCATGGCAGCCATCTCCACAACCTACCTGGCCTTTCTCGATCGCGACTCGCATCTGATCAGCACCGATGCGGTTTATGGACCCTCCCGGACGGTGGTGGAAAATGAGCTGTCCAGGTTTGGCGTCCAGGCGGATTTCGTCGACACCTCCGATATCAAGCAGATTAAAAAACGCTTGAAGCCAAACACAAAAATCCTTTTTGTCGAGACTCCGGCCAATCCGACCATGGCCCTGACCGATATTCGGGCTTGCGCTGCCCTGGCCAGAGAGCATGGCTTTCTTCTGGTCGTGGACAACACCTTCTCCAGTCCAATCCTTCAAAATCCCCTGGATCTGGGAGCCGACGTGGTCATTCACAGTCTGACCAAGTTTCTTAACGGTCACAGCGACGTCGTCGGCGGGATCATCGTGGCCAAGGATGAAAGTCTCTTCAAGCGGCTGCGCAAAGTCCTGACCCTAATGGGTGGGACTATGGATCCGCATCAGGCCTGGCTCATCTTGCGCGGTGTGAAAACGCTGGCTCTGCGGGTGGAAAAGAGCCAGGATAACGCCATAAAGTTGGCGCGGCACCTGGAAAAACATCCGCGGGTTAAATGGGTCAACTATCCCGGCCTGGAAAGCCATCCTCAACGCGAACTGGCCAGGAGGCAGATGAAGGGGTTCGGTTCGATGCTCTGCTTCGGCCTCAAGGGAGGGTTTGAGGCGGGAAGAAAAATGATCAACGCGGTCAAGCTCTGCACGCTGGCCGTCTCCCTGGGAGGAGTAGAGAGCCTGATCCAACATCCAGCCAGCATGACTCATGCGGGGGTGCCCGAAGAGGAAAGAAAAAAGGCGGGAATCACGGACGACCTGATCCGCTTGTCTGTCGGTTGTGAAGGCTATGAAGACATCAGGGAAGATCTGGATAGAGCGATCGAGCTGGCTGATTGAGAGAAATTCGGCCAGCTGAGGGAGCGTCACGGCTTTTTAGAGAAGAATAGAGGACAGATTTTATAAAAAATGGAGTCGGGAAGAGGATATCGCTCTTATGATAATTTCGGTAGCCAGCGGAAAGGGCGGCACTGGAAAAACGACCGTTGCGGTCAACCTTGCCCTTTCTCTGGAAGAAACGTATTCAATTCAATTTCTGGACTGCGACGTCGAAGAGCCCAACGCTCATTTTTTCCTGAAGCCTCAAATCGAGGAGAGCCAGGAAGTCTTCATGCTCATCCCCGAGATCGACGAAGCCCGCTGCAATTATTGCGGCAAATGCGCCGAGGTTTGCGCCTATCATGCCCTCGCGATAGTCAAAGGGGCCGTCCTCGTTTTCTCTGAGCTCTGTCACGGCTGCGGCGCCTGCAGCCTCCTCTGTCCCGAGAAGGCAATCAAAGAGGTCGGCAAAAGAATTGGAGTCATCGAATCCGGTCATGCGGGGAAGGCAGCTTTTCTCAAGGGCCGACTGGATATCGGCCGGGCCATGTCACCGCCTTTGATCAGGACCCTGAAAAAACGGATGGACCCTGGCCGGACCGTCATCATAGACGCCCCGCCCGGCACGAGCTGCCCGGTTGTCGAATCCCTCAAAGGAAGCGATTTTTCCCTCCTCGTCACCGAGCCGACGCCCTTCGGGCTGCACGACCTGGAGCTTGCCGCCGCCACGGCCAAAAAGATGGGCATTCCCAGCGGAGTTGTGATCAACCGGGCATCCCTGGGAAACGGAGACGGGAAAATCCGGGATTTCTGCGCCCAGGAAGAAATTCCCGTGATAATGACAATTCCTTTTGACCGGAAGATCGCTGAGGCCTATTCGCGAGGACAAACCATTCTTGAAGCGTTTCCGGCTTACCACGAAAAATTTCTGGCGCTGTTCGAAAGGATCGGGAAAATCGGGTCATGAAACAGATCGTCGTCATCAGCGGGAAAGGCGGCACCGGCAAGACCGTCCTATCGGCCTGCTTCGCCGCTCTCTCCCGGAACGCCGTCCTGGCCGACGTCGACGTGGATGCCGCCAACCTCCATCTGCTTCTCCACCCGGAAATCCAGGAGCGGCACATTTTCAAAAGCGGCCAGAAAGCTCGCATTGACGCGGAGAAATGCACCGGCTGCGGACTTTGCCTCCCGACGTGCCGGTTCGACGCCCTGATCGAAAACAGCAATAGGAAAGTCGGCGTCAACCTTCTCTCCTGTGAAGGGTGTGCGGTCTGCTTCCATATCTGTCCCGTTCACGCCGTCACCATGGAAACCCCAACTTCGGGGGAATGGTATGTTTCCAAGACCAAATACGGCCCGTTCGTGCATGCCCGGCTGGGTATCGCCGAAGAAAACTCGGGCAAATTGGTCACCGCGGTGAGGAAAAAAGCCAGAGAGATCGCCGAAAAAGAGGGGCGCGATCTCCTGATCATGGACGGGTCTCCCGGCATCGGCTGCCCGGTGATCGCCTCGCTGGCCGGGACGGACCTGGCCCTCGTCGTGACCGAACCGACTCCCTCCGGCTCTCATGACATGGAAAGAATCGTCGAGCTGGCGCGTCATTTCAAGATCGCGGCGGCCTGCTGCATCAATAAATACGACCTCAACCACGACAACTCCGACGGAATCGAGCGATGGTGCAGAGCACAATCGATTCCCGTTTTGGGGAAAATCGCCTTCGACCCGGCCGTGACTGAGTCGGTCGTTCGAGGCGTGCCCTACGTGGAGTACGCCTTGAACTCATCTGCGGATGAGATTCGAAGGATGTGGTTGTCCCTGTTGAGATTCATCACTTAAGAAAGGAGGCATTTTCGAATGAAAGAGCCGACTTGGCGATACCTTGGGGATGTGCTCTTGTCAATAAAACTCTGATCTTGACCGGGGACATGTACCGTTTGGCCGAAAGGCAACTCAGCTAATGCTGCCTTGAATATTTTTTAGGGGAGATCGCGGATGAGCGGAGACGAAGAGGACGTAGAAAAATTCGCTAGGCAGCTCCAGGAACAGATCATGGAGCAGATTCGAAAACTCTATTCTGAAACGGTGATCGGCCACTGGCAGAACCCAAGGAATTTCAGGACCCTTGAAAATCCTGACGGATACGCCAAAGTCAAGGGCATCTGCGGAGATACCATGGAGATGTTTCTCAAAGTGAAGGACGACAAGGTCACCGAGTGCACATTCCAGACGGACGGCTGCGGAACGACCATCGTCTGCGGGAGCGTGGCCACGGAGCTGGCTGCCGGCAAGCCGTTTATCGAGGCCCTTGGCTCCGTGAGCGCTACTGAGATCTTGAGGGTTTTAGGCGATCTTCCCGAGGAAAGCGTTCACTGCGCCCAGCTGGCCGCCGAGACGCTGCGCCGGACCCTGGCCGATTATCTTTGCCAGAAAAATACTCCCTGGAAGAAAAATTATCGGAAAACATAAAAAGGAGAGGGTCATGCCGTTATCATCGCCCATCAAACTTCTGTCTCTCGTTTTGGCTGTCTTTTTGTCTTTTGTTTCCTTGCAGGCAAGTGGGAACCCGGCCGCAGAAAGCGGGAGCGCCTTACCCGAGCGGACCCTTCGCTTCACGGTTCTTTATGACAATTACCTCCACCGGGAAGGGACCAAAACGGATTGGGGATTTTCCTGTTTGATCGAAGGGACGGAGAAGACCGTCCTGTTTGACACCGGAACGCAACCCCAGATCCTGATGCATAATGTCGGCGTCTTGAAAGCCGACCTGAAAAAGGTGGACCTGATTGTCATCAGTCACAATCACGGCGACCACACCGGAGGCCTCTTCGCCGCCCTGGAGCGAAATCCCAACGTCACCGTCTTTTTCCCGGTTTCCTTTCCGCCGGAATTCGGGCGCCGGGTGGAAAACCTGAAGGCCAAAGCCCAAACCGTCGACAAACCCGTCGAAATCTGCCGGAATGTCTATCTTACCGGCGAGATGGGCGACGCAATCAAAGAGCAGTCCCTAGTCATCGACTCGCCCAAGGGGCTCGTCATCGTTACCGGCTGCTCTCACCAGGGGATTGTGAGCATCCTCAGGCGGGCAAAGGAGATCCTGGACAAGCCGATTTATCTTGTTTTCGGCGGTTTCCACCTCGGGAACAAATCGGGCACCGAAATGCAGGAGATCATTGCCGCGTTTAAGGAACTGAAGGTCGAAAAATGCGGGGCCACCCACTGCACCGGCGACGCCCGGATCGCTATGTTCAAGAAGGCGTTCGGCGAGAATTATGTGACTATGGGGACGGGGAGGATCATCGAGGTCCCCGGCCTTTAGCTTTCCCGCCGTGCCCGACAAAAATCGGTTATGGATGCTCGCCTGAAGACATGAACGCTATCATAATCACCAAAGAAATTGACTTGTTTGAAAACGCCGGCTTGTCCGATGCCTTAAGATTCCGGTCCAGGTAACATGAAAACGGAGGATCAGGGGCTCTACATTTTGGTGATCAACGTCGAGAAAGGCCAAAAAATCAAGGTCGCGAAATTGCCAGAAACCTATTACCAGCCGGGGTTCTATCTGTACGTCGGCAGGGCCAAGCGCGGTCTCAGAAAAAGAGTCGACCGTCATTTGAGAAGGGATAAAAAGCTCTTCTGGCACATCGACTATCTCCTTCAAAAATCCAAAGTCGATGAAGTCTGGACAAGACATGACTCTCTAGACGAGTGCCGGACTGCCAAGAAAATCGCTCAAATCGCTAAATCCTCCCTCATCCTGGACAATCATTTTGGCGCTTCGGACTGCCGTTGCCCGGGTCATCTTGTCTATGTCGCTGAATTCGATGAACTCAGTCAGGTCAGAAAAAGACTGGCCTTTGAAAGAGTAAAGACCCATGAAATTCCCCTTTAAGCCAATCGGAATCATCCATTCACCTTTTAAGAAGACCGAGGACATCGATGCTAGAAAGTTCTCCGATCGTCGTGGCTTTGATCCGATCGAGGGAGAGATAGAAATATTCAAGGAATACGCAGAGGGGCTCAAGGATACAGAGGGTTTTTCTCATCTCATCCTAATCTATGTCTTCCACCGGTCCGAAGGATATCGACTCCTTACGAAACCCTTCCTGGATAATAAACTCAGAGGGGTTTTTTCAACTCGAAGTCCTCACCGTCCTAATCCTCTGGGCTTGACCGTGGTTAAAATTCTCGAGAGGAGCGGCCCTATCCTCAGAGTCTCCGGAATCGACATGATCGATGGAACACCCATTCTGGACATCAAGCCCTACACCCCGAGAGACCAGAAATCGCCCATAAGGCTCGGATGGCTTGAAGACAAGATGAGGCAATCTCGCAAAGAGTTACGTCCGAGACCATTCAAAATTGTCAAAATAAAGAAACAGGCTCAGGGGAAGTGAAATAGAAAAAATAGCTTTTGGACCCATTCCTTCAAGGCGCTTGGGAAGGAGTCTGGGCGTGAACAACATTCCTCCCAAAGTCTGCTCGTATTCCTGCGTGTACTGTCAGATAGGGTGCACGGTCAAGATGCAAATCGAACGACAGGCGTTTTATAAACCAGAGGAAATTCTCAGAGATGTGGAAGAAAAGATTGAGAAAGCAAAGAACGTCGAGGAATCCATCGACTTTCTCACCTTCGTTCCGGACGGCGAGCCCACACTTGATCTTCATCTCGGCGAAGAGATCAAGCGGCTTAAAAAGCTCGGAGAAAAAATTGCCGTGATTACCAATTCTTCGCTCATCTGGAGAACAGACGTCAGGGATGATCTGATTGAAGCAGACTGGGTCTCGTTGAAGATAGACGCTCTAAGCCCCGATGTCTGGAGGAAAGTCAATCGGCCTCATGGTTCTCTGGGCCTGGATCAGATTTTGGAGGGCATCTCCGAATTCGCCCGGACTTTTAAAGGCAAGCTGGCCACAGAAACGATGCTCGTCCAGGATCTTAATGACCGGGCTGAAGAAATAGAGAAAATCTCAGATTTCATCGCCAAAATAGCGCCTCAGGAAAGCTATATTTCTGTTCCCACAAGGCCGCCGGCTGAAAAGTCGGTTAGACCACCCGCCGAATCCATAATCAACATCGCCTATCAGGTTTATACAAGAAAGTCGATTCCAACCGAATATTTAATCGGATATGAGGGAAACGCCTTTGCCTTCACAGGAAATGTTAAGGAGGATTTGCTGAGCATTACGGCCGTGCATCCCATGAGAGATGACGCTGTTCGTGAGCTTTTAAGAAAAGCGAATTCCAGCTGGGACGTGATTGAAAAATTGCTAGACGAAGACCAATTGGTTGAGATCAAATATGAAAACAGGGTATTTTATTTAAGGAAATTGGCGACTATAAAAAAATGCGCGCCGGGCTGTTCCGGCTAAAAAGATGAAAAAAGAAATCGTCGACCATTTCGAAAAGACTTGGAAAAGCTTCGATGAGTGGTTTGAATCGCATCAGGCGCTTTACCTCACGGAACTGGCTGCCCTCGAAAAGGCCGTCCCCTCCGGGCTTGGCCTGGAGATCGGAGTCGGGACGGGCCGATTTGCCGCGCCCCTGAAGCTTCGATTCGGCCTGGACCCGGCCATCAAGATGCTGCGGGCAGCACAAAAGCGAGGAATCTCCGTTGTTCAAGGGATGGGAGAAAACCTGCCCTTCAAAGCGCAGTCGTTTGATTTCGTCCAAATTGTCTTCGTCATTGAATTCGTAGATCATCTTTCTATTTTTTTGAAAGAGGCGGTTCGCACGCTCAAGAAAAACGGGGCCTTGATCCTGGGTTTTATTGATAAGGACAGTCAGTGGGGAAGGTATTATGCCCGAGACCCATCTCACAGAATTTATTTCCATCCGCCTTCTTGTGAGGAAATTCTGGATATTCTCAAGAAAATAGGCATGGAGTTCGAGGAGGCCTTCCAGACTCTGTTCCAACCTCCCCCTGACCTTAGCCGAAAAGAGGAGCCGAAAAGCGGTTTTGGAGAGGGGGGCTTTGTTGTCTTCAAGGCCATAAAACCTAAGAAAAAGCTTGCTTTTGGGAGGGCCGAGCGTCATGGAAATTAAATTCAAACCGATCGGAATGGTGCATTCTCCTTTCAAAAAAAGCGAGGATATCGCCCTCCGAAAATACGCCGATCCGCAAGGATTTGACCAGATCCTGGGAGACCTGGAGATATTCAAGGAGTACGAAGCGGGCCTCGAGGATACAGAAGGTTTTTCTCACCTCATCGTGATCTTTGCCTTTCACAAGTCGGGAGGCTGCGAACTTCGGACAAAACCCTTCCTGGATGACGAACCCAGAGGAGTCTTTTCCACGCGGAGCCCCCGCCGCCCCAATCCACTGGGCTTGACCGTGGTCAGAGTCCTGGAGCGGGACGGCAATATCCTGAAGGTCTCAGGAATCGATATGCTGGACAGGACTCCCATTCTGGACATCAAGCCCTATACCTCCAGGGACCAGAAATCGCCCATCCGGCTTGGCTGGCTGGAAAATAAGATGAAAAGTGTCTCACGATCATAGCGGCCTTGTTTCGGCTGGATTGATATCTATCGAAGAGGCAGTTATTATAAAATATCTTGAAGCTAATCCGACAAGGAAGAAAAATATGAAAACAATCGGCTTGATCGGTGGGATGAGCTGGGAATCTTCCCTCGAGTATTATCGCATCATCAACGAAATCGTCAAAGCCCGGCTGGGCGGATTTCATTCCGCGAAGGGCATCCTGTATTCCGTAGATTTCGCGGAGATCGAGACTCTGCAGCACCAGGGGAAATGGCCGGAAACGGTGCAAATCTTGAGCCGTGCCGCGAGAAGCTTGGAAACGGCGGGCGCCGATTTCCTTATCCTTTGCACAAACACGATGCATAAAGTCGCCGCCGCGATCGAGTCTGCCGTCCGGATCCCTCTCCTTCATATCGCTGATGCCACGGCTAGAAAAATTTCTTCCCGCGGATTGAAAAGGATCGGCTTGCTGGGCACGCGCTTCACCATGGAGGAGGACTTTTACAAAGGGAGGTTGACCGAAAAATTCGGCCTCGAAGTCCTCGTCCCCAATCCAAAGGACCGCGAGGTCATTCATCGGGTGATTTACCAAGAGCTGGTCTTCGGGCGGATCGATCCGTCGTCCCGTCGGCAGTTCGTGGCGATCATCGAACGCCTGGCCGGCGCGGGCGCAGAAGGCGTGATCCTGGGATGCACGGAAATCGGACTTCTGGTCAAGGATAAAGACAGCTCCCTTCCGCTATTCGACACGACGCGGATTCACGCCGAAGCTGCCGCCGATTTAGCATTGGAATCTTGACGGGGTAATTCCGCCCCCTAAATCTCCCTGGCGGTTGCGCGTTCAAGGAAGCCTCGTAATTTATGCAGGATATGTATCGGACGCACATTTAGAAAGAAGGTCGATAGGCTTCCCTACTTAGAGGGTTGCAGACATGTCTGTTCCCCGGCGTCATTCGGAGAAACAAGTTCAAGGGCCCGAGAACTACAATCTATACTTGAACAGCTTTAGGCCGGCCGGGACTTCGGCTTTTTCTTTATAGATATTCCAGTAATAATCCTTGGCCTCCCCCAGTTTTTGAAAGAGCATATGTTTTAGGTCGGGTTTATGGGTGAATAGGACGCGGCTTGTGTTGTCAACGAAGACGAGCTCGAAGCAGCGGTTGAGAATGCCTGCCGTCCCGACGCTGCAGGCCGCGACGAGTTCATTCGTTCGGGCTCTCTTGAGTAGCTCGCCGTATTTGATATGCCGTTCCTCGACCTTGACGCCCATTTTTTTCAGGATAGCTACGATGCCCTGGATGGTGACCGAAGGAAGGATCAGGTTGCTTTCGGGGATTTTGACGACCGTGCCGTCGCCGAAGGCGAATAGACAGCAAGAGGAATCCCATTCTGTGATGTTCCGCTCTTCGATATGAGCCTCCGGTCTGTCATCGAGAAAAAGGGCGGAGGCCGCTTCCGGCCGGATTTTTTTGGCCTCGTCGACGGCTTTGACGCTCATTAAATAATTGACGCCTAGCTTGAGGCATCCGGTCTTGTTGACGCCCACGGCCCGGACCATGTGAGGAACAACGACGCCGGTGAACGGCTCGCCCAAATATCGGTCGTAGAGGGACACGGCGGCCCGGATGGCCGGCATATTTGGAAAAGTGACTCCGATGGACTGCTCTTCGTCTACGGTATAAGGCCGCAGGTAGCCCTGCGCTCCAAGGACGGCCATCTCTTCAAAAAAACTCCGAAGGGCCGGCTCTTTGAAGAACCGGTACATCATAATTTTCTCGAGTTCCTCCACGGACGGTACCCAATTCTGCTGGTCGCTGCTGAAATTGAAGGCAATGCCTCGCTGGAACCTTTCCAGGTTCTTGTGCCAGTTGAGGAAAATCGCCTCCAACTCGCCCTTGGAATTTTTTTTGCAGAAGAAACGGATCCCCTCAAAAGCCAAGAAGAGGGCATAATGGACCGATCGGGAAACGGCCGGAATCTGTGAATCGATATCCAAGAGTTCATATTGCTTGGTCGGCAGCATGTAGCGCATCTGCTTGGATGCCCACAGGATTCCTTCAAACTTTGCCATTCGACGTCTCCTTAAGAATGCATTTATTATTTATGAATCAAGGACGCTTGTCCCAATATGAGACTTCCAGCTCCATCAAGAAAACTCTTTCTTTTTGGCCGCTTCCTCTATCCAGGTTATTTGACTTTATAATCCGCCCCGGAGGAACATCCAGAACTTATCGCCGAGTTCCTGGTACTTATTGATGGCCGACCTAGCAAAATCGTTGGTGTACTTGGTCAAATACGCATTTGGCTTGAACGGCTCTTTATCCGGCGTCTTGCTGTTGAGTATCTCCAGGTATTTCTTTTCGACCTGGGGCAGCTCGGCAAAGGCGAGTTCCTCGAATTCCCGGACGGTATCTTCCATCGTTTTCTGGGTGTTTCCCCATTTGACCGTGGCCAGGCGGTTGGCGCGTCTGAACGCCCAGGCCGCAGAGTCCATCCGGAACCTGTGCTGGGCGCAGATTTCGAAGCTCGGCGGAAGCTCGGTCACGCCGGCAAAAATCGGGATGCGGGCGCTGAGACCCGCGTTGTCAAAGGCAAACCAGCAGACTGTGCCGATAGCGGGCGGAAGCCAGCCACGGCACTGAAGAACGGTGGCGTACGCACAACCGCTGATGGCAATCGTGCGCCAAGGCTGGATCGTCCCCGGCTTAAGGGCGTTGACCAATGAAATTAAATCGTAAGACATCCAGGGCTGAGCCAGGGGGCTCTTGACCATCTCGGGAGGGGCGGCGGGTGCCGCACCGGCGGCCGCGGGCCGGCCTCTCATCCCCCTCGGCACCATCAGGTTTTTCGTCGCATCGTAGTCTGTGCCGGCGTAGGTCTCGCGGTAAAACTTGAGAACATCCCGCACCGAGAGCTTTTTCTCCGGCTTGACCGAGAAAGGCAGCTCGGGCATGTCCATGTTCAGCTTGAGCGACGGCGCGAGCGTATTGAAGACATAGAACTCGCGAATCGAATAGGGTTTATATTCCTTGCGTTCACTGCCGTAGGCTTTCCAGAATTTAAACGGCTCGCCACTCTTGGCATCCCACCAGCCCATGTCCTGGGCAAGCTTGAAGACATTGTCCGAAGCCATGTAGTGGTCGGGGTCTTTGAGGTTGATCTCCGCAATCCGGCAAATATTGGCGGATATGCCGACGTGATCGTCGGGAATCCGGACCGCGGCCCAGACGCCCCCCTTTTCGAGAGGTCCGGCGCCCATGTACTCGCAATGCCAGACCTCCTTGGCATCGGCGATCGTTATGCATTCGCCGAAGTCGCCGTAGCCGTACTGCTTGATCAGCTCGCCGCCCAGCTTGATCGCTTCCCTGGCCGTTTTACACCGTTCGAGCATCAGCCGTTCGATCTCTTCGATCATGAACATCCCTTCCTGGTTGTAGAGCTCGCGACGCCCGCCGAAAGTCGTTTCGCCGATGGCCAATCCGGCCTCATTCATACAGGGATAGGCGGTATTCATGAAGGCGAAGGCCTCCTCGACGTCGGGGACTTCGCCTTTTTGAATCATCCCTCTGAGATCCGTCGACGTTTCGGTATGCATCTTTCCGGAATAAACTTTTGTTTTCGAGCCCGGCGCATGCGTAGCATGGGGCACGATGTTGAGCCACATCCGGTAATTGCCGTCGCAGGTGTGAGCCGTCATGACCGAGCCGTCCACCGAGGCCAGGCGGCCGACCTGGATGCTTGTGCAGCTTTCCGGGTCTGCCTGCCCCTGCGGAAACGCCTGGAATTCCTCCTGGGCGCGCGGAGCGGAAACGAGGAAAAGGCCCGAAACCAAGATAGCCGTCAGCAAGGCCAAACGGCCGAGCCACTGTTTGCGGATAGAAGATTTCATATATGGGTCCTCCTTCTCAGGGTTTTAATTATTATTGATGAGCCGCGGCGTGTCAATCCTTTTCAGAATGGGCAATCGACCGCCGCCGCCTATTCGACCGCCAAGAAAATCAATGAGTTATTTCTTTTCTTCTTGGATGGCCTTCAGGGCCTCGAGCTTCTCCCGATAGACTTTTTCGTCGAGGATGCCGTAGAGCTGCTGCTTGTTTTGGAGCTCGAGCGCACCCAGATACCTGTTGCTTTCGATATTCTCCTGTCTCATAACCCAGGAATTCGGCCGGGAAAATTGGAACGTGTACTTGACGAGAAAATTCTGATAGCGAAATGTCCATTCTTCGCTCGTGTTGGCCGAGACATCTTCGCCGCCCCTGTCATCAACTCCTTGGGCTCCGCGGGTAGGAGCGCCAGCGGCTCCGGCGCCGCCACTGCCCATGGCCCAGGCATCATTCTGCTTGTATTCGATCTGCGCAGGGTTCCCGTTTAAAAGATAAACGCGCGCCCGGTCGGTATTCCAGGGTTGGCGGGCATTCTCCCTTTTAAAAGTCTCAAGGATAAAAGCCATCCTTTTGTCAAACTCCTGCTTGGACGCAGGCGCCCGAACCTGCCAGAAAAGCGTCTGGAACTCCAGCTTGGCGGCCGGGGCCAGTGCCTTATAGGCGGCCGTTTCATAATCCTGCATGATGTAATAATGTTGGGCAAACCACGGGTCTTTGGATGGAGACATCTGGAGCCCACAACTCGCCAGAAGTCCAACGACGAAACACAGGCATGCTATTTTTCGGATCATTGTGACCTCCTGTTCATTTATTCTCCCCAGAATCTAAGGCTAAGCTCGCAGGTATCATAAGCCTGTCAAAAATAAATGTCCAATCCTATTGGGTGTCTCCTTCTATTTCATCGTTTTGAGGGTTTCGAGTTTTTCCTTATAAAGCTTCTCATCGACAACGGCGAATGTCTTGAGCTTGTTCTGGAGCTCAAACTCTCCGAGATACCGGTTTCCTGCCATCGATGTCTGAACCACTTTCCAAGAGCTCGGCCGGGAAAAGACGAACGTATAATAAATGAAAAGCCGGCCGTAGTGATAGGTCCAGATTTCGGCATAATTTCCCTGGACGTCCTCACCGCCCCTGTCCGTCAGTCCGACGGGCTGAGTGCCGCTCTGAACGCCCAGGTTTTGGATGGTCCAATCTTCGTTCTGCCGGGAATCGATCTCGGCCGGGTTTCCGTTCAACAGAAACACCCTCGCCCTGTCAGTGTTCCAGGGCTGCTTCGAATTCTCTTTTTTGAAATTCTCATTAATATAGGCCATCCGGTTGTTGAATTCCTGCTTGGACACAGGCGCCCGAACCTCCCAGAAAATCGTTTGGAATTCGAGCTTGGAGGCCGGAGACAAGCTTTTGTACGCCGACCGCTCAAAATCCTGCATGATGAAATAGTGTTGGGCGAACCAAGGGTCTTTGGACGGTGAGAATTGGAGCCCGCAGGCCGCTAAAAGGAATAGGGTAACCACCGCAACTGCCGCTTTGCGAAAATTCATAATCTCCATCTCCTTTGAGGCTTTAGACATACCTCACTACCACTTCGTATATTATGCGCCAAGTGCAAGACTTATGCCACTATCCATCAGACGCCGAGGGTTAAAAACAGATGAGCTGTGTCCTCTGTTGAGGACAAATGTCTTATAAGAGAGGGAAATTTTCCCGGATCAGAAGTTAAAAAAGATCCGGAGAGTCAGGGCTACCCCGACGGTATTGAGGTTGATTTTGGCTTTTCTGGCGTTTTGGTTATATAGATCTTCCGGTTTGTCCTGCCAAACAAACATCTGTCCGAAATATTTTCCCAAGTCCGATGAGAAGCTCTCATAATACCACAAAGGCCCCGACTCGCTAAAATTGTCTTGGGTCGTCACATCCGAGACCCACCCCTCCGACTCATACCACTCTCTTCGGCGCTGGGTGAAGGTCTCCTTAAAATCCCCGCTCCAATCGCCAAAATTGACAACCCGGCCATAAAACTCAAGGCCCAGGGCTGCATGGGACATCAGCTTGATGTCCAAGCCTAATCCCCCTTGGTATCCCAAAGCTTTGTTCTTGCTGGGCTTTGCATTTTCCGTAACAACATCACTCTCGGTGATTTCGTCCTTGGTATTCTCGAAAATTGAAGAATATGTCGAAACAGTATTGGTAGCGTCGGAGACGAACGTATGGGTCAACTTGGCAAAATAATAAGAGGCGCCAGCATAAGCATAGATATTCAGGGTGCCGACCGGAAAATAAAAATAGAAGTTCAGCTTGACCGGCGTGGCGGTGATTTTGTAGTCCCGCTGGTAGGTGATATCATCCTCCATGGTAAATGTCCCGAACCAAGCGCTGCCTTCCGTCTGATAATTATGCCCATAGTCGCCCTTGCTGCTCACGGTCAGATAGCCGGCCCCGATGCCGATTCCAAAACTCTCGCTCAAGTGAAAAATGAGCTCGGCATCAAAATTGGGAGCTTGGGACAATTTTTTCCAGTTAGCCCAGGTCTTCGTGTAGGCCGGGTCGTTGGCGAGCTCCTTGTAGAGTGATATTTTGGCCTGCCGTAAATTCTCCAGGTCTCCGCCCCCGCCCAAAAAGAACCCCATGCCGCCGCTGAGCTTCAAGCTGAATCCCTTCTGGGAAGCCTGGGTTTGGGGCTGGGCGCATTCGCTGCGGACGGCCAATAGTCCGAAAAATGAGATAACGCAGAATCCCGCGATAATAATTTTTCGAGATTTCCTCTGCTTCATTTCGACGTCCTCCTCAAAGGAAACGGACACAGATTCAAATCCGTACCATAAAGATTCGGAAAAAGCAAGGAATCGGAGCCGGCTCTCGAGCTCGGTTTCACCCTTCAGCGGCCTCCGCAACTCTGGTCCATGCGCTGGAGTTTGCTGACGTCGAAGTCGTTCTGGGCGATCCTTTGGACGATGTCCTGAAAAAGCGCTTCATCCATTTGAGGGGTTCTCGAGAGGATCCAAAGATACTTGCGGTTCGGCGCGCCGACAACGGCGAAGCTATAATCCGGAGCCAGGTCGATGATCCAGTAGTCGCCTCGGAAAGGCCAAAAAAACTGGACCTTGAGCTTGGCGTTTTGGCTGCCCTCAACGACGAACGCCTTGCCTGTAGCCACGGACGTCTTTCCGCTCGGACTGTCTTTCCGGCAGGTGTTGACGACTTTGACATATCCTTTGTCCGTCATCTCATATTCGGCCGTCGCGCAATGGCAGCCTTTTTCGAAGCGCTGCGGGAAGGCGGCGATCTCGTACCACTTTCCCATATACTTTTGGAGATCAACGCTGGGGACGGTCTGGAGGGTCTCTTTCGGGACAAAAGACCTGGCCGAGCCGATGAGCAAAATCATGAAATATATGAGCACTGGGGTTTTCATGTCTCTATTATCTCAAGATGCGGCCGCCTTGACAACTTGTTTTCAGCCGGATATAAATCTCGGGGAAGTCGCGCGGTGAAATACACAGAAGACCATCCCCTGCGGGTCCTCTTTGTCTGTTTCGCCAATATGTGCCGGAGTCCCATGGCTGAAGTCATCGCCAGGAAACGGCTGGGCGAGGCCGTCCGGGCCGAAAGCGCCGGCGTTGCCCCTTATGGTAGCGCTCCTTCTGCTGAAGCCGTCGAGCTTGTCCGCTCCCTCTACGGCGTTGATATATCCGGGCATCGGCCGAGGCACGTTTCGGACATCGATCTGAGCCTTTTCGATTATGTCGTAGCCATGGATACTCCGGTCTCCCTGAGTCTTCAAGGGATGAACATAATTCCGAAAGAGAAGCTTTTCGCCTGGGACATCGATGACCCGTGCGGCAGGGGGACGAATGCCTATAGGGACGCGGCTCGCGATATCGAAGCCCATTTCGAACGATTCCTTCTCAACAGGGATCTCGAAAGCCGCTATTTTCCCCCGGCCGGCTCAAAAATCAAGCCTTAAGCGGCTTGACTTCGCCCCGACCTCGTTATAGATATAAAAGAAATTGCCGTCCGCGAAGAGGAGTCTGCCATGGCCTTTGACTTAAACAAAATCCGAAACCAATTCCCCGCTTTGCACCAGCGGCACGTCTTTCTCGACAATCCGGGAGGGACACAGGCCGCCAAGAACTGCCTGGACCGCATCCTGGATTACCTGATCGAGTGCAACGCCAACCATGGCTGCGCCTTCCGGACCAGCCGTGACTCCGATGAGCTCATCGCCAAGTCTCGAGCGGCTGTGGCCGACTTTCTCGGCGCCGCTCGGCCGGAAGAAATTTTCTTTGGCCAGAACATGACCAGCCTTACTTTTCAAATCAGCCGCTCGCTGGCCCGCCGGCTCAACCCTGGCGACGAGGTCATCGTCACCCGGCTCGATCACGATGCCAATATCACCCCTTGGACGCTGGCGGCCGAGGAGCACGGCTGCAAAGTCCACTGGACGAATTTCCATCCCGAAGACGGCACGCTCGACATAGAGGACCTAAAAAAAGCGCTGGAGAGAAAGCCGCGGCTGGTGGCAGTAGGCTACGCCTCCAACTCTCTCGGCACAATTAACCCCGTCGCTCGAATCATACAAATGGCCCATCAAGCGGGCGCCCTCGTCTTTATTGATGCCGTCCATTACGCCCCGCACGGACTGATCGACGTCCGGCGTCTTGGCTGCGATTTTCTGGCCTGTTCGGCCTACAAGTTTTTCGGCCCCCACCTCGGGATTCTCTACGGACGCTCTGACCTGCTTGAGGAGCTCTTCGCCTACAAAGTGCGGCCTTCGCCCAACAGCCTGCCCTGGAAATTCGAAACGGGGACCCAAAATCATGAGGGGATCGCCGGACTCTTCGGCACGCTCGAATATCTGGAATGGCTGGGCACGCACTATGGAAAAGAATTCTCCGGCGACCTTTCGCCAAACTGTCAAGGCCGAGCCCTTCATCTCAAGCAGGCCATGGCCGCCATCCGCGATTACGAATTCGGGCTCAGCCGGGCCATGCTCAAGGTCCTCAAGGAAATCCACGGCCTTCAAATATTCGGTCAAACGAACGGCGATCATCTGGCGGAGCGAGTTCCCACTTTCTCCTTCAGGTTGGATAAATGCAGCCCGCGGGAAGTCGCGGCCAAGCTTGACGAGGAGGGAATTTACGTTTGGGACGGGAATTATTATGCGCTCGAGGTCACCAAGGCTTTGAACCTCGAAGACAAAGGCGGAATGGTCCGAGCCGGGGCGGTTCACTACAATACGCTTGAAGAAATCGAGCGGTTCGGGAAGGCTCTGGCCAGGATCGCGCGAAACTGATGTGAAGGCAATAAAAAAGTGACATTCTTTAGGCGGCGCCAAGTCCGTCCTAAAGCCCCCGTAGCGGAGGGGGGACCCGTCGGTTTTTCCGACGGGGGGAACCGACG
>Ga0315268_10000892_pt1 | contig 34931 bp, 29 predicted proteins | sample C1_top_MG_FD_204535 | JGI IMG/M metagenome (GOLD analysis project Ga0315268, IMG submission 204535) | Sediment microbial communities from Yellowstone Lake, YNP, Wyoming, USA - C1_top | ecosystem: Environmental > Aquatic > Freshwater > Lake > Sediment | place: USA: Wyoming | collected 2017-08-01
TACAGTTCGTTCCACCAACACGGTGTTTACGCGCTTTCCGAAGGCCAAAAGTCCTTCTTCAAAGCTCATCCCCCAAGAAATCTGTGTTGTCATCTTCTTCAACTCCGTAGTGAGGGGCCCATAGTCTCTTTTGGAAGCTTCCTCCAGAGCCTGAGGTAATGTCCTGCCAGTTTCTTGGGCTTGAACTATGGTTCTGAAAAGGTCGGGTAAATGTTCGTCTATGGATTTTCTCCACTTATGGTCAACGTAGTTCAAGACTGCGGGAGGGAAAACAGATGATATAATTGCGAAGAATACAAATTCATCAAACGTTGCAGTTCCCCAAAACCTCAGAGAAGCAAACAGCATAATGGCCGCAGCTAACGCAATTGAGGCGACCCACGTGGTTTTTTTCAGTTTCTTTTCGATTTTGGGCATTGTCATTACCATTTAGGCGATACCGCGTCAAGGATTATCAGGAATATCGTAGCACCCAGCGGTATTCCCATGTAGGTGAGTAAACTCAGCAGAAAATCGGGGCTGAGTAGTCCAAGATTACCTCCGCCAAGCATGGCCATGACCGATAGCATAATGACAAGAAAGAGAGGACCAGTTAGAAGCAGCGCCACGTAAACCTCTGATAGCATGGACAATGTGTCGGAATATTTCTTGAGACCCATTTTTCTCAGTTTCATGTATTGCTGGGATTTCTCTCGAAGATATGATGAGAGGTTGCCGCCTGAATGAATTGTTGAAATGAACCCCTCAATCATTTCGCGGAAGCTTTCAGATGGTGTTCGCTTTGAAGTCTTTTCCAATGCTGAAATTATGTCTGAACCGAAGAGACCAACATCTCTGACTACGTCTTTTGCCTCTGCAGACGCTGCCAATGGAACGCTGAGATTTGATATCGAATGGAAAATTCTTTCTGGAGAGACTCCTGCACTTGTGAGGATCGCCATGAACCCCGTTGTGAAGGGCAATTCATCTTCTAACGCTTTTCTGTAGGTATCTGCCCGATAGACTGGGTAAAGGTAGAATCCGAGAATTGACAGTGCAAATGTGAACAAGCTTCCGCCCACTCCGAACAGAGTAGCTGGCAGAAGTGGTACGTTGAAAACAAGAATCAGTAGGCATGGGATGAAGCCAAGAACTGAGGCAGAAGTCAAGATCGTCGCAAAAACTGTCAGACTGACATAGGCTTTGAAGTTGACTTTTAACCCTGACTTCTGTAGATTTAGGTCCAGATCCTTGAAGAGCGGCAGAAACCGCGCCGTTTTGTCTCCAATAAGCTGGTAAGCCAATGATTGTGGGGTTTTGAGCACTATATTGGCTTTTTCCTTTGGCAACTCTGTTCTAGTGTCGAGTGTTTCAGTTGGAGTCAGCTTGAGCTTTGCCTTCAGACGTCTGTACAGTGCTCTGGCTTTTTCAAAGGGTTTGTTGTTTTTCATTTCATTCCAACTCTGGCTTTCTGGAAAACACGATCTGGGTTTGCGCAGTATTCTCGAATTACGTTTGCGACTTCAGTGTAGCGTCGAACACCGTTGCGTGTCATCCAGTCCAGAACTGTTTGCCTTCGGTTCAGTTCACGTTTGACTTCCTCTTCGGTAACGCCGAGTTTTTTCATGAGCTTTTCCAGAATTGTGCTGTGGCCGCAAACGGAGAATGTGTCAAGTCTCTGGTTCCATGCGAAAACTTCTTCAGTGAGTATTTTCGCTTTATCGGGATCAAGTTTTACGACTTCTGCCGTGGTGCAGGCTCTTCTTGCTGGTCTTCCGTCGATTTCTGTTCTTGTCATGACCATGATGACGTTCGTCATCGCTATGAGTGGTTTTGGAATGTTCATGGGTTCAGATTCCAATCGGTTTATTACGGCTTCAACCGACTCTGCGTGTAAGGTGCACATTCCGAGATGGCCTGTTGCCATGGCTTGGAATAGAGTATAGGCTTCTTCTCCGCGTACTTCGCCTACTATTATGTAGTCGGGTCTTTGTCTGACAGCTGCCTTTAGCAAATCGAAAAGCGTTATTGTTCCGCTTTTTTTGTCTTCATGTCCAAAGCCTAGTCTGACAATAGAAGGTATCCAGTTTTCATGCGGAAGGTTCAGTTCCTGCGTGTCTTCTACACTCACTACTTTCATTTCAGGTCTTATGAACATTGATAAGCAGTTCAACATGGTTGTTTTTCCGGATGCAACGCCACCAGCCACGAGGATCGAAGCTCGATTTTCTATTATGTACCATAGGTACGCGGCCATTTCTGAAGAAACAGTCTTGTACGCGATCAACTCCGAGATCGTCAACGGGTCGATTCTGAAGCGACGGATTGTGAATGTCGAGCCTCTTCGAGTGACTTCATTTCCATACGTTAATTGGATGCGGCTTCCGTCTGGAAGCGACGCGTCCAGCATTGGGGAGGCTATGGAGATATTCTTTCCTGACAAATATGCCATGCGAACTATAAAGGAGTCTAACTCTGCCTCTTCCTTGAAAATGATGTTCGTAGGTAACGATTCGTAAATTCTGTGCCAAACATAAATCGGTATGTTAACGCCATCTGCAGATATGTCCTCGATTAACTGATCTTTCATTAGGGGATCTATTTTTCCGTAGCCCACGAAGTCCCTTATTATGTAGTATATGAGTTTGTCAGTCGCTTCTGGCGGAACCTTCATGTGATATTTCTTGATTATTTGTCTTGCTTGTTCTTTCAGATAGTTTTCTGCCTTTCCTTTAGTTTCTATTTCCTTCAGGTTTACATTGACCTCTTCCATCAGAAACATTCTCAATTCTTTCAGTTGCTTCTCTTCGTCTTTTTGGAGCGTCGGCTCTATGACTTCATAGCGGGTTTTCTGGGTTTCAGGATCTTTGATTATTGCCGCATAGACGTAGGGTTCTTGTATGGGATAGGCTTCTCTAAAGGCAGTCGGTTTTCTTGCTTCTTCTTTTATGATAATGCCCACCTGTGTTTCTTCGAGCACGTTGGAAGTTTTCGACGCTGTTTCCTTCATTGTTGGCACTGTCCTCTTTTTTTAGAGTATGTAGTGGCTTTAAATATATTGTATCTCGAGTCTTAATAAGATATATGCACGCATAATCATTAGCATATGACTACAAGTCAACTTTAAAAGAGCAAGGATCGACTATTTTGTGAGGCTCTTTTTTGAAGCCGATTGCAAAGGATGCTAAACGCAGCCGAAAATCAAAACTTCCGAAGGATCGACTGCTTAAGAAGCCCCTGAAAAAGAAGCTGAGAACTTCGCGTGCCTTCAAGGGAGCGGAAAAAGTAAGATCAAATAGTGTCAGGCGTGAGACGACGTTTTGCCCGAGATGCGGTTCCAGTGACGTTTTCTGGGCTTCCGGGTTCCCCCAAATATGGTCTGTTTGGGATTGCAGACACTGTGGATACCGTGGAGCCTTCATCATTAGAGACGGTAAGCTGGCAGACAAGCTTAGAGAGGAATACGCAAGAAAAGTCGCTGAAGGATGAGGCCCTTGTGCAAATTGCTTTGGTTAGGGTTGCCTTTCTAGGTTCTTTACTCTATCGTCGCGTGTCTCCGTTTCAAGTCTGCCTCGGTTCGTCCTAACCGATGCATCAATTCAACAATCAAGCTGTCCAAGAAAACCATGCAATTGTTCTCGAAGATGCTTCCAAGCGGCGTTAATGGTTCACGTTCACCAATAATCTGTCTAGCTAAGTAATCCTCTTCGATAGGCATCCCTGCCTTCGTCCTTCCCTTAACCGTGACGACCAGATCAGCCAACTCTCCCAGAGCCGATTCAGGGAACGACGTGATCGCAACTACTTTGGCACCGATTTCTTTTGCAGCTGCGCTCGCGGTCAGCACCATCTTTGTGGTACCCGTGCCTGATATAGCTATCAACAGGTCTCCCTTTTCTGCGGCGGGGGTTATTGTTTCGCCTAAGAAGTACACGTTGAATCCCAGGTTCATCAGGCGCAGAGCAAATGCCCTGGCAACGAATCCGCTTCTGCCCATGCCTACCGTGAAGATCTTTTTGTCTTTTGCTTCAAGCATGAACTCGATGAGTCGTTCAACCTGTTTCATGTCAAGTTGCTCGATGGAAATCTTGATGCATTCAACGATCTCTTCTGCCGCTGCTTTTAACCATTTCAACCGCTCCGATCTCCCGAAGAATCCTTTACACAAACGTTTGAATTAAAAGTCTTGTGGTTTAAATCAGTCTTCTTACCAGGTCATTGATTGACGGAACGGTGATGAACAGTCGAACGTAAATCGCGGCTGCCAAGATTGCACCTGTTATGAGTATCATGATGAGGTCGCCTTTGTGCATCTTGAGCACGTATAGGTTGGTGCGATTCTTTGTGGCCCCCCATGCACGAGATTCCATGGCTTCAGCCAATTCTAGGCTTCTGCGAATTGCGCTCACAATTAGCGGGATGAGAATTGGAATGTAGTTTCTAATCCTTTTCAGAAAGTTTCCGCGCTCAAGCTCCAGTCCTCTGGCTTTCTGCGCGTCCATGATCGTCTGGGCTTCTTCGGCTAGAACAGGGACAAACCGCACAGCAGTTGTGAAGGCAAAGACGAACTCATACGGAACGCGTGTCTGTTCTAAAGCTAGTCCTAGGTGATCTGGTGAGGTGGTTAGGAAGAACACGGAAAAGGATTCAACGAGCACTATGAATCGCAAGGTCAAGGCCACAGTACTTTCTAATATGTCCCCTGTGACCTTATAGTTTGCACCGATGAATCTGAAAAGAAGATTCGTCAAGAAAATAACGGCTGCCAGAAACGCGGCTCCCCGCATTGAATTCAACCATTCGCGTTTGATGCCGGCCAGAAGAACGAGTGGAATCTGTATCAAGAAGAGTACTAGTAAAGGTATTAGCTCCGAGAAGACTATTGCGACTGCAAAGATTGCACACACGTAGATGAATTTTATCCTTGGGTCTAAATTGTGAATTGGTGAATGGACTTTTCGAAACTTTAGTCCGTTGAAAACACTCATTCAGTGTTTCTCCAGAATGTCATGCAAGATCTTTTGCGCTTCGTAAACATCGATGATGTCTTTTGGAACATCCCAACCGGGCAGGTCTAAGAAAATCTGCGCTATCTGTGGGGGTACAATTGAAGCTTCTGTCAAGGTTGCTTGGTCAGTGAGAATTCTCCCTGCTTCACCGTCGGCGATGATTTTTCCTTCGCGCATGAGCACGACTCGGGGGTTACATTCGGCCACAAACTCGACATCGTGAGTGACGGCGATTACAGTTTTTTCCTGGGTTCTCATCTGCATTATGAACTGTCTGAGTTTCTCTTTCTGTTCATAATCCTGTCCGATTGTCGGTTCGTCCAGTATGAGCATTTTTGGATCCCATGCCAAGACTGAGGCAAGAGCGACCCGTTTCCTTTCGCCGCCGCTAAGCATGAATGGTGAAGTTTTTCTGTACTCGGTTAAGGCCAAGAGGTTCAGAGCCCAAGTTATCCTTTTTTCAGTGATTTCTTCGTTGAACCCGAAGTTTCTCAGTGCAAAAGCTATTTCTTCCTCAACTGTTTCGCTGAAGAGTTGATGATCTGGGTTCTGAAAAACGAAACCTACATCTCTTGAAAGAGTTGCTATGCTCACTTTTGTCGTGTCAACCCCGTCAACAAGCACCCGTCCTTCGGATGGCTTGAGAAGCCCGTTGAAATGCTTGACTAACGTCGTTTTTCCAGCCCCGTTCTGTCCCATTATGGCCACGAATTGACCCTTTTCAATGGTTAGGGATACTCCTTTCAATGCTTCAACACCGTTCGGATAGGTAAAATGAACATCCTTGGCTTCAATCATTTGCTCTCAAGGACCCCTCTGAGCAGGCTCGCCATTTCTTCAGAAGACAGGGGAACCGTGTCGCCGAGGTTTATTCCATCTTTACGAAGTATCTGGTAGAGACGTGTCGCTTTTGGAATGCCAACCCCAATCAAGCGGGCTTCTTCAGAACGCAAGATTTCGTGCGGGTCTCCGTCCAAGGCCACTTTTCCTTTATCCATAATGATCATGTGGTCCGTGTATCTGGCTGTTAAATCAAGCCTGTGCTCGACGAGAACAACGGTTATTCCGAGGTTTTTGTTCAATTGACTTATGACTTCAAAGATTTTTTTGGCACTCAGAGGGTCGAGGAACGAGGTCGGTTCATCTAGAACGATGACTTCGGGTTGCATAGCTAGGACGGATGCTATTGCGACGCGTTGTTGCTGGCCGCCTGAAAGTTCATGCGGTGCTCTGTCCTTCAGATCGTTGATGCCTGTAAGCTGCAGTGCCCAGTCCACTTTTTCGCGCATTTGCTCTCGCGGAATTCCTAGATTTTCAAGTCCGAAAGCCACGTCTTTTTCGACAGACAGGGCGAAAAGCTGGTTCTCTGGGTTTTGGAAAACGAGTCCTACGTGTTTCGCCAGTTGAAAGATCGGTTGTTCAGCGACTTTTAGCCCCGCTACGACTATGTCTCCTTTGATCTCGCCTTGATAAAAATGGGGAATCAAGCCGTTGAAGCATCGGCAGAGTGTTGTTTTTCCGCAACCGCTTGGGCCGGTGATGAGGGTGAACTCGCCTTTCTCCACTTTTATGGAAACGTCACTTATCGACTGTTTTGTGCTGCCTGGATACGTGTAAGTGAGGTTTCTCGTTTCGATTACTGCCATACAAGCGTTGCCTGCCTGTTTAAAGCGGGTTTCCGCTCATTTAAGAGTAACTACTTAATTATGGCTAGCCAACTTCTGTTTCAAAAGCCACAGGCAGTGCTTAAGTCCGATTTGAACGTCTCCCTCACCGTTGACCCCCGCGGCAGTGGAGTGTCCCCCGCCCATTCCGTGAAGATATTCACCCAAAGGTTTCGCAATGTCCCTTCCCAAGTGAATGCCCGTTTGCTTATAAAACTCAGCAGAGCTGCGTAGGCTCACTTCTATGGATCCCTTTTTTTCCCCTGCTACCGCGGCCACATGAGCCCCCAATTCAATCATGGCTCGGGCTGCCGAAGCCTGATAAGCATTTACATGTGACAGAGCAACTATCCATTCTTCAATCTTGAAAAGTCTGGTTCTCTTGGAGGCTTTCAGCCTAGCTAAGCGTTCAGAGAAATCCATGGGCAGTGATAGCAAGGGTAATGTTTCCTGCACATTTACCCCGGCATCAATCATTTCAGCGATGTTCTTCAGCGTGGTCGAATTGGCTAGGATGAAGTGTCGCGTGTCGAACGCTATGCCTAGAAAAAGAGCTTTGGCCTCGTTTTCCCCCGGTTTCACGCCCGTTTGTTTGTAGAAGTTGTAGATGATTTCGCACGTGGACGATGCTTCTTCAGTGGTTATGCAGATTTTTGCAAACTGTTCAGTTTCTGGATGAGCTGCATGATGGTCAATAACTATTACTGGTGCCTTTGAATTCTTTACTCTTTCAGCTAAATCGTCCAATTGTTGGATCGTGTTGGTGTCAAGGAGAACTATTGCGTTGGCTTTTTCTACATTGGGCTGAGTCTTCACTTCCACTGGAATATATTGGAGAAGATGTTTCGAAAGACGGCTAATCCCATGCGAAGCTCCAATTTCAACTTCCATTTCCGGCCGTGTCTGTTTTAGCAAACTTGCTAATGCATAGGCTGAACAGATTGCGTCTGGATCAGCGTTGTGGTGGCATAACAGAAGAACTGATTTGGCGTCTACTGTGTCAAGAAGATTGGTTATTTGTGTGAATGACATGTCAGTTCCCTCAGGTATTTTTCGGCCGAACCAAATGCTTCGTCAACCGCTTCGTCTGCGAGTTTTTTCACGTTGAAATCTCTCATTGATGGTGAAAGTACGATGTCGACGTCGATAGTCAGCGTTACGGGTCCGGTGCCTTCTGTCTCAGAGCTTATGTTTAGTGTTTCTATTTTTTTTGGGGGAACTTTTGAAAAAACATATTTTCTGGCTGCCTCTTCTGCGATTAGAGATACCTCTTCGACCTGTTGGTCAGTTAATTCCGGTAGGCCTAACTGTTTCATAAGCCTCACCTAGAATGTGTCAATCTTCTAGGTGGGAGGGGAAACCGGGTTCAAGTCTTGCTGAAGTTTGGTCTGTATATCTTTCAACTGAGTGCGTAAACGTTCTTCCTGTTTGACTAGGATTGTGGATCGGGTGTTGAGCAGTTCTTTTCGCTCGGTCAATTCGGTCGTTGTCTTTGCCTTTTCGGCTCTCATCAGCAACGTGCCCGTTGCTTTGTATATAACTGCGTCATCGGTCAGTTTTTGCAGCTCATTTAGGGCTTGATCGATCTCCGTTACTTCAAGTTCCACCTGCTGCTTCTGCCCCAAGATCGCTTGAAGAGTCTGCTGAAGTTGTTGCAGCCTCAGTAAACGTTCCTGAACTTGCGGTGGAAGCTGTGAAATGTCATCACTCACTGTTATCCTTCCATCTGCTGAGCAATAAGCTGAGCTATTAATTAACGTTTTCTCGCGTGCACTAACAACTGCTGAGGCTGCTTTGAATGTGGCGAGCAGCCATCGATACGGCATGAGCGTCCTTCATCCAGCAACAATGTAAAGGGGAGGAATGAAGAACACGTCAATGAGCCCCAGAATAATGGGGAATGTTACTTTCTTTTCAGGACTTCTAGCACGTTCAGGGCCGAGTTTATCCATCTCAAATATGCGTTTGAAGCAGCCCGCAGGGCAACTGTGTCCTTGGCGTCAACTTTCAAAACCAGAAACAACCCTTCTTTTTCTAAGCTCGCCGAAGAGCGTGAAGTGGTCGGGCTCTTCGATTCTGGTTTCAGAGAACTCAACACTGTTTCTAAATGTTTCCTTGAAGGAAGCTTGATGCGCATGGTGGCCTTTGCCTTCGTAAGGTTGCCCTCCTAAAAGATTTGAAGGCTTTCTTGCAAGTTTGAATAAAAGTTGGGAATTTGAGGAAAATCAGGCTGTTTCTTCTTCGGCTGCTTTTGTCATTTCTTCTGTTGGGGCTCCTTTAGCTGAGCGTTTGGCTACTATTCCAAGCTTTGTCGTGGGGGTGTAGGCTCCGCCTGTGTAGGTGTAACCGCATTTTCTGCATTTCCATATGCCGACGCTTTCTCTTTTGACTCTTGTGAATCCGCATTGTGGGCATCTGTGGGGTTTTTTCATTTCGATCATCACTTTGATGTAGCGTTTTCTGACGGTAGAGCCGTAGCGCGGTCCCAGACCGCGTGTAGGTCCGACTTTCTTGGTTCTGTGGCCCATCGATTGTTCACCAGTTCAGTTTCTTGCGAAGTTGGTTAGCCTTTTCTTTGGCTATCTTGGCAGCTTCGAATACCTGTTTCGGCTCGAAATATCCGCTTCCACCTTTCTGTATTGCACAGATGTTGTCGTCGTCATCAAAGGCAAATGAAATCCTCGCATCCATGACCTGTTCTTCTTCCCGCAACGGATCAACGACAAGTCTATCGCCGATCTTTGCACAGGTCACCGTTATAGGATGCTTCCTCAATGGAAGCGGCTCGTAACCTGGCTTGATTTTCACTTCGCCCTCTTTGATTTCGTAGTTAGCCATTTTCGTGTTAATCAAAGCTGCCATAGCGGCCAGCGCTGATGCGTCTATCAAGTTGCCGTCATGGTTGAGCACGTAGACATCTACGAAGACCACGAAGACTTTCTTTCCGGGTTCGATCACGAGCTTGTCAACGTCAATGGTCTTTGATTCTCTGATTCCTCTGTCGACGATTCTTGCGAGCTCTATGGAGTTTTCGTCTGGTGGTCCCGGCTCAAAGTCCGGTGAAGCTAAGGGCACAAGTTCGGCGTTCACGGTCAAGACTCCTTCGTTTGGAGTATCGGCAAAGGGTTCACCCATCTCGATTTTTACTCCAACCACGACTTCTGTTTTGCCAAGAACTACTCTCGCTGAGCCTTCTGCACGTTCAATAATGCCTTGCTCGATCTTCATCTCGCGGTAGTCCAATAGGTCTCGGCCGTCTAACCGTTTTTCGTTTGCGATTAACTGGGCGATCTGTTTCTGTTTCACCCGTGTGATTACTGTTGCCATTATTCTTCAACCTCCTCTTTGTTTTCCTCCTTAACACTTACGTATTTGGTTTTCAGTGCTTCTTTCTGCATTGGGTAGATCTGTTTGCATCCTTCAAGAGCCAGATTCACAGCGCTCTCGAATTCTTCAAGCGAAAGTATTCCATCCATCTGTAACAGTGTAATGGCGTTCAAGTTGGGCATTAAAGCCACTGGCACGTCAGCTGAGCCCATCTTGTCCTCTGTGTCCATCAAATCGAGCACGACCGTGTCCTCTACTTTGCCTGCTGCACACGCTACGACGAGGTCTCGCATTGGGATTCCTGAATCTGCCAAGGCTAAGGCTGCGGCGTTGATGCTTGCGCATCTCGTGCCGCCATCGGCCTGTAACACTTCGACGAAAACGTCTATCATCGTGCGCGGATAGTATTCCATGAAAACTGCGGGTTCAAGTGACTCTCTGATGACCTTAGATAGTTCCACTTCTCTTCTTGAAGGTGCAGGTGATTTACGTTCCTGAACCGAGAACGGTGCCATGTGGTAGCGGCACTTTAGAACAGTTCGGTCTTGAAGTGCCAGATGTTTCGGATGCACTTCTCTCGGTCCATAAACGCCTGCTAGAATCTTGTTCTTTCCTTGTTCAACGTACGCTGATCCGTCAGCGTTTGTTATGACGCCCACTTCGAACTTTATCGTTCTTAACTCGTCCGGTTTTCTTCCATCCAATCTCAAGCCTTTCTTGTCAATAAGCTTTTCAGGTTTTTCATTCATTTCGTGTTTTCCTCCCTTTTTGTTTTCTGTTCTTTAAGCATCTGGGTTATGCGGTCTGTTAAACCGCTTGTGTGGGATTCTTCTTCGATCTTAAGAATCGCCATCATCGCTAACTGTTCGTCTTCAAGAGTCTTTCCTGTGATCAGTACGACTCCGTTGACGCCGAGGATTATGTTGCAGCCTGTCTCTTGCTTTATCATCGATATCATCGATCCCTTCCTGCCTATTACTCGTGGAATCTTGGTTGGAGTGACTTTCACTATTTGTCCCCGGGTTATTTTTCCCAACCCTGGTTCGGCGACAGTCAGCTGCGGATCGTGTGTTCTGTCGTAGGAGACTACTTTGGCGACCACCAAGTCCCCTGCGTCAAGAACTTGTGGTAAATCATCTTTCTGTGGCTTAAAGGGTCTGCTTAGAACGTCTGATGCCCTTAACAGTGCTGGGTACGGCGAGTTTATGTCCACCGTCCACCCGTTGAATCCAACTTCTGTGATCGTTCCTATGACGATGTCTCCCATTCTCGGGACGTAGAAGGCTTTCAGGGCTACAACGTCTATTTTTTTGGTTTCGTAATCCACTATTCCTACTCTTGAAGCGTATATTTTGTCCTTTTCCATGTACGTGTTTTCTCCAGCTGTGTATTCGCCTTCTGCGATCAAGTCGCCGGGCGTTACAAGCTGTCTTCTTTCGAAAAATATCGGCATAATTTCACACCTCTTTATTTCATAACAAATTTTCCATTAGGGGTTGATCTTTGCTTCCCCGTTTCCCTTGGTTATCTCTCCGAGTTTCTCTAAGAACGGCGCGTACACGCCTGCAGGCATTTCTAGGACACCGTACCATGAACCGTTTGCGCGCCATTCCTCACGTTTGATGGTGCCGAAGCCTTTGATTGTTCCATAGGCTTTGACTGAATATTCAGCAGGTACGGTGACGCCTAATGTGACCTGCTCCATTTTCAGCGGCAAGATCGTTCGCAGCAACTTGATTATGTCTTTTGCCTGTTCTTCGACTGGTTTGAATGGGTCTATCGGATAGCGGACTTGTTCCATAGCGTTTTCTATGCGCGTTGGTGGATGTGGCAGGTTTGTCTTAGGATCGACACTTTGTCTAGCTATGAAATCTATTATCTGTTTTCTCTTGTCTTCCACCATCTTTCTCCGCTGTTCGGTGGTCAACTGCAAAGTTCCTTTCGTGAGAATAGTTTCGGCTATTTTTAATGCGTCTGTGGTTCCGAAGGCTTTATTGAGTGCTTCGTCTGAGGCTTTTGTGCCTTTGTTTGCGTCTGAGAATATGGTTTCAGCAGCTAGGGCTTCGGTTATTCCCGCGATTTTTCCCGTGCGGTAGTCTAAGGCTTTTTGGGGTTTTACAAGCACTTCAAAGTGTTCGTTGTCCTTTGTCATGCGGGCAATTGTGTACTTATCACTCATCGCGGTGTCACTTGCTCACGCCTAGCTCTTTTATGATGCTGTCGATTTTTTCGTCGGTTAGAAACTCCATCTTCTGGGTCTCTAAGGGGATAACTGTTACCTTCATCCTCTGAGGCAACTGTCTTGCTTCCAAAGCTTTTGCTAGGCATTTCACAGCGAGCTTCGTGGTTTCTTTCAGCCCCGTCTCTTCACGGTATTCTTCTTTGAGTATGTTGAAGACTGTTTCTCTTCCGGCTCCTTCCGCTCTGGCCTTGTAACCCCTGTACGTTCCACTTGGGTGGGTTCCGAACACTCGGTTTCCTGTTTTGTCGACGCCTGCGAAGATCATGGAAACTCCAAAGGGTCTTACACCCGCGTGCTGCGTGTAAAGCTGTTTGATGTCGCATATCCGTTTGGTTACAACTTCCACGTCAATTGGTTCATCGTAAGTCAGCTTGTTAGACTGAGCCAAAACCCGTGCTTGATCTATCAGAATCCTCGCATCTGAACTTAAACCCACTATTGCTGCGCCTACATGATCATCTATCTTGAATATCTTCCAAGAATATTCTGATTCTTCAAGAGGATCAGCCGTCTCTTCCGCTCCCAAAACGACTCCTCCCGCGGAACGTATTGCCAAAATCGTGGCTCCTCGATTAACAAGTTCCATTGCATATTCAACTTGAAAAAGCCTGCCATCGGGTGAGAAAACAGTTATCGCGCGGTCATATGCGCCTGGTGCTGCAAATACAGACATTCATTTCATCCTCACAGTATATCCTAATCTATTGCAGTCTGTTCATATGACAACTTAACTAAAAACCTTTTCCTACAGCTTCTCGCTTTTAGTTTAGGTCTCCGCTTCCGTTTGCGGACGATTTTGCCCTCATGATTGCCGCCGCGGTCATATATTCAAAGCCTACTCCTATCAGTTAGCGCGCACTGCTTCCAAGAATTGAACCGAGGTATGCACCGAGAAAGCACGTCTGATTTGTAACACTGTTGTTATTGGACTGTAGTCACAAAGACTCAAGATTGCCCTAGGTCCACGGAATGAACTATAAAAGAGCATGAAGCATCATGAGACCCCTCTTGAAACGCGCGCTATGCGAATAGTGAGTAGCCATTCGATCACGATTGAGCATGCTAGGGAAATCCTGAGGGGTCAGAAGGACAGATTCGCGTACGTCAAAGTTGAGCAGCTTGAACCTCTGCTGATCAAGATGACATTGATAAAGAAATGACCACGGCCAGCGATAGCGCATTAATTGTTGGGCGTGTGTTATTTTTCCCAGTCTAGAAGTCTCTTTTGTCCTTCGATCTTCTTGATGTCCGTCAAATCCTGTGTGACTTCCATCGTTCCAAGGTACTTGCCTTTTTTGTCTCTCACGGCGAAATATCTGATGTGAACCAGACGCTCGTTCATCGTGATCCAGAATTCAGCCGTGTCCTTCTCGCCGTTTTGGAAGGCCTCTATGATTTTGTTTACGATGTGGATGCTTTTCTGCGGATGGCATAGCTGGACGCTTCTGCCGATTACTGATTTCGTTCGTACGAAGATCCGTTTTTCAGCTTTGTTGAAGTATTTCACGCGGTCGTTCTTGTCGATGAATGATATGTCGATGGGAAGGGTGTCCAAGATTGATTGTATTTCGTCTTTTGAAAGGCTTCCGGTTTCAAACTGCAGAACACCTTCAGGAGTTTCTTCAGTTTTCTGCTTTTCGGCTTGGAATTTCACGGTAGCCTCGGGTGGAGTGAAACAGCAGTATCCGATCTCGTCGAATTCCTCTCTGGCTTCTTTCCATTCTTCGTCTGTGACCGTTTGCAGTGCTGTTGGAAAGAGTATGTTGTTCTCTTTGAAATAGTGGCTTGGAAGAAGGCTGCACACGGGCTTCGCAGCTTCAGCTAGTTCTTTCTTGAAGTCGTCGAACGTCATCTTGTTCCATTTCTGAACCAAGTTGTAGAGTTTGTTTTTGACTTCTCTGATTTGGTTGTGTTCCATCCACATTATTGCAGGCGGCTCGGTGATTCCGTGTTTTTCCATGATTGGGAAAAGGACGTTTTCTTCGCGCAGATAATGTTTTTCTGAGCCTCGAAAATCCTCTGTGACTTGCTGCAGTTCTTTCAATGCGTCGCCCACGTACACGATGTCGCATGCTTCTTCAATCATGTTTACGAGGGTTTCGAGTCTCTCTGCTCGCTGTAGAAGGATTTTGTGTTCTTCCATGAGTATGTTTATCGGATGTCCAGAAGGGACATGCAGTTCTTGCTCCTGTACCTGGTCAGCAAAAACCGCTAAGTGGACGTCGCACAGTTTTTGAAGCTGTTCTCTAGGCATTCCTTCCTTGACGAGTTCCTGTTCGATTCTAGCTATGTCTTCTGAGCTTGTGCCCTCTATGACGTCCTTGAACTTTGCTTTGACTTCTTGCGGAGACTTTCCTTCGTGTAACTGTCTTATCACTTCTTTCAATGCTTTCTTTTTGTTTTCCGATGTATCGGTCAATGGGCGTCCTCCTTGATTTTATTAGCTAAGACTTTTCCAAGGTCGATGACTTGTTGAATGTCCTTTTCAGTTGGTGGTCCGTTTACGTCCACTGCGCCCACGACTTCCATCTTTGTCGGACCCAGAACTTCCTGAACGTGCTTGATTGCTCCTCCGCCCCAGCCATATGAACTCAGGATCACAGCGTATTTTGTGGGTGGACGTAGAGCCTTCACAAGGTAAGCAGCATAAACTGCCAACGGGTGAGCGCCGCCGAGTACTGTGGGCGTGCCCAAGACGATTGCTCTCGAATCAACTAAGTCTCTTGCCACGTCGGATATGTCTGCCACAGTGAGATTGTGCCTGACGATTTCTATGCCCTCTGCGGCTAGGGTCTCGGCCATCGCTTGGATCATTTTTTCGGTGCTTTTCCACATGGTCACGTAGACGATGATTGCTTTCTGCTTGGTTTCTCCGTTTGCCCATTTCTTGTAGGCGCCGAGAATGCGTTCGGGATTCTTGTGTATCGGTCCATGGCTGGGGGCGATTATGTCGATTTTCAGGTCTTTTATTTTTTCCATGGCTTTCTGAGCGTTGAACCTGAACGGCATCATTATTTCGCCGAAGTAACGTTGGGCAAAAAGAATCATGTCTTCAACTTCATCGTCGTACAATCCCTCTGCAACGTGCAAGCCGAAGAAGTCGCATGGAAACAGAATCTTGTTCTCGGGGACGTACGTGAACATGGTTTCAGGCCAGTGAAGCATCGGAGCTTCGATGAACCGTAGCGTTTTGCCGCCTAAGTCTATAGTTTCTCCGTCTGTGACGGTTTTTATCCGGTTTTCAGGTACTTTGTAGAAGGTCTGGGCCATTTTCGCGCCTTTGCTAGAGGTGATGAGCTTTGCTTTGCTGTCTATTGACATCATGTACGGGATCGACCCTGCGTGATCGGGCTCAGCATGATTCATTATCACGTAATCAAGGTCACTTGGATCAACAACTTTCCTGATTCTTTCATCCAGCTCGTTTTCGAAACCGGGGTTCACCGTGTCGATTAATGCTTTCTTGTCTGTGCCCACGACTAAGTACGAGTTGTAAGTTGTTCCTTTTGGGAGCGGAATTAAGGCGTCGAAGAGTCTGCGGTTCCAGTCTCTTACGCCTACCCAGTAGATGTTTTGTGAGATTTCAACGGTGCTTCGATAATTCATTTTTTCACCTTCGAATTTACATTACAATTGTAATAAAGTATATTTATGCCTTTCTGCAACTACTAAGCGGAAGCAACGATCAATGTCGGTCCCTTGTGAAGTAGCCGTAAAATGCGTCTTACCCGTGGTCAGAGCCATGATAGCCAAAGAACTCACGACAGAGTACCAACTGAAGCAGAGAGAAGTGGCCGAACTTCTGGCCGTGAGTCAGCCGGCCATAAGCCTCTATTACCGAAAAATACGCGGAAGAGCCATTGACTTGGAAAGCGACAGGGACATAAGGGGTTTGGTGGAAAACGTAGCGAAATCGCTGGCTGAACGTAAGCCTTCGCGGCGAGATCTAATCCTGATGTACTGTGAGATTTGCAGAACGATTAGAGCTAAGGGCCTGCTCTGTAAGCTGCATAAGGCGTTTGACCCGGCGATTGACATTGACTCTTGTGCGCTCTGCTTTACAAGCAATTCTATTCGCTGCGTCTAGCATGTCGGGATAGTTTTGATGGTGGCTAGAGAAGGTTCTCGAAGCCGGATCTTCTGAACAAAAACAGAATAATCTGGGTTTGAAGCCGAGTCTATGCTGCCGCATTGTGATGTGTTCGGGATCGGGCAAAGATTCAAACGAGGGTGCAATCTATATTGAGTGCACGTGAAACTGGGAAGTCGGGGTCTGAGTAATGGTTACGAAAGGAGAGCTGCGGTTTGTTGGCGTGGTGGAGACAGCAGGCGAGAACGAAGCTAGAGTGAAGATTTTTCCCGAGTTTTGTGCTGGGCTCAAGGGCACGGTGGATTTCTCTCATCTTATAGTTCTCTATTGGATGCACATGCGTGATGAGGCAGAGGAAAGAAAGACTCTGCTGGTTTTTCCGAAAAGACATGCGGTTAACGTTGAGACTGGAGTGTTTGCTTGCAGAAGTCCTTCGCGCCCGAACCCGATAGGTTTGAGCATCGTGGAATTGGTGAGGATTGACGGATGCGTCTTAACGGTGAAGGGATTGGACGCGGCACAGGGCTCGCCAGTAATCGACATCAAGCCTTACTTGCCCTGCAATGATTCCGTTCCAGAGGCACGCGTTCCAGAATGGACACGGCGTGGACCACAAACCGGATGAAGCTATTGCAGGATTAAACCTGCAGGAAGCAGCTCCACCGACCATGCTAGAAACAAATTTGGTGGACCTACCAGAAGAGATTTTTCGCGTTAAATCAGCATCGATCAAGAAGCAACAACATTCTGCTGAAAGAAAACTAAAAATCTTATATTCCCAACTCCCGTAACATTGCGGAGTGATTTGCATGTGCGCCACAAACTCGGCGTTGAAACCAAGCCGCAGAAAATTCCGTTCTTCCAATTTGGTCTCACTTGTTCTGTTACTTTCTATAACCTTGGCATTCTGTCTGCTGACGATGCCGCCTGCAACTGCACTGAGCCCTGATGAATTAGCTTCTACATACGCTCCAGTTCTTCATTTCACGGGGGGCGAAAAGTTCTACCCGACTTCTGTGGAATACATTATATCCAGCTCAGTTCTCAGGCAACGGTTTTCAGACGGATCGAACATTGTTGTTGACGCTTCGCCGACAGCACAGTCGCTGGGCGCCCATACCGGTACTAATCTTTTTCTGGACAACAAGTTGGGTACGTTGGATGCGATAGCAGCTGACTATGCTTCTAAGGCCGGCAGCATCGGATACTACGCTTATGTGCACATCGTCACCGGGGGCTCAACAACAGTGATTCAGTACTGGTTGTTCTATGCCTACAACAATGGGCCTTTGAACAATCATCAAGGCGACATTGAAGTTGTTGAAATCTTCCTTGATGCCTCTGGTAATCCGCAGAAGGCGTTGTACTCGCAGCACGGTGCAGGAGAGAATGCTGGTTGGGGTGACGTGGAAAAGAATGGTGATCATCCGGTGGTTTACGTTGCGCAGGGATCGCATGCCAACTACTTCAGATCTTATCAGGGCAAGATTGGTATCGAGAATGACATTGTGGGAAGCGACGGCGTCACCGTCGAACCGACTGATCTGAACTTGGTTATTTTGGACACGCAAGGTTGGTTGAATTTTGGTGGCCGCTGGGGATATTGGGGAACGGATGAGGAAATCGCTTTGGGAAGGGCTGGTCCTCTCGGGCCTGTTCAGAATCAGAATGGGATCAGGTGGGGTGACGCGCAGGGGTATCTTGATTCCACTTTTTCGGTGAACGGTTCCTACTTCATTCTCGCTTGGCTAGCTGCTTACTTTCTGTTGTTGTTCGTCATCTATCTGGTGGCTAGAGGCGCTTGGAAAGTGGTGAGCATCGTTAGGCTGCACAGAAAGGGCGGGTTGAGGGTGAAGAAGTTTTTGAAGGGCCGTGGCGGCATCGGTTTAATTCTGGGTCTGGTGGCTATTCTGATTACGGTTGTCGCGCTTTTCCTGCCTTGGTACACGATAACAGCCTCATCGCAGAGTGGGCCGCTGGCTGGACAAGGAGGCGTTACGTTGATGAGCATCGACGGAATTAGCGGAATGCAGATCAACCTGTTTCTGGGCACTGGTGGCGATGCCACGTCTGGGTATGCTAGCCTGTTTTTCATGCAGATTCCCTTTGCCATAATCATCGGTGTGGGCCTGGTGTTCTTGGCGTTGGATGTCATAGGGGTCAAGAGTGGCAAAAGCCTCGGAACCAAGTTCATTTTGGGCGCTCTCACTTTGCTTCTGCCCTTCATCCTGATCTTCGTGTTCATAATGGAAATGCCCGCCTTCTTGCCCTGGGCATCCGGATTGGTTCCGGGTCAATCCATTCCGACGCAGGTCAACGACATCGTTCGCACGATGGCGAGCAATCCCGTCTACGGGACGACTAGCCAGCAGTTTGACGTGGTCGGCTTGACCACGGTTAACTGGGGTTTCGGCATAGGAGCATACTTGTTCCTCGTCGCAGCAGCAGTGAGGATCGCCGCAGGGTTCATAACGCGAAGCGCACCGGAACTTCAAGAAAAACCGGTTGTGCCGCCTCAAGCCCAACCCGTGCCACCGCCGCCTCCGCCGTCTCAGTGACAACGGTTCGCTTGCATCAGATTGCTAATGATGAGGGATCTGCAGGTGGAAGGAAGATTCTTGTTTCAGGTTCTCTGCAGGAGACGCTTTGGCGCTTGGAGGAAGTGCGTTATGGATTTAGAGCTAGATCACAAGCCCATGTGCAGGAAGCGCTTGAGTGGGTTCAGTCGAGGCAAGGGTTGGAGGGGTCTTATTGTGGCTTGTTCCTGCCGACGAGTCAGGATCTCGCCCGAGGAGTGACTCTGCCCACGGGTGAGCGCATGCAAACCAGCGCGGGCACTCGGCATGTTCTCGGAGAAGAAGCACTGCGAACGTTGATAGTTTGGAAACTAGGATCGTCGCGGCCTGTTGCGGGAGCGTTGAGAGGTTTCAATCGGATCTTGGAGAGAGGAGGTAAAACCGGCCGTTACTGCTGCTATACGTGTACGATATCTTTCCTTCGCACCTTGGCGGTTACGAGCATCGATGACGCGGACCGGATACTTGAGAAGGGGTTAAGCATCATAAAGAAGGCGCGGACAACCGACGGCAAATGGCGCGGCTTTCCTTTCTACTATACGCTACTGTGTCTTTCAGAGATTGAATCATCTTCTGCGCGGGATGAGTTAGGGCATGCAAGCCAAGCAGCGGAAAAGCTCATGAAAAGATACAAGAAAAATGACAGAACATCGCTTTTCAGAAAGCTAGCCTTGAAAGCATCTGCAGAGGCAGCGTCGTAACATAAACGCTTTGTCACCTCAAAAATACGCGACCAAGCAAAGTCAAATAGAACCTAGAGGAAACGCAATAAAGACACATCCACGACGCGCGCGTTTAGGCTTCTATCGTTCCCATACCCAAACGGCTTCGGTCTATACTAAGCTAAGTCCTCAGAACTCAGGTAATCGCGAAAATCTTCCGGATTTATCAGCAAAGCGGAGAGATGGAACACGGTGGATGCAGCAATTCTTATGGGTGGAGTTTGTTTGCCAAGTCTTCCGCGTATTTCTTCGCTTTCTCTAGTTCTCCCTCTTTCAGATGAATTTCCTTGCCTTCTGCGTAGGTGACCAGAGGAGGCATAGCGATTTTGAAACCGAGTTTTTCGAGCTTTTTCTCTATCCCCTTTGCTGCGTTTCCACTGAGTGGCATCTGCAATTGCGTGTCAAATGCAGCGGCAAGTTTCCCAGAAAACTCATCCTTAGCAAACCTTTCCAGAAATTGCATAATAGGCACTGTTGCCCTAAACGCCTGAGTAGGCGACCCAGCCAAAACACAATCATAATTCTTCATACTTGCCGGGTCAACATCCTTAACGTACAGACAGTCAACGTCAAACCCCTTCCCTTTGAGGATCTCACTCATTGCCTTAGCAACTTTCTCCGTGTTTCTGTTCACGGAACTCGTGTCATATACGACCAATAACTTCAACCAATTCTCCTCAGCGCTCAGTGAGTCGCGAAGCTTTTTAGCTTTTCGAAAGCGCGCATGCCTGTTCCTAAATTCGTCAGCGCCCGAACTGGTCTGAAACTATACATAAGATTTATTTGCTCATTGTTGAAAATATCACTCAGAGTGGCAATGAACATTATAAGTTTCAGAGGGTGTTAGATATGGGCAAATTTGACTTTTCCAAGCCGAATGTGGAAGAAATGATGAAAAAGAGAGACGTTAAGGGTCTAATAAAAGCCTTGAAGCATGAAGACGGGTGGGTCCGATACAAAGCGTTAAAGGCTCTTGGTAAGATCGGAGATGAAATGGCAGTTGAACCGGTCACTCAGATTCTAGGAGATGAAATACCCGGACGACGAATTGCAGCCGCGCAGGTTCTTGGCGAGATAGGTAGTGCCAAGGCAGTGGAGCCACTAATTCAAGCCTTAAAGGACGAAGATAACCAGGTTCGAACAGCAGCGACAGAGGCTCTATCTAAGATAGGTGATGCTAGAGCCGTTGAACCGCTGATTCAGGCTCTAAGGGATAATGATGAGAAGGTTCGATATGAAGCCGCAAAGGCTCTCGGCGAGATGCATGATGTGAGAGCTGTGGAACCCCTCATTGAAACTCTCCATTTTGGTGATGATTGGCATGGTACCTGGAGTATTCGGTCTGACGCCGCAAAGGCTCTTGGCGAGATAGGTGATGTCAGAGCTGTTGAGCCTCTCATTCAGGCTATGAAGCGGAATGGACACATTCGTGTCCGAAGCTCAGCAGCACACGCTCTTGATGAACTGGGCTTCCAACCCAAGAATGATGAAGAGAAAGCATATTACTTAATCGCAAGTAATAGTTGGGGTGACTTGGTCAACGTGGGCGAACCCGCAGTAAAACCTCTCATTGAAACTCTGGAATCCATACACGAAGACCCTACTCAATGGGACGCTGCAAAGGCTCTCGGCGAGATAGGTGATTCAAGAGCCGTTCAACCGCTTACTCAGATTCTGATAAAAGAGAGTCGCAAAGGAGAAATGGGAGGAGAGATGCTTCAAAAGAGAGCCGTAGAGGCTCTTGGCAAGATCGGTGATGCTAGAGCCGTTGAACCCCTCACTCAGGCTCTAAAGAACGTATACCCGGACGTAAGGCATGAGGCCGCAAAGGCTTTGGAGAAGATCCAATCAAAGAAAAGCTAGAAACATAACACGACTAATTCGAGCGCGCTAGTGTGTTCCTAATTCCCTTCTCCCAGCGTGATAGAGTTGGGTCGCACTTTCTGGATGATTGTTAACGTATCCGAGACACGTCGTCGTACATATACGAAGTGAATTCAAAATCGGGAGCTATCTCGCAAACGAATTTAGGAACACGCATGCGCGCTAATTGAGCCTGTTTTAGGTGAATAACTCGATGATTGGCTTTTTCTTATCCTTGAAGAATCATTAGCGATTTGAGTTTCATCTTCTTGTGGCTGAAGCTCAGGTAAGATGCTTAGTCGTTGGGGGTTTGTGGTGGAAGCCATCGGACTGGTAGACGAGTTACTCTTCTTTCGAGTAAAGGGGAAAATTCTGGAAGCTTTGAAGAAAGCTGTAGAGCTGGTTTGTAGAGCTTCTGTGAGAAGTGTTATTTTTGTGGGAGTATTATGGCGCCTGTTCCTGGTGGGGCGGCTTCTAGACTTGCGCGGCAGGCTAGGGCTAGGGCGTAGAGTTGGTCGTCGTGTCGGCCGGTTGGGTGGCGAAACTTTAGGTGGATGCGTTCTTGGGCTGTTTTGGGCTGCAGGTATTCGTATTGTTGTTCGTTGATTTGGGCTATGAGTTGTTTGTCGTCTCCGGGGATCTTGAGCAGTTTTTTCTCCATGAGTAGTTTCAGGTGGTTGAGCATGTTTTCTTTTTCGATGTCTGTGAAGAAGACGCCTTGAATGTTCCGCACGTCGATTCTTTCCAGTTCGTCGACTACGGCGTCTCCTATGCCTGTTTTGTCGATGAACAGGCCGTCGAGGTTGAAGATTTGATGGGCTCTGGCTGTGTAGGCGATCACTTCTGGGTATGGTGTGCCCCGTGGGAGCTGGCGTTTGTGAATGAGTCTTGTCTCGCCGCTTTCCGTCCGTTGCACGACAGTCAAGACGCTGAAGTCAACTTGTTTGCCGAGGTCTAAGCCTGCGTAGTAGGGTCCTTTGAGTTTTTTTGGGTTAGTCTTCTCGATGTCTTCGATGTAGCTGTTCGCCGAGTTTGGGTTGCCCAGTTCGGGGTCCACACATGCTGCAATCAGATCGATTGGGAAGAACGTGTGTTCAGCCTCGGTCCATGAGGCTTCGACCTCTCGGTTCCACTCTTCTTTTGTCATCATATCCCGCCACTCGGTCAGTTGTTCTTGACTGACGAGGGGGCTTGAGTTGCTGGGGTAGTGATGAACAGAATAGCGTTCCCGGTTAAGGAAGGCTCTGCGGAAAGCGTGGTCAAAAGCCATTGGTGTTCCCGACATTACGAGGTTGGAGTTTGGTTTTGTCAACATCATGAATATTTCGCTGGTTATCATTTCGCTTGGGACGATGCTGGCTTCGTCAACGAAAACATAATCCGGATGGTAGCCTCTGAGCTTGTCGGGTGAGCATGGGAGGGCAACGAGTCTTCCGCTCAGCGGGGGTTTTAGTCTTATTGTGGTTCGGGTTGTGCCTGGATGTTTGATCATTTCTCTCATGAGCGTGTTTGTTTGGATGGTGTGGTAGCAGTAGTCGAACATTATCATGCTTTGACGTTGGGTGCTGGATATTATCAGGGATTCGATTCTGGCTTTGGTGTAGATGAGCCACAGGTTCTTACGGCTGAAGACCAGGGATTTGCCCCATCCACGACCGCAAACGGCAACCTGACGCGGATGCGTGTCCCTCAACAGTTTTTGGTGATCTGGAGTGTTGACGAGCCATCCGTCGTTGCACATCAGAACCGCGAAGAACACTGGGTCTTCTATTAGCCTCTGCCTGATTCTTTCGTCGCGGACAACTTCTCGAAGGGCTTTTGGACGCGTGATGAGTTGTTCGGAAACGGATGCGGCGTATTGCAGGTCGCTGAGGAGACGGTTTACAAATTCTTCCTTTTCCAATAGAATGTTCTCCGCATGACTGTCAGCCGACATATTCTGGGAACTTTGGATAGGAGAGTGCCGAGATCTTCGTCTTCGAGTGGTTTTTCTCCTTGGCTGGCTTGGAGCTTTCTTAAAACGCCTACTGTGTCGGCTAGGGTCTTGGCCCAGCGTCGTTTTTCTTCAGATGTAAGCATCGGGTCTTGCATGTAGGCATTTGCTTCGTCGATGATTTCCCAGAGTATTTGAGTGGCTTCCTCCAAGGTGCGTCTACTAGTAATTGTCGTGCGTCTCACCGTCTCAGGCTTATTGTCTCGCAATTTAAAACCTAAATGTTTAGATTGCCACTGAAGATTTCAGCATTCTTAACATATTTAAGGTTAAAAATCTAGTTGAATTGGACATGTTTGCAACACAAATGCTATAACGAAAATACGGCGCCAACCACACCAGAATTTCGGTTCGAAGAACGCGCGCAGTAAGGGTTCGTGGGTTCAAATCCCACCCCCCGCACCATCTCTGAAAGATTGAATTCGCTCGAATTTCGCTCGTTTTGAGCGTAGGAAAGCAGAAAATCTTCTTCAAAATGTAGCATGTTCTGATTTCGTCTGAGGGCTGAATTCGAACCTTTTTCTTCATCTGTGATGTTAGAATTACGCAACATTCAAACAGTTGAAGGTTTTTTCGTTTTCGCCAAAATATACAAGATCACTTCACTATCATCCTTTTGTCTGTCAGCTATGCTAGTAAAGGAGGTGCGGCTCCTTTCATAAGCCTGTTCCCTCATTTTTTCAACCTCGAACAAACTTGCATTTTGGTCAAAAACTGCGTGACACAAGGTCGCAAGACAGAGCCATGTCCATCCAGCCTTTCTAAGAACCTCACGCCTATCCGAACTGTCTTTTGGTATTTCTCTTAATCTGCTTTCATAACTTCTCGTAAGGTCTTCAATCAGGAGCGCCGACCGCTTGAAGTCTGAAGCAAAATAGCTTGCTGCCTTATCTGTCCACTCCTTCACTATCCGATATCTCGTGGTTTCTTCAAATAACCCTAACCCTGTAACGAGTGAATCAAGTGCAACGTCCTTTAGACAGTAGTATCCCAATGTTGAACGTGGCAGTACTTCAGATATTGCTACATTCAAGCCCTGATCAAACGAGTAAAGTGCAAGGTCTACAGAACTTGCCGTCAAGTACCTTCTCGCTGCTTCGACGTATGATGACATTGAACGTTTTCTATCGCCCGATTTTTCTTGTATTCTCGCAATGTGTTCTATCGTTTTTCCAGCCAACCGATACTCCTCACTTCTTTCATACCAACTCTTGACAATGTTCAACATCTTAATTGCGCCATCTGGAGCTTTTTCTTCACACCATTCGGCCTGTGTCTCTGCTACTCTGATACCTGTCTCCTTTTCTCCGACTCTTCCCAAATACTCAATGTAGTCGATTGTTTCGTCAACATACCTACTGATTTGGTTGGACTCTTTCAACCAGTTTATGAGTTGTTGCCAATACCGATTAAGGTCTCCCAGTCGAGTAAGTCCATATTGACCCACCCTTTCTCTTGACAAATCTACAGATCGTTTTTGGACATCGATAGCTTCTTTCATATGTCCAACGCCCTTATAGTTTTCTGCAGCTTTGTTGAGGTAGGCCAATTGTCGTTCGACGCAACCTTCTCTTTCGGCTTCTCCAACTTTTTCCTCTGCATCGCTGGAGTACTTAGCAGCATCCATTGATGCTTGAGCGACACTGAGAGTATCGCCCTCTTTTGAATGATAATCTGCCAACTTGGCAAAACATGTTGCAACCCAGATTTCGGGAATCTCACTTCCAATCATAGTCCCTTCCCCGGACCTGATTATTTCATCCCTTCCAGTGTTTATTGCTCCGTTTATGGTTTCGATTGCATTCTTGATTAACCCCGCTTTTTCCCAGTATTCAGCGGCTTCGTATAGCGATTTGGCCTTTATTATGACATTCTCTTTCTTCTCTCGCGGAATTTCCTCTGCCCGGCGCTGTAGACATATTGCCGCCTCTCGGAAAAGACCAGCGCTTTTATACGCCTTCGTAGCGAGGTCATAACCCGCTATGAGATCGTCCCAGCGATCGATCTCTCGACAACGCGTGCAATACTGTTCCCAGTGCTGACCAGCGTCTGTCCAGTGCTTTCTGGAGTCTTCCAGTTCTCCCTTTGATTCAAGCTCGCGAGCAACAAGATCTGAGTCTAGAGCAAGCATTTTCTCCAACATCAACGCATTGCCTAGCTTAGCGTAACAATTGGCTGCTAGTTTAAATTCGAATGCTCTTCTGAAGCAATCGGCGGCATCTTCCAACTTGCCTGCCTTTTCGTATTCACGAGCAGCGATCTTGAAAAACTGAAATGCCTGTTTCTGGTCCCTTGTCCCAAGATTCAAAGCCAAAGTCAGTAGATCCAGAGGATTCGGCAGTGTGGTCCCCCAATAAGCAGCAAATCCCTCATTGTCAATTGCTGCAACTAGTCCTGCCATGTTGGCACCAAGGTTCAATATGTTTTTTTCCGGGCTTTCATCGTACATGAATAGAAATTTCCTTGCGCGAGTTAGTCCTACATGTAGTAAGTTGAATTCATAAGCCAGAGCGTAGGGATTTTCTCCTTCCTGCTCAATTCTCTCTTTGAAAGCGGACCGCTTCTCTGGCACAAAAACAATCTCCCAATCATTTTTTGTGATTTCTTCATGCCGTGGAATGAAGAAATTCCATAAAAGCGCACCTTCCCATTCTAATCCCTTGGCTTCTTCAACAGTCAAGATCGTTGCTTTTTCACGTGATTCTCCTAAAAGTGTGATTATTTCATTCTTAACCTTATTTGTCTTAACAAGAATAAGCCGTTTTTGGGGATTTGAAACACATTCCTTAATTTGTTCCACCGGTGAGGATCCCAAGAGCATGGGTTTTACTCCGCCGCGTACGTATGACTGCTGAATGTGCCTTTCGCCTTTGTCGCCCAGCACATCTTTCCTCACCTCCAAACATTCGTTTACCAAATCGACAATTTCGCTGGTGCTCCTAAAGTTTCGCTCTAATGCCCATGGATCTCTAATGTCGTGACGTTTCGAAATGACTCCAAGGTCCCCTTTCAATCTTGACCATAAGAAACCGCTCGGGTTTATCACTTGGGCCATGTCTCCTGTGAAAAACATGGAGTCGATATCGTTATCCCTTACAAGGTTTATCAACACCCTGATCTCTACTGGAGCCAAGTCTTGAACCTCGTCGCAAGCCAATCTTGCATATTTCTTTACATTAACAGCGCTTCTTAAGTCGTCGAAAGCCAAATCTATGGCATCCCAAAGGCCCTCTTTGTCAAGATAGTTCTGATATTTCTGGGCTTCTTCATAGTACTTCTCTCGAATCCTTTTGGGCGTTTTACATTGTCCTCGTTCTTCGCTGAGTATTTCATACGTGGAATAATCAAGTACTCTTTTGTTAGGATCTTCGCATCTTCCTTTTATCACGCTCCGAATCTCATCCCATAGGAGTACGGGATCTACTTGTGGCGAAACTCTGTGACGGTATTCTCTAAGAAATCGTTCGAAAGTCATCTCTTTTGAGAGATCTCGTAATTCCAACACTCCAGCCGTAGCAATTTCCAGAAGCAATTGCCTGTAGGTTAGAAAACGAACTTGGTGAAGTCCGTGATCTAATGGCAGCATTTGTTCAAATTCATTTCTCGCTTGTTCCGTCAATCGGTCACTGAACGTCACGAATAGTTGCGGTCCAACTTTCAATAATTCACCTATTACTAACCAATGAGTGATAACTGTAGTCTTCCCACTTCCAGCCTCTCCACTGAGAAGTATCGGACCGCGAAGAGTTCGTTGAGCACTGAGCACGGCAACTTGCTCTTCTGGCATGTGTAATACAAGGCCTCGTTGCTCTCCTCTCACAACTCTGTCAATTAGCGCCCTAGGCAGGGAATATAATTCTTCGTTGTACTTGATCTCCTCTTGCGGTTTGCGATCGTAGAAGTTCAGATAGCGTTGTTCGACAATGCCTACTTTTTCAAAGTCCTCATTTCCCATGTGCATGAGGGCATCAGGCTGACCCGGGAACTCGCCCAAAGTGTACAATAAAGCGTGCAAGCAAAAATCGCGACCATTATTGCTCTCCGTATAGGGGGATATTTTCAGTTGTCCTGTCATGTTTACAGACCAGAGAATTTCCCATACCGCGTATAATTCTTCTTTGATTTCGCAGCTAAAAAAATAGCGCTCATCGTTGATCTGTTTCCATACGAATACGCGGAATTGAGCAGGATCGGTCCTCTCCCAACGTCCATCCATCAAGTAGGTTAAGAACGAGGCAACGGGTTCACGATCAGGGTCTTTCATGCGACGAAGTGTTTCAAATGACCCTTTTGTTAGCAACACCCTATATTTTTCCATTGTTTGCCATCTCTGAAGTTCGCACCAACAGTTCCTTTTCAATAGTAGACTTTTTGAATATTAATAAGGCTTTCATAGTTTTGTTACAGTCTATTGCGCCCGCAAAAGACTCAACCACTGAATTAGATAATTCGGCATTGTCCTCTATAAGGCATCAAAAACCATGTTTTCCACGCGATCAGTTTCTTTCTAGTTAGAAAGATTTATTGTTTCTTGGAGGGAGCGTGCCGATACGCTTGCTGAGTAGCTAACAAAACAAGGCTGTACTGTGATTCAGGAAGGAAAACTGTCAAAAATCAAGCGTGGATGGGCTGAGCCAGATTTGTTTGTACTCAAAGGAGATAGGCTCATCAGTGTGATTGTGTTATCGTTAAAGATGGTTTTGAATTTGGTCAAACTCCAATGTTAACTAAGCTACTAAGAGTTCGTGAAGTAATGCCCAGCCCCAAGATCAAGATTATTTTCTTTCATCCCGCAGAGTGGCGGACCAGAGCTCGCTTGGATAGTGGGCGAAAAAACTGGTATATGAAAAATATCACTTAACTGAGCTACCGAACCACTATATTCAACTCGAAAAGTTCTTTGCTTCTAAATGGAAACGTGAATATGGCTATAACGTAGAGTTTTGGCACGAAGACTATTTCAATAGTGAACCACTCAGTGCTGTAACATGACCGCACCAAACGACTTGACAGTTTTAAACGACAGTATAAACCTAACTCCCCGCACTTCAATTTTCGCCTTATTTCGAGCTTGTTTCAGCTGACCAAGCCCAGTTTTTGACGTTGCGGGTGCACATGTGCTGGGGCTAAGAATTGAACACATATTTACTGGCAAATATGGCTGGCGACCCATATTTTGGAGCCGAGGGATTTGTTTAAGAAATTAGGCAAATCCATTTTGCCGGTCCTCTGCAATTTCGAGATGAATTTAGCTTATTCTGTTTTTATCTAAGTAATAGATTTTCGGGCCTTTTTCAAAGGTTGCCACCTTGTCGCAATCTTGGTAGTCGTTAGTATTCTCGCAGTAGACTTTTAGACTAGGGAGCTTAATTTTTAAGCCAATATCACCTGGGATTATTGGTATTTCTTGACTTGTCGTTCCTGTTTGGCTAATCCAGGTTTTCATCCTCTCACATATGTTGCATCTGTGACCCTGTAGCTCCTTGCCGAATTCTGAAATAATTGCGAGTCTTGGATTAACCCCGGCTATTAGCCGCCGACAACCTTCTTCTTGAAGATGTGTTGATTGTGAATCACCAATTGTACCTAAATGAACTACTAGAAGGTTGGCTTTTTCGAATGCTTTTTCCATTCCGTCCCAAAATCGCGTATCGCTTGTCAAGCCTATCTTGAATATTCCTTTTCCGTCAGGAAGTTGCAATTCCAGAATTACCCCAACGCCTGTATTGTTGCTCATCCAGGGTTGTTCATTGTGATCAGTCCTTACGGCTTCAATAGAAAAATTGTATCCTCTTGAGGCTAAGTTAGTGATGCTTCCGGCAGTGAGGGTCTGCGAGAAAGTCCCGGTTACGTCAGTTAATCGGGAGTACTTAATCCTTACACCCTCAGAACCAAATAGATCGATTTGCTTGTTCTGTTGCAGCTTTTTGTTCATTTTGTAGACAAGTGAAAAAATCGTTTCAATGTCTTGAGTATGGTCATCGTGAGCGTGACTTGCAATTATTGCGTCAATGTGGTTTACTCCGAATCTTTCACGGAAGAACAAGGGGAGAAAGTCGTATCCTGGATCAATTGCTACGCCTTTCCCGTCCCACCATAAGAAATATCCTCCACCAACATTGCCCATCCGACCGTTCCTGCCAAAATTTGCAACTACTGGGTATCGAGGAGTTGAGGAATTCCATCTCCTGAGGACATTAAAGGAGTTTTCGGGAGTTTTGGTCGACTTAAAACCTTCAAGGAGTTTCTTCTCATTTTCTTCTTTGCTTTTTATGATTTCTTTAAGGCTTAAATCCAGTTTTTTCTCCTCTTCAGAGAGCCGAGATTCATATTCCTTAGTAACGTCAGCTGGGTCAGGTACCTCATTTTCTGATTTCTTTTCAAAGGCTAATGATTCAATTCCGCGCAAAAGGGCGGGATTTATCTTGAACCCATCTTTGAGAGTCCTGTATGCAGGAAGAGTATTTGCAATACCAAGAGAATAAGCTGACAATACGTCTTCTACGTATGCCAGAAAGAATTCTTTCAAGGCTTCTTCATATTTTTGCTGGGAAAAAAGGCAGATACCAGCATTATGGAGTTGATGCCCCTTGTGAACACGCATCACAATCTGGTTCTGGTATTCAAATAAATGTGATAGCCACTCATCGTATGCTTGTTGAGCTTCCTTAAAATTCCCTTTTTCTAACCACTTCTGAGCTTCAATCTCGAATTTGTAAAGTCCGCTTACCTTTGAGAAATATTTGTTGATAGTCTCAATTAAAGACCCAAAAACAGCCAGATTTTCCTCAGGATAAATCAAATGGACATTTTTTTCATTTTTCTCGAGGACGGCGTTTTCAAGCTCTCTAAGAAGTCTTGTTGGGACGGATAAAATGCTTCGTAAAGTTGAAGATGCTGGGAGATTGTCGGCTCCGCCTCTTGAACATTGCGATATTATGTCCTCAATATAGGCGAGCAGGATGTACTGCAATCCTTTGAATGGTTCTCCGCCAAATAGCAATGATAGACCTAGATTGTAAAGTGGCGATCCTTTGTGGATACGCAAGTTCGGATCGGCTTTTTGTCTTTCCAAAAAGAATCTGTATTCTTCAGTGAAGGTAGTTACCGCGTTGGAATAGTCACCTGTCCGAAGTTGTTCGCTGCCTTTAATCTCAAGATCCCTTACTTGACCAATAAGGTCGGGAGGTACAGCCAAATGATCACCGTCCAAATGTCTTTATTTCAAATGCATACTAGATTGTTTTCCGAATATAAAGTATAGAAAATCATGCTGCCAAAGCTTTCCAAACCCAAAGTAGTTCTTTTGTTGCAAGATTGCTCTTTTCTTTGTGTCTCAAAACCACCGCAGCCACAAGAACATACAAAAACGCTTAACTCTGAAGAAGCGAACAAAACCAGATTCATCTCGTATGGCAAGCCTGGTGGGATTGATTCGAATCATCGGCACGCGCCTGTTCACTGACCTATCGGATTCGCGGCTAGCAGCAAATTCAGCATTTTGCAACAATAGTCGCGATTTTCAGTTTATTCGTTAACACTATCTATGCAAAGCAAAAGCGAATTCCCTGTCTCTACGGAGCAATTGAAGTCAGAACCTAGTTCTAAACTTGCCTGGATTGCGAAACTGCCAATCTAAGATCTCAAGCGTCTCTTTACGCGTACTATCAAAGCATCTTTGCTCCGCAATGACACTTCTGAAGTTGTCCCGTACGAATATCCCGTTCTTCTCGAAGATCATTTTCGTTTCAGCAGGGACCATCCCGTACACAACAAGCCATGCTTCAATTCTTTGATTGTTCTTGGAGAGAGCCCGCGATTTGCGGTTGATTTGGTTTATCGTAGCATCGATTGTGTCCTGGTGCGTGTTTAACTTACATTCGAAGAACGAAAGGGAATTTCCAATCTCGCTAGTGCAATCAATTTGTTCGCCGTTGATCCAAACATCGCACGCTGTTTCGCCAAATTTCTGAGATTCCTTGATCCACTTGTATACCACATGCTCCAGAAGCTTTCCTTTGGCTTTTGCAAGAAAGTCGTCAAATTCGATTTGGATTGCCGTGAGGCTTCCTATTTCCTTGGTTCCAGCTAGCGTTTCTTTGATCAATGTATCGAAAACAGAAGAGACGCTGTGTTCTCTCAGATACTCCTCGAATAGTTCCTTCTCAACAACAATCACGCTCAGAGAAATAGGACCTCGCTTTTGAGCAATCTGTATGACGGTATTAGCAAAATCGAGTAGCGAGCCTCCAAAGCCAGAGTGGTCTGTAGCGCAATCAAAGAAGATTAGCCATCCAGAGTAATCACTGATGCCTGTTGTTGTGTGTGATTGGATGAATACCCCGAAGCTGTAGTTGAACTGATTTTCCATACCCGCAGGATGCTTGAAAACTATCGCTTTGACTGGATCGCTATTGTAGAAAGCCTTTGCGAGTTCTACTGTCCCCAGAAGGGCAGAGGCGAATGCTGGAACGCCGTTGAACACTAGTAGGCTCTGGGTGTCAAGCACATTAACGTCATACCAGAGCAATGCGAGTGAGAGTAGCTTCTTTTTTGAGCTTTTGTCCTTCTTTGTCAAGTATTCTGGTTGGGTGACTCGATTAGAGTCTAATAGTTCTTTCAGGAGGTCTTTGGTGTATTTTTCAAGGACTAGTAGGTGAGACATCCCCAAGGCAACCTTAAGCTTAGCTTCTCTAGGTCTAACTATTTCTTCTTGGATCGGTCTGTAAAACCTGTCCAAAGCGACCCATCGTTCTGAGCGAGGCGGTCGGTCACGCTTTATCGCCTCAATGAAGTCTTTCTCCTCTTCGTCTAAATCAGATTCGTCAACTTTCTTTAGTTCGGTGAACCCGAGCTTCTCAGCACTCTCAAGCATTTCTTCAAACTGACTCTTCGTTCTCGGGTGTTTCTTGGTTTCTTCTTCATCAAGAGCCAGATGTAAGTCTTTCACGGACGTTTGCCCAAACTCTTCAGCCCCCAAGACCGAGTACCAAAGGTATTGCAGTCCGTAGACATAGCCAGGAAAAGCATCGGAGAGATATTTTTCAGTCGCTGTGTGTTCGATCGAGGGGAAAGTAAGTTCCGCCAGAGGAATATCGCGGCTTGTATCATTTAGGAAGGTGAATATGTGATCGCATGCTATTGCCTGAATGACGTATTCTTTGTCGAAAGGGACCGTTGTTCGGCAGTGTTTCTCGATCAGTTGCTTGAAGACGTCCAAGTCCATCTTCATTTTCCTCATTGTTTCTCGAACGTCCGGCCATGACTTTGCCTTCGATATTGCCTTTCCATGGGTCCAAATTCTTTTGAGGAGTATCGTCTTTTCACACGTGTTTGGTGTTTCACTCAATGGCACGCCCTTGAATTGGGCGCGAAAGAGTGCCTCGTCCGCGCTAAGGTCTAGGGCTGTTTTCATGTAAATCTCGTTCAGGAACCCCTTGAATATTGACCCAAGGAGAAACTTGTAGCCGGCAAGCAATTTTCCGGTTGTGCTGATGCAATGATAGTGTTGAAGCCAATTCAAGAAGCCGTCGACATCGGAGGCCTTCTGCAATATGTAATAAAACGAGGCCACTCCATCGAAGGATGCAAATACCTGTTTAATGGTATCTTCATTTGCGGTTCCTGACATGGTTTATTATAATTCATTCGCGAGCTTTGAACTATTCCTTTTGCAGGTGATACCTCGTATCCCTAAAAAACATTCAGGTTCGATTCTTCCTGCAGACAAACAGAATCTTCCTGCCTTCTTCTCTCAAATTGGCTTCAACGATCTCGAAATACTCAGACAGGGCAGATTTCATCTTTGCAACCGGGTATATTGTTTCTTTAAACTTGTATTTGTGAAGCTGGTAGAGTCCATTTGGGAGTTTTTCAAAGATTCTGGAATCCCAAGTCAGCGTGTTGCCCTTCACTATCTCTCTGTCATAGTAGTATCCTTTGGCGAATTCCCTGACTGATGAAGTGCACCTGTTGTATTTTTCCAGCCAATGAAGCGTATCTCTCAGCATTTTTGGGGTATACACATCAAAGATGAACAGTCCATCTCTGTTAAGATGTTCATTCACTGTCTTGAACGTTGATTTCCACTGGGCAAAGTCTTTCAGAAAATTGACGGCATCGTTAGCAGAAAATATGACATCAAATTTCGCATCAATCTTGAAGTTGTGCATGCTGGAAACAAAGAACTTGCCCCTCGGCATTCTCCTTCTGCAAACCTCAATGTAATCCCCTTCAATGTCCAAACCATAGATGGTGTATCTTTCTGGAAAATTGACCAAGACCTCTCCAATTCCGCAACCTATTTCCAGTATCTTCTTTGCCTGCTTGTGGTATTCATTTATGGGTTCCAGCACATAGCGTGCCCTCTCTCTTGCTCCTTCCTTGCTTGTGAGTGATTCCCAAAAACTCACAAACGGTTTTGAGGTCTTGCCTCTATGCTCATATTCGACCATGCACAACCCCCAGACTCGCGAATAGCTAGTCTTGACCCAGATTGGATAAGACTTTGCTTCAAACTGCGATCAACGACTGCGCGCACTTGTTTACAAAGAAGACTATGAACAACTAGTTTATCTCTTGATCATGTTGTACGCTAGCAGTCCAACGTATCCCAAGGCTGTGAAGACTGTGAACCATTCGAAAAGTGGCGTGTCATACAGAGGTGCCCGCTACGTCGCTTCTCTTTGATCTCCTCTGAAATTAGCAAATTCCATACAAGAAGAAATTGTCAACTAACAAAGAATGTTGGAAAGCATGGCAGTTGTAACGTATCGAAACGCGCCAAAATTGTGCATTAAGCAAAAGCTTATAGACGCTTTCAACTTCTGCTAGGGGGCATATGACCGTTCAAATTGCGGAATTCGACAAGAAGCATCTGCCCACGATTGCCAGATTATTAAATGATGAGTACAGAGATTACGATGAGTTCATTCCATTCAACGAAGAGAGAGTTCAGTCCGAAATCCGGAATCGCGATCTCAGGCTTCTTGTAGCGGAAGAGAACGGCAAAGTGCTAGGTCTCATCGGAACTCATTCTCATGAGAACTCGGAGGAACACATCTCTTGGCTTGCCGCGATCAAAGGACAAAATCAGAAGGTCATTGAAAACATGCTAGTGAACGCGATCGAAAAGAACGTCAAAACCAACGTTATTTTAATAATGATTGATGAAGGAAGCCCAAAAATAGCCGATTGGACCAATCGAGGTTACGTATTGGAACCAGGCTATCAGCGAATGTCCGCAAAACTCGACGGTTTAAGACCAATTCCAAAGGTTGACGAAGACACTAAACTTCGAAGCTTGAGAACCGATGAGGAAGAACAGTTCGTGGAGGCTGTGAACAGAGGATTCGGATTGAAAAGGCTAGAACGCGGAGACCTAGAAACCTGGAAAGTTGAAGACCCGCCATTCACTGAGGAGTGGGTGCAGGTCGCCGAGGTTAAAGAGAGAATCGTATCGATTGT
>Ga0315268_10000893_pt1 | contig 34928 bp, 34 predicted proteins | sample C1_top_MG_FD_204535 | JGI IMG/M metagenome (GOLD analysis project Ga0315268, IMG submission 204535) | Sediment microbial communities from Yellowstone Lake, YNP, Wyoming, USA - C1_top | ecosystem: Environmental > Aquatic > Freshwater > Lake > Sediment | place: USA: Wyoming | collected 2017-08-01
GGAAACACCGCCATCACCACCAGGGAGAGCTCCAGGCGCGCCGCCAGTTGCACCGCGTACGACGCGGCCCACCTCACCGGCGCGGCCATGTCGATGGCTAAGAGGACCCTTTTTTTCATAGCTGCAAAGTTCTAATGCAGCATCTGTTCCAACGGAATTTTTATAATTATTTCAGCGTGATGTCCTGTTGAGCCGGAAATTAGCTGTTTCATAATGAAATTTTAACTGCCCAAGGACCATTATCCGGTCCCAGAGACAGCCTGGTCCTGGCTTAAATAAATTTCATTTTGAAACAAAGAAGAAACCGGGGCACAGGCTGAATGCGGGGGATATGATAGGCCAGGGGCATGGACCGAGGCCAGGCGCAGGCGGGGGCCCCTGCATTACATTTTAATTATCAGGGGGATTTGGTCAGACCTTAGCAGCCGGGTAGGAGCCTGGGGCTAACCAGGAAAAAGGAAAAGCTGGCAGGACAGGCTTTCGCCCGGCAGGTATAGATGAAGGCGCCGGGGTACGGCGCGCCGTGCCCCGGCTGGGAACTCCGCATTGCTTACCGTGGGGGCCGGGGAGGTGAACTTCCCGGCCCGGTAATCAAGTTATTCATTTTATTTCCAGGTTCAGTTTCACCGTCGCCGTGCCCTCCTTGCCGGAAGGATTGGCGAAGATCACAGCCTGGAAGAGTTTCCGCAGGCATTCCTCCAGGTTACGAAATTCCCCGGAGGCATAACGGAGGAGGGGCCTATCCTGCACGGTCCCATCCTTGTTGATCGCCAGAAACATGGTTATGGATTTGAGGGGCCGGTTCACCCGGCCCGCGTATTGTTGACAGCAGGCCGTCAACTGCGGCAGCGTCGCCTCCAGGGTCTGGCGGACCGCGGCCTGGTCCAGGCCGCCGGTCACCTGGACGCTCTGCAGCTTGACAGCGACCTGTTTGGTCGAGGCCGGGGGCTCCGTAGATGCCACGGGCTCCGTGGGCTTTTCCACTTTAGCCTCATACGGCATTCCCCGGGCCGCAAGACCCGGGGCCGTCGCGTCCAAAGAGTACCGCAGGCCGCCGGGCCGCATGGCCATGGGTGCCATGGCCTTCGTCCGCAGCGCCCCGCCGCCCACGGCCAGGTCCGAGACCCCTTCGGGCAGCGGCAGCGGCTGCTTCACCGTCTCCAGGGTGCCGTCGGCCCGCTTTATCTTGTCCACCGCCACAAAAGAAGTGTAGGCGGTCATGAGGCTGTACTTGAGGCCCAGGTCGGTGACCTCTTTGACCCGGGGGTCGCCGGCTTCCAGCCGCCCGGCCAGATCCGAGAGCCGCATGATGCGCTGCCGGGCCCAGAGGAGCCGCAGGGCCGCGTTGTCCGGGCTGGCCTGGCCGCTGGTCACCTGGATTTTTTGTTCAAAGGCCCCGCCCGCGGCTGACCCCTGCACCGCCACCGCGCCGCCGGCCGCGCCCCGGTATTTCCCCAGCATGACCAGGGGCCGCTGGGCGAACAGGTCAGGAAGGTTCAACGGCTCCAGGTCGTAGGCCTGGAAGCCCTCAAAGTTCACCTTGATCTTGGTGAGGACGGGGCTCTCGATGTACTGCCGGAACCGGGCCGCCTGCTTGGGAGCCTCGGCCTGGTTCAAGACCACGAAGGGCTCCCCCAGGCCGGCCCGGGCCATGCCTTCGATGAGGTGCCGGTTCACCGCGGTGCCGATGCCGAAGGGGAACAGATTGGCCTCCCCCAGGCTCTGGCGGATCAGGTCAAAGGTTTCCGGCTCCACGTGGACGTAGCCGTCCGTGGCCACCACCACGATGCGGGAGGCCTTGGGGGTCCGGGGCAGGTCCAGGGCCCTTTTCAGGGCCTTGAGAATTTCGGTGCCGCCGCCGCCGGGCTGGGCCTTGATGAAGGCCAGGGCCTTTTCCTTGTTGGCTTCACTGGCCGGTAGGGACCCGGACTCCGAAAGCACCGCGGAGCCGGACTCAAAGAGGAGCACGTTGATGAAGTCCTGGGGCTTGAGACCGTTGATGATGTCCTGCATCAGCGCCTTGGAGACCTCCAGGGGAAAGCCGTGCATGGAGCCGGAGACGTCCACGATGAAGATGTATTCCCGGGGTACCACCGCTTCCTTCTTGACCCGGGCCGGGGGCTCCATCATCAACAGGAAGAAGTTTTCCTCCTGGCCGGGGTAGAGGAGCAGGCCCGTTTCGATCTTCTTTCCGGCCAGGCCGTAGCGCAGCACGAAGTCCTTGTTGCCGGCCTTGGCTTCATCCTTGACCGTCACCTTGGCCGCACTCTGGCCCGAATACTTCACCTCCACTTCATGGCTGGGGCTGGCCAACTGGACGATGGGCAGGGCGCTGTTCACTTCCACGCTCAACCCATAGGTGTAAGGGGGCGCCTGACCCTCATGCAGGTAAGGGTTTTTGACCCACTGCTCGGTGTCCGGGGCGCCTTGGGCCGCCATATTGGAATACCGGGGCCCCACCACCGTGGGCAGCACGAACTCGTAAATGTTGTCCTCGGGTTCCAGCAGCTCCAGGTAATTGAGCTCCACCTTCACTTCGTCCCCCGGCAGGATGTTGGCCACGTTCATCTGAAAGACGTTGGGCCGCTGCTGCTCCAGGAGCGAAGTGGTCTGGCCCGCTTTTTTGGCGTCCTCATAAGTCTGCCGGGCCTGTTGCCGCTCCATGATCTGGGCGTCGATGATCCGCTCGCCCACAGTCATACGCAGGGCGTGCACCGCGGCGCGGCTGGAGGCCGGAAAGACGTAGATGGCTTCCAGGGTCTTCTTCCCCCGGTTCTGATAAACCTGGGTGATCTTGACCCCGGCCACCACTCCGGCGATCTTGACGTCAGCCCGGGTGCTTTTCAGGGGCAGGGCCTCTTTCTCCGAGTCCTCGCTCAGCACCACGAAGTAAGGGGATAAGGTCTTGTCTTTGCCGGCCGGCGCGTCAGGGAGGCTTTTGGCCGCCAGGGGACGGGAAGCCAGGGACAGCAAGCAGACTAACAGCAGCGGGAACATCCAGATCCAGGTTACGCGCAACTTTCTCATTCCTGCACCGCCTGATGAAGTTTATTGGGCCTGATAAGGCCGTTACATTTTAGAAGAAATTGGGGCGTCTTGTGTTAATAAATCTTGTTAAGTATCTCCCGCCGTCAATCGTGGCTCCCCTCCGGTAAATTTTTGTTTTGACAGGTTCCCCTCAGATTAATATATTTCAAGTGTCATGGCGGTGTAGCTCAGTCGGTTAGAGCATGCGGCTCATATCCGCAGTGTCCGGGGTTCAAGTCCCTGCACCGCCACCAAATTATTTAAAGTCCTTATAAAGGGGAGGGCGGAAGGTTATGAAAAAACTCGTGACGTTGGCCAGCGTGGGTGCTTTTCTGCTGAGCCTCCAGGGAGCGTCCCTGGCCCAGGAAAAGGCGCCGGCCCCACCGGCCGCGCCGCCGGCCATGGAGAAACCGGCGGCGCCCAAGATGGAGGCCCCCGCGGCCCCGGCCAAAGAAGAGGCGGCCCCGGCGGCCAAGACCACCAAGAAGGCCAAGAAATCCAAGGCCGCCAAGAAGACCAAGACCACCAAGAAGAAAAAGGTCAAAGCCGAAGAGTAAGGCAGCAAGACTTGCCGGGGTCCGGCGGCGGATCCCGGCAAGGGTGATAAACCTCCAGCGGGAGGATTAAGGGAACAGCTTATGAAAAAGTTTATCACCTTGGCCACCGCGGGGATATTCCTTCTGACCCTCCAGGGCGCCAGAGCCCAAAAAGAAGTGGCACCGCCGGCCATTCCGCCCATGTTGGAAGGCCAGCGACCGCTGGCCCAGACTGAATCCAAAGAGGCCACCCAACCCAAGAAGTTAGAAGCAGAGAAGCCCACATCTAAAGCCAAAGGCAAAACCAAGAAGGCCAAAAACGGCAAAAAGGCCCAGAAACACGCCAAGGTAAAGAGCGACAAATCGAAATCCTCCAAGGCGGCCAAGAAGCTGAGCCCAAAGGCCAACAAGAAAAAACCGCCGGCCGCCGAACCTAGAGGTCCGGAAGAAGGCTAAATAACCGGAGCATAATTTAAAGCCAAGGGGAGGAGCGACCCCATGAGATTTCAAGGGAAGATTGCCATCCTGGGATTAGCCATACTTTTCGCCCTGGCCGCGGGGACTCTGGCTGCGGAAAAAGGTTACCTGTGGGACGGCACCCACTGGAAAGACCTGACCAATGAGCTCAAAGTGGCTTATGTCAAGGGCATCGGCAACATGGCCGATTTTGAGACCGCGGCCGGCGGCGCCGGCCGAGCCGCCTGCATCTCCAAGGCCTTTGTGGATGAGCTCAAGACCACGAGTCTGGGGGCCGTGGTGGCCGAAGTGGACAAGTTTTACAAGGAAAATCCCGGAAAGATGTCTACTCCGGTCATCGAAGTAATTCTCCGGAAATGCACCAAACTCTGTCCGCCTGAACCCCCGGCCAAGGAGAAAAAGACATGAAAAAGGCGGTAATCCTGGCATTGGCCGCGGCTTTGCTCCTGGGAGCGGCCGTTATGACCGCGGCTGCGGACAAGGCCTTTTTGTGGGACGGGAATCACTGGAAAGAAGTTTCCACCGATGCCAAGGCCGCTTACATCTTTGGCGTGGGCAATCTGGCCGACTTTGAAGTGGCGGCTTCCCGGGGCCGAACCGTCTGTGTGTCCAAGGCCTTCGTCAATGACTTGAAAAACCGGACCGTCATGCAGGTGGTCCAGGAAGTGGACAAGTTTTACCAGGAAAATCCCGACAAGCTGAGCACTTCCGTCATCGAGGTGGTCTTGCGGCGCTGCACCACCGTGTGCCCACCGGAGGCCAGCGCCAAGAAGAAATGAGTTCGCCGTCCTGGGTTAACCTTCTCGGTTTAAACCAAGAGAAATCCAGCCCGGGAGGAACGAAAATGAAAAAGGTATTAATCTTGTTGGTGGTAGTGGTCCTGGCGGCAGGTGCCTGTTCCGGGATGTCCTACACCGAGCAGCGGACGCTCTCCGGTGCAGCCATCGGCGCCGGCAGCGGGGCGCTCATCGGTTGGGCCGCAGGTTCTCCCGGCGTGGGAGCAGCAGTGGGCGGCGGCGCCGGAGCGCTGGGCGGCTACCTGTACGACCGTTATGAGAAATCTCAAGGACGCCCCTGAATCCACGCCTGAAGGAAGCATGGGGTGGCGGCAATCCGTTTCCCTGCGGGAAGCTGGAATTTCTTTCCAGCCCTTCGTCAACCAATTTTTAGATTTTTTGGGGAGGCGCGGGCCAGCCGCGTGAATTTTTTACCCAGGAGAACCACAAGATGAAATATTTAGCAGTCCTGGTATTGATCCTCGCCCTGGTGGCCGGCGGCTGTTCCGGCATGAGCACCACCCAGCAGCGGGTATTGAGCGGCGGGGCCATCGGTGCGGGTAGCGGGGCGCTCATCGGCTGGGCCGCCGGCTCTCCGGCCGCCGGCGCCGCCATCGGCGCGGGTGCCGGTGCGGTGGGCGGCTTGATTTACGACCAGTATCAAAAGTCCCGGGGGCGGCCCTAGAAATTAGCGCCTTAACGGTTTCGCACAGCGCTGGCCGCGACCGACCGGGGGTCTATACCCCTTTACCCAATAGTCCTGGCTGCCTCAGAAGGTGGTTGGGGAGCAGCGCCATCAGCACCACCGGGGAGATCAAGGGATGGGGAGCAAGGGTTTTCTGCTGGTTATGGCGATCCTGGTGCTGGCGGGCTGCGCCGGCATGGGGGCCGGCGAGACGGGCCGCAACGACACCATCAGCCGGGCCGCCCTTTGTGCCATGTGCGGCGCCAGCGTCAGCGGCGACTATTTCTTGAATACCACCGATAAAAGCATCGGACCCGGCCAAGGCTGGTAAGCAAGAAGAACACCACCAGGGCCATTAAAGTAAAAAGAATCCGGGTGCCAGGGGGTAAGCCCATGGCACCCGTCCTATTTCTTGGTGCTCTTGGTGTCTTGGCGGTCAACTTTTTTCTTCTTCAAGGAAACCATCAAAATGGCCAAGGCCGCGGGGGTTACTCCGGAGATCCTTCCCGCCTGGCCCAGGGACCGGGGCCGCACCTCCTTCAACTTGTGCCGCACTTCGTTGGACAGCCCCGGCACGGCATCGTAATCGAAGTCTTCCGGAATGCGCCTGGACTCCGCCTGGGCGAGCTTGGCCGCGGCCTCCTCCTGGCGCTTGAGGTAGCCTTCGTACTTATACTTGATTTCGATCTGCTCCATCACCTCGGGAGGAACCGGGGGTTCTTCGTCAGCCAGTCGGTAAAGGGCGGCCAGGGTTAGACCCGGACGCCGGAGCAGGCTCAGGAGCGGGGTGGGGGCCTTCAGGGCCGCGGTGCCCAGCCCGGCCAAAGCCTTGTTTACCGCCGGAGTGGGGAAAACCCGGCGGCCCCGGAGCCTGGCTTCCTCCTCGGCACCAAGGCGCTGTTTCTCCTGCAAGCGCTCCAGGGCCTCCTTGGCCACCAGGCCCAGTTCGAAGCCCAACTCCGTCAAGCGGGCGTCGGCGTTGTCCTCCCGCAGCAGCAGCCGGTATTCCGCCCGGGAGGTGAACATCCGGTAAGGCTCCCGGGTGCCCTTGGTCACCAGGTCGTCCACCAGCACCGCCAGGTAGGCCAAAGAGCGGGGCGGCAGGAAGGGCGGCCTTCCCAAGACCTGGCAGGCGGCATTGATGCCGGCCCAGAGGCCCTGGGCCGCGGCCTCCTCGTAGCCCGAGGAGCCGTTGATCTGGCCCGCCAGGAAGAGCCCCCGCACCAGTTTGGTCTCCAGCGTCGGCTGAAGCTGCAGGGGGTCCACGTAGTCGTACTCAATGGCGTAGGCCGGGCGCATCACTTCGGCGGCCTCCAGCCCTGGCACCCGGCGGAATAGCTCCAGTTGCAGGTCCACGGGCAGACAGTTGCCCAGCCCCTTGGCGTAGATTTCCGCGGTCTCCCGGCCCTCGGGTTCCAAGGTCACCTGGTGGCTGTCCTTTTCCGGAAACCGCATCACCTTGTCTTCCAGGGACGGGCAGTAGCGGGCGCTCACTCCTTTGATCACCCCGCTGTACAGAGGCGAAAGGTGGATATGGTCCTTGACCAGCTTGTGGGTTTCCCGGGTGGTGTGGGTTACGAAGCAGGTCACCTGCCGGGCCCCAACGTCCTGGGCCGAGGTGCGCCAGGAAAAGGGGCGCGGCCGAGGATCGCCAGTGAGCCGGCCCATGGCCTCGAAATCGATGGTGCCGGCCCGCAGCCGGGGCGGGGTGCCGGTTTTCATGCGCCCCGTCTTAAAGCCCAGTTCCTTGAGGTTGGCCGCCAGCGCGGTGGAGGCGAACTCCCCGGCCCGGCCTGCGGGGAGGCGGACCTCGCCGATGTGGATGAGGCCGTTCAAAAAGGTGCCGGTGGTGATGAGCAGCGCCCGGGTGCGGTAAGCGAGCCCCAGGGTCTCCACCACCCCCACGACCCGCCCGTCTTCGACGAGGACCCGCTCCACCATGGCCTCCCGCAGATCGATGCGTCCTTCTTGTTCCAGGAGCGACTTCATGGCCAGGCGGTAGGCCTGCTTGTCGCACTGGACCCGGGTGCCCCGCACTGCCGGCCCCTTGGAGAGGTTGAGGGTGCGGAACTGGATGCCGCTGAGGTCAGCCAGATGTCCCATGACTCCTCCCAGGGCATCGATCTCTTTCACCAGGTGGCCCTTGGCCAGGCCCCCCACCGCGGGGTTACAGGCCATCTGGGCCATGGTGTCCAGGTTGAGGTTGAACAAGAGCACCTTGCACCCCATGCGGGCCGCGGCCAGGGCGCCTTCGCAGCCGGCGTGACCGGCCCCGATGACAATGAGGTCATATTCTTTCGGATAAAAGGTCATGGCGGGAAACTTCGGGCTTGAATAACCGGCGTGAGATGGTTATTCTAAGTTTTCAAGCAATACCCAGAGATGAGGAGGCAGTTATGGTTCACCCCGTTCACGGAACTGACCCGGATAAGATGGCGCATCGTACTTATAAAACCATTGAGCCGGCAGGGGAAGTCGCCGCGGTGCAGCGCCCTGAAGGGGCTATCAAGCTCCTGTTCTACACTTGCAGCGGTGAAACGAAGTCCTGCCACACCGAGATTACCATGGACCGGGACGCAGCCTTCAACTTCGCCATGGAGATCCTGCAACACGCCTACCGGGTGGGAACAGAGTTTTAACTTTTGATTACAGCCAGGGCCAGGGGCGGGTCTCACCCGCTCCCGGCTTTTCGGTTTTTCCGGAAATTTTGGTGGGCAAGGCCCACCCTGCATGCTGACCTCAGAAAGCTGTTTTTACCTCTCCCACTCCACTTCCCGGACCAGTTCGATGAACTCCGCAGATTCACCGTAAGCCTTCATGGCTTTCTGATAATCGATCCAGACCCGCCAGAGATCCACCCACTCCCGGTTGTGCCAGTAATAGGGGCTCTCCTCACCTTTTTCGGTGATCTTCAGGAAGTCCTCGTATTCCTCCTGGCAAAAATCGCAAAGACGGTAAGGCCCTTTATAGCGCTTGTACATCTCGTGGGTCTCGAACTGGACCCCACAACGGGCGCAACGGGCCAAGCACCGGGTGCACTGGGCTACTTTCCGCACCACTTCCAGCTTCTTGGCCTTGTCGATCTTGGCCTTCTTTTTCTGTTCCAACTTAATGCGGTCTTCTATGTCTATTACCTTTGACATGGTCGTCCTCGGGATGAAGGAGCCGTGCGACCGGAGTCGTCGCCATTTGTCCTCACACTTTACAAACTTAGCATAACAACTACCAGGAAGCTAATCAATACCCGCCGGGGCGCCTAGTTCTTTTCGGCGTAGTCCCCGGCCTCGCTTTCCTGGGCTTCCTCAGGTTCGGCCGATTCCAGCCGGAACAGACGCCGCACCAGGTCCAGCTCCCGGGGAGTCTGCTTGGAGTGGTGGTTGCGTTTGAGAAAAATAATGGGGTCGTGGAGCAGTTTCTGGGTAATGGAGCTGGTGAGGACCTCCAATGCCTGGTGCTGCTCCGGGGTAAGGGCCCCGAGCTGGGACAGAGTCTTTTTCAGCTCGGCTCGGCAGATGGCCTCGGCCTTGTCCTTGAGGGCGATGATGGTGGGAAAGACCTCCAAGGTGGTCAGCCAGTGTTGAAACTTCAAGGTCTCCTCGGCCACCAACCGCTCGGCCTTGGCGGCCTCCCGGCGGCGGTGCTCCATGCCCTTCTCCGCCACCTCCGTGAGGTCATCGATGTTATAGAGATAAACGTTGTCGAGGTCATTGATGGCCGGGTCCAGGTCCCGGGGGACTGCGATATCAATGAGAAACAGGGGCCGCTGCTTGCGCCGGCGCATCACGGACCGGACCTGGTCCCGGGTGAGCAGGTAGTCGCCGGCCCCGGTAGAGCTTATCAGGATGTCGGCGCTCAGTAACTGGGGCTCCAACTCCTCCAGGGACACGGCCTCGCCGCCGAAACGTTGGGCCAGCTGCACCCCCCGGGCCAGCGTCCGGTTGGCCACGGTTATGGAGGCCACCCCCTGGCCCCGCAGGTGCTCCAGGGCCAATTCCGCCATCTCCCCGGCCCCCAGGAGCAGGACGTTCTTGCCGGTGAGCTCCCCGAAAATCTTGCGTCCCAAGGTGACAGCCGCGTAGCTGACGCTCACCGCCTGGTCGCCGATGCCCGTTTCCGAGCGCACCCTCTTGGCCACTGAAAAGGACTTGTGCAGCAATCGGTTCAGGATGGGCCCGGTGGTTCGGTGTTCCGTGGCGGTGCGGTAGGCTGCTTTTATTTGTCCCAGGATCTGGGGTTCACCCACGACCATGGCATCGAGACTGGCGGCCACCCGGAAGAGGTGCTGCACTGCGTCCTGGTCCTCCAAAACATAGAGGGACTCCGCCAGGGCTTCCGGGGTGATCTCCGGGGGCCTGGTGAAGAAGGCCTGAACTCGCAGGCGCGCCGCCTCTGGCTCTGCGGTGACGCCCAGGAGTTCCACCCGGTTGCAGGTGGTGTAAAGCATGACCTCGGAGAACTCCGGCCAATCCATAAGGGTCCCGTAGGCCTGGCCCAGGTCCGGGACCAGGCCGACCAGTTTTTCCCGCAGGGAAACCGGGGCCGTCTTGTGATTGACGCCGAGGAGCAGAACCTTCATGGCTGAATAAACTTGGCGAAACTGTGGTAGCCGGTGAGCCACAGGCTGGCCCCCACGAAGGTGCCCACCAACACCAGGAAGCCGCAGATGGCGAGCCACGCCGCCCGCCGCCCCCGCCAACCCACAGTGAGGCGCTCGTGCACCAGCACCGCATAGATCAACCAGGCGGAAAGGGTCAGGATCTCCTTGGGGTCCCAGCTCCAAAACCGGCCCATGGTGCGCTGGGCGTAGAGGGAGCCGGTGACGATGCCCGCGGTGAGCAACGGGAAGCCGATGCTGAGGCACCAGTAATTGAGGGTGTCCAACTGCGACAGGGACGGCAGCCGCCGGTAAAAGAAGCCGAATTTCTTGGATTTGATCTGGCGTTCCTGGACCAGGTAGAAGATGCCCCCCAGGAAGGCCAGGGCCAGGGCGGCGTAGCCCAGGAGCGTGAGGGTGATGTGCAGGGTGAGCCAGAAGCCCTGGAGCAGGGGTGAAAGGGTTCCCTCGCCCTGGGGCAGGATGAGGGCCCCGGAGGCCAGGAGTGCCGCCAGCGGCGCCACCAGGGCCCCCAGGACTTTGATGGGGTAGCGCCAGTTGAGCAGGAGAAAGACCGCCACCAGGGCCCAGTCGAACACCAGGAGGGTGTTGCTGAAGGTGGCCACCGGCAGGTACCCCACCTGGACGGTTTGCTGGATCAGGGCCAGGGTGTGGGCCGCCAGCCCCCCTCCCATAACCCAGGCCCCCCAGCGGCAGTAACTTTCCCGCTGGCGCAGAAAAAACCCCAGCCACAGAATGGTGGCACCGAAATAGCCCGCCAGGGTCAGGTATAAAAAGATGTGAGCCATGAGTTTGCGTGCAGGGTCTTAATGAACTCCAGCTAACTGCGGGCGGCGATTCCCAATTCTTCGGGAAAAGGCGGAGCCCAGGGGGTGATCAGTTTAAAATGGTTTCCAGGCCAGGATCGAAAGTATGTTGGAAAAATCATCGGTCCACAAGGGATCGCCCTCTTTGGCCTTCAGGGGCTGCCACCGGGGGTCGCGGGCCAACGCTTCGAGGTCGGCCCGGTTCCTGGCCATGACCACCCACAACGAGGCAGTCTTTCCTTCGGCTTTCTCCTTATTGCCGTCGTATTGCGCCAGCCCCACCAAACCTGCATCCCGGGCAAGGTTGGCCAGAACCGGCCGCAAGTCCAGGTGCCAGTTGCTGATTTGAAAAATCAGATGCCCGCCTTTAGCCAACTTGGCGAGGTACAGCGATAAAGCTTCCCGGGTCACCAGATGGACGGGGAGGGCATCGGAACTGAAGGCGTCCAGGATGAGTATATGATAACCTGAATCGGGCGCTTGCCGCAACGAGTGCCGCCCATCTCCCAGGACCACCTCCACCTTAGCCGGGCAGTCCTGCAAAAAGGTGAACAAATTTGGGTTTCGCGCTAACTTCTCCACTTCGGGATCGATTTCATAGAAAGTAAGATGCTGTCCGGCCTGGGCATAGCAGGCGATGGTGCCGGTGCCCAAACCCACCACGGCTATTTCCAGAGGTTCATGGGGCCGGCCGTAAGCGGCAAAAAATTGGCCCAGGGGGCCGTTGCGGGTATAGTAAGTCAGCGGCTCCCGGCGCTGCTCCGGGTTGAGGCTCTGGATTCCATGGACCGTGCTGCCATGGAAGAGGGTGTGCAACTTGGCTTTCTCGTCCTGGGTCACCTGCAAGACACTGAAAAAATTGCGCTCCCGGAGAAGCACCAGGTCAACGCCGGAATGGAACCAGGTCCCCGCCAGGAGGAAAACTCCTATCCCCAAGGCGAACCGCCGGGGCCGGACCCGGAAACTGTAACACAGTACTCCTGCCAGACAGAATATCAACAGCACCACAAATACTTTTCGTCCCAGGGACTCGAAAGCCTGGGCAAACAGCCACATTAACAAGGCCAACGCCAGGGGCAGGAGAAAATCCAGGACCTTGGCATGGGGCTTCGCCTCCTCCGGGTTCTGACCCGGCCGGAGCAGGCAGGCAAGTACGATGATCAGAGGGTACTCTATTACGGACTTAAAAACCACGGGAGCTACCAGGGCATTGAATACTCCTCCCAGAACGCCTCCCACCGACAGCCAGAGATAAAATTCCGTGAGCTGCGCGGCCGGAGGGCGACTTTTCATAAGTTCACCGTGGCAGACCATGGCGATGCAGAAAAACATCAAGAGGTGCAACGGATAAATCAGCCAGAAAGGGCCCTTGAACCTCATCAGAAGAAAGACGGCTACCAGGATAATGAGGAATGGCTCCGCAAGCACCATAAACCGGTGAGAAATCAGGGGCCGGCGGGCAAAAATCAGGACAAACGTCAGGAGATAGATGGCCAGGGGAATAACCCAGAGCAGGGGCACCGCCGCCAGGTCGGTGCTGATATAAGTGGTCACCCCTAAAAGAAGGCTGGAGGGGACAAAGGCCAGGACCACCCACCAGAAACGCTGGCCGATGGTCAGGGGGGCCACCGGAGGAGCCCCATGGTTAGAAAAACCCTCCCGGCCTGGCCCATTGGGGGCCGCGGGAGACTTCCATAACAATACAGCGCAGGCGGCAATCAGGGCCCCCAGCAGCAGGTAGCCCCCGGCCCAGGCCCAGGACTGGTGCTGGAGGCGGAGATGGGGCTCCAGCAGCACCGGGTAGGCCAGCAGGGCCAGCAGGCTTCCCAGGTTGGAGGCGCCGTAGAGAAAATAAGGGTCGGGGGAGTGCGCATGCCCGGTGTGCGCAAACCATTTCTGCAACATGGGCGCGGTGGTGGAAATCACGAAGAAAGGCAGGCCCACGGACACCAATAGCAGCAGCAACAGCCAGGGGATGGGATTGGCGGCGGCTGGCGGGGTCCAACCTGCTGAGATGCCGATGGGGAGGAAAAAGAGGACCAGAATGAGCAAGCCCAGATGAAGGAACGCCTGCCGGCGGACCCCCACCCAGCGGGGAACGGCATCGGCGTAAGCATAGCCGGCCAGCAGCGCGGCCTGATAGAAGACCATGCAGGTGTTCCAGACCGCGGGCGTGCCCCCCAGCAACGGCAGGACCATTTTGGCGAACATGGGCTGGATTAAGAAGAGCAACGTGGCGCTGATAAACATGGCCAGGGCGAACATCGAGAGCAAATGGGGTTCCTCCCAGGCAACGGCACAGGGCAACCGGCCACCCGGCACGAGACCCTGTGAGTCCGCCAGATCTTCACACTAACCCTGCGGCTCCTTGAAGGCCTGGGCCACCAGTTCCCCCAGGACCTGGGGGCTCAGGAGGTTTCCCAGGACTTCCTCCAGAAGCTTCACTATCCCGGCACGGTCCCCCCGGGCCACGGCGGCAAGCAGCGGCGAGTCCACCAGCCGGTGAAACAGCCGGGCATTGTCCGGGTGCCCCCGGCGCTCTTCCAGCAGTCTCTCCCGCAGGGACTTCAGCAGCTCCAGATAAGGCACGTATTCGGGGCCAAAGTGCTGCTGCAGCTCTTCTCTAAGCTTCCGGGCCAGGGCCGGTGAGGCTCCGCCGGTGCTGATGGCCACCGTCAGGTCCCCCCGCCGCACCATGGCCGGCACGATGAAGGTGCACAACTCCGGGGCGTCCGCCACGTTGACCCAGATGGACCGGTCCCGGGCCGCGGCAAAGACCCGCTCGTTGACCTCCGCGTCATCGGTGGCGGCCATCACCAGGGCCATGCCGTCCAGGTGTTCCGGCCGGAAGTCCTCGGCCCGATGGCGGATCTTGCCGGCCCGGGCCAGGTCGGCGAGGGTCGGGGACAACCGGGGGCTCACCACCGTGACCTGGGCTCCGGCCAGCCGCAGGTCCTGCACCTTGCGCTCCCCCACCGCGCCGCCACCCACCACCAGGCAGGGCTTCTCAGTCAGGTTGGCGAAAATAGGGTAAGTTTTCATGGGCGAGGGCCAGCATCCCGAGGCAGGCGGGGACTCAAAGGGGGTTGCTGAAATAACGGTCCGTTCATTTCGCGTCAATTTACCAATCCAGGGGCCGCTATGCAAGGGGAATGCCACCGGCGCGGCCCCCTTTGCCATTGACAGAACCGGGAAATCCTGGTTAGATACTAAGTGATAAACGCCACCCGCCGCGGCACGCGGCCCCACAGTTATGGGTCCCCTGCGATACTTCTTATTATTGTCTCTCATTGCCGGAGTTTTGGGGGCTCTGACGGCGCCGCCCGGCTGGGGGGGACCAGAAGCCATGAATCTGAACGCTGCCGACAAAAAGCTATTGCTCACCCAGGCCCGGGCCAGCATCGAAGCGCACCTCAACGGCACTTCGGTCCCGGCGGTTAAAGATCCCGGGCCGATTTTGTGCGAGCGCCGGGGAGCCTTCGTCTCCCTCCACCGCAAAGGGAGGTTGCGGGGCTGCATCGGCCACCTGGAGGCGGTGAAGCCGTTGCTCCAGACGGTGCGGGAAATGGCCGCGGCCGCGGCTTTCCATGATCCGCGCTTCCGGCCTTTACAAAAAGGGGAGCTGCTCGACCTGGAGATCGAAATCTCGGTGCTGAGCCCCATGCGCCTCATCAAGAGCACCGATGAGATCGAAGTGGGCAAGCACGGCCTCTATGTGGTCCAGGGTTTTTGCCGAGGCCTCCTCCTGCCCCAGGTGGCCACCCAATACAACTGGGACCGCCTGGCCTTCCTGGAGCAGACCTGCTGCAAGGCCGGTCTGCCGCCGGATGCCTGGAAGGAGACTTCCACCCAGATTTATATTTTCACTGCCGACATCTTCGGTGACCATCCGCCCGCAAGCGGAGGTTGCAGCCAGGAGCCCAAATCTCCATGACCCTGAAAGACAGGCAGTCCTCCGAGCACCTTCCCGCGCCGCTGCCTTCCGCTCCCGGCGGGGACAGCCTCCTGTTTAAGCTGCTGGGCCACCGCTTCCTGCTGGTGGCCCTGGTGGTCATCCTCTTTTTGGCCGCCCTGTTTGCCTGGGGGTCCCTGCGGCAACCGAAGGCGGCGGCGGAGAAAGCCCCGGAAGCGGCTGCCCACGAGCTGGCTCCCCACGCTGCCCCCGAAGCGCCCACGGCCAAGGAGCTGGTTCCGGCGCCGCCGCCGGCGGCTCCGGCCCCCAAAGAAGCGGCCCCGGTCCACAAGGAAGCCCCGGCGGTCCCCCCAGCCCCGGCGCCGCCGCCCCGGGAACCGGTGAAGGGAGAGACCTTTACCCGGGGCCTCATCAAGATCATGGACGACCAGGTGAACCAGACCTGGCTCGGCTGGCGCCCCAACAGCATTCTTTTCGGCAAACTGGGGCTCACCGACAACGTGAACAATGTCCAGCTGGGGGTCCTGGAAGTGGCCCGCCGCACCGTGGTGGTCCTCAATGAGAACTTCACCCGCTTTGCCACCACCGAGGCCTATGACCCCCGAGTCAACGAAGCCATGAACTTCTTCATGGTGAGTCCGGACAAATACTGGTTCCCCTCCGCCTCCGGCAAGTACCGGGAAGCCATGCAGGACTTGGAGGTCTATATCGAAAGATTGCAAAAGGGGCGCAGCCGCTTCTATTCCCGGGTGGACCATCTTATCGCCCTCCTCAGCAATTATAAGGACCTGCTGGGCAGCAGCTTCCACAACCTGCTGAAGGATACCGAAGCCGACGGCCAGCCCGTTTCCTGGTACCATTCGGACGATTACTTCTACTATTCCCAGGGCATCGCCATCGGTATGGCGGAGATGCTGGAGGCGGTGAGCAAGGATTTCCATCAGGAGCTGCAGAAGAAAAATTCCCACAAGCTCCTGGAAGACGCCATCCATGCCCTGCACAGCGCCTCCCACCTCCACCCCTGGATAGTATTCAACGGCGGCAAGGACGGCATCCTGGCCAACCACCGGGCCAACATGTCCACTTACATCGGTGAGGCCGAGCACGTCATCTCGACTTTGACCACGCAGTTGGCCACCAATTGATAGGATTTCCACATTTGGTCAGACAGCTATAAAAGTCAGGGGCGCGGCCATTTCCAGAAGGCGGGAATTTCCTTGAAATTCCAGCCTTTTCGTTTTAAGTTGGCTTTAGCCGCTGAGGAGGTTCCCGATGCTGGTCGGACAGATCATGACTAAAGACGTGGCCACCATCTCGCCGGAGAAGCAGGTGGGGCAGGCCCTGAAGCTGATGCAAAAGCGGGGCATCCGCCACCTGCCGGTGGTGAGCCAGGGGGCCATGGTGGGCTGGATCACTTCCCGGGACCTGCGGGAAGTGCTGCTGGCTTCCATGCTGGAGAAAATCACGGTGGGCGACGTCATGGTTCAGGCCCCCATCACCGTCAGCCCCAATACCAGCGTGGAGGAGGCAGCCCGCCTGGTGGTGGACCACAAGATCGGCGGCATGCCGGTGATGGAGGGGGAGAAGTTGGTGGGCGTCATCACCATGCTGGACCTGATCGCCGCCTTCACCGCCATGCTGGGCTTGCTCCGCAGCAGTTCCCGTTTGGACCTTCGCCTGGAGGACCAGCCGGGGGTGTTGGAGGCCGCCACCGAGACCATCAAACAGGCCGGAGGCAAGGTGATCAACGTGGCGTTGGGCCCTAGCCAGAAGGGCCGGCGCTCTTACTACTTCCGCCTGGAAAAATGCGACCTCAAACCTATCATCAACGTCCTTAAGAAGCAGGGCATTGAGGTGGTGGAAGCCATCCCTTGAAGAAGGTTTTCGGTTAAGGCAAGGAAAGCAATGCTAATATGGCTCTGCTGAACGCGTCCACTGACCGCTGCTTTACGGATGAAAAAAATCGGGCCGGAGGCAACCCTCCGTCCCTTATTTTTAGAAATTCATTAAAACGGCGGCAACCGGCATCAAGCTTCCCGGGCCAAAGACTGCGGCGCCGGTGCCAGGTCTTGCGGCCCGCACACCTTGTTGCGGCCCGACTGTTTGGCCCGGTACATGGCGGCGTCGGCCTCATCCAGTAAATCCGCGCCGGTCTTGTTGTCCTTCAGGCCGGCCACCCCGATGCTGACGGTGATTTGCAACTCTCGGGCGGGCAGGGGGATGGTGAGTTCGGAGATTTGCTGCCGCAGCCTTTCCGCGATAATCATGGCCGCCTCCACCATGGTGTGGGGCAGAAGCACCACAAATTCTTCCCCCCCATAGCGGCACACCACGTCAGCCAGGCGCACTGCGGTCTTCAGGTAGGATGCCAGGGTTTTCAGGACTACGTCTCCCTGGGGATGCCCCAGGGTATCATTGACGACTTTGAAATTGTCCAGGTCCAGAAAGAGAAGAGAGAGAGGCTTGCCGTAACGCCGGCTGAGCTCCACTTCATGGTTCAACAGCTCCCAGAAATGGCGGTAATTATAAAGTCCCGTGAGTCCATCCCGGACGGCCAGGGTTTTTACCTCTTCAAACAGCACCAGGTTCTTAAGGGCCGCCTCCCCCTGCAGGACGCAGATACGAAAGAGCTCGCGCTCTTCCGGGGTGAAGGAGACTTCCCGGGCGGCGGCCACCACTGCCATAACCGCCCCGGCCTGGGCTTTCTCACACAACATTTCCGATAACTGTTTCGGCATGTCCACGGGATTGGCGGCTTGCTGGCCGCCCTGGCACTCCTGTTCAAAGCGGGCCTTCAACCAATCTTTGAAGGCTGCCATCTCGCTTTCGGACACCGAGGGATGCCGGCGGTAAGCTTCCAGGGACAGCTCTCGGTCGGCGCCCTGAAACTCCATGCCCAAGACGCTGACGGACAGGCTCTCCCAGATCAGGTTGAGCAGCCCGTGAAAGAGTTGCTCCCAGGTGAGGGGCACCGCCAGGGCCTCGCCGATGCGCCGCACCTGGGTGAGATCGACGCTGCGTTGCCTGGCCAGCTCCTTCTGGGTATGCCGCAGGTTCTGCAACAGCTTGCGGTTGCTCTGGGACAGACGGCGCCGCTCCAGGGCCCGGCCCACCACGGCTTGAAATTCCGCCAGGCGCAGGTCGGATTTCAGCAGGTAGTCGTAGGCGCCCAGGCGCAAGGCCTGAATGGCGCTCTCCACCTCCGCCTGCCCGGTGAACAGAATGACCTCGGTGCGGGGAGAGTTGGCCTTGATGTAGGAAAGCAGGTCCAGACCGGAGTAGCCGGGTAATTTCAGGTCCAGCACCGCCAGGTGAAATTCCGTGGCCTTCAGGGCTTCCATGGCGTGCCGGCCGTCCGCCACCGCAGACACCGAAAACTTCAGACCCTGCAAAAACTTGGTGAGCGTCCCCAGCATCTGGGGGTCAGCGTCGGCCAACAGGATTTTTTCATGCTTCATCAACGCCATCCTTCGGTGGAAAGCAGCGTGTCACGGTGAAAGTTTACATCATCCGGCTGGGGGTAGTCCAGATTATAATGCAGCCCCCGGCTCTCCTTGCGGTGCAGGGCCATGCGGATGATGAGGTCGGCCACGTAGGCGATGTTGCGCAGCTCCAGCAGATCCTGGGTGAGGAGAAACTTCCAGTAATACTCGTTGATCTCGTTCAGGACGGGGCCGATGCGGGCCTGGGCCCGCAGCAAGCGGCTGTTGCTGCGGACGATGCCCACGTAGTTCCACATGAAGCGGCGGATTTCCTCCCAGCTGTGGGAAACCACCACGGCCTCTTCACTGTCGGTGGCGCCGTAAGTATCCCAGGCCGCCACCGGGACCGCAGCTTTGAGAAGCAACTGGGGCAAAGTTTCCCGGGCGGCCTGGGCCGCCTGGTGAGAGAACACCAGGGCCTCCAGCAGGGAGTTGCTGGCCAGGCGGTTGGCCCCGTGAAGCCCGGTCATGGAGACCTCGCCCACGGCATAGAGGTTGGAGATGCTGGTGCGCCCGAAGGCGTCCACCACCACCCCGCCGCACATGTAGTGGGCCGCGGGCACCACCGGAATGGGCTCCCGGGTCATGTCGATGCCGAATTCCAGGCACTTCTGGTAGATATTGGGAAAGCGGTCCTTGATGAAATCCCCGGGCCGGTGGCTGATATCCAGGTAAACGCAGTCTTCGCCGCTCTTTTTCAGCTCCAGGTCGATGGCCCGGGCCACCGTGTCCCGGGGGGCCAGGTCCTTCAGGGGATGGTATCCTTCCATGAAGGCCCGGCCCCGGCGGTCCTTGAGAACCGCGCCCTCGCCCCGCAGGGCCTCGGAGATCAGAAAGTTCTTGGCCGCGGGGTGGTAGAGACAGGTGGGGTGGAACTGCACGAACTCCATGTTGCCGATGACCGCGCCGGCCCGGTAGGCCATGGCCACCCCGTCGCCGGTGGCGATATCCGGGTTGCTGGTGTAAAGATAGACCTTGCCGGCGCCGCCGGTGGCCAACAGCGTGATGCGGGCCAGGAAAGTGTCCACCTGGCCGGTGGCGGTATTGAGGACGTAAGCTCCCAGGCAGGTGGTGTCGGTTTCGGTCACCACCCGGCCCTGGCGCACCAGCCGCTCCAGGGTGATGAGATTGACCCCCATGTGGTTTTCGAAGACCTGGATGTTGGAGTGGGCCAGGACTTTCTCCGCCAGGATGCGCTCCACTTCCGCGCCCGTCATGTCGTGGGCGTGGATGATGCGCCGCCGGGAATGGCCGCCTTCCCGGGCCAGGTCATAGCCGTTGTCCGCGCCCTCGTCGAAGTGGGCCCCCAGCGCCACCAGTTCCCGGATGCGCTCCGGTCCCTGGCGCACCACCAGCTCCACGATGTCGGGATGGGACAGGCCCTCGCCCACGGTGAGGGTGTCCTGAATGTGATACTCGAAGCGGTCGTCGGCGCCCAGCACCGCGGCGATGCCGCCCTGGGCCATGCGGGTGGAGGACTCCGTCAGAGTCCGCTTGGTGATGAGGTTGACTCTGGCGAAATCCGCCACTTTCAGGGCGTAACCGAGCCCGGCCAGCCCCGAGCCGATTACCAGGATGTCTGAAATTTGCTCCAAAATGAGGTTCCTTGGTCAATAGTTAGCTGTCAGCTTTCAGCTTTCCGTAGGGTGCGCATTCGCACCAGAAATTCTTAAACGCCCTTCAAGATGCGCAGTGCGCACCCCACATGCTTCAGCCGATAGCTGACCGCTGCCAGCTATCTCACCACCCCAACAACCGGGCCAGGTTGTTCCCCAAAATCATTTCCCGCCATTCTTCCGAAAGCCCGGCCTCCTCCATTTCCTGCACGTAGCGGCTGGGAGGGAGCAAGGGGTAGTCGCTGCCGAAGAGGACCTTTTCCGGGCCCACCATTTCGGCAACCACCCGGTAGATCACCGGGCGATAGATATAGGGGGAGGCCGCGGTGTCAAAATAGACGTTCCGGAAGGTCTCGGGGGCCTCCTTTTTCAGCAGGCCGTAAAAGGGCAGGCGGCCGCCCCAATGGGCCAGGATCCAGGTGGTTTCCGGAAAGGCCTTGATTACCTGGTAAACCGCGGCCAGGGGGGTCAGGGACCGGCCCGGGTACTCCGAGCCGGCCCGGTCGGTGGCGTGGAGCAGCAGCGGCACCCGGTAATGCCGGCAGAGTTCGGCCACCGGGCCCAGGAGGTCTCTCAGGTCCCGGCTCCGGTCCTTCAGATAAAAGGCCAACTCCCCGATGCCCCGGGCGCCCGCGGCCAGGCAGCGCTCCAATTCCCTGAGGCCCCCGGGCCGGGCCGGGTGCGCGGCGCAGAAGCCCGCGAGTTTCCGGGGCCAGCGGCTCTGGGCTTCCAGGATCACTTCATTATGCCGGCGCCAGAGGCGCTCCTGGCGCCAGGGAAAGCCCAGGACCACCGCGGCCTCCACCCCTTCTTCGGCCATGGCCTGGAGCAGTTCTTCGGGTCCCACCATCTTGGACTTGGGAGAATCGTACAGCAGCCGGAAGGCCGGTTCGTCGGCGAAAAAATCCCCCCGCCGGCGGCAGATTTCTTCGGGAAAGATGTGGGTGTGGGCGTCAAAGACCATTAGCTGTTATCCCGGCGGCTTGCCCTCCGAGCAGCGAAAGAAAAATGCAGGAGTCGGTAAACCCAAGGGTGAATTTTTGGTTATTTAAAAACCGGAGGCCTCGCCTCACCCCCTGCATCCTTTTATTAACCTTATTTTTCATATAAAATTAACCTCATGTCAATAGTGCTAAAGATACTGGGAGTCTTCCTGCTGGCCGGGCTCGTGGGCGGCGTGGGCCAGACTTTTGCCGCCGGCCCCTTCAGCTACCGGCTGCCCCGGGAGGGGGGCGTGGACCCGAATGCCGTCACTGTGGTGGGGGAGGTGCAGACTCATCACCTCGTGCGCTACGAAAACATGTACCAGATCGCCCAGCGCTACGACTTGGGTTTCTGGGAGCTGGCCCGCTACCACCGCAGCCTGGACCATTTTTACCTCCCCTGGGACACAGACATCGACATTCCGGCCCGCTGGATCATTCCGGACCGCTCTGCTTATCCCGGCTATCTCATCAACGTGGCCGAGCTGCGCGGCTACCGCTTCTTCCCGGAAAGAGGCGAGGTCCGCACCTACCCCATCGGCATCGGGGTGCTGGATTACAAGACCCCCATCGGGCAGAAGTTCCGGGTCCAGAGCAAATCGGTGAACCCGGGCTGGCGCATCCCCAAGGGCCTCCAGGCAAAATACGGCATGGCCTTCATGCCGCACAGCGATGAAAACCCCGTGGGCAGCCGCTGGATGGGACTCTCCCACTACGGCCTGCACGGCACCCACGCCCCCATGGGGGTGGGCCGCCTGGTGAGCCATGGCTGCATCCGCCATTACCCCGCGGATATTGAAGAGCTGTTTGACCTCACCCCGGTGGGCACCACCGTGGAAATCATTTACGAGCCGGTGAAGTTCGGCTATCTCCAGAACCGGATCTTTGTGGAGGTACACGAGGATATCTATCAAAAGATCCCGGACATGCTCCGCTACGCCATGAAACGCCTGCAGGATAAAGGCCTGGGGGGCCGCATCAATTGGTACAGTTTCCTTAAGGCGGTGGAGGAAAGGACCGGGGCGCCGGTGGATATCACCCGGGAGTGAGGCCCGTTAAATTTCCACTCTTTTCCGGAACCTTAAGTTAGGCTGGAAATATTTCCATAATTGTGGTAGAGGCTTCTCGGGGGATGAGGAAGGAGCCTCGGTCATGGCCCGCAGTCAAACTGACGGTGACTTTAAAAAGCTGCTCGGCATCATGGAGGGGCTTTATCACGTCAAGGACCTGGACGCCCTCCTGGATGCGGTTCTGCTGCAGGCCCGGCGCCTCACGGGGGCCGACGCGGGCTCCATCTACCTGCTGGAGAACAACGCCCTGAATTTTAGCTTTCTCCACAACGACACCCTGTTCAGCTCCGCCCGCACCAAATACCTTTACACCAGCCATACCCTGCCCCTGGACCACAAATCCATTGCCGGCTACGTGGCGTGCACCGGCAAGACCCTGGTCATCGACGACGTTTACGAGATACCTTCGTCCATGCCTTACACCTTTAACCGGCACTTCGATGACGAGTCGGGCTACCGCACCCGGTCGCTGCTGGCGGTGCCGCTGCAAACCAGCCGGGAAAAGACCGTGGGAGTTCTGGAGATTATCAACGCCCTGGACCAAGACCGGCAGGTCATCCCCTTCACGGAACATGACAAGTTGATTCTGAACTATTTTGCCGATAACGCCGGCGCCGCGGTGGAACGAGCCATGCTCACCCGGGAAACCATCCTGCGCATGATCAAGATGTGCGAACTGCGGGACCCCCAGGAAACCGGCGCCCATGCCAACCGGGTGGCCGCCTATTCCGCCGAAATCTACCACCAATGGGCCGTGACCAGGGGAATTGACGAGACGGAAATCAAGAAGACCAGAGAGTTGATCAGGATCGCCGCCATGCTGCACGATCTGGGGAAGATCGCCATCTCCGATATGATCCTGAAGAAACCCGGCGGGTTGCTGCAGGATGAATTTACCGTCATGAAATACCACACCATTTACGGCGCCCGGCTCTTTGAAAATCCCAATTCGGACCTGGACGTCATCAGCGCCGAAATCGCCCTCAACCACCATGAAAAATGGGACGGCAGCGGCTATCCCGGCCGGATCCCCGACATCTTTGAAGAGCACGTGGACCTGGGATCGGGCAAACAGGGGGAAGAAATTCCCCTGGCCGCCCGCATCGTGGCCCTGGCTGACGTTTATGACGCCCTGGTCTCCAAGCGGGCTTATAAAGAGCCGCTTCCCGAGGAGCAGGCCCTGGAAATCATCCGGCAACAGGCAGGCAGGCACTTCGACCCGGAGGTGGTGGCGGCCTTCTTCGCCATCCATGAAGTGATCGTGGCCATCAAGGAAAAGTACAAGGAAGTGTCCACGCCACCGTTGTATTGTCGGCTGGCCCCGTGATTTCCCCGCCGCCCGGCGCCGCCGCCCCCGAAGATGCCGCCGATATCCTGATCCACAATGCCCTGCTGCTCACCCTGGAGCCTGGCGCCCAGCCGGTCTTCCCCGGCTATGTGACGGTCCGGGACGGCAAAATCGCCGGGGTGGGAGAATGCCGCCGCGCCCGGGACCTGCCCCCGGCCCGGGAGCGGCTGGACGCCAGGGGGGCCGTGGTGCTCCCCGGCCTGGTGAACACCCACCTTCATGCCCCCATGGTCTGGTTCCGGGGCCTGGCCGATGACCTCCCCTTGAAGCAGTGGCTGACGGAGTTCATCTTTCCGGCCGAGGGCGGCTGGCTCACGCCGGAACGGGCCTACCAGGGGACCCTGCTGGCCGCCGCGGAGCTGATCCGGGGCGGCGTCACCACGGTGGCCGACGGCTACTTCTTTGCCTCCGAGGTGCGGCGGGCTTTGTATGACGCCGGCCTCCGGGGGGTGGCGGCCCAGGGGGTGGTGGATTTTCCGGCTCCCGGGGTCCCCGACCCCGCCGCCAACCTGGAGGTTACCGCGGACTTCCTGGCCGCGGGAAACGGCTTCGACCGGATTTCCTCCGCCATCTTCTGCCACTCCCCTTACACCTGCGGCCCGGAAACCCTCCAGAAAGCCAAGGACCTGGCCCGGAGTCAAAGCGCCCGGTTTTTTATCCACTTGGCGGAAACCCGGGAGGAAGTGGCGGAGGTCCAGGGGCGGACGGATTTGACGCCGGCCGCCTACCTGGACTCCCTGGGGGTGCTGGATGCAGGGACGGTGGCGGTCCATGCCGTCTGGCTGGACCCCCGGGAGCAGGAACTCCTGGCCCGGCGTGAGGTTAAGGTGAGCCACTGCCCGGAGTCCAACCTGAAGCTGGCCGCGGGGGTGGCCCCGGTTCCCGAGCTGCTGGACCTGGGGGTGACGGTGGGCCTGGGCACCGATGGGGCCGCGTCCAACAACAACCTGGACCTCTGGGGAGAAATGAGTCTGGCGGCCCGCCTCCACAAGGTCTGGCGCCGGGACCCCACCGTGCTGCCGGCGGCCCGGGTAGTGGCCCTGGCCACCCGGGAAGGAGCCGCCGTCCTGGGCCTCCACGAAGCCGTGGGCACCCTCACCCCGGGGAAGGAGGCGGACCTCATCGTGGTGGACCTGGACGCCCCCCATCTCACGCCCCTCTACGATCCTTACTCCCACCTGGTCTACGCGGCCCGGGCCGCGGATGTGCGGCACGTCATGGTGGCGGGGCGCTGGCTGCTGTTCGACCGGCGGTTCACCACCCTTAATTGGGCTGAGATTGCCGAGAGAATCCAGAAAGATAGCCGGGACCTGATTTCTTTCTGCCGGAATATCCGGCCCAGGACCCTTGCCCCCGACTCTGGCAACCGCGAAAATAATGATTAACATTAAAAAATTGATAGACGCAGGGTTTTAACCTGCGAGTTTCAGGCCTGTTGACACTTCTAGTTCTTTTGACAGGAAAGATAACTTAAACATGGCCCCATTTTCCACGCCCGCCCGGGAGGCCGTGGCCTTGCGGCTGCGGTCGCTGGTCACCGCTCCCGAAGTCCTGCGCCTGATCCACGACATCACCACCTGCACGGTGGAGTGGGAAGAGCGGCCGGATCTGGCCGGCATCGAGCCGGCCCAGGGCCTGCCTCTGTTCCCCTGTTTTACCCTGCATTTTCAGCGCCACCTGTTGGAAGTGAAGGGGACCATTTACCCTAACCTGCCCCGGGCCCAGCAGGGCGTAGCCCACCTGATCCGCTTGGAACTGTCGGACCTGCCCCTGCACCTGCAGCTTAAGACCAGCCAAACCGCGTTTTTGCTCTCGCCCTTTCACTGCCGCTTTCTCAGCATGTTGTTCGGCCGCCTGGTGCTCCAACTTCTGTCCTCCGCTTCCCACGGGAAAGGGGACATCCTGCCCTTCACCCCCTATTCCCTGGAAGAGCAGGTGGTGGCGGGCTATCTCCAGAGCCTGGATTGGGCCCCCTGCGCCACCATCAAGCTGGACGCCCAGGACAACCCTTACATCGGTTCCATGCTGCAGACCCCGGCAAATTTGCGGCGTTGCGACATGCCGGGGGGCGGCCGGGAGGAAGCCATCATCCGCGCCTGGCGCCTGTTCAAACGGCTGATTTACTACTCCGTGGAAGGGGAGCGGCTGCTCACCGGGTTCGCCATCCTCACCGCGGACCGCCCCCTGGAATATTTCCGGGAGCGGTGGCCGTCGCTGCTCTGGTTCCATGAATCCAACTACACTTCCCTGGACCTGGGCCTCCAGGCCCTGAAGCAGTTTTTGCTCAATGCCGACGGCCGCCACACCTTCCTGGCCACTCATGCGGGCCGCATCGTGGGGCTTTTGAAGCTGGACCGCGGCACCCACCTCCAGCTTGCCACCGCCAAGGCCTGGCGCACCGTGCTCCCCCTGGCCACCATCTCCTACCGGGGCCGGGTCGGTTTCTGGATCGCCCTCAGGGGGCGGAAAAACGCCCTGATTCCTCTAACCCTGTTGGAATACCGCCACGGCCACCTGCACATTCCCCTGTTCCAGGATTTCTTCTGGCAGGAGCTGGAGCGGCAATTGCGGGAAGTGACCCCCGGGGCCCATCTGCCCGACGCCATGCTCCGGCTCAAGATCCTCCTGGAGACGCTGCGGCGCAGCGGCCACGGCGCCATCTTCATTGTGGGCCTCACCCAGGGGGAGCTGGAAGACCCCCACCTGGCCATCGAAAACCAGGTGCGTCTGGCCCAGTGCGTGCCGGTGCACGAACGCTGGCTGGACCACCTCCTGGGCCTAGCCAAATCCGACGGAGCCACCCTGTTCAACAACCGCCTGGAAGCCTGCCAGTTCCGGGCCCGGTTAAAACCCACCAACGTTTGCCTGCTGCCTGACAAAGACGATCTGGGCAGCGGTATGCGCCACCAGGTGACCCGGGAATTTTCCGCCTCTGCTCCCCATACCCTGGGCATCTGCATCTCCCAGGACGGCCATATTTCCCTCTACCGCCACGGCAAGCTGGTAAGCCGGTTGTATTAGGAAAGCATTGAAGAAGAGTAGAATCTTAAGGGGGGGCCAGGGGCTTCCACAGGCGGGGACGCCTGCGCCACTGGCCCCCTGCCTTTCCCCTTAAACCCTCTCCCAACCCCCATTAGAGGGCCGGGGAAGTCGGGCCTCGCCCGACTTCCCCGGCTAAAAATTCAGTTTTGTTTCTGTTGGGGCGGGCCTCCGTGCCCGCCGGCCTTCGGTTGCGCCTCTTTCTCGATCAACCCAACTGCCGCCAGAGGCGGATGGTCTCCGGCAGGGCTGCGGGGCCCTGGTCCGCGGCCGTCAGGGAGCCGAAGAAGGCCTCCGCCACGGCCCGGCCCCGGTCCTCCTGGGCTTCTTCCAGGTCGCCGTAAGTCAGGGCCCCCACCTTGCAGGCCGCCACGCAGGCGGGGACGCGACCCACCCGCTCCCGGTCCGGGCACTGGTCGCACTTGAGGGCCACCGCCGGGCGCTCCGGCGCGGCATAAACCGGGGCGTAGGTCAAAACCCCGAAGGGGCAGGCCATGGCGCACATGGCGCAGCGGATGCAGCGGTGGGGGTCGATGTCCACCGTGCCCCGGGCCGCGTCCCGGCTGATGGCCCCGGCGATGCAGACCTCCTGGCAGGGTGCCGGGTCGCAGTGGCGGCACTTGTTGGGAAAGGCCAGATGCTGCCGGCCGGGGTAGAGACGCAAGCGGGGTTTGGGGCGGAGGACTTCGTGAATGGCCCCGGCCAGTTCCTTGGTTTCGGAATGCTCCACCGCGCAGGCCAGCCGGCACTGCAGGCACCCCACGCAACGCTCCGGGCGGACGATGACGGTTTTCATAAGTGGCCTTTATCTTTTAATGGAAGAGTCTTGCGGTTGTGCCTTTAGTTAGCCGCGGGCTTCAGGCTGCCCTTATAATTCATGTTTCACCTGAAAAAGCCAAGCGCAAGCTGAATCTTGCGGCTAAAGTTTGCGGCTACCCAAAATTTACCCCCATAGCCGCCCCGGGGTCACCGGTGCGGACATGGGAAGCTGCTGTGCCATGAGTTGGAAATGGAGGCCCGCGTCCTCCACTGCGCCCACGAAGGTGAGGCCCACCAGGCGGCCTTGCCGGTAAACCAGTTGGCGCCATTGACCCCGGTGGGGATCTCCTTCGGTGACCACCTCGCAACCTTCGCCGGCCTCAAGGGGCGAAAGGCCCCCGGTGATGAGGTGGAAGCCGGAGAGCGATACGCTGTTCTGGGGCAGGACCCCGCCGTAGTTCAGCCCCGCCCCCGCCAGATTAGCGCCCGCGACGCCCCCTTGGGCCACCGCCCCGGGCCAGATGGGGTAATAGGCGGGCTTCCCGGTGAGAAAATGGGGGGCCCGGGTGCAATCCCCCGCGGCATAGATGTGGGGATCGGCGGTCCGGAGATGCGAATCCACCGTGAGGCCATCCTCCCCCACCAGCCCCGTATCCTTGAGAAAATCCACGTTGGGGAGGACGCCGGTGGCGAAGAGCACCGCGGCGGCGGGAATTTCCCGGCCCTCCGCCAGGGCCAGGGCCCGGACCCGCCTTTTTTCTTCCAGGACGGCCAGGGGACGGGAGTCCAGACGGAGCTCCACCTGGAGACGGGCCAGGGCCCGGTGCAGCAGTGCGGCCGCAGCCTCATCCAGCATCCGGGGCAGGGCCCGGGATTCGGCTTCCAGGAGCACCACCTTATGCCCCCGATGGACCAGGGCTTCCGCGGCCTTCAGGCCCACCGCGCCGGCCCCCACCACCGCCACGGGCCCCTCGGGCGGCAGGTCCCGCTCCAGGCGCTGCCAGTCCGCCAGGGTGCGCAGGGTGAAGCAGCCGGGCAGGTCCTCTCCAGGGATGCCCGGCAGCCGGGGCCGGGCCCCCGAGGCGACGAGCAGCCGGTCGTAGGAAATAACGCTCCCCGAAGCCAGGCGCACCTCCCGGGCCTTGGGGTCCACCCGCACCACGGGCTCACCCAGCACGGGAGTCAAGTTCCACCGGCTAAACCAGTCCTCCCCCTGAAGCCAGACCTGGTCAGGCGAAACCTCGCCGCTCAGGAGATAGGTGAGCAGGGGGCGGCTGTAAAGGGGCCGGACCTCCTCACTGACCACCGTGATATGGCTTTCAGGAGCGTACCGCCTGAGGGTTTCCGCGGCCCGGCAGCCCGCGGCGCTGGCCCCGATGATCACGTAACGCATGACTAATCTTACCGCAGCCTCTCCGTTTAGGGAAAGAAAAATGCTTGGATGTCCACCTCCCAGGCCTGCCCTATGAAAAGCCTCCCAGCCCCCAGGCGCCCTTATTCCCTTTCCGGACCATCCTGGGACTTGATGATGGTGCCGCCGATCTTGCCGGTGCCGGCTCGGGCCGGCGCCTCGCTCCCGGGAGCGGCTTTTTCCATCTGGGCCTCAGCCGGCGCCCGCTTCTCCACTTTCGTCCCTGCCTTCGGCCTGGCCTCCGCAGGCGGGCGGACTGGCTGGGGTCCGGGTGGGGCGGGCTTGGCCTTCGGCTTTTCTTCACTCTTTGCCTTCGGCTGCTCCGCGCTCTGGGCCATTAGTAACACTTGGCTCGCCGTGCCTTTGCCGGCCTGTCCGGGAAGCTCCCCGGGCGAACTGTCCTCTAAAACCATAGCTCCAGCCGTTTTCCCCCAGATTGCGGCGGGCCGTTCCGCTGCAGCCTGGGCCCAAGCCCCAGCCGCCAGCAGGGCCGCCACGGCCAGGCCGATCCTGATCAACTGTCTCATAATTTTCCTCCCTTGCCAGCTGGTGCCGTCATTGGCGGGTTAGCCCTGCCTTATTCCAGGTCCAGGACCTCGAAGACCTTCAGAATTTCCTTCCGGCCCTTGACCGCGCGGATTTCCTCCCGGCCCGTCACCACCCCGGGGGCCGCCTGGACCGTGCTCTGGCTCGCCACGATGGTCCAACCCAACTCCTTGGTGAGGGATTCCAGACGGGACGCGGCATTCACGGTGTCGCCGATGGCGGTGAATTCCAGGCGCTTGGGGGAGCCGATATTGCCCACGATGGCTTCCCCGGTGTGCAGCCCGACGCCGATCTCAAACTCCGGTAGCTCGTGGTCGCCGAACCGCGCGCTCATCCAGCCCCGGAACTCCTCCGCCTTCTGGGCCAGGCCCAGGGCGGCGCGGATTGCCCGCCGGGCGTGGTCCGGATCGGGCTCCGGGGAACCGAACACCGCCATCACCGCGTCCCCGATAAATTTATCCAGGGTGCCCCCTTCCCGCAAAATGGTCTCCACGGCCCCGCCCAGATAGGAATTGAGCATTTCCACCGTCTGGCGGGGGTCCAGTTTCTCCGAAATGGTGGTGAAATTGCGGATGTCCGAAAAGAGCACGGTTACCCGGACGACCTCCCCGCCCAGGTCCGGCAGCTTCCCGGAGGCCAGCAGCTTTTCCACCACCTCGTCGGCCACGTAGCGCCCGAAAATCTTGCGGATGCGGGCCCGCTCCTGTTCCTCCCCGGCCAGCCGAATTCCCAGAATCCCGGTAAAGCTCAAGATGGCCCCCAACTGCACGGCAGCCGTGGGCAGCAGCCAGTACCTTTCAAAGAGCCAAAAGGCGGCCAGCGCGGCCAGCAGGCAGATGGAGCCCAATGCCGCCAGGCCGGGCCAGGACGGCAGGCGGTAAAATAATACGCTGCCGCCAGCGGTGATGGCAAGCAGATAAAGGAAGCCGAGGTGGCCTGCAACCGGCCGCGGGAATCTTCCGGTGAGCAGGGTTTCGATGATATTGGCGTGCAGCTCCGGGCCGCTCATATCGCTGCCGGGCCACAGCCACCAGCCCTGGGAAAAGGGGGTGTAATGGATGTCCTGGAGCCCCCCGGGTTCATAGGCCAGAATAACCACCTTGCCCCGGAGGTTCTGGATTTTGGGGTCCGACTCGGCCGCCGGGCTTAAAAAACGCTGGAACGAAAGACGCGGAAAGGTATTCGGCGGTCCCACAAACCCGATAACCGGGAAGGCGGCGCGCCTTCGGGGGCTCAGGTCGTCGGCGGACCAGTCGGAAAGCGCGGGATCATTTATCAGGCGGCGGAGTTCCAGGGCAGGGTCCTGGCGCTCGGCCCGCAAGGCCAGAAGTTTGGCAAAGGTGAGGAGCACTAGGCCATCTGAATCCTTCAGGGCCGGTACATAACGCCGCACCACCCCGTCGGCATCGGTGTAAAAATTCAGCAGGCCCACGTCATTGGCCCCCCCGGGAAGGCAGCAAAAATAGTCCTGGAGGGGCAGGATGATTTTGCTTTTCTGGTTCTCTTCGCTGACCAGGCTGCCCGCCATGACCACCTGTCTGGAAGCCAGCTCCTTCCGGAAGGGGGCGTCATAATTGAGGGCTTTGTGGTTTTGGGGCAAATCCAGCTTTTTCAGCCAGGATTCGATACTTACAGAAAAGATGTAATCGAGGCCGATTACCGCGGCCCCCGCCCGCCGCAGCACCTCCAGCACCCGGGCAAAATGGGGCGTCCAGCATACCAGCGGCTCGCCCGGATGAGCGCGGAGGGTCTCATCGTCCAGGGCCACAATGACGACCCGCTCCGGCTGATACTTCCGGCCAACCATCTGGTACCAGAGGTCATAGTAAATGTTCTCCGGCCCCTCCAGCCAGCCCAGCCAGGCCATTCCTTGCACCGCCAGGCAGACCGCGACCACCAATAGCGCCAGGTTCCGCCAGGCGCCTTTTCGCCGGAGTTTTTTCACGCCTTTTTAATCCAATACTTATATTTTCCGGGCAGGGGCCGGCTCGTAAGCGGCTCACCCGGAGGCTATTCTATCAGACCTGTCGCCTATCAAAAATTTTTTTATGGGTAACTTTGAAACTTGAACTTCGACCTGAACTTCTTGCATTAATCCCGACCTTGTATTAGTTTTTTTCCAGTCCCTCCAGCAGGGGATGGGCCGGGTGGCTGCCGGACGGCGGCGGCCTCGGAGGTCAATGCCCTTTGACACCCCATCTCTGGCGGAGGGGAATCTGATTACGGAGGAAACACCATGAAACCTATTTCCCGGGCCCTGATGAGCGTCACCGACAAGAGCGGCCTTTTGGAGTTCGCCAAGTTTTTATCCGAATATAAGGTGGAAATCCTCTCCACCGGCGGTACCGCCAAGATGCTGCGGGACGGTGGCGTCAAAGTGGTGGAGGTCTCCGACTACACCGGGTTTCCCGAGATGCTGGACGGCCGGGTGAAGACCCTGCACCCCAAGATCCACGGCGGCATCCTGGGGCGCCGGGACCTGCCGGCGCACCTGGAGCAGATGGCCAAACACGGCATCCAGCCCATCGACTTGGTGGTGGTGAACCTCTACCAGTTCGAGCAGGCCGTGGCCAAACCGGGCTGCACCCTGGAGGACGCCATCGAGAACATCGACATCGGCGGCCCCGCCATGCTGCGCTCCTCGGCCAAAAACTACAAGGACGTCACCGTGGTGGTGGATCCCAAGGACTATCCCCACGTCATGCAGGAAATGAAACTGAACAAGGGCGCAGTCAACATCAGCACCCGCTTTATGCTGGCCACCAAGGTCTTCAAGCTGACCCACGACTACGACGGGGCCATCTACCGCTACCTGGTGGATAAAGGCCCGGCCTGTTAGATGAAAGACCTCCCCGCCGCCCTCATCTTGAGCCGGGGCCGCCGCATCGAGCTCTCCGGCCCGGGGTATTACCAGGACATGCTCACCGGCATCGCCCAGGAGATTCTCCGGGAACTCTCCGAGTTGGAGAAGCTGAACCTGGAGGCCCTGGAGGAGGGCGATTTCGACCAGGTGGTGGGCATCACCCACATCCGGCTGCTCAATGAACTTTACTATTGCCTGGGGCAGCTCCGGGCCCAGGGAGTGGAACTGGACGCCAAGAACGCCATCCAGGACCTCCGGGACATCTGGAACCGTTACATCGAGAGCACGGGGCGCCCCGGGGCCCTGAAATTTCAGGTGGAGCCCGGAGAGTCGATGGTACAGTGAAGAGCTGCGGAGGCGGGAGGAAGAAGCTTGAGGGGGATGGGGGCGGATGCACCTTTCCCCTGCTTCAAACTGATTCCAGCATCTCGGCTTTCTGATAATGCAAGCCGATATCCCGGCGCAGGGCCAGGCGGTTGCCGGCCGCGTTTTCCCGGGGGATGACCCGGATCTTGCCGTTATCGAAGGCGCTCAACAGCCGCTGTCTTAAGATTTCCACCACCTGGCCCCGTTTCTGCCCCTCCTTCACCGTGGCGTTGGCCACCAGATACGCCACCCGGGAGCCGTCGGATTTGAAACCCACCTGCCCTCCCTCCTCGGTGGCATCCATGGCCGAAGGCACCACGGTGATGCCCTTTTTGTCGAAATAGTCGAAATCGATCTCCACCGTCTCCCCCTTGGTCAGGGACCAGGGGTAGCCCTTCTGCTGCTTGGGGCCGCCGGGGCCCGTCACCAGGGCGATGCACAAAGAAATCTGGTTGGCCCTGACCTCGGGACGGACCTCATCCAGGTTGCCGACGGCCATGGCCTCCACCAGGGCCCCCAGGTTGCGCAGCCTCTTGGCAATGGGCTGGAACTCCGGCTCCCCGGGGCGGATGTTGATTTCGCAGACCCGGATGGACCGGGGTTTGAAATTGTCATCAAAGGACACGAAGCAACCGGGATAAAGGACGCACTGGCGCAGGGTGCCGTTTTTCTGCATGCCGGCGATGAGCGGCCGGGCGATGGTCTCCTCGGCCAATTCCAGCAACTCCGGGGACTCCAGGGGGTGGGGGGAAATGGAGCCCATGCCCCCGGTGATGGGGTTGTCCAGCCCCGGGGGCCCTTCGAAGCGCTCCGGGTAATCCATGGCGGTGGGCAGAATCTGGTGATGGCCGTTTTTGTCCACCAGAAAGGTGAAGCTGATCTCCACCCCCGACATGCGTGCTTCTATCAGCAGGGGCCAGCGCCCCTTTTTCCCGAAAAGCTGGCCGTAGGAATCCTTGTAGTCTTTCAACAAGACGTCGTAGACGTCCCGGATCTCCCAGGTGCTGAGGATGATGCGGGCTCCCTTGCCGCCGGCGCTGTATGGGTATTTTAACACCGCGCCGCCGTATTCATGGAGGTAATCCAGACAGGTGGCCAGCACCGTGGGGTAGTCCCGGGCCTCCACTTCGGTCCAGCGGGGGGCCACCGGAATGCCGGCCTCCCGGCAATAGCGCTTGCAGGCGATCTTGTCGGCTTCATAGAGGGACCCCCGGGTGTCCAGGCCGATAACCCGCTCCCCGAAGCCCGCTGCGGCCAGACGGTCCACCAGCCCGTCGAAGATCAGGCTCTCGGGCATGATGAGGGCCAGATCCAGGGTTTTCTCCCGGAAGGCCTGGATGAGGGTCTCGGCATAAGCCGGGGCCGAGTTGTCTTGGGTGGCCAGGAACTCCACGGGCCATCCCATCTTCCGGGCAAAAGCCGGCATGGCCGGGGTGCCCCGCACCACCACGCCCTGGTAGTCGCCGGGATAAAGCTCGCTGGTGGCCCGGCTGGTCTCCAGGGCCGTCAGGAAGGTGCGGCCGTCGGTGCCCACGAAGCCGATTCTTATCTTGTTCATATTCCTGCCTTTTTCCGGTGAGAGGGTGGTGGTCCCCGAATAAATATCACCCTTTCCCCGGCAAATCCACCCCAAAATATGATTTTAGGTTTGGGGTTTTAGGTTTTAGGGAAGGAGGTGAATAAGTGTGAATAGGGTTGGTCGTGGGGGGAATGCGGTTAAAACAGATGGCCGCCGGCTTTAGGCGCTTTAAAAGCCTGGAATGGGGGGAAGAGGTCGTCTTTTGGTCGGGACGGCAGGGGCGGAGTTGCCCCGCCCCTGTTGGCGGGAGCCTCAGACCGCCAGGCTGCTTTGGGCCTTGGCCCTGGCCTTGGCGTTGAATTTGGCGGCGTCGATGACGAAGCGCTCGTGATGGCCCTGGGAGATTTTGTCCACCCCGTCGTCGGCCACCAGGGAAAAGGTGAGTTTGCGGCCCTCCACCTTCTCCAACATTCCCCTGACCGTCACCGTGAGCCCCGGCGGGGTGGCGGCCAGGTGGCTCAGGTCCACATGGATGCCCACGGTCTGCTCCCGGGGCCAGTCCAGATGGGGGTTGAGGGCCTGGATGCAGGCCCATTCGAAGAGCCCCACCATGAAGCCGGTGGCCAGCACCCGGGGCATCTGCTGGAACTCCGGGGACTCGGGATACAAGTGGGGCACCGTCTTGTTTTCCGGCACCATGAACTTGAACTCGAAGCTCAGGCCGGGCTGCAGGGAATCTTTCATGGAACACCTCCAGGGGAGTTTTCTGTTTTCTGTTTTCTGTTTTCTGTTTTCGGTTTTCGGTTTTCGGTTATGAATCTTTCTCAGGATGAAATTGCCCGAGGTATTCTCGGAGCCTCGCCTCATTTTCCTGATCCAGGTGCGGGCAGCCGGCGAGGGCCTGGGCTCCCTGGCTCACCTGCACTGCGAAGACCAGGCAGGTGGGCTGGCCGCAAGCCCGGCAGTTGGTGCGAGGTAAGAGTTTAAATATCTCAAAAATGCGAGGTTGTGGGGCAACCTCGAAACTGGGGGCAATTTCCCTCCGCCCCTCCCACGTCGCATTGATCTCCCGGGCCAGCCAATGGAGGATT
>Ga0315268_10000894_pt1 | contig 34922 bp, 26 predicted proteins | sample C1_top_MG_FD_204535 | JGI IMG/M metagenome (GOLD analysis project Ga0315268, IMG submission 204535) | Sediment microbial communities from Yellowstone Lake, YNP, Wyoming, USA - C1_top | ecosystem: Environmental > Aquatic > Freshwater > Lake > Sediment | place: USA: Wyoming | collected 2017-08-01
CTCGCGATTATCGTGGCGATCGTGGTGGCGCAGATGATTGCGCGCAGCGTGAGCGTTCCGGTGGTGGCCATGGCCACCCACCTCGCGGAAATGGCGGCCGGCGGCGGCGACCTGACCAAGCGCATTGAGGTGAAATCCCGCGACGAAGTGGGCCAGATGGGCGGCTACCTGAACACGTTCCTGGAGAAGCTGGAGAAGATCATCATTGAGGTGAAGGGCGGGGCGGGATCCATCGCGGCGGCGGCGCAGCAGGTGGCGTCGTCTTCTTCGTCGCTCTCGCAGGGAACCAGCGAACAGGCGGCGTCGGTGGAAGAGACCACGTCGAGCCTCGAAGAGATGAGCGCTTCGATTAGCCAGAACTCGGAAAACAGCCGGCAGATGGAAGGCGTGGCCACCAAGGGCGCGCGCGACGCCGAACAGAGCGGCAAGGCGGTGACGGAAACCGTCGAGGCCATGAAGTCCATCACCGAAAAAATCAACATTATTGACGAGATCGCCTATCAGACCAACCTGCTGGCGCTCAACGCGGCGATTGAAGCCGCCCGCGCCGGCGAACACGGCAGGGGCTTCGCCGTGGTGGCCACGGAAGTGCGCAAGCTGGCCGAACGCAGCCAGACCGCGGCCAAGGAGATCAGCGCGCTGGCTTCGGACAGCGTTAAGGTGGCGGAGCAGTCGGGCAGACTGCTGAGCGAACTGGTGCCCTCGATTCAGAAGACGGCGGAACTGGTGCAGGAAGTGGCTTCCGCTTCGCGCGAGCAGTCCAGCGGCGTGAATCAGATGAACAAGGCCATGGGCCAGGTGGATCAGGTGACCCAGCGCAACGCCTCCGCGTCCGAGGAACTCTCCGGCACGGCGGAAGAGCTGGCCACGCAGTCGGAAGCGCTTTCGCAGCTGATGAAGTTCTTCAAGGTGGCCGGAGAGGGCGAAAACGGCTTCTCCTTCCTGCAGCCGGCGCACGGCGGAACGAAGGCGGGACACTTTGCCGCGGCCACGCCGGCGAAAGCCAGGCAGGCGTCGTTTGATCACGAACACAGCTTCGCGCGGTTCAAATAGGAAAGGAGGAGACGATGGCTACGACAACGGCAACGGCAACCAAGGAAGCGGTCGAACAACAGCAATACCTGACGTTCCTCCTGGCCGGCGAGGAGTACGCGATCAGCATCCTCCAGGTGAAGGAGATCATCGAGTACGACACGGTGACCACCGTTCCCAAAACGCCGAAATGGATCCGGGGAGTCATCAACCTGCGCGGCAGCGTCGTGCCAGTGGTGGACCTCGGCGTGAAATTCGGCATGGAGGAGCGCGCCGTCACGAAGACCAGCTGCATCGTAATCATCGAGACGCAATTCGAAGGCAACAGTGCGGTGATCGGAATCGTGGCGGATGCGGTAAGCCAGGTGATGGACCTGGCCGCCGGAGATATCCGCGAGGTGCCGGAGTTCGGCACGCGCATCAAGGTGGACTATCTTCTCGGCATGGCGCAATTGGGGAAGAAGTTCGCCCTGCTGCTCGACGTGGACAAAGTGCTCTCGACGGATGAACTGCTCAGCCTGACGGAACTCTCCGCGGACGAGGGCCAGTAAACCGGCGGGCGCGCGCTAAAGCATCCCCCGCCGGGAGGCCAGCAGGACGGCTTCCAGGCGGCTGTGCGTGCCCAGTTTGCGGTTGGCGTGGTGCAAGTGATTGCGCAACGTGCGATCGGAGATTTTTAAGGCGCGCGCGGCTTCGCGCGGGCCCTGTCCTTCCGCGAGCAGCCGCAGAACGTTTCTCTCCTGCTGGCTCAGGGGCAGGACGGGAGCTGATCCTCCGGGGTCTTGCGTGAGGGCAGTCAGATCCCTGGCGGCATTCAGCAATTTTCCGGACAATTCCTCTTTCTGTTTACGCGTGGAGATGTCCCGCGCCAGATGCACGTGTAGCGTGTGTCCGGAGCGGGCGTCGCGGTGCAGCAGGATGGAAATGTTCACCCACAGGCGGCGGCCGCCGCGCGAGTTCACTTCCAGATCGAATTGCTCCATGGGCCGGCGTTCGGCGCCGCATTGCAGCACCAGGCAATCCTGGCAGCAGACGGTTCCTCCCTCCGGGCCGCGCCCCTGAAAAAGGGCCGAGCAGGGCTTTTGCAGGACGGAAGAGGCGGCGTGGCCGAAGAGTTTTTCCGCGGCACGATTCCAGGAACAGATGAGGCCGCGCTGGTCCACGGCAAACGCGGCGTCGGCGGTGGTTTCCAGAAGAGCAAAGAGGTCGTGTTCGAGCAAGGGAGCCTCCGTGACATTTGTCCCGGAGAGAGGGACAAATGGACGATTGACGGGCCGCCGGGGCTGGCGGACGATACAAGACGATTAAAGGGTCTATTTCTCGTGAATGCAAGCCTTTTTTCCACGCCCTGCTCCTACGCCATCCGCGCGGTCACCTATCTTGCCACGCATCGTTCCTCACGCCTCATTAGCAAACACGAAATTGCCCGCGGCGAATCGATCCCCCCGGCCTTCCTCAGCAAGCTCCTGCTGACGCTTTGCCGGGGGCAGATCCTGCGCTCGCGCAAGGGGCTTCTGGGCGGGTATGAGCTGGCGCTGCCTCCCGAGCAGATTTGCCTGATCGACATCGTGCGCACGGTGGACGGGGAACCGTTTCAGAAGTGCTTGCTGGCGAATCACCCGTGCTCGGAAGAGCATCACTGCATGCTGCATCCCAGCTGGCTGCCGGTGCGCGCGATCCTGCGGAACTATCTGGAGCGAACGACGATAGCCGATTTTCAGCGCATGAGCCGGAAGCAGCCCGGGGGAAACCCGTTACTCGGGATAGACTCCGGGCCGCAGCAGGGCCCCGAAGGAGAATAGAGATGGCCGCCACGCACAGCACGCCGATAGCGCCGAGCGAAGGACGGTGGATCCCCAGCACGTGCGGGATGTGCCTGCATGGTTGCGGGATCAAGGTGCAGGTGGTGGACGGAGTGGCGGTAAAGATCGAAGGGGACGCCACGAATCCGGACAATCTGGGCAAACTCTGCCCCAAGGGCAACGCCGGGCTGGCGCGGCTCTATGACCCGACGCGGGTGCTCTGGCCGATGAAGCGCACCAATCCGGAAAAGGGGCCGGGGGTGGACCCGGGGTGGGAGCGGATCAGCTGGGAAGAGGCTTACGAGACGGTGGCGCGGGAACTGGACCGTGTGCGCAAGGACGACGCCAGAAAGCTGCTCTGCGCCATCGGGGATTTTCAGCGGATTCTGCTGTGGGGCTGGCCGGCGGTCTTCGGCTCGCCAAATTTTTTCACTTCGCTGGGGAATTATTGCGGAGGCTCCTACCATCCGGTGAACGGGAGCCTGGACGGTTCGTTCGCGGCCATCAACGACTACGAACACTGCAACTACTGGATTCAGATCGGGTCGGGCGACGGATTTTCCTCGCATTTGCATTTGGCCGGGAGCAGCAAGCGCATGGCGGACGCGCGCATGCGCGGGATGAAGGTGATCTCGCTGGACCCGCGCTGCTCGATCGCCTCGGCCAAGGCCGACGAATGGATACCGATCCTGCCGGGGACCGATCGCGCGTTTGTGCTGGGCATGGCCCACGTGCTGGTGCACGAACTGCGGCGCTACGACCGCAAATTTCTGCGCGAGCATACCAATGCGCCGTACCTCGTGGACGAAAAGGGCTATCAGTTCCGCGATGAACAGGGGCAGGCGCTGGTGTGGGATCTGGCGGTGCATGAGCCGCGGCCGTGGGACAAGGTGGCCGCGGACAACATGGCCCTCGAAGGCTCCTACCACTACGAAGGCCGGGAATTGCGCACTGGGTTTCAGGTGTGGATGGACCTGCTGGAATCGCACAGTCCGGAGAAGATGGCTGAAGTGACCACGGTTCCCGCGGCCACCATCCGCCGGATTGCGCGGGAGTTCGTGGATGCGGCGCAGATCGGGGCCACCGTGGAAATCGGGAACAAGCGGTATCCCTATCGCCCGGCGGCGCTGAATTACTACCGTGGCTCGCAATCGCACGCCAACGGCCTCTTCGACAATCTCACCTACAAGCTGTTCAACATGCTGGTGGGCAACATTGACGTCCCCGGAGGGCACCTGGGGGTGCCGCTGGACCATCGCGGATTCTTTGTCAGCCCCGGCGAGGACGGCATGCTCAAGCCCGAGCCGCACCAGCTGCATCCCGCGCCGCCGTTCAAATATCCGCCGGACTCCACGCACCTGATGGAATGGTTTCCCATCGGGTTCGACGCCGGGCAGCTCAACGCGGAAACGATCTTGAATCCGCAGCGCTTCGGCCTCGAGTATCAGCCCGAGGCCATGATGCTCTACCACTCCAACCCGTGGTGGAACATGCCGGAAACGAACAAAATTGAACAAATCTTCCGGCGCATGAAGTTCGTCGTGGCCATCGACATCCACCTGACCGAATCCACGCAGTGGGCGGATATTTTTCTGCCCGACCGCACCTTCCTCGAATCCACGCTGCTCAATTGCCTGGAGCCGCCGGTGGTCACGGGCCATTCACTGCGGCAGCCGGTGGTCGAGCCGCTGGGGGATACCCGGGACGCCTACGAGATTCTGACGGAGCTGGCGCAGCGCATGGGTTTTCTGGACAACTGGAACGACCTGCTGAATCTGGTGTGCGGTTTTACGGCCAAGCCGCAAAACATGCTTGATCCGGAGAAGCGCTATTCGACGGAGGAGCTTTTTGACCGCTTTGCGCGCAACATTTACGGCGACGACCACGATCTCGACTGGTTCCGCGAGCACGGCCACGCCGTGCGCAAGCGCACGCCGGACGAGACCTACATGCCCTACGGAAAGCTGCGCATCCCGTTTTATTTCGAATTCATCAAGCGCACCGGGGACGAACTGCGCGTCAATCTGGAAGCCGCCGGAGTGGCCGGGTGGCCCTATGAGAATTACGCGCCGCTGCCCTACTGGAAAAATTCGCCGGTGATCGACGACGGCAAACGCGGATACGATTTTTACGCCATCACCTTCAAGGAGCCGCTGCACACCTTCGCGGACACGCTGGTGATGCCGTGGCTGAGCGAGGTCAGCGAAAAAGATCCCATCCATCAGGGCATCCTGCTCAATGCGGCCACCGGCAAGAGGCTGGGCATCGCCACCGGGGACCGCGTGCGGCTGACCTCTCCGGCGGGCAGCATTGAAGGGGCGGCGCAGTGCGTCGAGGGCATTCACCCGCAAGTCGTGGGGGTGAGCAACGCCATCACGCGGGAGTTCGTGACCAATTCGGGGGTGCGCGCCAACGGCAGCCATTTCAACCGCCTGCTGGCGGGTTCGCTCGACTACACCGACGGCGCCACGGGCGGCCTGGAATCGAGCGCGCGGGTGCGCGTGGAAAAAATCGCGGTGGCCGGATGGGCGCATTAGCGGGGAGCGGAAAAATATGCCGGAAGTGAGAGTGATTGCGCTGGGAGAAGTGCGGCGGCAGGTGGGATTCAGCCAGCGCGAAATCAGTTTTGCGGGCGCGACGGTGCGCGAGCTGCTCCGTTCGATCGCCACCAAGCAAGGCGGCAGCCTCGAGGACCTGCTGGTGTGCGAAAACCGCCTGCGCGGGGATTATGCCGTGGTGATCGAAGGGTTGGCCCTGCCCGCGGATCAACTCGAGCGGCGGCTTGCGGGCGGGGAAAATGTGGTGACCATGGCGGTCATCCGGCATTTGTCCGGCGGGTAGCACGAGGAATCCGGCGAGGTGAGGCGATGGCCCGATTGGGAATGGTGATTGACCTGAAGCGCTGCGTGGGCTGCAACTCGTGCACGCTTTCCTGCAAGCAGGAGAATGGAACGCCGGCGGGGATGCACTACGCGCGCGTGGTGACGCGCGAAGTGGGCACCTATCCGCAAACGCGGCGCACCTTTCTGCCGCTGCTGTGCAATCACTGCGAGGACGCGCCCTGCGAAAAGGCCTGTCCCACCGGGGCGACGTATATTCGTCCGGACGGCATCGTCATGGTGGCCAGGGAGAAATGCATCGGCTGCCGCGCCTGCGCGGTTTCCTGCCCGTACATGAACCGGCATTTTATCGAGGAAGGATTCTTGCAGCAGGGCTACGCAGCCGGGGAGTTGAGTCCCTTCGAAGCGGTGAAATTCGGCGCCTACGAAGAAGGCACCATGTCCAAATGCACGCTCTGCGCGCACCGCGTGGATGAAGGGCTGGAGCCGGCGTGCGTTACGACGTGCCCCACCGACGCGCGCATTTTCGGCGACTGGGACGATCCCGGCGGCAAACTGCAAACGCTGGTGCGCGAGCGCAACGGCTGGGCGCTGCTGCCGGAGTGCAAGACCAAACCCAAAGTGTTTTATCTGGACGCCTAGAAAGGCGGAGGAACTCATGGCCACGCACGGTGAAATCGCAATCGCTCCGCATCGCTTCGCCTATGGCTATTACCGCCAGACGTGGTGGAACTGGCTCATCGGCACGGCCTTTTTCTGCGGCGGGCTGGGCGCGGGACTTTTCCTGGTTTCGCTCGCGACCGGCGAGCCGGTGGGCATGATCGCGGGATGGCTGCTGGTGACCGTGGGGAAAAACACGGCGCATCTCTTCTATCTGGGCCGTCCGGAGCGCTTCTGGCGTGCGGCCATGCGCCCGGACCGCTCGTGGATCGCGCGGGGCATCTGGGCCTCGGGCTTTTTCGCGGTGGCCGGATTTCTCTGCTTCGCGCCGCACGTCTTTGGTCCAGCGTGGCAGCTTTCCGGAGCGGCGGCTGCGGCGGTGCAGGGAGTTGCGGCGCTCTCCGCGCTCTTCATCATGTTTTATGACGGCTTTGTGATGAACTCCTCGGGCGCCATTCCCTTCTGGAATTCCGCGCTGCTCCCGCTGTTGGTGCTGCTCTATGCGAGCCTGGGCGGAACGACGCTCTCTTTGCTGCTGCGGGCGGTCACCGGCGGCGGGCAGGAGCACATGGCCTGGCTGGCGTTGCAGGAAAAATGGCTGCTGGTGGGCAACGCGCTGCTGCTGGCGGCGTATCTTTACAGCATGTCGCGCTGGCGGCCGGCTGCGCGGGAAACCGTGCGCATGCTGCTGCGCGGAAGATTTGCGTGGGCCTTCCTCGGCCTGGTGCTGGCCATCGGACTGGGCGCGACGCTGCTGCTCACCTTTGCCGCCGAACGCTTCCGCTCCGAAGCGCTGCTGCCGGTAATTGCGATCTGCGAACTGACCGGAGACTTTACGCTGTTGATCGTGTGGCTGAAGTCAGGCCTGTTTTCGCCGCAGACGGCGCCGCACCCGCTGAGTACCTCTTCCCAACAAGAATCCGCCTGAACAACAAGCCCGCCAGAAACCATCGCCTGTGCAAGGAACCGCCCCGCAAAAAGCCGGGGTGTGCCGCGCGGGGTGCTGGTAGAATGTCGCCATAGAACGCAGGACAGGCGGTGAAACCGATGAAGACGGAACAGAGCGCGCGGCTGAAGACACCCCTGGTACGGGAAAACGGTAAATTGCGCCCCGCTTCGTGGGAAGAAGCGATGGCGCGCGCGGCGCGGGGATTCGGCGCGGTGGTCGAGAAGAACGGGCCGCGGAGTTTTGGACTGTTCAGCTGTTCGAAAACCACCAACGAGATGAATTATCTGGCGCAGAAGTTCGCGCGGGTGGTCATCGGCAGCAACAATATCGACAGCTGCAACCGAACTTGACACGCTCCCAGCGTCGTCGGTCTGGCGACGGTCTTCGGAGCGGGCGGGGGAACCAGTTCCTACCGGGAGATTGAGGAAGCCGAATTCATCGCGCTGTGGGGTTCCAACGCGCGGGAAACCCATCCCATTTTTTTCCATCATCTGCTCAAGGGAGTACACGCGGGCGCGCGGCTTTTCGTCGTGGACCCGCGGCGCACGAGCTCGGCGCAATGGGCGGAGCGCTGGCTGGGATTGAACGTGGGGTCGGACATCGCGCTGGCCAACGCCGTGGCGCGGGAGATTCTCGCGGCTGGATTGGAGAACCGCGAGTTTATCGAGAACGCCACGAGCGGCTTCGAGGAGTTCCGCGCGCACGTCCAGAAATACACGCTGGAGCACGCGGAAAAAGTGTGCGGCGTGCCCGCGGAGACGATTCGGGAACTGGCGCACGCCTATGCGCGGGCGGGGCGCGCGCAAATCTGCTGGACGCTGGGCATCACCGAGCATCGCAATGGCGTGGACAATGTTCTGTCGCTGATCAATCTTGCGCTGCTCACCGGCCACGTGGGGCGCTACGGCTCCGGACTCAATCCGCTGCGCGGGCAGAACAATGTGCAGGGCGGCGGGGACATGGGTGCGCTGCCGGACCGCCTGCCGGGATTCCAGCACGTGGAGAACGACGAGCTGCGCGCAAAATTCGACCAAGCCTGGGGAGTAAAGATTCCCGCGCAGCGCGGCTGGCATCTGAGCGGCATGTTTGACGCCATGGAACGCGGGCAATTGAAGGCCCTCTACGTGATCGGCGAGAACCCCGCGCATTCGGAATCGGACCAGCACCGCACGCAGAAGCTGCTCGAGGGCCTGGACATCCTGGTGGTGCAGGACATGTTCATGACGCGCACGGCGGAGATGGCCGAAGTGGTTTTCCCCGCGGCCGCCGGGTGGTGCGAATCGGACGGCACGGTAACCAACAGCGAGCGGCGCGTGCAGCGGGTGCGCAAAGCGTTTGCGCCCCCGGCGGGCGTGCGCGACGACGTGGAGATTCTGTGCGAACTGGCGCGGGCCATGGGCAAGGATCTGGGGCAGCCCGGCGCGGAAGAGTTGTGGAACGAACTGCGCTCGCTGAGTCCCATGCACGCGGGAATGAGTTATGCGCGCCTGGCGGATGCGCAAGGATTGCAATGGCCCTGCTATGACGAGACGCATCCGGGCGAGCAGTATCTGCATGGGCGGCTCTGGGAGCGCCCGGTCGTCGGCCCGCTCGCGCCGTTCAGTTGCGTGGAAGATGTGCCGCCGGCGGACGCGCTCGATGAGGAATATCCGGTGCGGCTGACGACGGGGCGGCGGCTCGATTCCTACAACACGGGCGTGCAATCTTCGCGCTACGCTTCGCCCGGACGGCGCGAAGAGACGCTGGATATTTCCGCGGAAGACGGCAAGGCCTGGGGCCTGGCGGAAGGCGAGCGCGTGCGGGTGCTTTCGCGGCGCGGCGCGGTCGAGGCGCCGGTGCGCTTTGACGCGGGATTGCGCGCGGGCCTGGCGTTTTTGACGTTTCATTTTCCGGAGCAGGTGGCCACCAACGAGCTGACCATCGATGCGGTGGACCCCAAGTCGGGAACCTCGGAGTTTAAGGCCACAGCGGTGCGCATTGAAAAGATTGGCGGAGCGGTGAAGGGCGGTATTCCGCGTTAGGAGCCGGACCAACAGCATGGACCTTCATTTCACGAATGCGGCGGCCACGGCCGAAGAAATAGCGGCGATTGAGGCGGCCGTCGCGCGCTTCGACGCCACCGCGCCGAAGCGCAGTCATCTGCTGGCCGTGCTGCACGCCATTCAGAATCGCGCCGGATGGATCAGCCCCGGCGCGCTGAACTACGCTTGCGGCCTGCTGGAGGTGCCGCCCGCCGAAGGATTCGGCGTGGCCGCGTTTTACGCGCTCTTTGCCACGCGCGAGCAGGCTCCCGCTGTGGCCCACATCTGCGACGACGTGGCCTGCCGGGCGCGCGGCGCGGACAAATTGTGCGCGGAGATGGAGAAGGAGCACGGACCGGCCGGAACCAATTGCGACGGGAAAATGTGGAAGCGCAGCCCGTGCCTGGGAATGTGCGAGCAGGCGCCCGCGGCGTTTGTAACCGTTGCCGGGCCGCAAGCGCTCGAGCAGTCGCTGGGCACGGCGCACGCCGCGGACATCGAAGCGGTGCTGCAGGGCAAGAAATTTCCCGCGGCAAGTGCCGCGGCTTCGGCGCCGCAATGGGGACAGAAGGCGGAGCAGGGAAGGCTGAAGCTGCTGCGCCGCGTGGGGCAGACCAATCCAGACAGCATCGAGGCGTTTCGCGACGCGGGCGGATTTGCCGCGCTCGAGCGCGCGGTGGCCATGGGCCCCGAAGCGGTGCTGGCCGAAGTGATTGCCTCGAAGCTGGCGGGAAGAGGCGGCGCGGCCTTTCCCACGGGACTGAAGTGGAAATCGGCGCGCGAGGGCGCCGCGCCGCGCTACCTGGTCTGCAACGCGGATGAGTCCGAGCCGGGAACCTTCAAGGACCGCGTGGTGATGGAGGGCGATCCCTTCGCTCTGGTCGAGGCCATGATCATCGCCGGATTCGCCGCGGGGTGCGAGCGCGGCTACGTCTATCTGCGCGGGGAATATCCCGAAGCGCGGCGGCAGCTGGAACGCGCCATTCGCGAATGCAGCAAGCACGGCTTTCTGGGCCAAAATATTCTCGGCCGGGGCCTGCGTTTCGAAATCGAAGTCTGCATCGGCGCGGGCGCCTACATCTGCGGCGAAGAAACGGCCCTGCTGAACTCCATTGAAGGCCGCCGCGGCGAGCCGCGCAACAAGCCGCCGTTTCCCACGCAGGTGGGCCTCTTCGGCAGGCCGACGGTGATCAATAACGTGGAGACGCTGCTGAATATCCCGCACATCGTGCTGCAGGGCGGCAAAGCCTTCGCCGGCACCGGGACGGAGCGCTCGACGGGAACGAAACTGTTTTGTCTTTCCGGGCATGTGGTCCGCCCGGGCGTGTATGAAGCGTCCTTCGGAATTACGCTGCGCGAACTGCTGGATCTCGCCGGGGGAATCTCCGGAACGGGAAGGTTGCAGGCGGTGCTGGTGGGCGGCGCGGCGGGCGCATTTCTCACGCCCGCCGAATTGGATACGCCGCTGACCTTTGAAGGATTGCGCGCGGTGGGCGCGGCGCTGGGTTCGGCGGTGGTGATACCGCTCGATGACAGCGTGAATTTGCGCGAGGTTCTCCTGGGCATCGGCGTGTTTTTCCGCGACGAGTCCTGCGGGCAGTGCGTTCCCTGCCGCGTGGGCACGGTGCGGCAGGAGGAAATTCTGCGGCGCCTGGCGGCGGGAAAGCCGCTGGGATCCGTCGCCTATGAACTGGCCGTCCTGAAAGAAGTGGGCCAAGTGATGCGCGACGCTTCGATTTGCGGGCTGGGGCAGACGGCTTCGAGCGCGGTGGAATCGGCGCTTTCGAAATTTGCGATTTTCAAGGGGCGCACATGAGCGCGCAAAAGGCTCCCGATCTGAAGATTCCGCTGCCGCGCGGGCCGCTGCCGATCTTTCCGCCCGCGCGCGCGGCGAAGACGATTGAAATCACGCTGGACGGCCGCAAAATACAAGTGCCGGAGGGAACCACGCTGCTGGAGGCGGCGCGCTCCGCCGGGATTGACACGCCGACGCTCTGTTTTCTGGAGACGCTCACGCCGGTGAACGTCTGCCGCATCTGCGTGGTGGAAGTGGAAGGCGCGCGCGCGCTGGTTCCGGCGTGCTCGCGCAAGGCCGAAGCGGGCATGGCGGTGCGCACGGATTCGGAGCGCGTGCGCCTCAGCCGCCGCCTGGTGCTTGAGCTGCTGGCCTCATCCGTGAATGTTTCCACGGCCCCGCAGATTCAGGAGTACATGAAGAGATACGGAGCGAAGCCGGAGCGCTTCGGCCCGGCGGGCCGCGCGGAAACCATCGCGCAACCCGTGAAAATCGACAACGAACTCTACGTGCGCGACTACGCGAAGTGCATTCTCTGCTACAAGTGCGTCGAAGCCTGCGGCACCGACGCGCAGAACACCTTCGCCATCGCCGTCGCCGGCCGCGGCTTCAGCGCGGGAATCTCCACCGAGTACAACGTTCCGCTGCCGGAATCGGCCTGCGTCTATTGCGGCAATTGCATCGGCGTCTGCCCCACGGGCGCGCTGATGTTCCGCAGCGAACACGAAATGCGCCAGGCGGGAAAATGGGACGAAGCGCGCCAAACGCGCACGGACACGATCTGTCCCTATTGCGGCGTGGGTTGCACGCTCACCGTGCATGCGCAGGATGAAAAAATTGTAAAAGTGACTTCGCCGCTGGAGCAGCCCATCACCCGCGGAAACCTCTGCGTCAAAGGCCGCTTCGGCTGGGAATGGATCAATCAGAAGTAGGCGCGGAGGTTTGCGGTGTGCGGTGACGCCCGTCACCGTGTGCATTTCGAATTTGCGGCGCCGCTGTGTTCTCCGTCCTTTACAGGTTTTCCTTGAAGTGGTAACAGAAGAGCAGGGCCAGGGATGGCGGCCATGCGCGACGAATCTCTCACCGAACGTGTTTTCCTTTCACAGGATTCATCTGCGTCCCGCGGCTTGACGGCGGCGGAGGCTGCGCGCCTGCTCACGCGGCACGGCCCGAATCTGCTTCCACAAGAGAAACGGGTTCCCACCTGGCGGCATCTGCTCGGGCAGATGGTCCATTTTTTTGCGGTGATGTTGTGGGTGGCGGGCGGCCTGGCGATTCTTGCCGGAATGCCGCAGTTGGGCCTGGCCATCTTCGTGGTGATCGTTCTGAACGGCCTGTTCGCTTTTGTTCAGGAATATCGCGCGGAAATGTCGAGCAAGCGGCTGCGCGATCTGCTGCCGCGGCGCGCCACGGTGCTGCGCGACGGCCTCCCCGGGGAGATTGACGCGGCTGAACTGGTGCCCGGCGATGTGGTCTTGCTCAGCGCGGGCGACCGTATTTCCGCGGACGCGCGCATCGAGCAGGCGCACGGGCTGAGCGTGGACACTTCGCTGCTGACCGGCGAGAGCGTTCCGCTATCACCACAGCTCGGGGAGACGGTTCTTGCGGGGACGTTCGTCGTCGAAGGAGAGGGCCGCGGGGTGGTGACGGCGACGGGGAGCGGCACGCGGCTGGCGGGAATCGCGCAACTGACCGCCGCAACGCGCCGGCCGCCGAGCCCGCTGGCGCTGGAGTTGCACCGGGTCGTGCGCATCATCGCGGTGATCGCCGTGACGCTGGGCGCGCTCTTTCTGCTGATCGCCATGCTGGTGGGCATCCGTCTGACCGACGCGTTTCTGTTTGCGCTGGGCGTCACCGTAGCGCTGGTGCCGGAAGGACTGCTGCCCACAGTTACGCTGTCGCTGGCGGCGGGCGCCCAGCGCATGGCCGAGCGCGGCGCGCTGGTGCGGCAGCTCGAGTCGGTCGAGACGCTGGGTTCAACGACGTTTATCTGCACGGACAAAACCGGAACGCTCACCTGCAATGAAATGGCGGTCGTGGAAGTGTGGACGCCGCAAGGAAGCGCGCGCGTGGAAGGAGCGGCGGGATACGATCCGGCGGGGGAAGTCGTCGCGGAGGAAAAACTGTTTCCCGCGCTGGCCGCCGTGGCCCTGGCGGCGGCGCGCTGTTCGGCGGGGCGCGCGATTTTGCGCGGCGGGCGCTGGATGGCCGTGGGCAATCCGCTCGACGCCGCACTGAATGTTTTCGCCCGCCGCCTGCATGTGGACCTCGGCCGGGAAGAGACCGCCGTGCCGGCCACGCGGCGTTTTAGTTTTGATCCGCGCCGCCGGCGCATGTCCGTGGTGGCCGGCGGTCTCATCCATGTGAAGGGCGCGCCGGAAGCGGTTTTCGAATGCTGCGTCGAAGCGGGCGCCGCGCCGCAAGCAGCCGCATCGATGCTCGCCGCGCGCGGGCTCCGCGTGCTGGCCGTCGCGCAACGCGAATTGCAGCCCGGAGAATCGCCGGACACTGCGGCGGCTGCGGAGAACGGTTTGACGCTGCTGGGACTGCTGGGGATCGAGGATCCGCCGCGGCCCGGCGTGGCCGTCTCCATCGCCGACTGCCGCAAAGCCGGGATTCGCGTGGCCATGGTCACCGGCGACCATCCGGAGACCGCGCGGGCGCTGGCGCGCGAGGTGGGCTTGCTCAATTCCTCTGGCATCGTCATCGAAGGCAAGGATCTTCCCGCCGATGAAAATATTCTCGGCGCGCTGATGGACCGCGACGGCATCGTGGTGAGCCGGGTAGCTCCGGAGGATAAGCTGCGTATCGCGCGCGCCCTGCGCAAGCGCGGCCACGTCGTGGCCATGACCGGCGACGGCGTGAATGACGCTCCCGCCCTGCGCGAAGCCAATATCGGCGTGGCCATGGGCCGCAGCGGCACGGACGTGGCCCGCGAAGCCGCCGACCTGGTGCTGCTCGACGACAACTTCGCCACCATCGTCGCCGCCGTCGAACAGGGGCGCACCACGTTCGCCAACGCCCGGCGCTTCCTGACCTATCACCTCACCGACAACGTAGCCGAACTGACGCCCTTCGTGGTCTGGGCGCTCTCCGGCGGACGATTTCCTCTGGCGATTGGAGTTTTGCAGGTGCTCGCTCTGGATATCGGCACGGACATTCTTCCCGCGGTGGCGCTGGGCATGGAGCCATCGAGCCCGCGCGCGCTCAGTCATCCTCCGCAGGGCCGCCGCCTGGTGGACGTCCGGGTGCTCCTGCGTGCGTTCGGCGTGCTGGGAGCGGTGGAATCCGTGGCCGTCATGGCCGCGTTTCTCGCTTCTCTCGTCTCTGCCGGATGGCGGCCGGGACTGCCCTTCCCGGCGGGGCCGGTGTTTCTGGCCGCGTCCGGAGCGGCGTTTACCGCCGTGGTCCTCGGCCAAATGGCCAACGCCTTCGCCTGCCGCAGCGCCACGCTTTGGCCGGGCACGCTGGGCTGGCTTTCCAATCGCTGGCTGCTTCTCGCGGTCGCCTGTGAACTGGCCATGCTCGCTGGATTTCTCTTTATCGCGCCGCTGGCCGCTCTGCTCGGCCAAGCCCCGCCAAACCGCGCGGGATTTTTCACGGCCCTGCTGGCCATTCCCGCGGTTCTGGCCGCCGACGCCGCACACAAACATTGGCGCCGGCGCATAGGCAGCGCCTGATGTTCGCCGCTATTTGTCGGTTACGAGCAGGGGGAAAATGACCCAGCGATGGCTGAACGGTGCAACCGCTTCCATGTGCAAGTCGCCCGCCGATTCCGGCTGAAATTCGAAATCGTAGGTCTCTCCTACTCCGATGAGTTGCTTGGCTTCCTTCCGAACCGCTTGCACCGCCGGCACGTCCTGCCCGTCCTTGGCCAACAGGCGCCACTGTAGAATTGTTTCTCCGCTCTTCAATGTGAATACTCCATCCGCATCATTGCTCGTAATGTTGATCAGCCGCAAGCGGTACGTATGGCCCTTCAGCAGCTTCATTGGGCGCGGCTGCTCTTTTCCGTTTATCAGAAGCGGTGGGCCTGTGTCCGTCAGCTTCCCGCGGGACAGAAGGAAAATTCTGTCCGTCTCCGGATCGAATTTCCCTCCCGGCTCGACCACGATCAGCGGCCCGTAGAGTCCTCCGGTCAGTTGGTCAAAATCGTGCCAGTGCGTGTGGTAGATGAACGTGCCGGCTCTCGGCGGCGTCATCCGCGCGATAAAGGTTCCACCCGGCGGCACGGGCGGAGAAATCTGCGCTCCGCTTCCGCCGAATCCGGCCAGTCCGTCGTAATAGCTTTCCAGTTCGATGCCATGCCAGTGGATGGAGGTAGGTTTGTGGAGTTGGTTCACGACGGTGATTTCCACGGGCTGGCCTCGTACCAGCACGAGCGGCGGCCCCGGCACGCTCAGCTTGTCCGTGGGTTCCGCTGCTCCTTCCTGAATCTGAAAGGCGAATCCGCCCAGGGACTGCTCCGTTGCCGGACGTTCTTTTACCAGCAGGCGAATCTTACGCGCATTCGCGTAAGCCGCTGAAGTTGTCACTGCCTCCTTGCCTGCCCTGGGCAAGATGGCGATCTTTACCACCAGCCCGCCAAATCCCGCTGTGTCGCCGGGATCTTCGTACGCTGCCGCTTCGTGCGAGGCGTGCTCCGCATGTCCCAGGCGCGCTTCCGTACCCATGTGCGCCACCATGTGGCAGTGAAAAACCCAATTGCCGATTTGCTCCGGCACCCACGTCACATTCATCGTTCCGCCGGAATCGAGGTGTTCGGTGACCACTTTGCGCCGCTGCTCCGGACTGTAGATGGTGTCGCGTTCCGCAGTGCCCGAACTGTTCACGGTGTAATAGAAGCCATGCAGGTGCATGGCATGTTCCGAGACCGAAGCATTGATCCAGCGCCAGTGGGTTTCTTCTCCCTGCGTGTAGCTGAGCCGTTCCGTGTACGGATACGACTTGCCGTTTACCGTGAGCACTTCCTTGTCGGGCAATTCGTACCACAACCCGATGACAAATACGCGGTCGTTGAGCGCCTGCCCTGCCGGGTCCACGATGAAAGCGCCCGAGAGCGGCGTCTCCGCCGGCGTGGGGTCCTCTTTCTTGGTTGTCCTGGCCGAGTAAAAATAGGTTCCCGCCGCTCCCGCCTTGAAATTCACTTCGCGCACCTGCCCCGGCCCAATCGCGATGGCGTCCCCCGCCTCGCCGGGCCGTGCATGCAGGCCGTGCACCGTGGCGCCGACCGTCAGCAGATTGCGCACGCTCGCGTGAATCTCCGTCCCCTCCGCCACGCGAATCATCGGCCCGGGGATCTGCGGCGCATGCCCTTCTTCGGCGAAGGTCTGCACGACAATGCTGGGGCCGCCGTCCTTGTCCGGATACCAGCGCGCCTCGCGCAGTTCCAGCTGGATCGTCAGTACTCCGTCTTTCAACACTCCGCCGGGCGCTCGGTTATCGTTGGGCGAGACGACGGGAAGATTCACTTCCGTTGCGGCAAAGAGCGGCATCGCGGCCGCCAGCGGCAGAGCCAGAAAAAACAGCGCAACCCGTCTTTGGCGCAGCAGAAAAGAATGAATGCACGAAATGTTCATCGAATTTGCCTCGGATGTTCTGTTCGGGGAAAGGTGCGGACAACCGGCCAACGGGCGAAGCGGCATGCAAATTTCACCACGCTCGGTACCATGCGCGGAAGCCTATCACAGCAGGTCGCTTGTGCAAGAAGAATCCCCCGGAACACGGCCCCAGAGGGTATGACCAGGGAATGCTCTTCCGCGTGCGCGAAGATCGTGCGACGGTTTGCTCGGCGCAGGCCGCAGGAAGCTGAGCACCTTGAAAATCCGCAGCAAGCACGGCCCGGTGCCGCCGTGCTCCCGGAAGCAGTCAGGCCGGTTTCCCCCAGGAGAAATGCTTGAATCATGGAGCTTTCTTGTACTAGGATGCACCGAACAAACGGGCAGGGGTGCTTTAGTTGGAACCCGTTCTAAGGAGTCAGCCATGAAGACTTTTTCCGTAGGCAGAATTCTGTTTGTGTGCGCTTTGGCGCTGCTGCTGCATTCCCCCGCTTGGGGACAGGCGGGCAATCAGGGCTCGGTGAGCGGAACCGTCGTGGACCAGAAAGGCGGAGCCGTCAGCGGCGCCGCCGTGAGCCTGAAGAGCGCCGCCACCGGGGCGTCCTATGAGGTCGCGGCTGACCCGGACGGCGCGTTCGTTTTTTCCGTCGTGCCCGTGGGGACGTATGAGCTGACCGCCAAGCGGGATGGCTTCAACACGGTCGTCTGGAAGAAGGTGGAAGTGAACGTGGGGGCGCGGGTCAATCTGACCGTCACCTTGACCGTGGCTACGCAGGCCGCCGTGGTCGAAGTGACCGATGAAGCCCCGCTCGTGGAAACCACGCGCACGCAGGTCAGTTCCATCGTCAACAGCAATTCGGTCAGCAACCTCCCCGTGCTCGGCCGCAACTTCATGAACTTCGCCCTGCTCACCCCTGGCGTCACGCTCGACCGCCGCGACGGTGACATCAGCTTCGCCGGACAGCGCGGCACCCTCAACTCCCTCGTCGTGGACGGCGCCGACAACAACAACACCTTCTTCGGGCAGACCACCGGCCGCACCGGCTCCGGCCGCGCCCCCTATCAGTTCAGCCAGGACGCCGTGGCCGAGTTCCAGGTCAACTCCAACTCCTACTCCGCCGAATTCGGCCATGCTGGCGGCGCGGTCATCAACGTCGTCACCAAGTCCGGCACCAACACCCTGCACGGCACTGCCTTCGAGTTCTACCGCGACACCGCCTTGAACGCCCAGGACAGCGTCTCGAAGAGCCTGGGCCGGGGTAAGTCTCCGCTCCATTTCCACCAGTTTGGCGGGAATCTCGGCGGACCCATCGTCAAGGAGAAGGCCTTCTTTTTCTTTGACTACGATGGCCAGCGCAACACCCTTCCCAACGCCGTCTTCCTTGGCCTGCCCAGCGGATTTGCTCTCTCCGCCGACCCGGTCACCGCCGCCTATCAGCAGACTGCTCTCGATTACCTGAATGCGCGGGCGAACTCCTGGACCCGCACGCAGAACCTCAACGTCATTCTTGGCAAAGTGGACTGGAACATCGCTGCGAAACACCATCTCACCGGGCGCATCAATTCCGCCCGCTTTACCGGAAACAATTTCGAAAACGGCGGCTCGCAAAACTCCCTTGAACACACCGGGGCCTCCCTGGTGACCACGGACACTCTGGCCCTGCGCGTGACTTCGACCTTTACCCCCAAGGTGACCAACGTGGCCGGCTTTACCTATATGCGCGATAACGAGCCCGGCGAGTCCAACAGCCCCAATCCCGAAGCCACAATCCGGGAGGTGGGCAATACCATTCTGACGGTCGGGCGAAACAATTTCAGCCCGCGCTACACCAACATCAAGCGTTACCAGTGGAGCGACACGGTGGCGCTGGTCCTGGGCAAGCACTCGGTGAAGTTCGGCGCGGACTTTATGCGCGACCGCATCGGTAACTTCTTCCCCGGCAATTTCTCCGGCAACTACACGTTCAACACTCTCGCCGCTTTTGGCATGAGCCTGAGTGGTGTGACTCCGCCTTCAGGGTCGGCCACCTATCTCCAGGCCTTCGCCGGAGCCAATACCTCGGGCCCCCTGACGGCTCCCAACCTGTTCGATTCCGGAGCCTTTGCCCAGGATGAATGGCGCCTGCGCAAGAATTTCACTCTGAACTTGGGCGTGCGTTATGACGTTCTGCGCGTGGACCAGCCCACCACCACCAATCCCGCTGCCCTTGCCAAGGGGATCAACACCTCCTACATCAAGAATCCCGGCAACGGCGCCGAACCGCGCGTGGGCTTCGCCTGGACTCCTCTTTCCAATAACCGCCTGGTGGTCCGCGGCGGCTACGGCATCTTCTTCGGCCGGACGCCTTCGATCCTGTACGGCACAGCGATGTCCAACAACGGTTTGAACGTCGCTACCTATAGCTATTCCCCCACCAGTTCTCCCGTCATGCCGCTCTATCCGAACAACCTCTGCGGCGCTCCCGATCCGTCCGGCGTATCGCCATCCTGCCCCGCGCCGGTGGGCGGCACCGCCGGAACGCCCATCATCTTCGTCTTTGATCCTTTCTATAAGCAGCCGCTCATTCAGCAGTGGAGCATGGGCGCCGAATATGAAGTCGTCCGCAACCTCTCGGTTTCCGTCACCTTGCTGGGTCTGCGTGGAACGCACTTGCAGAGGACCCGCGACATCAATTTGGGCGCGCTGAGCACCGCCACTGCCCAAATTTACGGCACCTCCAACGTCGTCCCCTATCTCCGCTACGGGACCACGCGGCCCATTGCTGGCTTCGGCCGCATCCTGCAATTTGAAGGCTCGGCCTGGTCCAGCTATAAGGGCTTGGCCTTCCAGGCCACCAAGCGCTTCACCAAGGGCTACCAGTTCTCCGTGGCCTATACGCTGAGCCGCGTGGTGGACACCAACCCCGACGCCACCGCGGTCGTTCCCGGAGGCGGCGATGACGCCAAGATGGTCGAGTATCCGACCATCCCGAACACTGATTACGCCAATGGCCAGAACGACCAGCGGCATCGCCTGGTGGTCAGCGGAATATGGGATCTGGACACCTATACCAAGGGCTATTCCACCAACATGCGCCGCCTTATCGGCGGCTGGGAGTTGAGCGGTATTCTCACGGCGCAGTCCGGCCAGCCCTATAGTGCGGGCGTCTCCAGTGACATCAACCGCGACGGCAACAGCCGCTCGGACCGCTCCCCGTTGCTGGGCCGCGATACCTTCCAGCTCCCGCGCAACATCACCCTCGACCCGCGCATCACCAAGAACATTCAGGTGAACGAACGGATGAAGTTCCAGTTGCTGCTCGAAGCCTTCAACCTCTTCAATAAGAACAATGTCTTTGCCGTCTTCACCGGGAAATACTCCCAATTTACCCCCACGCTGGCTGATCCCTGCGGGCTTCTGGTGGCTCCGACGCCGACGATCTGCCTGAAGCCTTCGGCGACCTTCGGTCTGCAAACCTCCAACTTCAACACGCCCATTTCCCCGCGTATCGTGCAACTGGGCGCGAAGTTCATCTTCTAAACCTAAAAATGGAAAAACCTTCCCGGCGGGCCGGCTCCTTCGAGCCGGCCCGTTGCTTTTTTCTATGCTAAATGTGGGAAAGGATTTGCTTCAGCGCAGCCGCAGCGCGTAGGAACTCAGCACCTTCATATAATTCCCGCGCTCCAGCGCCTGCGGGTTGGGCACCGAGCGGTGGCTCATGCTTCCGATCATCTGCTTCACGGAGCTGTATTCATGCTCCTCCATCCAGCGGTCCATGTCGCCCAGCACGCGGTGCGCAAAGCGCACTCCGTTTTCCAGCAGCGCCGACGTCATCATGGCCACATTCGCTCCCGCCATCATGCATTTCAAAACGTCCACGGCGCTGTGCACTCCGCCGGTCACCGCCAGGCTGGCTTTCACGTGCCCGTGCAGAATCGCCGTCCAGTGCAGCCGCGGCAGCAGTTCGTGCGGCTGGCTCAGGTGCAGCGCGGGCACCACCTCCAGCGCCTCGATATCGAATTCCGGCTGATAAAAACGGTTGAAGAGCACCAGGGCATCCGCGCCGGAGCGGTCCAGCCGCTTGGCCATGTTGGCAATCGAGCTGAAATTCGGCGAGAGTTTTACAGCCACGGGAATGCGCACGCTGGTCTTCACCTGCCCCACCAGATCGCAGTAGCTTCCCTCGATCTCCTCGCCCGAGCGCAGCGGGTCGGTCTCCAGCGTGTACAGATTCAGCTCGATCGCGTCCGCGCCGGCCTGCTCGATGTGCTTGGCGTAGCGCACCCACCCGCTGGGCGTCACTCCGTTCAGGCTGGCAATCACCGGAATGGCCACGGCGTGCTTCGCCCGGCGCACCAACTCCAGATACCCGTCCGGCCCCGTGTTGTAGCGGGAAAGATCCGGCAGATACGTCGTGGCTTCGGCGAACTCTTCCGCGCCGCGCCACAAATCCTCGTCGAGCGCCGCGCTCTCGATGGTCAACTGCTCCTCGAACAGCGATGGCAGCACCACCGCGGCGATGCCCATGTCCTCCATGCGCCGGATCGAGTCCGGCGATTCGGTCAGCGGAGAAGAAGACGCCACCAGCGGATTCTTCAGGGCCAGGCCCATGTACGGAACGCTCAGGTCGGGCATCACTCGTCTCCCTTCGCGGCGCCCTTGTCGGGAGAGGCTTTCACCGCCGCCGATTCCGCGGGCGAATCTTCGCTCAGCCTGGGCATTTGCAATGAGGCGCGGTTGGAATAGACGCGCCAGTGGCGGTCCACGTCTTCCTGCGCCAGAGCCAGCAGCCGCGCCGCCGCCTCCGGATTGCTGCGCGCCAGCATGGTGTAGCGCGCTTCCTGGTATGCGTACTGCTTCAGCGGAATCGAAGGCGCCTTGGAATCCAGCTGGAACGGATTCTTTCCCTCCCGCCGCAGCGCCGGATTGTAGCGCATCAGCGGCCAGTAGCCGGAGAGCACCGCGGCCTTCTGCTGTTCCAGCCCGTGCATCATGTCGTAGCCGTGCGCGATGCAGTGGCTGTAGGCGATGATCAGCGACGGCCCGTCGTGCGCCTCCGCTTCCAGGAACGCTTTGATTGTATGCGTGTCGCCTCCGCCCATGGCCACGCGCGCCACGTACACGTTCCCGTAGCTGATGGCTTCCATGGCCAGGTCCTTCTTGCCCATCTCCTTGCCGCCTGCCGCGAATTTCGCCACCGCCCCGCGCGGCGTGGCCTTGGACATCTGCCCGCCCGTGTTCGAATACACTTCCGTGTCCAGCACCAGCAGATTCACCTTTTCGCCCGTGCCCAGCACGTGGTCCAGCCCGCCGAAGCCGATGTCGTAAGCCCAGCCGTCGCCGCCCACGATCCATACGCTCTTGCGCACCAGCGTATCCGCCACGGCCAGCAGGTCGCGCGCCCCGTTCCTTTCCTTCACCGCCAGGCGCTTCTTCAGTTCCGTCACGCGCTCGCGCTGCGCGGTGATGCCTTCTTCCTTGCTCTGGTCCGCTTCCAGCAGCGCTTTCGCGAGTTCGCCGCCGATTTCACCGGCCATCTTCTCCACCAGATGCCGCGCATACTTTTCCTGCTGGTCCACCGCCAGGCGCATGCCCAGCCCGAATTCGGCATTGTCCTCGAACAGCGAATTGGACCATGCCGGCCCGCGCCCCGCCGCGTTCACCGTATACGGCGTCGTCGGCAGGTTCCCGCCGTAAATCGAGGAGCAGCCCGTGGCGTTGGCGATCAGCAGGCGGTCGCCAAAGAGCTGCGTCAGCAATTTGATGTACGGCGTTTCGCCGCATCCGGCGCACGCCCCGGAGAATTCAAAGAGCGGCTCGAGCAGCTGCGAATCCTTCACCTGGCTGAAGGAAAGTTTTTCCCGCGGCAGTTCCGGCAGCGACAGGAAAAATTCCCAGTTCTTGCTCTCCGGCTCGCGCAGCGGCGCCTGCGCCGCCATGTTGATGGCCTTGTGCTTCGCTTCACTCTTGCTCTTCGCCGGGCAGATCTCCACGCACAGCGCGCACCCCGTGCAGTCCTCCGGGGCCGTCTGCAGCGTGTAGCGCAGCGTTTCGAACTCCCGCCAGCGCGGCTTGCTGCTCTTGAATCCCGTGGGCGCATTTTGCAGCAGGCTGCTGTCGTACACCTTCGCGCGAATCACCGCGTGCGGGCACACCAGCACGCATTTGCCGCACTGGATGCACAGTTCCTCGTCCCAGACGGGAATCTCCTGCGCGATGTTGCGCTTCTCCCACATCGCCGTGCCCGTCGGAAACGTTCCATCGGCCGGGAACGCGCTCACCGGCAGGTCGTCGCCGTGCCCGGCGATGATTTCGCCCAGCACGGTGCGCACAAAGCCGGGAGCGCGCGCGGGGACGGAAGGAAGCACGTCGAAGGTCGATGTGACTTTGCCCGGCACGGTCACTTCAAACAAGTGCGCCAGCGTCTTGTCCACCGCTTCGTAATTTTTCTGCAGCACCGCTTCGCCGCGCTTGCCGTAGGTGTGCTCGATGGCGCTCTTGATGGCCTGGATGGCCTCCGCCCGCGGCAGGATTCCGCTGATGGCGAAAAAGCACGTCTGCATGATCGTATTGATCCGCCGCCCCATCCCCGCTTCCCGCGCCACCTGATACGCGTCAATCACATAGAACTTCAGCTTCTTCGCCAGGATGTCTTCCTGCACCTTGCGCGGCAGATGGCCCCAGACGTCTTGCGCGCCGTAGGGCGCGTTCAGCAGAAAAATCGCCCCGCTTTCCGCGCGCGCGAGCACGTCCATGCGCTCGAGAAACTGAAACTGGTGGCAGCCAATAAAACTGGCGCGCTCGATCAGGTACGACGAACGAATCGGGTCGGGACCGAAGCGCAGATGCGAGACGGTCACCGAACCGGCTTTTTTCGAATCGTAAACAAAATAGCCCTGCGCGTGATTGGTCGTTTCTTCGCCGATGATCTTGATGGAATTCTTGTTCGCCCCCACGGTGCCGTCCGAGCCCAGCCCGTAGAACAGCGCCCGCACGGTCTTACCTCCCTCGGTGGAAAACGATGCGTCATATGAAAGACTGGTGTGCGTCACGTCATCGTTGATTCCGACGGTGAAATGATTCTGCGGCGCGTCCTTTTTCAGCTCGTCGAAGACCGCCTTGGCCATCCCTGGCGTGAACTCCTTCGAGGAAAGCCCGTAGCGCCCTCCGGTCACGCGCACACTGCGTCCCAATTCCACCAGCGCCGTGATCACGTCCTGATAGAGCGGCTCGCCGACGCTGCCCGGCTCCTTGGTGCGGTCCAGCACCGCCAGGCTGCGCACGCTCTTGGGCAGCGCCGCGGAAAATGCCGCGATGTCGAAGGGGCGGTAGAGGCGCACTTTGAGCACGCCCACTTTTTCGCCGCGCGCCAGGAGCCACTCCGCCGTCTCTTCCATCGCGCCAGCCCCGGAGCCCATCAGCACCACCACGCGTTCGGCGTCGGGCGCTCCGCTGTAATCAAAAAGGTTGTAGCGCCGCCCGGTCTGCCGAGCCACGCGGTCCATCACGTCCTGCACGATGGCCGGGCAGGCCCGGTAGTAAGGATTGGCCGCTTCGCGCGCCTGGAAAAACACGTCCGGATTCTGCGCCGTCCCGCGCAGCGCCGGCCGGTCCGGCGAAAGCGCCCGTTCGCGGTGCAGGCGCACGTGCGCGTCGCTCACCACCGCGCGCAAATCCTCATCGCTCGGCAAAAAAATCTTGTTGACCTCGTGCGACGTGCGGAAACCGTCGAAATAATGCAGAAACGGAATGCGCGATTCCAAGGTGGCCGCATGCGCCACCAGCGCGAAGTCCGCCGCCTCCTGCACCGAATTCGCCGCCAGCATGGCGAAGCCCGTCTGTCGCGCGGCCATCACGTCGCTGTGATCCCCGAAAATGGAAAGCGCGTGCGTGGCCACGGTCCGCGCCGCCACGTGAATCACCGCCGCCGTCAGCTCCCCGGCGATCTTGTACATGTTGGGAATCATCAGCAGCAGTCCCTGCGACGCCGTGAACGTGGTTCCCAGCGCTCCCCCTTGCAGCGCCCCGTGCAGCGCTCCCGCCGCGCCGCCCTCGCTCTGCATCTCGATCACGTTGGGCACCGCTCCCCACAGATTCGCCTGCCGCTCTTCCTTCCACTGGTCGGCCAGCTCGCCCATCGGCGAAGACGGCGTGATCGGATAGATGGCGATCACTTCGCTCAGGCGGTAGGCGACCGAGGCCGCCGCCTCATTTCCATCGAGGATGACCATTGGTTTCGTCATTCGTCTCTCCACGGGCGTACGCTTCTGGGGATGGGTGCAGCATATCGCAAGATGGCTTCCGGGAGTAAGGCCCGGGTTGCCGGCGGCAGGGCCCGGGCGGAAGGGGAGGGGAGAATATCCGTGGGCATCTCTAGGCCGCCGTCATTTCCCGGGCGGCTGCGCGCTCCGATGGTTTTTCCGGCGCTTCGGTCAAGGTGGCTTCGGTCAGCAGCAGGATGCTGGAAACCGAAACGGCGTTTTCGAGGCCCACACGCAGAACTTTCGTCGGGTCAATGATGCCCGCTTCCACCAGGTCGGTATAGACGCCGCGCGCGGCGTCAAAGCCATAGTTGTCTTTCCCGTTGCGCATGTGATCCACCACCACTCCGCCGTCGAACGAGGAATTCTCCGCGATCTGCCGCGTGGGAGCCTCGAGCGCCCGCTTCAGGATGACGATTCCGGTTCGTTCATCGCCGCTGCAGGCTTCCTCTTCCTTGCCCAGCGCATCAATAATCCGCAGCAGCGCCAGCCCGCCTCCCGGCACGATCCCTTCGGCCATGGCCGCCTTGGTCGCGCTGATGGCGTCCTCGAACGCTTCTTTCTTGTTTTTCAACTCCGCTTCCGACGCCGCTCCCACGTGAATCACCGCCACCCCGCCGGTCAGCTTGGCCAGCCGCTCGCGCAGTTTTTCCCTGTCGTAGTCTGAAGTCGAGCTTTCCAGTTGCTTGCGGATTTCCCGGCAGCGCCCCTCGATGGCCTCTTTCGCGCCGCCTCCGCCCACGAGCGTGGTCTTCTCGCGGTCCACCACCACGCGCTTGGCCCGCCCCAGCTGCTCCAGCGTCACGTTCTCCATCTTGATTCCCAGGTCTTCGCTTAGCGCCTGCCCCCCGGTGAGAATGGCGATGTCCTGCAGCATCTCCTTGCGCCGGTCGCCGAATCCCGGCGCTTTTACCGCGGCGGAGGCCAGCGCCCCGCGCACCTTGTTGACCACCAGCGTTGCCAGCGCCTCTCCCTCCACGTCTTCGGCGATCACCAGCAGTTGCTGCCCGCCCTTGGAGACCTGCTCCAGCAGCGGCAGCAGATCCTTCAGCCCGCTGATCTTGCGGTCGCTGATCAGGATGTGCGGCTCCTCCAGCTCCGCCACCATTTTTTCCGTGTCCGTCACAAAATACGGCGAGAGATACCCGCGGTCGAACTGCATCCCTTCCACCACCTCCACGGTCGTCTCCATTCCCTTGGCTTCCTCGACCGTGATGGCTCCTTCCGCTCCCACCTTTTCAATGGCGTCGGCCACCATCGCGCCCATGGCCGCGTCGTTATGCGCGGAAATGGTGGCTACCTGCTCGCGCTCCTTGCGGCTGGTCAGCGGCCGCGAGAGCTGCTTCAGCGCCTCCACTGCCGCGCGCAATCCGCGCTCCAGCCCGTGCTTCAGTTCTACCGCGCTCGCTCCCGCCGCGATGTTGTGCAGTCCTTCGCTGTAAATCGCCTGCGCCAGGATCGCCGACGTGCTCGTTCCGTCTCCCACGACGTCTCCGGTGCGTTCGGCGGCCTCGCGGATCATCTGCGCTCCCAGATTTTCTTCCGCGTCCTCCAGCGTCAGTTCCTTGGCGATGGTCACCCCGTCGTTGCACACCAGCGGCCGCCCCCATTTCTTTTCAATCAGCACGCACTTGGATTTCGGCCCCAACGTCACACGAATCGCGTCGGTCAGCGCGGTGGCCCCGCGCAATATCTTCTGCCGCGCTTCGGCGCGGAAATGCAGTTGCTTGTGAGCCATGGCTCCTCCTTCCCGGCGGGTTCCCATCCCGCACAAGCTCTCCCACGGAGCGGCGCGGCACCCGGGTGCCATAGGAGGATAAATAGCACGGATCATGCCGATTGGGTGTGACCTATGTCACTGATTAAAAAGAAGATGCTCGCGTTCAGAAGCCGCTCGAAGCCCGTTTTGCGCTAATTCCCGCATCCCTCTGCGTCAATTTGCCCTTGGGGATTGCGTCCGAACGGAGAAAGAGGCAACCTGAAGGGGAGTGGGATGCCATGTCTGAAGAATTTATGCGCCGCGCCATTGCGCTGGCCCTTCTAAACGTACGTTCGGGGCAGGGCGGCCCCTTTGCCGCCCTGGTGGTGAAGGACGGCCGCATCATCGCCGAAGGCGTCAACGGCGTTACCGCCACCAACGACCCCACCGCGCACGCCGAAGTCATGGCCATTCGCGCCGCCTGCCGCGCCCTCGGCACTTTTCAGCTCGACGGCTGCGAACTCTACACTTCCTGCGAACCCTGCCCCATGTGCCTCGGCGCCATTTACTGGGCGCGCCCCGTGCGCGTCTTCTACGCCGCCACCGCGCAGGACGCCGCCGCCGCCGGCTTCGACGACGCCTTCATCTACGATGAATTAAAACATCCCCCGGAGAGCCGCCGTATCCCCATGCGGCAAATGCTCTCCTCCGAATCCCTCGCCGTCTTCGCCGCCTGGCGCGAACAATCCGGCAAGCAGCCCTATTGAGCGCTACGCCTTCTCCGCCACGATCACGCATTGCGGCGGCCCCGGCACCGGATGCAGCGTGGAATGGGCGAAGCCCGCATTGCGCAGCATCCGCTCGAACTCGCTGAACGTATAAGCGTCTCCCGCATCCGTCGTCGTCAGCATCGTGAGGCTGAATCCCGCGGGCATGGCCGGCGAGACGCGGTCTTCGTTGGGCACGAATTCCAGCAGGACCGCGCGGCCGCCGGGCTGCAGCGCCGCATGCACGCGCCCCAGCAGCTTTTCGCACGTGGCCGGATCGAAGTGGTGCAGAAAATTCGTCAGCAGCACGGCGTCATAGCCTTCGCCAAACTCCGTATCGAACGCACTGCCGGGCCGCGCCTCGTAGCGTCCATTCAGTCCCGCCGCCCGCGCATTTTCCCCGGCCACCGCCAGCACCGGCGCCCAGTCCAGAGCCACCACGCGCGCCTGCGGATTCTGCTGCGCGATGGTGATGCCGAAGACTCCGTGCCCCGCCGCGATGTCCAGCACTTTCATCGGCGCTCCCTCGGAAGCCCGCAGCAATCCGGCGATGAACTGCGCCGCGGGAATCATCATCGGCGCCATCGAGCGCGCAAACGCCACCCAGCGCTCGTCGTTGGGCTGGCTGTTGTCCCCTCCGGTCTGCGCGCAGCCTCCCTTGCGCACCGCATCGATGAGCCTCTCCGATTTGTCCCGCATCTCCTTGGTGCCCAGAAATCCCGCCAGCCCCGCCATGCACGCGGGCGAGCGCCGGTCCAGAAACGCCGCGCTTTCCGCCGTCAGCGCGTAACGCGAATCCTTCTTCGCCAGGAATCCGTTGATCGTCAGGAAGTCGCACAGGATGCGCACCCCGCGCTCGGCGGCTCCGGTCTTCTTTGCCAGTGCCGTGGCCTGATCCGTTCCCTCCCCGATCGCCGTAAAGAGGTCCAGTTCGATCGCCGTGCGCAGCGCGTCCGCGTCGCGAAACGCAATCAGCGTCGAGAAAATCCGTTCCGGTGTCGGCCGGGTATTGTGCGGCTGGGTGGACATTCGTAAGGGCTCCTCAATGTGAAATGACGTCCCGGAATCCTAGCACAAGAAAACGGTAGTGGGGGATTGCCAATGGCCGCCGCTGACTCCGCGCAAAACAAAACCGGCAATCCCCTGCGCTGGGGACTGCCGGTCTAGTTTTTTAAAAAAAGCGTTTTGTTTCCCGCCGGTCAGGCGCCTATCGCCCGCCTCTGCTGGAAACATTCCCGGCAGAAAACCGGGCGCCCCTGCGTCGGACGGAAGGGCACCGTCGTTTCCTTGCCGCACTGCGAACAACTCGTCTTCGTCTCCGCGCGGGCCGGGCCGTTTCCCCCGGAATGTTCCGCTCGATTCGATTTGCACGTCTTGCAGCGCTTGGGTTCGTTTTTAAATCCCTTGTCGGCGAAAAACATCTGTTCACCGGCCGTAAAAACGAACTCAGCGCCGCAGTCCGCACACTTCAGCACCTTATCGTGATATTCCATTGGCTGCTTCCCCCCCTTGCATTGCCCCCGGCCCGGCAGCCTGTGCATCCGGCACGCGCCCGCTTCCGCTGCTCAAGGGGGGAACCGGGGTACCCTGGATACCGGGTGCGGATCCCTTGGACCGGCGGACGCGTTGCCGTACTGCACCTGCAATACTGCCTGACCTGGGGCCTTACTCGCGGAGTCGCAGCGCAATGCCGCGGTCGAACAGGAACTTAATCCTGTTCGCGCCGCTGCTTCTTGCGCAGTCGCTTCCGCGAAAGCGCTTCTTTCGCCCGGCGCTTTTCGCCCGGCTTCATGTAGAAGCTGTGCTTCTTGATTTCCTTGATGATGTCTTCCTGTTGCACCTTGCGCTTAAACCTCCGCAGGGCATTTTCCAGGGACTCGGTTTCCTGGATAATCACTTCAGCCACTTTAATTTCACCCCCAATCCGTTCCGGATTGGTTTCTCGTTTGGACTGGCGGTTCGGGGTCCACTGCGCCCCGCCGCGTCCTGAATAGTATCTCATGATGTGGCAGGCCACTTCTAATCAATCAGGGCACAGGAAGTCAAGTAATCTTTGTGGGAAGCGGCCCCCGCCCCCCGGCGAGCATCCGGCGCATAGTTTATAACTAGATAACGTATCCCCGGTTACCCCCGCCGCACTCAATCCCCTTCGCTGTTTCTGTCGCTTGCCGGTTTTTCACGATGTCTGACTCCCCCGTGCCCCGGCCTGCTACACTAGCGGTTGCGTGCCGTAAGCGCCTGCGTCCCGAGGCTCTCCGATGCCCAGGCCCATCTCCATGCCCTCCATTGATATGCGCGATGCCATTGGCGTGCTCCTCGCCGGCGGTCAGGGCGAACGCCTCTGGCCCCTCACCCGCGACCGCGCCAAGCCCGCCGTTCCTTTCGGCGGCGTCTACCGCATCATTGACGCCACCCTCTCCAACTGCCTCAACAGCGAACTCCGCCGCGTCTTCATCCTCACCCAGTACAAAGCCCTCAGCCTCAACCGCCACATTCGCCGCGGCTGGTCCTCTCTCGCCGGCTTCGGCGAATATTTCGAAATCCTCACTCCCCAGATGCGCGTCTCCCAGCACTGGTATCAGGGCACCGCCGACGCCGTCTACCAGAACATCTATTCCATCGGCAACGAACGCTGCAAATACGTTTTCATCCTCTCCGGCGACCACATCTATAAAATGAACTACCGCAAAATGCTCGAATCCCACGTCGAGCGCGGCGCCGACGTCACCGTGGCCACCATCGGCGTGCCCCTCGAAGAAGCCGCCGGCCGCTTTGGCGTCATCGAAACCGATTCCCACTGGCGCGTTCTCGGCTTCGAGGAAAAGCCCGCTCTTCCCAAACCCTCCAGCCTGAATTCCCAGTCCTGCAACGGCTCCATGGGCGTCTACATTTTCAACACCCAGTTGCTCATTCCCATCCTCCTCGCCGACGCCGAAGACCCCAATTCCGCGCACGATTTCGGCAAGGACATCCTCCCCCGCATCATCAACAAGCACCGCGTCTTCGCCTATGATTTCGTCGACGAAAACCGCCGCGGCGCTCCCTACTGGCGCGACGTCGGCACCCTCGACGCCTATTACGAAGCCAACATGGACCTCGTTGACGTCTCCCCCATCTTCAATCTCTATGACCACGACTGGCCCATCCGCACCTGGCAGCAGCAGTATCCCCCCGCCAAATTCGTCTTCGCCGATCCCGGCCGCATGGGCGTGGCCCGCGACTCCATCGTTTCCGGCGGCTCGGTCATCTCCGGCGGCGCCGTCAACCGCTGCATCGTCGGCTACAACGTCCGCGTCAACAGCTATTCCGAAATCTCCGACTCCATCATCTATAACCACGTTTCCATCGGCCGCCATTCGCGCATCCGCAAAGCCATCATCGACCGCCACGTCACTCTCCCCGAACACACCGAAATCGGCTTCGACCCCGAAGCCGACCGCCGCCGCTTCCACGTCACCGATTCCGGCATCGTCGTGGTGGTCCGCGAGGAATCCCTCATCGAAGAGCCCGAATCCGCGCTGTAGCTCGCCAAACTTTCATCTCTCCGCCACACGCCCCCCTTCCTCTGCTAAAATAATCTATTCGTAAGTTCTCCAGGAGACGCTCTCATGTCCACCAAGATCGCCAAAGTCCGCGCCCGCCAAATTCTCGATTCCCGCGGCAATCCCACCGTCGAAGCCGACGTCCTCCTCGTCGACGGCGCTCACGGCCGCGCCGCCGTTCCCTCCGGCGCCTCCACCGGCGAACACGAAGCCATGGAACTCCGCGACGGCGACAAAACTCATTACGTCGGCAAGGGCGTCCTCAAAGCCGTCTACAACGTCAATTCCGAAATCGCCCGCGCCGTCGCCGGCATCGACGCCGCCGACCAGCGCGCCCTCGACCAGAAAATGATCGCCCTTGACGCCACCCCCAATAAATCCCGCCTCGGCGCCAACGCCATTCTCGCCGTCTCCATGGCCGCTTCCCGCGCCGCAGCCTCCTCCCTCAAGGAGCCGCTCTTCAAATATCTCGCGCGCTACTCCTCCGATCGCTCCGCCAATCTCCTCCCCGTCCCCATGATGAATATCCTCAATGGCGGCGCCCACGCCGATAATTCCGTCGACTTCCAGGAGTTCATGGTCATGCCCGTCGGCGCGCCCAGCTTCTCCGAAGCCCTGCGCTGGGGCGTTGAAATTTTCCACGCCCTCAAAGGCGCCCTCAAAAAGCGCGGCTATTCCACCGCCGTCGGCGACGAAGGCGGCTTCGCTCCCAACTGCAAATCCAACGAGGAAGCCATCCAGGTCGTCCTCGAAGCCATCTCCTCCGCCGGCTACGTTCCCGGAGAACAAGTGGCCATCGCCCTCGACCCCGCCTCCAGCGAGTTCTACGACAAATCCAACGGCAAATACATCTTCAAAAAATCCGACAAGAGCATGTACTCCTCCGACGCCATGGCCGCCTACTGGACCGGCTGGGTCAAGCAGTATCCCATCGTCTCCATCGAAGACGGCATGGCCGAAGACGACTGGCCCGGCTGGAAGACCCTCACCCAAAGCGTCGGCGCAAAAACTTCCGCCAAACGCATCCAGCTCGTCGGCGACGACCTCTTCGTCACCAACACCACCCGCCTCGCCCGCGGCATCTCCGAAGGTATCGCCAACTCCATCCTCATCAAGCTCAACCAGATTGGCACCGTCAGCGAAACCATTGACGCCATCGAACTGGCCCGCAAAGCCGGCTACAACTCCATCATCTCCCACCGCTCCGGCGAAACCGAAGACACCTTCATCGCCGACCTCGCCGTCGCCACCGCCGCCGGCCAGATCAAAACCGGCTCCGCCTCCCGCACCGACCGCATCGCCAAATACAACCAGCTCCTGCGCATCGAGGAAGGCCTCGGCTCCGCCGCCCGCTTCAAAGGCAAATCCGCCCTCGGCTGACCGCGCGCGTTCGTCTCCACCCTGTAGCCGCGGCCTTCAGACCGCGGGTCTTTCGCCGTTCCTGCGCGATAGGCGGCCTTTGTGCTCCCGTGCTTCCCAACCGCCTAAATGGTTCTGGAAATGAAGTGCGTTCTACCGCCGTTTGAACCCGTCGAGGATCTGCAGCATTTGCTCGGGCCGCAACCGCACCCTGTAATCATCGGTCAGGTTCGCCCAGCGGATCGTCCCGCCCGCATCAATTAGGAATTCCGCGGAACGTGAAATGTCCCCGCCGGGACCGCCATTTTCGTGCAACAGGTCGTACCGGCGGATCACCTCATGCGTTTCGTCGGAGAGAAAGGTATAGGTATACCCCTGCTTCGCGTTATGCTCCCGCGTGATTTTCGGGGGGTCCACGCTGAGCGCCACAATCCGCACTCCGCGCGCTTCAAACTCACTCAAGTGCTTCTGGAAACTCCGCAACTCGGAGTTGCAGAACGGTCACCAATATCCCCGGTAAAAAATCAGCAGCACCCAGCGGTCTTTTCCCGCGCTTCCCGCCGCGCCCTCTGCCGCTCCCCACAACCGCGATAGCGTCACCAGATTCCCATTGCTGTCCGGCAGCGTGAAATCCGGCGCGCGCTGCCCCACCTCCGGCGCACCCTGGGAAGCCGGCATCTTTCGCGAAAACGAAAAATTGTAAAAAAGAAACAGTCCGGCAATCGCCAGGCTCAGCGCCGCCAGCACCGGCCCCGCCACCTTGCCCCGGTAGCGTTCCGCCTGCCCATACGCTCGCCGCAGTCCCGCGCCCGTCATCCCCAGCGCCCCAGCCAGCAGCAGCAGATTCACCCACGGAAAATCCCGCGTCAGCGGATACCGCGCAAACACCAAAAAATAACTCAGAAACGCCGCTACCGCGAGCACGAACCCGCCATACAACAGCAAATTCCATCGTCGCTTCATGGCTATTCCTTTCCTCGTGCGTGCATTTCTCACAAGAGATATTAAGGCAGCCGGAGCACAAGGCCAGCCAGGCCCAGTGGCACAGGCTTCAGCCTGTGCGGGTTTGCTTTCCTGCCACCGGGAAAGCGCACAGACCGAAATCCTTGCTGCGAAAATCACCTGCGCAGGGAAACGCGAATCCACCCGTCTCGCACGCGGTTGAGAACAGCTCTTCAGTGCTCCTTTGCGTGTAATCTGGCTCGTCTCCCAACCGCGTTCATTCTACCGCCCGCCGCTCCCCAGGCAAGTCTCTTCTCCGGCAGCCTGCCAGTCCGGCAGCGCTCAACCCTCCTGCCTGGTGCACGGGTGTATAGTTCTCGGCAGGAAACCCCGCTTCTGGAGCAATCTTCATGACCGCCTCCCGAAAAATCGCCGCCATCCTCTTCGCCGCCGCGGTCGCCGCCGCCATCGCCGGCCAACTCGCCGCCATTCACTGGCTCCTCTACTTCTGCAAACCCCTCGCCACGATTCTTCTGATCGCCCTGGCCCTCTCCCGTTGCCTCGCCCGCCGCGACCCCTACTCCCTCTGGCTCGCCATCGGCCTGCTCTTCTCCCTCGCCGGCGATGTCGCCCTGCTCTGGCCCGAGCGTTTTTTTCTCGCCGGCCTCGCCGCCTTCCTCTTCACCCACGTCGCCTATCTCCTCGCCTTCACCCGCGACGCAAAATTTCCCGCCCGCACCCCCGTCTGGCTCCTCTATCTCGCCTCCGCCGCCGCCCTCTGCGCCCTCCTCTGGCCCCGCCTCGCTCCTCCGCTCCATCTTCCCGTGGCCCTCTATTCCTTCGCCGTAGCCACCATGGCCGCCCAGGCCCTCGGCCGCTTCCTCCTCCTGCGCACACCCGCCGCGCGCCAAGCCGCCCTCGGCGCCTCTCTCTTCCTCCTCTCCGACGCCCTTCTCTCCCTCGACCGTTTCTACGCCCCCATCCCCCTCTCCCCGCTCCTCATCCTCGGCGCCTATTACGCAGCGCAGTGGCTCATTGTCTCCAGCCTCCCCTATCCGACACCTCCTCCCGAAGCCACTCTGTAGCCGCGGTCTTTTTCTCCTCTACCGATAGCCACCCCCGTCAACCCAATGACCAGCGCGGGTGCCGCACCCTTTTTGTTTTTAAAAGGGTGCGGGTTTTGATTTTTCCCCTCGGCTCTCTGTGCCCTTTGCTCCTCTGCGTTGAACTCTTTCTTTCGCCGTCGCCCGCTCCTTGCGCGTCAATCAGCCCAAAATCTCCGCCCTCCGCCACTACCAACTCGCCGGCTTTTCCGTGGAACGCCTCCTGAACTTTCTTGCCGCCCTCGACCGCGACGTCGATTTCGTCATCCGCCTCAAACCCCGTTCCCGCAAATCCTCCCGCATCCTCGTATCTGCGGCATGATTTCATCCACACCACAACCCAACAAAAATCGCAGCCTATGTGCCCGCCCGTAAAGTGCAGAAATGAACCGGGGGGCTTTTGTAAGGGTACGGACTTTATTTTTCACCTCCGGCTTTCAGCCTACTCTGCGCCTCCGCGTTTAACTCTTGCTCGGCCTTTCTGGGTGTAGTGCCCCCCTCTAATTTAGACAGTCAGGGTCTCGTTTTTTAGTACACCTGCAAAAGCCAAGAAGGCCTCGTGCGGGGTGCGATTTCGGATTCCGCGATGAGGCCGGTCGTGATTGTACTCCT
>Ga0315268_10000895_pt1 | contig 34914 bp, 35 predicted proteins | sample C1_top_MG_FD_204535 | JGI IMG/M metagenome (GOLD analysis project Ga0315268, IMG submission 204535) | Sediment microbial communities from Yellowstone Lake, YNP, Wyoming, USA - C1_top | ecosystem: Environmental > Aquatic > Freshwater > Lake > Sediment | place: USA: Wyoming | collected 2017-08-01
TATTGGCGTTGGCTGTGGGTCTATTTGGCGTCACGATTCATGGCAGCATTTTGCTGGTATTTGGGCTACTCTTGCTTGGCGTATTCAGCTTCGTAGGCATTGGCATCGTAATTACCTCCTTCGCAAAGGATCAGGAAACAGCAACGATGCTGATGATGACGTTGATGTTCCCAATGATGTTCCTCAGCGGCGTATTCTTCCCGATACAGCAGATGCCATGGTACATGCAAGACATATCCAAAGTCCTCCCGCTCACGTATGCGTCTCAAGCTCTCAGGAAAGTCATGGTGCTGGGCGCGGGAGTCCCCGCAATATCGACCGAACTGACAATATTAATAGTGTTCGGAGTAGTCATGACTGCAATAGCTGTGCCCGTGTTCAGAAGAATGATGACGAGGTAAAATCGAGTGAGGCTGTGATTGCTTTGGCAAATTCATCCCTTGAAGCCGTGAATCTTTCCAAACATTTCGGCTCTTTCGTTACCGTGTCAAATCTAAACTTGAAAATTGAGGGGTCAAAAAGCATTGGATTTCTGGGTCCCAACGGCGCAGGGAAGACTACCACGCTCAAAATGTCCTTTCTTTCAATTGGCTCCACGAATCAGGCGTAAGAACGCGGGGAAACGATGCAGAATAGAACCTCAAAGACCATTACATTTCTATAAGTGTAACGACTTTCCAAAAGCGCGCGCTAACTACGTGAGAGACTTTCTAAGCAAGCGCGGGCTGGAAATTTTCTAACATATACCTATGTCACAAAGGCTTGATTTCTATAATGATTTTCTTGACTGCCAGTTCACAGATTTTTCTTATTCCTCTCTTTCCGCTCTCGTAGTTCACTCTGACCAAGTTTGTTTCTTGCAGTTTGCGAATTTGCGCGCTAATATAAGGCTGACTCAGGCTCAGTCGGTCAGCTATTGTTGAGATATCCAGATGTTCGTTTAATAGCAATTGCAGAACCCGCATGCTTGTCGAGTTTAAGGCGTCAGCGACTTGCAAAGCCTCTTCACCTGATACGATAATCTCTTCCGACAAGGTGGACAGCTCTGTACGATATGGGTTTTGTGAATGTTTATAATGTTTGTGGGTATTCCAATCAATATAGGCGTTGTAATATTCTTATTGGTCAATTGTCATTCTTTATTCTATATAGAAAGATAGAAGTATTTATAAGCAATTGTTTATATTAATGGTGGCACGTTGCACCAATAGAAATTCGAAAAACTAGGGAAGGACAAGATATGCCAAACAAGCAAAAAAAGAAAAAAGCACTCCCAAAGAAGTATACAAAGAACAAAAAGTAGCCTTGTGTAATTCGTACGCTCTTGCCATTACTGAGTGACACAAAATGAGAGTGAGAACTACAAGTACAGGCATAAACACGCGCGCGATAATTGACCGCATGCCTTGGGCTTATAACACTCGTGCTATTTTTCCACTTATCAACCCATAGAACGATGTTCGGTGGTCCAATTGGTCATTGACATCATACTTGCGGTATCAGCTTTTCTCGGTGGCGTTGCTCTTCTAGCGTATTCCAGCGAAAAAGCGGTCAAACACTCAGTAAGCATGGCTTCTGCGTTGGGAATCTCGCCTCTTATGATAGGACTTGTGGTAGTGTCTTTAGGCACAGATTTGCCAGAAATTGTAAATTCAATAACTTCCTCTGCAATGGGCCACGGAGATATAAACGTTGGAGATTCATTCGGGTCAGTTCTGGTTCAAATAACTTTGATTTTAGGACTTGTCGCCCTATTAGGAGGAACATTCAGGGTCAAGAGAAACGAGATAGCAGTCATCGGGTCATGTGAACTACTAGCACTCATTGCTTCGGTATCGATGGTTGAAAAGGGGTACATTTCAAGAACCAACGCTGTGTTCTTGGTGGTTAGCTTTCCACTTCTCATGTTAATCATCAAGAACGTTATGAAAAATGAATATGCAATGGCGCAAGGCGACACCAAGCTATTTCGTCACTTTGTCATTGCCATAGTGGGCTACGTGGGTGTTGCAATAGGAGCTTATGTTGTGGTCAACTCTGTGGTTGCGCTTTCAGCGGAAGCACACATACCAGAGTATTTGATCAGCTTTTTTGTAGTCGCTATCGGAACGTCCTTGCCTGAGTTAGCTGTTGACTTGACAGCTGTCCGAAGGAAGCAGTATGAAATCGCCATAGGAGATGCCATAGGAAGCTGCATTGTTGATGCGGGTCTTTCGATAGGAATAGGACCTTTAATCTTTCCAACAACCGTTTCTGCAAGACTTGCCGAGACGACAGGCCTATATGCGTTGCTCGCTTCAATTGCTGTCTTGCTCGTGCTTGCCGTAAGGCAAAAACTCGATAGGAAAGCAGGAGTGTTTCTCATTGTTCTCTATGGACTTTCCTATTCAACACTGTTTGTTTGACTTGATCAAGTCGAAAGCATGTGCAGATTCTACATGCGCAGACCAAGTGCGCGCGGTTTATGGCAAACGACCAAGCTCGCATCGACGGGAGTTTGGCGGGAGCCAAACGTCGCTGACTTCTAGTAGTTCCTCATATTTCCTTGTGCGGCTTGGTGAACAGTGAGGGTAATGAAGGAAATGAAGGTGAAAAAGGGCAAGTGACCTCTGAGTCACAGAAAAGCAGAAAACAAGAGAAATACTTTATAGTTCTCTAGATAGGAAGGAAGTATAACAAAACTGCAAGGTGATAGCGTGGCGGACGTTTCAATTGAATTCTTGGGAGTAGTAATTGTAGCTCTCTTCAATCTTCACGAGTGTTATGGCATGGTATCTTAATTATCGCAGCACCCGCATTAACTTTGAAACTGAAAGTCGTGCAACATACGTCCAAGAAGTGTTGAGAGACAACTACAAATTACATAATTTCCTGAGACAACTCGAAGCTACTCCGATAAAAGAGGAAGCCGTTAGAGTCTCAGAACAGATACAGAAGATTGTGGATGAACGACCATACAACTTCAAAAGTGAGATTGTTGATGAATGTATTGGAATAAACGAAGGTATCATATTACTAGGTGAAAATCCATTAGAGAAAATCAAAAAACTCAGTAAAGATGTGTGGGAAAGGATTTGTTACTTTCAGGAAGAATATGAGAAACTCTTAGGTATTAAGAGAACCTTCAGACTCAGACGACAGAAATGGGAAAGTTGTTAAGAAATTGGCATAGGTAGAAATAACCCAAAGCGCGCGCTCCATAACATGACCGCGAAAAAAGTCGAACTCGAGTGAGTAGCTGAAATGTTAGTAAAACCTAGCCGTTTCAATTGTGATTTAGCTAGTTCTTATTCATAGGCTGCACGTTCGCCATATGTCGCTAAATGAAATATCCTTCAAATAACCTGCGAGGTCCTGTGTTCTCGGAGAAGACTTTGAGAAACAAAGACAAGAACGATGGCGAAAACGATCCCAAAGAGCAGTTTCCCGACGCGGACAGATACACTATTTTCCATGCATTGTTTAATGCCATGAAAGACAAGGACAAGAAACGCAAGCATTCAACGAAGCCCTAAACAGAACCGAATTTTGCACCCCTTACTGCGTTGACCGTTCTGCTTAGAACAAGCTGGGCTGCCTCCTGTGTGGGCCAACCGCCCAAGCCACAGTCTGGACCTGTGAAAGTCATCCTGTCTCCATATTTTTCCTTAGCATCTACGAATCTTTTCCGTATGGTTTCTTCGTTTTCGACAAGCTGCGCAACTTCAGGTTTCGTTACGCCTCTGTCGTAAAGCTCCGCCATTATGGAGTCTATGTCTGTTCTTGCTACTCCTACACGTATCTGTTTGTCGGCCTGTTCCAGCATCTTCTTCGACACACAGTTCAAGTTTTTCGGAGAGGCGGCATATTCAAACGACACAACATCGATGTTTCTGGCTTGGAGGACGTCGGTAATCCTCGTGGAAGAGTGAAGATGAATCTGTCTAGTCACGCCCCTGAAGTCGAAGGCCTTTTCAAAAACGTCCAGAATCCCGTCTCTATCGCATGAGATATCCTGAAAGCCAAAACTAGGCTCATCCAGCGATATTACTGCTGTTTTGACGTATTTAGAGTTAAGAGTGGAGTTTTTCGCAAAGCGTTTCACATTTTCGGCAAACATTGACAGAATGTCCTTGTAGGCAATCGTGCCTATCTCTTTCAAATACAGTTCGATCGGTCCCAAGATGCAAACACGAAGCTGAATCTCTCCCCCAAGTTCTTCATGAAGTTTTTTCGCTTCGGCATTGATCACGTCCATTTCAGGCAGGACTGCTCTTTTCTCCTCAACCAAGTAAGTGCCTTTGCTCATGGATTTGGCTAGCTCGTCTGACAGCTGCCGGCGCATGTCGTAATGCTGCGGGTAGTTGACGACGTCCAAGCCAGCTTCAATTTTCTTCTTGAACGAGTTGGCAACGACCTCATAAAAATTGTTCAGCAAGAAGGGGTCGTCCTTGATGTCCTTGCCGCCGGCTATTGCTTCTCTCGCGCCAGTATACGCTGCATCAAATTTCTCTCTGCTTATGTTGGTTGGTAACGGGAAGCTTCCGACATCATCTACCAAAGTATCCATGTAAACACGTTAGATCAATCGGTCATTTAAGACTGACCCGATTTTCAACGTCGTCTTACCGTAAAGGCGCAGAACTTCTCTATTTGCGGCAAGAAATATTCTCCATGAGAAAACCTTTAATTCAATTAAGGCCCATACAACTATGTGGGAAAAGGAGAAAGGATATGGAAAAGGCAGCTTCTGCCATAGTGTTGACAGTATTCTTTTTGAGTGTATTAATGATGCCTTCCCTTCAGCCTTTCGAGAAGGCAATCGGTGTGACACAAATTGAAAGATCCAATTCACTCTTGCTGCAGTTCAGCTTTCCTCCGCCTACAGTTGCGGAAGACTCCGCTTTTGATTCTATATCGATTCTGGGGTTGCCGCAGTATGGTGCGCCCGGTGAGCCTGTTCTACCTTTCAAAATTGTTGACGTGTTGATTCCGCGAGGCAAGGAAGTGCAGCAGGTTCATGTGACAACTGGTAACAGAAGAATGTTGGAAGGCCGATTCAACGTAGCCTTTGGCAGAACTTCAATGCCGATTTCCTCAAATGCCTCAGTAGTTGACCAGCCTGATGAGAATATCTACAATTCTGTGAACCCGTATCCAGGTTCTCTGTTCTCGCAGATGTCTGAGCAGTATGCGAGAGGCTACGAAGTTCTTCCGTTAAAGTTCTACCCAGTTCAATACATTCCGGGAATTGGCGAATTGTACTATTTCGAAACCATGACGGTGACCGTGACTTTGAGAGAAACATGTAAACTGTCCTCACTCTTCAGAAATTCCCTTGAAGACAACGAATTGATTCTCAACATTGTGAGCAACCCGCATGAAGCGAACACCTACACTGAAACTATGGTTGGGACGACTCAAGCGGAGTCTGCTAGGCCTTTGGCTTCCTACGATTATGTGGTCGTAACGAACAATGATCTGCGCTCTTCATTTCAAACGCTGGTCAACTGGAAGATCCAGAAGGGACTCACGGCAACAATCGTTCTTGTCGAAGATATCATGAAAAACCCGAACTACAACTCCAATGGCCTGTATGGTGATGGGAGTGGAAGCCCAAGATTTAACGACACTCAAGCACACATCAGAAATTTCATAAAAGACGCCTATTTGAACTGGGATACCAAGTATGTTCTCCTCGGCGGCGACGATGAGATAATCCCATCAAGAGGAGTGTATTGCAGTGGCGGCTATTACAGCAATTACTCCGATTACAATATTCCGTGCGACATGTACTACGGAGCACTGGACGGAAGCTGGGACAAAGACAATGATACGATATTTGGAGAAGCGGTCTATCATTGGACTGGGCCAGAAAATGGAACAGCCGGCGAAGAGGCGGACTTCTTTGCCGAAGTATATGTTGGAAGAGCCACGGTTGACACGGCACAAGAAGCAATGAACTTCGTCAACAAGACTGTTACCTACGAACAGACGCCTCAAGCGAACTACCTCAAGAAAGCCCTGATGATCGGCAATACGCTTGACCCAATAACTGAGGGAGGAAATGGGAAAGATCGAACCTCAGACATAATTCCGCAATACACGACAACAAGGCTCTACTCGCGCGACGGGACGTATGACCGTGCAGCGGTAATCAACGAAATGAATAACGGCACTCACATTGTAAACCACGACGGACACTCTAATTACTTGACGGTCATGGGACTTTATCGCTCAGACGTCGACAGCCTGACAAACACTGAATACTTCATGGTATACAGCCTAGGATGCTATTCGGCTGCATTTGACGAAGCCACGAGCGGATCCACAGAGGCAGTTGCTGAACACTTCATATTCAATTCGCACGGTGCGTTTGCATACATCGGTAACTCGCGTTATGGTTGGTACTGCTCAGCATCTACAGATGGACCTGGAGACCGCTATGATCAGATGTTTTTTACCTTGATCAACAACGGCACCAGAAATCTGGGCAAGGCTTTGCAGCTTTCAAAGGAGCTGGAGCCAGTCCTTGACAGATGGACCTGCTTCACGCTTAATCTGCTGGGAGATCCTGAAGCCGAAATCGCTACCGTGATCAAAGCCCCGACGGCCCATTTTGAAACAAGAGCAGACTTGTTGACACCGCTTCGCATCGGCGGAACTGTGGATTTTCAAGGCACTGCAAAACGGGGTACGGCTTCTGGCTCTACTTTCAAGAATTTCACAATTGAGTTCGGACAAGGAACAAGCCCAGCGTCCTGGATGACCACTGGAATCAGCCTAAGCGGTGATGGGAAAAATGAAATCGTTGGCGGAACTCTTGGAACGTGGAACACAAGCCTGTTGGCAAGTGGAACCTATACTCTCAGGCTCAACGTGTTCGATAGCGACGGGGTGGTTGGGGAAGACAGACGGGTGGTTGCGATCAATCAAAATGCAGTCCCAACATACATCAAGAATGATGGCAACGTTGAACCGTCAACTGCGCCTATCCAAAGAAACGGAAACGTCTACACCTTGACAGGCAACATCACCAGTGACAGCGACGGCGTCATCATCCAGAAGGACGGCATCACTTTCGACGGTGCAGGCCACTTCATTCAAGGCAACGGAGGCGGAAGCGCAGGAATACAGCTCTTTGGCATAAGCAATGCAATAGTCAAGAACGTAACGGTGAAATCCCGTTTGTACGGCATCTACCTCAAGCAGTCTTCAAATAATATAATTCTCGGATGCCACTCGACTAACAATAGCCACGGTATATTCCTAGTGGGTTCGTCAAACAACGGCATCATTGGAAACGACGTGGAAAAGAACTATGATGGCATTTGCCTAATGTTTCTTTCAAACAATAACAGCCTAGCGGGGAACAGAATAGCCGAAAACATTGGGGCGCTAACAGGCGGCATCTACCTTTACGTTTCCTCGAACAATGCCATCTACCACAATATCTTCATGAACAATTCACTTCATATCTACGACGCCGCATGGGACTGTTCAGACACGGGTATCATCGCAAAGTCGGTCAACCAATGGGACGATGGTTACCCTTCAGGCGGCAATTGCTGGAGCGGTTACTCCGGCACAGATCAGTACACTGGTCCGTATCAAAACATGACTGGAAGCGACGGAATAATTGACACGCCCTATGTTCTCGACATGAACAGCAGAGACAACTACCCGCTCGTAGTTCCCTATGGACCTGCTCATGACGTGGCCATTTCAAGCATTGTGCCCCTCAAAACGGTAGTCGGTCAGAACTACTGCGTGAACATTAGCACTATAGCTGTGGACTATGGCGTCTATGGTGAAAGCTTCAATGTATCAGTGTACGCAAATTCCACAATGATTTATCAGACGTTGGTGACTCTGACTGCCAGGAACTCGATCACCTTAACCTTCACTTGGAATGCAACTGGCTTTGTTTTTGGCAACTTCACTGTGAAGGCAGTCGCAGACATTGTCCAGAACGAGACGAACACAGCGGATAACATCCGCATTGCCGACGCTTCAATTCACATCGGAGTTCCGGGCGATATTTCCAGCGCCACGCCAGGAGTTTTGGACGGAATAGCAAACATGAGGGACATAAACTATCTAGTTCTGCTGTTCAACACCAACCTCGGTTCGCCGAATTGGAATCCAAATGCAGACGTCAACAATGACGGCATCTGCAATATGCGAGACATAAACATAGCGATCGTCAACTTCAACAGACACGAATGAGCCCCCTATCTCTTCCGAGCCTAGCCCATCGTCCAAATTCACCAAACTTGTTCAAGATTATCTGATTCTGATTAGCGAACCCAAGGAAAAGTCGTTCAAATTCAAACGTCCTAGGACTTGGCAGATAGTAGATCATTCAACTGGCGAATGATGCCACTGGCTCAGAAGCCAAGCTGAATCCTATTACGGCAAACACGTTTTCTCTACTCCATCCGCGCTCAGAGACTTTGTTGGCGTTTCGGACATCGAGAGCTTGGAACCTTGCGTCAAGACGTGATAGGGAGACTGTGAAGTAAAACTGCTTGGGAGAAGTTGAAACCTTCTATAAGGCTTGTGTCCATCATCTTCGGCTTCCAGCAATTCCATAATTCTATTGCAGTGGTACAAGAACTTCATGCCCTTATTGGTTGCCTTGAACACTACTTTGTTGTTCCGAAATACCCTGTCCAGCAGTTTGGCATTCATCATGAGCCCGAGGTATCCATTTAGCATAATGTAACTCAGTCCTGCTCTCCACATTATGTTGCTTTTCAGCTCTCCATCACGTGTCATTTCCAGAATTTCCGCAACTATGGCTACTCTATCCCTTCCGGGTTTCTTGCGACGAATATCCATGTTCTGCCTCCCTCTCCAGCACCAAGAAAATGATAGCCGATGAAGGATTTTATTCTACGTTTTTGTACATGTGTACTAATATTTTGAACCCTGCGTACAAATAGTTTGAACTCCAATTCATGACTAAGACTTCTGTATTCTGGAAGTAGTCAAACAGATCGTTCATACTGTCTCCGTTTCACGTTATTCAGTAATGTAAGTAAGAAAGTGCGATTTTGAAGAAGCCAGCCAAATCCATAACTTCAATTTCTGAACCACACTGTTCACAGACTTTCAAAGTCTCTACAGTCGTGGCCTTGCCATTTTTCAGCCTTCTTCCACAGCGAGGGCAACGATAGACTGCAACAATCCCTCCATTTCAGACTTGCTCAAGCAAGCCAATCAGGCCAACTAGTACTTCGGTTTTCTCCACTTTTGTTTCATTTCGTTTGTATCTAATCTTTCCTGTTGCAGGCATGTCACCAGAAGACATCCGACTTTCAATTTCTCTCGCCAGATTCTCTAGGCACTCATTTGAGCAGGCATACCACTATCAAGCGGGACTTCGAACGGTGTGTCTATGATTCCAAACAAGAAACGGAAGCGCTCATCGCACCCTTCCTTACCGCAACCTACGCAAAGTCGCGTCTCGCTTAAGTACAACCTCTAACTTCTTTCAACACGTCAATTCCAGCGAGGAAAGTAGATTGGCAAAAGACGACGTGAAAGAGATCCTTACAAAATACAAAACCGTTGCAGTCATCGGAATGTCCAAAGATCCCTCCAAAGACAGCCATCGAGTGGCCGCGTACCTGAAAGGTCATGGTTTTCACATCATACCAGTCAACCCCGCCGCAGACGAAGTCCTAGGCGAGAAAAGCTACAAAAGCCTGTCAGAAATACCTGCTGAGCTTCAGAAAACCATAGAAATTGTTGACATTTTCAGGCCCGCGGCGGACATGCCGCCTATCGTGGCTGAAGCTGTTAGGCTGAAGGAACGTTTTGACAAGCCCTACGTGATTTGGATGCAGCTTGGAATAATCAATGAGCAGGCTGCCGAGACAGCACGGGCAGCAGGTCTAACGGTGGTCATGAACCGCTGCATGATGCGGGAACACATGAAACTGCTTCCCGATGCCTAAGAACAGAAGCAACGCCTTCACTTGCGAGACAAAGGTTTTCTTTTCTTTTTCAAAAGCTGGCAAACTCTTTCACGTTGAACCTCAATTGAACTGCCCAATACTTTGATGTTTCCGACGTCACCCTCTCCCAATCCCCGCTTGACTGCCTCTCTCATCACTGGCATCTTGCTCGGATCCATGCCCGCGATTGCAGCTCCCACGGCCTCAACAGCAACTGCGTCTTTGCCAACCACAATGATGTTGAGTCGTATTCTTTTTCGGGCCTTGGCTCCTGCTACTCCGGGGTACATGTACGTCCCGTCCAAAACAGCAAGGTCTATCCCGCCTACAGCTTCACAAAGGTCTAAAAGGAGAGTGTCCAATACTTTATGGAATCTCGCCTTCTTTGGTGTCGGTGTCAAGCCCAGTAGGTTCTTCAAGACTGACCCTTTCTCAAAAACACGCAGTACGTGAGTGCTCACAAAGACATTGGGTTTGAACAGTATGTGTGATAGAGCCATCTTTTCACCGGCCACCACTGTCTCAACCGTCTCAGTGTCCTCCGAAAGATTGAATGGAACGACTCGGTCCGTAAACAGTTCCTTCCAGATCTGAAGCCGTGCAGACCCTGTTCCCCTATAGTTGTCCGACTCTGCTAGGAAAACTTTTGGCGCTTTACCAAAACTGTTAGCAATGGCATCGACAACAGGCACGGTGGAATGCGTTTCTTCCTTGTGGTTGAAGACCCCCAGTTTCACAACCACTTGCCTGTCAACCCTGTTCAGGTCAGCTATTCCGCCGATGAGGTCAAGCGCTTGCTTAAATGAAGCTTGAACATTCTCGCCCAACTCGACTATTGCAACCTTGGCTCCCAAACTTTCCACTCTCAACAAGGCTAGTTGTTGTGCGTACTTGACGCCCCAGCCCAAGATAATCTTTTCCAGCGCTCCAAGAACAGAATGTCACCGGACGGCAATCATTTTCACCTTTCGGCAAACGGTGCAATCACTTAGCTGAACTCAGGTTTGCTCTTGCCTTGCTTCTTGTCCAGACACGCTTTTATGAATCCATAGTATTCTGGGTCAGGTCTGCTCGGGCGGCTTTTGAATTCACCATGGAATTGCGAGGCAAAAAAGAAGAAGTGGTCAGGCAATTCTAAGAGTTCCATTCTGCGAGCATCAGAGCTTTTTCCAGAAAAAACTAAACCGTTTTTCCTGAGTGTATCAGAATAGTCCAAATTGACTTCGAACCTGTGACGGTGCCGCTCATAGATCTCCTCGTTCCTGTAAAGTGAGTGGGCAATCGTGTTCGGCTCAATGATTATCTTGTGGGCCCCCAGACGCATGGTTGCTCCCTTGATCTCTATTCCCCGCTGTTCAGGCATCAGGTCAATGACAGGGTTAGGCGAGTTCGGATCTATCTCAGTGCTGTTTGCTCCTTTCAAGCCGCAGACGTTACGCGCAAACTCGACAACAGCCATCTGGAAGCCATAACAGATTCCAAGAAATGGGGCATCATTTTCTCTCGCAAACTTCACGGCTGATATTTTTCCCTCTGTGCCTCTCGGACCAAAACCGTACGGTACAAAGACTCCGTCAAATTCCTTTAGCGCTTCAATGCATTCGGAGTTTTGCTCAAGTTTCTCTGCCTCAAGGTAGTTGATGCACACGCGAGTCTTACATGCCGCACCTGCGTGGCGCAATGCTTCACTCATGCTCACGTAGCTGTCAGCCAACCCAGCATACTTGCCGACCAACGCAATCTTCACTTCATGTTCAGGCTTTACGATTGCGTCAAGGAATTTCTTCCAATCCTTGAAATCCTGTCTGCATTCAGAGAATTTGAGTCTCTTGCAGATGAAGTCGCTCATTCCTTGTTCATCCAAAATCAGTGGAACTTGATAGACTGACGCCACGGTATATGAACAGAAAACTGCGTCTTCAGGAATGGTTCCAAACAGCGCAATTTTCTTCAAGGTTTCAGAATCAATCATCTCGGGGCTTCTTGCAACGATGGTATCGGGCTGAATGCCGATGCGCCGCAATTCATTCACGCTGTGTTGAAGAGGTTTAGTCTTCATCTCCTTTGTAACGTCCAGTACCGGAACCAATGCCACATGCACGTACAGAGTGTTCTCGTAGCCCTCTTCCAATCGCATCTGCCTAATGGCCTCAAGAAACGGCAGACCTTCAATGTCTCCGACTGTCCCGCCAACCTCCGTCAGAACCACATCAACCTCGGAGTTTTTCGCGACATTGCGTATGCGATGTTTAATCTCATTTGTCACATGAGGAATGATCTGTACACATCTTCCGAGAAAATCGCCGCGACGCTCTTTTTCAATGACAGCCTTGTACACGAGTCCCGTAGTGATGTTATTCTCCTGTTTCAAGTTCAGATCAAGAAATCGCTCATACCAACCAAGGTCAAGATCGGTTTCGCCGCCGTCATCTGTAACGTATACTTCGCCGTGCATGTACGGATTCATCGTGCCCGCATCAACGTTCACGTAAGGATCAATCTTTATGACTGTGACCTTCAAGCCTCGTGCTTGAAGCATTTTGCCGATTGAAGAAGTCAAAATCCCCTTGCCAACGGAACTCAAAACACCACCAGTGACAAAAACGTACTTAACCATGCGGTTTTCCCCTACAATGACGAAACCATAAAGCCGCGATCAGCATTTAAATTCTTTCATTGATGGCAATCGCTTGCGCTTTTACTCTTCAGCCTGACTTATTATGGCGTTCAACTGATTGCCATTCAGTCTCAATCCATGAAAATATCTGCCACGAAGCTTCGAGTCTTTCAGAAATGTTTCCTTGATGGGCAGAGGTTTTTCAAACTGTTTGACATACTTAAATTCTATCGCGTTCTTCCATCCGCCTTTTTCGCATCTTTGCTTTTCTTCTTCTGGAAGCTCGTCAATATCGAGGACACTCTCTGTTACACCATAGCCAACTATTGCATCGCCGACATCTGTCTTATGCATGAATAGAATAGTTTGGCCTGTTTTCCACTTTCTCTTCAAGTTCGTGTAGTAGGCGGCCATGTCAAAGACTTGCTTTACCCATTGCTTGCTCGCGATTCTAAGAATGTATCCTTCAATCTCGGACATGAAAACTCTCACTGATAACCTAGGGTAGTATGCCTATCTTTATTTCGTTTTTGGAAGTTGCCAGAATCTCAAACGCCTCCCTTACATCGGTCAACTTCATCTTCCGTGTGATAAGCGGTCTGACATCAATGGTTCGTGAGGCAATCAGGCTCAAAGCCTTCCTGAAATGCAGAGGCGTAGTGTGGAAAGTACCCATTATCTTTGTCTCTCCATAATGGAGTTGCTCTGCGTTGACTCTAACTTCAGTTCCTGGCGGACATCCGCCAAATTCGAGGACGGTTCCACCTTTTCTCGCAAGCCTGAGCGCTTGTTCCCACGTGACTGGCAATCCAATAGCTTCGATTACCACATCCGCTCCGTATCCATTTGTCAACTGTCGAACCTTTTCCACCGCATCTTCTGTTCCGGCATTGATCGTTTCGTCAGCACCAAGCTTCGCGGCATAATCCAGCCTCTCGTCCACAAGGTCAATGATTATTGCCCTTTCAACCCCCATCCTCTTCACAGTCAAAAGATGTAGCAACCCGATTGGACCGCCGCCGATGATTGCGACAGTGTCGCCCAGTTTCACGCTAGCCTCTTCGACACCATGCAACACACACGCCAGCGGCTCAACAACCGCAGCTTCCTCATAGGAAACATCTTGCGGAATCTCCTGCATGTTCACCAGGACCATACGGGCCGGAATCTTGATGTATTCAGCGTAGGCGCCCCACAGCCAGATCATATCCTCGCAGAGGTTATACCTGCCCTTTTGGCACATTGCACAGTGCAGGCAGGGAGCACTGTTGCCAGCGCGGACGCGCATGCCCCTTTCTGGCCAATCCAAACCTTGACCAACTTCAACAACTTCGCCTGCCCACTCATGCCCAAAAATTGTCGGAAGTTTTATGACCTTCTCGACGTAGCCTCTTTGAAAAATCTTCAGATCAGTGCCGCACGTTGTTGCCGCTTCGATCTTTACAAGAACCTCGCCAACTTCAACCTTGGGCACTTCAACCTCTTCGATTCTGAGGTCCTTTACCCCGTACAACATAGCAGCTTTCATTTTTCGACCACTCATATTCTTGCGCCTCAAACGTTCAACTTGACACTAGAATCTGAATGACTATCAAACCGGTCCAGTTTGCTGAGGGATTCCTTCTCATTGCGCCAATACAAAAGTTTCGTTGCCCTAGCCCTTTCGATCCAAACATGACCGGCAAGTTCCGACTTTTGAAGTTTGATAGGTTGCGTCGAGTCAGCCTTTGCTAAGAAGCTGGAAACACGGTGTCTGATTCCTCCAAAGACGAACTCGTAGTTGTTGACCTCGTCAAGGATTTCAATGTTGACCAATCCTGTCTCTTCGAGAATCTCCCGCCTTAGTGCATCCGTTTTTGTTTCCCCTTTGTTTATTCCACCCTTGAGAAGTCTCCAATGCGGATGACTGCTTTTGCTGGTTCTTTTTTGAACAAGCAAGGTCAGAACCCTGCCTTTTTTATTATCAAAGATGACTGCCTGAACTTCGTCTCGGATATTCACGCAAAGCACTCCACAAACTTCACCCATTCAGCACAATGACTTTCAAACTTTCTTTACTTTCCAACGCAACCTTGAAAGCCTCTCCCGTTTCCTCAAGACCGAATCGGTGAGTTATCAAATCTCCAATGTTTATCTTGCCTGAAACCAGAAGCTGCAAAGCTAGCCTCGTTTCTACGTGCGAAGTTGAATAAGACGGAACTATCTGAATCTCCGAAAAAAACAACTCTTTAGGGCTTATCGGCAAATACTTTCTAGGACGTGTAGGAGCAAAAACGCAGAGCTTACCGCCCTTGCGGCAGACATCCATACCCGCCTTGTACGCCTCCAAACTCGGTGCAGTGACAATCGCAACGTCTACACCTCTTCCTTCAGTCTCATCTTTCACAACCTTGATCAAGTTCTCATTCTTCGGATTTACTGCCACATCTGCCCCAAATTTTTCCGCGAAACGCAGACGGAAATCGACCAAATCGCTTACGATTGTTTTTTCCGCGCCGTAAACCTTCGAAAGAGCCGTGTGAATCAGACCCGTTGCTCCCGCGCCGATTATTGCCACCGAATCACCTGTTTGGACATTGCATTTCTTAATCGCTCTCAGGCAACAGCCAATGGGTTCGATGAAAGTGGCCTCTTCGAAGGACAGACTCTCGGGTATTTTTAAAGTGTCCATTTGAAGATTCGTAGCTGGAACCTTGAAATATTCTGCGAAGCCACCTGGTTTGATCTTGGTTTTGTGAAACTGTTCGCACAACGTGTAATCGCCATGCCTGCAGTAGTGACAGGCTAGGCAGGCGACATGGTGATGCACAAAGACTCTGTCGCCGAAGGCAAAATCCTCGACCTTACTCCCCTTTTTTGCCACGATACCCGCGGGTTCATGCCCAAGAACGAGTGGTGCACGAGGTTTCAGATACCAATCCATGAGGTCTGAGCCGCATATTCCACATGCCCTCATTTCTACGAGGATTTCATCATTGCTAATATCTGGCATCGGAACATCTTCTAGTCGTATGTCTTGTTGGCTGTAGTATACAGCAGCTTTCATTTTGGCTCAATGGCTTTTCTGTTGTTAAGCACTTAAGACTTTCCAAAATCGGAACTGGGCTGTAATTGTCTTCTAGAAAATTGTCACATGAAACCTTTAATACTCGAAAGAAATCATCGTTGAACATGAAACCCGAAAAAGCAGAGAAAATCTTCGGCTACACACTACTCGTAGTAGGCCTGGTTCTCATCATTCTTCCAGTCATGCTAGCTCTCATGGTCTTTCTCGGCGGACTTGCAACACCTCAGCTGGTTCCAGTTCCAACAGGAGAACATGATGGATTTGCTGAAGCCTTCGCAATCTTCAGCAACGTCTGCCTGATCTTCTTCATCTTCATAATCCTCGTTTGGGCAGGCTCGATAATCTCCACTCGCGGAGTGACAATGATAAAAGACGTAAAACTGAAACTCGTAGGGAAAAGTCTGAGAGAAGCCGCTGACGCCGCTGAAAAACTGGAAGAGGAAGAAGCCTAGTCTAGACTTCAAAATCCAACATTTTTTCAATTCTTTCCTTGACATTCCGCAGAAACTCGGCGGCAGGAGCCCCATCGACAATTCTGTGATCATAAGAAAGACTCAAAACCATCACAGGCTTGATTTCGATTTTTCCGTTGACAACTAACGGCTTTTCAACAATTCCTCCAACACCAAGGATCGCAGCTTCCGGCGGGTTGATTATCGGCGTGAAAAAGTCAACTCCAAACATCCCCAAGTTCGTAATCGTGAATGTCCCGCCAGTCACCTCTTCCTTTGACAATTTTCCCTGATTGGCCTTTTCCGTCATTTCTTTGAGGCCGTCATCGATCTCCTTTGTCTGCTTCTTGTCCGCATTGCGTGTCACCGGAACTACCAGACCGTTTTTGGTGGCAACAGCAACTCCGACATTAACGTCTTCAAAAACCTTTATCTTGTCATCGTCGAGTGTCGAGTTCATCAAAGGATGATTCACCAACGCTTTCGCAATAGCTTTTACGATGATCGTTGTATACGACACATGAGTTTGCTTGTGCAGCTCCATTATCTTCGAAACGTCAACCTCCATCATTATCGTGCTGTGTGGTGCTGTCCTAAAGCTCGTAGACAGGCGTTCAGCGGATGTCTTCCTGAAACCGCTTAGTGGGATGATTTCCTTCACCTTTGGTAAGTTGCTACTTTTTTCGTCGATGGTTCGGTTAACGTCTTCTTCGTTTATCCTTCCTTCTGATCCGCTGCCTTTGACAGTTGACAAATCCACTCCGTGTTCTCTTGCAAGGCGCTTAGCAGCTGGTGAGGCTAGAACTCGCTTTTCGCCTTCGCCCTCAGATGGCTGAAGTGTTTCTGCAATCGTATCTGCATCTGAAAAAGGCTCGTCTGCCACGGTTATGACGGCTATCGTTGCGTTGACCGTTGCATCGACGCCTTCCTGAACGAGGATTTTCCGTAAGATTCCAGATGCTGGAGCTTCCAAGTCATACGTGGCTTTTTCAGAAACTACCTCCACTATTGGCTCACCTTTCGAAACGACGTCGCCTTCGTTCTTGTACCATTTCCCAACAGTGCCCTCCTTCATTGTCAAACTGAGTCGAGGCATGACGACCTTTGTGACCATTCTAGACAACTTCCTTAACTGCCTTGATTATCGCTTTCTCGTTGGGAATCACGAACTGTTCCAGAGGCGGACTGAACGGAATTGGCGTGTCCGCTGCTGCTACACGTTTTATCGGCGCATCCAAATAATCCAACGCTTCTTCAGCTGCAAGTGCAGCAATTTCAGCACTCACACCAGCAGTCTTGCAGTCCTCAGTCACAATGACCAACCTCCCAGTCTTCTTGACAGAACTAACTATCGATTTCCTGTCCAAAGGCGTTAGAGTCCTGGGGTCAATGACTTCCACACTTATGCCCTCGCTTTCAAGCATTCCAGCCGCATTGAGTGCCTTGTGAACCATGTACAAAGTGGCAACTACAGTCACGTCTGACCCTTGCCTCTTGACGTCCGCCATTCCAAAGGGAACCACATATTCATTTTCAGGAATCTCTCCTTCAATCGGATAAAGCAATTTGTGTTCACAGAAGAAAACCGGGTTGTCTCCACGTATTGCTGTCTTCAACAGTCCCTTCGCATCGTAGGGTGTTGAAGGCACAGCTACTTGCAGGCCGGGAACGTGCATAAACCATGCTTCTAGGCTTTGCGAATGATGAGAGGCTATGTTTACGCCTGCGCCGAAAGGTGTTCTGACTACGAGCGGGCAAGTTGCTTGGCCGCCGAACATGTAGCGGATTTTTGCAGCTTGGTTTGCAATTTGATCCATGGCTAATGCTGTGAGGTCGCCAAACATTATTTCTGCAACTGGACGCATGCCAGTTATCGCGGCGCCTACGGCTGTTCCAACTATGGCGGATTCTGAAATCGGGGTGTCTCTGACTCTTTCATCCCCAAACTCTTCGGCTAAGCCGTCTGTGACTTTGAAGGCGCCACCCCAGTATCTGCCGATGTCCTCGCCTAACAGGAACACGTTGGCGTCTCTTCGCATCTCTTCTCTTAATGCTTCCCGAAGGGCTTCTCTATAGGTGATCTTCCGCACATACCTCTCCTCCGTTCAAGCGTAAACGTCGTCCAAGGCTTCTTCTGGAGCCGGAAACTGACTCTTGATCGCGAACTTGACTGCTTCTTCAACTTCAGCCGCGACCTCATTCTCAATCTGGCGAGCCTCGGCTTCTGTCAAAGCGTGAGTCTCAAGCAGTTTGGCTTCGTAACGTTTGATCGGATCCTTCGCTAACCATTCCTCCACCTCTTCTTTTGGCCTGTACTTGCCGGGATCAACGCGGGAGTGCCCCTTATGCCGGTAAGTTTTGCACTCAACAAGTGTCGGTCCTGAACCGCTTCTTGCCCGTTCAACAGCTGTGCGAGCAATCTCATAGACTGCCAGAACGTCATTCCCATCCACCACCATGCCCGGGATTCCGTAGGCCATTGCGCGGTCAGCCACATTTCTTATGCTCATTATTCTTGACTGACACGTTCCCATCGCATAGAGATTGTTTTCGCAGACAAAAATCACGGGCAATGTCCACGCAGATGCCATGTTCAAGCTTTCATGGAACGTTCCTTGGTTGGAGGCTCCCTCGCCGAAGAAGCATGCCACCACATTGTCAGTCTTCCTAAGTTTCGCAGACAAGCCTGCGCCCACAGCTATGGGCAATCCGGCTCCAACGACCGCCGTTGCTCCAAGCATGCCTACGTTGAAGTCGGCAATGTGCATTGAACCGCCTTTTCCCTTGCAATATCCCGTTTTCTTTCCTAGAATCTCCGCCATTATGCGTTTCAATTCGGCGCCCTTGGCTATGCAATGCCCATGACCCCTGTGCGTGCTCGTTATGTAGTCGTCTTTGCGTAGGTTGCTGCAGACGCCCACTGCAACGGCCTCTTCTCCTGCGTACAGGTGAATGGTGCCGGGAACAAGGTTTTGACCGTAAAGTTCGAAAACTTTCTCTTCAAAAAGGCGGATTTCAAGCATTCTCCGATAGAGCTCGCTGAGCTTCTCGTTTGTCAGTCTCAATGTCAATTGTCTTCTCATCCTTTGAGGTTTCGACTCATTTCCTATAAGCTTTGATGCTTCTATATTAATTTGTGATTGATTGCCGTGCAAAAAAGTCCGTAGGGCTCCACTCAGAAATGGCTTCCTCCCTTTTTCGGTCTAGTGCGTCTTCCTTTGCTAGCGCAAGCCATATAGAGCGACGTGTGATAAAATATTAAACAGAAAGGACAACGTGCTTCGACAATTTAAGCGAGAGTTCTGAAAGGTGGTTTGAATGCAGAAGTCCTACTCGAAACTGCTGGGCATAATAGGGAAGCCTAACACAGGCAAGTCAACCTTTTTCAGTGCAGCAACCTTGGCACCCGCAGAAATTGCGAACTATCCCTTCACCACGATAAAGCCCAACCGAGGAATCGGCTACGTCCGAACGCCCTGTGTGCATGAAGAATTTCACGTCAACGACAATCCCGCAAACTCCATATGTCTAAATGGCGTGAGGCTCATACCGATAGAATTCATTGACTGCGCCGGTCTTGTGCCTGGCGCTTGGCAAGGAAGAGGCTTAGGAAACCAGTTTCTGGATGAAATCAGAAAAGCAGATGCATTAGTCCACATAATAGACGCTTCAGGCGGAACCGACTGCGAAGGAAGACTGTGCAAAGCAGGCGAAAATGACCCCTTGGCAGACGTCAAGTTCTTGGAACATGAAATAACGATGTGGATGGCGAACATCCTGAAGAAAGACTGGCCGAAAATCGCCAAGACCGCCGAAGCCGAAGCAAAAGATGTTATCTCAATGCTGGAAGAACGTTTGAGCGGCCTATCAATAAGGAGAAGCCACATCTTTGAAGCGATAAGAAAAACAGGGTTGAATGCGGATAGACCTGCCTTCTGGAGCGATGAAGATTTCCTCAAATTCGTGGACATGCTGCGACAAATTGCCAAACCTATGCTGATCGTTGCGAACAAGATGGATGTTGCCACATCGGAGGCGAATCTGGAAAGGCTGAAAAAATCAGGCCATCTTGTTGTCCCATCTTGCGCAGAAGCAGAGCTGGCCCTGAGAAGAGCCGCCGAAAAACAGCTGATTGACTACAGGCCAGGAGACTGCAATTTCAAAATCGAAAAACCCGATAAGCTCAGCGAGAGCCAAATCAAAGCACTCGAAACCATAAGAGAGAAGATCTTGCTGAACTTCGGTTCGACTGGCGTCCAAGAGGCGGTGAACACAGCATTCTTCAGATTATTGAACATGATCACGGTTTATCCAGTTGAGGATTTGGAGCATTTGTCGGACCATATGGGAAGAGTTCTGCCTGACGCCTACCTCGTTCCTTATGGGACGACAGCTCGGCAGCTCGCCTACATAATCCACACCGAGCTCGGAGAAGGCTTCATCTACGCCGCTGAAGCCAGAGAAAAGAAGCGGGTCGGCGAAGACTATGTGCTTAAGGACAGAGATGTCGTTTCAATCGTGAGCGCCCGAAAGAGAGGCTAAGTTTACTCGCCGAAGCGTCTTTTTCGCTTCTGAAAAGTCCTCACCGCTCGAAGGAGATCTATCAGGCGAAAGTCAGGCCAGTAGACATCCAAAAAGCACAGTTCACTGTAGGCAGACTGCCAGAGCAGGAATCCACTCAGCCTTTCTTCACCAGAAGTTCGGATGATCAGGTCTGGGTCTTGGTTCGGCATATGTGACGTATAGAGGTACCGTTCAAACGTCTGTTCGTCAACCTTTTCAGGACTAAGCTTGCCGTTATGTACTTCCTCGGCGATCCTCTTTGCGGCGTCCACTATTTCAGCCCGTCCGCCGTAGGCAAAGGCAAAGTTCAGGAAATGCTCATTGTATTCCTGCGTTGACTGTTCGACGGAGGATATGAGCTGTTGCAGGCCTTCGGGCAGCAGGTTCACTCTGCCGATGACTTTTACGCGTACGTTGTCTTTGCGTATTCGTTCATCGGTTAGAAGCTTTCTGAACCGCTCTTCAGCAATTCGCATGATCTCCTCTATTTCGTCTGGGGTGCGGCGGAAGTTTTCGGTGGAGAAGGCATACAGTGTTACAGATTTAACATCAAGCTTCAAGCACCAATCAAGTAATTGCTCAACTTTTTCGGCGCCTTTCTCGTGGCCAAACCACGGGTTGAGGATCTTCTCAGAAGCCCATCTTCTGTTTCCATCAAGAATTATTGCTATATGTTCCGGTTTCACGCCGCCTTTGACTTGACGCCATAACCACCTTTCGTAGAACTTGTATGCGCCTATGGTGGATAGCAACGTTTTGAACACTACACAGACCTCAAATCCATTCTGCCGACGTGTGAGGGGTAAACTTCAAGTCGCCTCAATTAAAACTTTCTCCAATTTGGCAGTAATCTGTTGAGAGTTGATTGTCATGCACAGTCAATGGCTCTAGTTCGATGCGTATGTTTAGTCTTCTCCAAACTCTTCTACCTGTTCTGCCGTCTCCTCAAAGAATCCTCTAGCTGACCGGTGAACGAAAAAGATGATTATCAATAAGGCCACTCCTACTAGAATGCCCACCAGAATTGAGCCAATGAGCCTCTCAGGACCTACAACTCCTACGAGCAAGTCGGCGGTTGAAATGAAGATTTGCTGTGACCAAGCGACTATGCCAATCAACGCAACGTTGCGCAGTAGCTTTGCATCATGTTCCATGTACCAGCGGATGGCTCGACCAAGCAGCGTAACACAGACGCCCACTATTATGAGAGTTATTGAACCGTAAATGAAGAAGCCCGCAATTTGCGGAAAAATACTAAGCCAACCCGCCAAATCCTGCTGCATTCTGATCTCGGCAGCGGCGGTTGTCACCCCCAGATACACGCCAAGAACTACACACAAAGCTCCAACAACTGCTGAGAAATTGGATATTTGCACCCTCAGCGGCGGCGGGGAGTACTCTTGCACCCATTTATAGAAGTCTTTCGCGCGCCTATCAACCCCGAAGCCCTTCACGAGGAGGATTCCGCTGAAGAATATGACCAGAAACACCAAGAAATATTGGACCAAACCAAGCAATGCCATAATACCTAACGTCAGAAATAGCACTCCCGGCACGCCCAAGAGGGGACGAGAATACCGAGAGTCCTCCGTTATCATTTTGATGTATTTCCAGAACAGCGCAGCTGATTCTTCGATTGAGTCACTGTGTTTGACGACTATTCTCCTTACTGATGAAACCGGAATACGGGACTGTATCAGTGGAAAAACCATCTCGTCTGAGTATCCATCCGTAACTAGGACAGTTTCGCTTGGAGAAAAGGTGCCCAGCAACGCGTTCAGTTCAGCTACGATTTTTCTGTCGGCGCTGATGCCACCGTGTTCTGAGCCGGATAGAGTTGCCATCTCGACAACTTCTTCGGTCTTGTTCTCGTTTTTCAGACGGTCATATATGCGTACAGCCTCGAACATGGCGTTTGCATCTGGCTCTTCAGGATCTTTCAAAGCAAGAGCTACTGCAGCGTTTAGGTTTTCTTCTCTTCCAATTACAGGGGTCTTGACTCCAGCTTTAGTTTCTAAATCGCCATCTCTATCAACGCATAGAACAAGGATTCGTTTTTGCCCTTTCTCTTCCGCGTCTTTCATGGCGATCTCGTTCTCTAGATACTAGCTATGCATATTCACTTTAATCTTGTGCTGTCATTCCCTTTTCTGCCAAGAGTTGAAACTCTTCCCAGCTTAGTTTTTCTCCTCGCTTGAGCTTTTCCCTTGCCTGTTTTTCAAGACTCTCGCGGAGTGCATCTTGGTTTTGCTTCTTCTCTTTCTGCTCTTCCTCGTCAATTTCCCTTTTCAACAGCCTGATCTGGGCTGTAATTCCTGCAATTTCTTCATGCAGAGGCCTTGACCTCTCTTTTGTCTCGAGGAATCGCCTGTGCAGCTCATCAGCTTCGACTCTGAGCTTCTTTACCTGTTCGAGCTTTTCCAGCATCGTCTTGTGAACCTCTTGGCTTTTTCGGGCAGTTTCGGTCAGTTCTTTGTGACATGCGTCATTTTCCGCTTTGAGGGTGACAATGTCTGCTCGTAGTTGAGAGATCCGTTGAGCTACTTGCTCCATTTTCCTGTAAATGCTGAGTTGGGATTCCAGTTGCTTGACTTTTTCGACAAGTTCCTTGTCCTCTTTCAGAGTCAACGAGGTTGTTTGAATCCTCCAATCTATCGTTTGAACCTCTTTTTCGAGGGTCTGACGGCTTTGTGAGGGTCTTTTCTTTGCCAGCGTCCTACTTTCTTCTCTCAGCTTCCTTATTTCCTCGATTTTCTCCCTGATTTTCCTAGCGGTTTCGGTTCGCTGTAGTTTCATTGCCTTAACGTTCTCGTTCAGCCTGTCCCTATCATCACGAAGTCCTATTGTTTCAGACCGCAAATTTCTGGCCTGCTCGTTGAGCTTGTCCCGTTTATCAGCCCATTCAAAAGTTTCAGCGTCAAATTTGGTTCTCTGCTCGTCTAAAGCGGTGAGCTTCTGGGTTAGCTCTTGGATGGCTTGGGTTTTCTCTTCTTTCGACAACTTCTTCCTCTATCCTGTTTCATTCTGAGAAATCTGCGATTGTTCTTCCTTTAGTGTTGAATTCTGCGAAGAAGGAGTTTTCCTTTGCTTGCATGTTTTTGAGGTTTCATTTTCCATCAGTTTGCAGCATCAGTCTATGATTATTCTTGCATCTACAGTTTTTGCCCCGCTCTTGTAGACCATTATGGGGTTTAAGTCGAGTTCTTTGATTTCGGGATGATCCATGACCAGCTTGGATGTGCTTACGAGAATCTTGGCTATGGCGTTCACGTCGGCTGGAGGCGTGTTCCTATACCCCTTCAGAAGCGGGTAGGCTTTGACTTCGCTTATCATCTCGCAAGCCTCTTCCTCAGTTATCGGCGCCACTCTGAAGGTTACGTCTTTCAGAACTTCAACGAAGATTCCGCCAAGTCCGAACATTAATGCTGGACCGAACTGTGGATCCTTGATGGCGCCGACTATGACTTCCGTTGAGGATGGGGCCATTTCCTGAACAAGTATGCCCGCAATCTTTGCTTGGGGGTCATGTTTCTTGACGTTTCCTAAAATCTTGTTGTAGGCATCTTGAACCTCTTTTCCGTCCTTCAGGTTTACCATGACGCCGCCGACGTCTGACTTGTGAATGATGTCTGGCGAAACTATTTTCAAGACCACTGGATAGCCGATGGCTTCTGCGAATTTGACGGCCTCTGCTTCGTTCTCTGCCAATTCAAACTTCGTAACAGGAATGCCATATTCCCTGCAAACGGTTTTGGCTTCAGTTTCCAGCAGGGACTTCCTTCCTTCCTTGCGGGCTTGTAGTATGATGCGGGAAGTTTCCTTCAAAGCGTGCAACCCCGTTTTCAAGATAGCTATGTATGTCTTGCATTTTGGCTTAAAATCGTTTTGCTACGTTGTGGGTCAGAAAGCCATGGTTGGCGGTTGGCGGTTGGCGGTTGTCGGTTCTAGGGTTTCAGGATGGTGGCTGAAAATCGCTCTGATAGTACCACATGAAAGTCTCCTCATTGACTACTGCGTACTTGTCTGCGTTTTCCCATACTATTGACCAAGATTGAGCAGTGGCATTCCACACCCAATAGGTCCAGCCGAAGGAACCTTGTTTGCTGACATTGTTGATTGAAATGACTTCAGTTCCAAAGAGGCCTACTTGATAAGTTATGTTCGACGCTCTTTTTGTCACGTCAAATAGGGTTTCCCCTGTCAACGCTCTTGTGTCATTATAGTACGTTCTTGTGCTGTTTCCGTAGTCGATGCCGATGTCAACGCTGATCAACATGCCGCTTGTTCTGTTGAGGAGATCTGTATATTGAAGCCAGTAGGAACCGGCGAACAGAGAGGCGATCAACGCCCAGCCAGCGAGGAACATGGCGCATAGAGCCCATTTATTCTTTAGGAAAGTCAGATTTCTCACCCCCGACAACATTCATTATTGCCCTGATCGTGGGCACGCATCCTATTCCGAAGAAGGCAGCGTTACTGGCAACATGCACCAGCCCAAAGGGCACGAAACCGCTGACTATCGAGGCAACTATAGTCCACCAAGTCACGTGGCCAAAATAGGCAAAGTAGCCAAAGACAATGTTGGTGATCACGTCATACGTGAAAGTCAAAAACATCCCAACCGTCCCAAAGAAAATGTAGGTGCCGATTGAGTAATTTCCTGACTCTCCGACCTCATGAGAGGTCACAGCCTTCCGCACAAGCCCTCCTGCAACACCGTAGATTGCTTCTGAAAGCATCGTTGAAACCCAAATTGGAAGCACAAACCCCATAGGATTCAACGTGCCATAAACCGCCCAAGAAATAATCCCGATCAAAACCCCAACAAAAGGACCAAAACAGAAACCGCCCACAAAAACAATGAAATCCATGAGCTTCACGTTAAACAAAGAAATCATAGCGTAGTTAGTTCCTATCGAAAGAGCAGCCAGAATCGCAATTACCGCTATTTTAGATGTCTTCATGGCTGATGGATGGATTATCCAGCCATCAATATAACACTTTCGCTCCTTTCAACGTCTCACATGGTTGCTAGATAAGCGAATATTTTGGCGTCATTGATGAGGTTGGTTATCTTGGCATATTCGTTAGGTTGATGCGCCATTTCGTCCACTGTACTCCAGACTACTGCTGGGACGCCTATTTTTCGAAAGAAAGCGGCGCACGTTCCTCCGCCGATTCCGCCGACTATCGGTTCTATTCCTCTGACCTTCTTGATTGCCTGCTGCAACATGCTGACTATCTTTGCATTGGCGTCTGTTGGCTTGGGGGCGACGCTTTTCTGCAGCAGCTCGATTTTTACCATGGCGCCCTTTCGTGTACTGAAATCTTCTGCAAGTTCCTCGATGTCCTTCAGTATGCTTTCTAGGTCATAACTAGGCAGAATTCTGCAGTCGAAATAAACTATGTCCTCACCTGGAATGATGTTCACAGCGTCAACGTTCTTATCTTTCTTTGTCGGTTCGAAGGTGCTTTCAGGAGGGTCGAAATATTCGTCCTTTGCCGAGTACTTTTCATGCAGCATTTTGTCCAAGGCCAAAGCATATTCCATTCCCAAGCGGTTGGCGTTCAAACCTCCGCTCGGTCTGCTTGCATGAGTCTGCTTTCCAATTGTGCGTATCCTGAACCATAAGGCACTTTTTTCAGTAATTTCAATGAAACTTCCGTTCTCGTTCCCACCGTCGGGCACGACGATCAAATCCTCTGCCTTGAACAATCCCTGCTTAATGAGATGTTGAATCCCGTACGTGCTTCCGTGCTCTTCGTCTGCCACAAAGCATAAGGCAATGATTCTCTTCGGTTTCATCCCCAAATTCCTGAGCGCTTTGACCGCGAAGATAGAAGCAATCATAGATTGCATGTTGTCTTCGCTTCCGCGCCCATAGATTTTTCCTTCGCTGATCTTTGGTTCAAACGGCGCTGTAACGGTCCAGAGAGAATCTTCGCCCGGCGGAACTATGTCCATGTGCGTGATTATCCAAAGCTTCTCGGTGTCTGATTGCCCGTTGCAATAAGCGACGATGTTGGGTCTCTTCTTGGATGGTACTCTTTCGTCTTCTGCATCGTAGCGTACTATCTTGTCAAATCCGACCGCGTTCAATATCCTGGTCAGTTTCTCTGCTTTCTTCAGTTCTCCTTCTCCGCCATTTTCTGGACCGATAGCCGGGATGCGGATGAGATCCATCAGGGTTTGCGTCATTTCGGTCTTCAGTTTCTCGATTTCTGGGAAAATGCTTTGATCCTGCATAAGCATCACGCTTGCCCAGTTAATGCTTTCCTAGCGTCTTTAATTCTTTGCTATAAAGGGATGACAGGGAAAAAGAGAGTTCAGGAAAATGCGGTCTCTAATTTAGTTCCTGCAAAGCTTTCAATCGCTTAACTATGTTTGGATGCGTGGACAGAATCTCAAGAATCCGGTCTGCCGTCGTCAATCTCTTTGCAAGAATCTCTTGAACCAGTTTCTGATCGTTTCCAGCTGCCATGCTTGCCAGCTCAATTGAGTCTGTTTTTGCGCGGTCAGGGTCAGAGATGAACAGCGCTTTGAAGGCGCTCAGATTCTTGGTCTCGTTGCTTGCTCTTCCCATGTTTTTGGTTGCATTGACTATTTTCGCGAGTCCGGTGGAAAGCTTCTGCGCTCCACCTTCGACTACTGACGCGCTGTGTCTATCTGCATAGTATTCGCGTAGTCGACTAAGGTAGAGTATGAACATGTTCAGTACCCATGAGAAAGCCATGAAAGCTATTCCTAGGATTGCGCCGCCATTGCCTTGGTTCTTTTGGTTTTTGAAGGCGGATGAAAGCATGAACGTGTAGCCCACGTAATAGGCAATTGCTGGCAGCATTGAGACGAACATCATCGTCTGCACGTCCTTGTGTTTCAAGTGCCCAAGTTCGTGTCCGACGACCGCCTCGACTTCACCTTGATCCAGTGTTTTCAAGAGTCCGCTTGTGACGGCGATCCGAGTCCCAGCGATTGGCGAACCATATGCGAATGCATTTGGGATTGGGATCTGTGCTAGCATCAGTTTTGGCTTTTTTATTCCGCTTTTCTTGCTCAGGTTATCAACCATTTCGTGGAGTTTTGGCTGTTCGCTTGCGGATATTTCGCGTGTTCGGTAGAGGGCACCGATAATGTGGGGAGATATTAGCCATTGAACGACGTTGAACATGCCTACCAGAATGCCCAGTGTTAGAAAGTCAAACGTTCCTGTCAAGCTCAGAATGACTGTGAAGAACAAAGTGGATAGGCCGATTATTGCGGCTAGGGTTCCAGCCATTGAAATTCGAAGTTTCCAAACGTCCATCAGGACACACCAAGTAACGTTTCTTGGACAAGTCAAGCTTATATTTTTATCTACTGAGTTTCCACCTTCTTGCAGATCCATACGACGAGCAGCTTTCAAACAACTTCTACCTCAAAAAAAGAGAAAGAAGTGGAGAGAGACTATTCGCGCTTGTTGAAGTTTTGGATAGCTATGTTTGTGTCTCTTATGTTGGCTTTTCAGTCACATGTGCGCAGCCTCAAGAAACTGGATCAGATCTAGGCAACAGGTATCACAGATCTCGGCTTAGGTTTCCGCACTTCATATAAGCCGCGAATTGTTGTACCTTTTGCTGAGTGCAAAAACCGATGAGCAAAAGCGAAACTCCGGACGTTGAACGCTTTCGCAGTCGTTTGGAGAACGCTGCGAGTTATGCTGAGGTCGGGGAGATTGTCAAGGATACCGTGGAGTTTGTTTTTCACAAGCGCAGAGACAACATGATGCTGTTTCTAGATGATTTGCCAATCCAACTGGGAGCTTATCATCCGTTGGGAACCAATAACATCGTGTTGAACCGTGTTTTGGTTCAGATCATTGAGGCTGCAGACGAGCCTAAGCGCGTGGTTAATGCTTTGGTCTATAATCTGCTGGTGCATGAGTACTTGCATGCTTTAGGCGAGGTTTCCGAAGTTGATGTTAGGCAGTTGGTGGTCGAAGTCGCCAGGAAATGCTTTGGTGAAGACCACATCGTTACACAGGCTGCAGTGAAAAGTCCTTGGGCGTTGCTCAATGGCATTCCCTTGCAGAGCATCAATGTTCCGAGGCGGGTCATGGAAATTGTCAAGAATTTTGAGAAAACCGATAAGTACGTAGTGTAGAATGTACATCTCTTTGCAGACGTTGCGACCATTAAGATTTTAAGTACGCTATTCCGTTAAGGTTTTTCAAAAGGTGAAGAACGAATGGTTGACCAGAGAATCGAAAAGTTGGCCAAGCTTTGCGTGCATTATAGCGTGGACGTGAAGCCGAAGGAAATCGTGCTCATTCAGGGAAGTGAATTGGCGTTTCCGCTGATGCATGAACTCTACAAAGAGTGCCTCTTAAGTGACGCTTATCCGATGATGATCCCAAGTCTCGACATACAGTACACTTTCTTAAAATATGCCAAGGAACATCAGTTGAAGTTTGTCTCGCCTGTAGACAAGTTCATAAATGAAACCGTCGACGTGAGCATTAGCATATTCTGTGATCCAAACCCCAAAAGGCTCACCAACATTGATCCTGCAAAGATACGGATGCGCTCCGCTTCTAGGAGAGAGATCAGCGACATACTCTTCAAACGCGAAGCCGAAGGAAAATGGAGATGGACTGGACTGCCCCACCCTATAAGCGCTGAAGCGCAGGAAGCGGGCATGGCGTTGCCTGAATATGAAGATTTTGTCTACAGCAGCTGCCTCGTTGATAGGAATGACCCGATCGCGGAATGGAAAAAGATCCAAAAGAACCAAGAGAAAATCTGCAAATTCCTCAACCAAACTGAAGAAATCCACGTAGTTGGCGAAGACACAGACTTGGCGTTCAACGTGAAGGGCAGAAAATGGATAAACTGCAGTGGGCAGAAGAACATGCCGGACGGCGAAGTTTTCACTGCACCCGTCGAGAACTCGACAGACGGCACCGTAAGGTTTACGTTTCCAGGAATCTTTTCAGGTCGAGAAATTGAAGACATAAACCTTACTTTCAAGGCTGGAAAGGTGGTGAAAGCCTCGGCGGCAAAGGGTGATGACCTTTTGCATGAGTTGCTTAAAATCGAGGGTGCAGATAGACTTGGAGAAACTGCAATTGGCACGAATTATGGGATAACGCGGTTCACGAAGAGCATGCTTTTTGATGAGAAGATGGGCGGGACGATTCACATGGCTTTGGGGCTTAACCCGATTCCGGCAACGGGTGGCTTGAACAAGTCAGCGCTTCACTGGGACATTTTGAAGGACATGAAGAAGGGCGGAGAAATCTACGCGGATGGTAAGTTGTTCTACAAGAATGGCAAATTCCTAGAGGCCTAGCGCGTACCACTGCTTGCTGCCAGACTCTGAGCCTCATTGGTTCACCCATTTTTTGGCATTATGCGGAAGGGGCTTGCTTGGAGTTGGCAAACCCTCTATATATAGATTGAACTTGAGGTTCACTGCGATTTCTGGTCGTGGGCTTGAGTGTTTTGCTGTTTGGAATCTGATTTTGAAATACGAATTTTGACTTCTGAAATCAAATATCTGTTTGGTTCTATGTTTGTATTGGTGCAGGCATTGAAAGCTCCGGCTAAGGTCACTGGCCATGAAATTTCGCGGCAACCGGCTTTGGATGGTGCTGAGAGGTTGCAACTAGCTTCGAAGCTTCGGGAACTCTCGTTGGAGGAGAAAAAGAAAGAAGCGAGCAAGCCGCTGTTCCTGACTCGCTATGAATAGGTAGTTGCTGGCTGTCGCCCGAGAACACGCGCTTAGCATGAGGTTGCATACGTCATTTCATGCATCAACAGAACGGCAGACAGTGGCAGTTTTGTGAAATAAGTTAACGTTTAAATCTGGTTATTATCCCTGTTCTGTTTGGCTGTTCAAAATGAACACTCAAGGAATCGGAAGATTGAAGGTCAATTCTTATCAAAAGGATGGAAAGGCCTTGCTGAGCAAGATAGTCGGCACAGGCAACTTGAAAGAAGATGTGCTACGACCTGTCGATCTAATTGGCGGTTTTGACAAAATTGTGGAAAAGGGGAATGAGATTCTTCTGAAGCCAAACTACAATAGTGCAGATCCTCCGCCAGCCTCAAGTGACCCTGATTTTCTGAAGGCGGTCGTTGAACTGCTGTTTGAGCACGGCGCGGGAAAAGTGGTTGTGGGCGAGTCTTCGATGCAGTCGACTTCTACGCGAAAGGTGATGGAGAAAGCGGGAACTCTGGAGAGACTCAAGGACAGCGGAGCTGAAATCGTGTTCTTCGACGAAGACAAGTGGGTGAAAGTCAACGTGGGCGGCAAATACCTCAAAACCGTAAGCCTAGCTGAAAGAGCACTGCAGGCGGACAAGGTCATTTATGCTTGCTGCATGAAGACACACTTTCGAGCCGATTTCTCGCTAAGCCTAAAACTGGCTTTCGGCTTCACGAAGGGCAGCGAAAGAATGGCCTTTCATCTAAGGCATTTGAAAGAGAAACTGGTGGACTTGAACTTGGCTGTGCATCCGAACTTGATTATCATGGATGGAAGGAAATGCTTCATCAGCGGCGGGCCTTTCAGCGGGGAAGTTAGAGAACCAAACGTTATTCTTGCTTCAGGAGACCGCGTAGCAATGGATATTGAGGCCTTAAGAATCATCGAGAGTTATGAGGATTCCAAGCTGAAACGGGATCCGTGGAGTTACCCCCAAATACAGCACGCTGTAGAGTTGGGACTAGGCGTCAAGAGCGACCAGGAATATCAGGGGGTCAGTGAAGTATGAGGCTATCCTGCTTTCTCGAAGTGGATGACATAAACAAGTTGGTTTTCGTCCCATTCTCCATGAGCTTCTTTCCATATCCTCTTGAACTGCTCCAATGTGTAGCCACCTTCCCTCTTTGCATCTTCTTCGTCAAAGTATTTCAACCGCTTCCGCTCGATGGACGTGATTCGCAGATCAGCGATTCTTGGCTCCCAGATGGCAGCGTGAACAATTGCTCCTGCTTTGACTTTGGGATCGGGCATGCTGGTTCTGGAAGTCTGAGTTTTGATGCCCTTAAGCAAAGGCTCCTTATCAGCAGTTTCGAACTGCATTTCAAAAGGCTCCTCAGCCACTTCTTCAAAAACTTCCTCAATCGTTTTCTCTGGCTCACGTGCCATTTTCTTTATGATTTGGCTTCTCTCCTTGACTGGAAGCCGTTTTTCGGCCAGCTTTCTGATAACCTCGACTCGTTTCTCGGGTTCCTCAACCGAACGTCCCACTCTCACTGCAGTAAGGTAGTCAATTTTGCCTTCAGGCACTTCGCCAGAAATGGTTGAAGGAGCCACGTATTTCTGAGCCTCTTGAGGCACGACTTCCACTGTGCGCAACCAGAGAGAAACTGCATCAGCGCTCACACCGATTTTCTTAGCAACTGCCGCCTGCGAAGGATACTTCTCAGAACAGTTATCCAACAGATACTTGCACACCTTTCCCTTCTCAATTGCGTTGAGCTCTTCTCTCTGCACGTTCTCAATCAAGTTAAGCTGAACCACTTCGTCATCACTGTACTCTCTCACCATTACAGTCATCTTTTCGAGCCCGGCCTGCTGCGAAGCTCTATATCGTCTTTCACCCACGACGACCTCAAACTCTTCGCCTAGTGGTCTGACGATGATCGGTTCAAGCAAGCCGACCTCCCGTATGCTTGCGGCCAGCTCGTTCAAACGTTCAATGTTGACCTCCAACCTCGGGTTAAGCTTGCTCGGACGGATTTTCTTCAATTCAATCTCTTTGATCATTTCGGGCATAGATCATTGCACCTGACATTCTCTTAATCTGCAACGTGCTTAACTATTTAAGAAATTGCGATCACAATCCTACTTGAGGTGCTGACTCTTTCAGCCCGCCCAAGGCGATTTCAAAGAATCTCTCCCGTGAAGTGTCTATCTGTTCGCATGTGATAATTCTTTCTCGGTCTGCGCCTCGTGCAAAGTCCTTGTCCTTGAACTTCTTGGCGACAGTTTCAACTTTCACATCGGCCAACTTTTTTGAAGGCATCACTAAAGCGCAAGCAACCAGCAAACCCGAGATGGCATCGCACGCAATCAGAGCCTTTTCCATCCGTGTTTCGGGCATCACTTTGGTATGCTGGAAGTTGTGGGTCTTAATTGCTCTGACAATCTCATCGTCCGCCAGCCCCTTCAACATGCTCTCAGCCAGAAGACTGTGTTTCTCCGGTGCGGTTTCAGTCTTTTCATAGTCGATGTCATGGAGCAAACCAACCAGTCCCCAACGATCCTCGTTCTCGCCGAAATGCCTTGCCAGACTCCGCATGATTGCCTCAACCGACAGCATGTGATACAGCACGTTCTTCTTCGTGACATTCTTCTTGACCAGCTCCAGAGCCTCTTCTCGCGTCAGCACAGCATCACCCAAACCTTTCTGCCAGTTTGAAGAAAATGCATGAGGTAGTATATAACGAAGTTGCGAGTGGCCCCAAGCGGAGAAAATCTATAAGCGTCCACACATTCATACGCCACACACATGAGCCCCAGTATCGGATTCTGGAGCAAACTCGCCATAGTTATCATACTACTGTTTATCATCGACGTCATCGTGGTTTTCGTTGGAGCCCTGAGCGATTTCTGGATGGGCAGTACGATGAAACTCACATTCAGCAACCTACTTTTCATCGAAGGAATCTTGATCGCCGGCATAGGCGCAGTGATTGCATCAGGATACACAACTTGGCGCACAAACCTGAGCACGGTACTTGCTGATCCTGCAGTTTACGAAGAATACATGAGAGAGCAACGCAGAAAACAGACCAGATTTGGACTGACTCTCATGGCTATCGGGGCGGTTTTGGCTGTATTGGCAATGGCAGTGTACTATACGGTTTGAAGCTCTGCGTAAGATGCCTAAGGCACTCTCCTAAGCAAGAAGCACTGACGGACTCGGGGCAGATATGGGCAAAATATATAATCATGCACAGTGTCCTTTTGCAGTCATTGACGGTGCAGACGCATTTGACTCAACCAAAGTACAAAGTCACCTGGAAAACCTTCATTCTGCCGATATTAGGGCTCGCAGCTTTCTTCATCTACATATACATCTTCAACGTTGACATCCAGCAAATCATCGCAACAGTGCAACACATTGATCTGAATTTCTACGTCTTGGCCACAATTGCTACGTTGCTGGACACGGTGTTCTTCACCTTTGCATGGTACGTGCTACTCAGGCGCCTCTCAGTTAAAATCTCCATGCTCAGATCGTTCCTCTTCGTGTGGGTCGGAACCTTCATCGACACGTTAATACCCGCAGAATCGGTGAGCGGAGAAATCACCAAAATCTACCTCGTAAATAGAGATGAAAGCGGCTCCGCAGGAAAAGCCACCGCCTCAGTAGTAGCTCAGCGACTGCTTGGAATGGGCATAAACATCGTCACGCTAGTAGTCGGCGCCATTTTGCTGTTGATTGAAAACCTTCTTTACGGCATGATGCTCACACTGATACTTTTTCTCGTAGCCATCACTTTCTTTTTCCTTGCCCTCATCCTGCTTCTGTGCACTAGAGAAAACTGGACTCTGAGAATAGTTGACGCGGTAATCAGATTCGCAGAACGCATCAGCAGAGGCCGATGGAAACTCACCAAGCTGAGAGAAGAAGTCATTGAAGCAACCAAAGCATTCCACGGCGCCATAAAAGAGTATGCTCGTGCCCCGAAAACATTGTTCGTTGCCTCCGTTCTGACTCTCATTTCATGGATACTGGCGTTGTCAGTCTTCTATCTCACTTTTCTAGCCATCGGATACCAACAGATAAGCTGGAGCGCAATACTCGTAACCTCGTCCATTTTCGTCGCCGTGAAATCTATACCGATAGGTGTTCCTTTCGAAGTTGGTCTTCCAGAAATGACTCTCACAACCTTGCTCGTCTTCTTCGGCGTGCCCTGGCAACTTAGCGCAACAGCCACAATTCTGATGCGACTCTTGACCCTGTGGCTGAAGTTCTTCATAGGATTTGCAGCACAGCAATGGGTAGGCATAAGCGCCATAACAACTGGAAAGAGCAACGGCACAAGCCCTGCTCAAAGCTGAAAAGGCTAAATTTCACCTTCGCCTAGTTCTAGAAAAGATGTAGAGCATGACAATAACAATCGAAGATGTCTCAATGAGGCAATTGGACAAGCTGTACGAGATCGAAACAGAATGTTTTGAACGTGAAGCATTCACCAAAAGGCAAATCGCAGAGCTATTGACCGACTACAATTCCATAAGTCTGGTTGCCAAGGAAAATGGCAACATCGTGGGCT
>Ga0315268_10000896_pt1 | contig 34890 bp, 37 predicted proteins | sample C1_top_MG_FD_204535 | JGI IMG/M metagenome (GOLD analysis project Ga0315268, IMG submission 204535) | Sediment microbial communities from Yellowstone Lake, YNP, Wyoming, USA - C1_top | ecosystem: Environmental > Aquatic > Freshwater > Lake > Sediment | place: USA: Wyoming | collected 2017-08-01
GGGAATGTCACTGGGAGCAGTTATTGGACTGGATCTTTGACCGGATTGCGGCTGGTGTAACGCAGGCCGAAATCCGCCAAGCGCTTCAGCCGGCTATGCGATTGTAAAATCTGCAAAACTACTGACATGGTAACCTCCTCATATCAGACATAATTTCCAGGAGCTTCTCGAGCCAGCCAACAAGGTGCTCCAGTCGCTCTCTGGAGAACCACTTCTCCTCTTCCGAAGAAGAGAAAAGCCCATCAAGAATCAAATCAGCAATGAGGGCGGCCTGTGCTGGTGGTGGCATTTCTCCAACGATTATTTTGCCGCCGCGTCGAATTATCTCATCTGAGACAAGGCGGGCGCGCTGCTCATGCTCTGCAGCTTTGCTTGTCTCACGACCTCCCACCGCGTGCTTTTGAAGCACAGATGAAAAGTTACGGAGCAGCGATTCCACTTTCACGTGCACGGCGTCAGGCGGCACCTCGAAGAGTTCCGCTACCGCCTCCCGAAGATAAGGAATATCGGGGTAGCCAAAAAGCCGTGGATGGCAGTGCCAGGCATCAGGAATCTGCAGTGGACAGGCATCGCAGATCTCTTGTTGTTCCCTATCGGTGAGCTGCGAACTACCAGGCCGCCAAAACCAACCCACACGCTCCTCATATTGCGGCCTGATTTCATTGTATTCATTCCTGGAGAGCCAGCGGTTGAATTCTATTTGCCTTCTATCATTTTCCCAATCTACCCACTCTACCGTGACGTCTACCGCGTATTGTTCCTCCGTCCCAGTTTCAGGCTCAATGACCTGCCCTTCAGAGACTACCATGGGCAACGGAAGGCTCTCTATGGGAAGCACGCGCCGAGTACGCTTTGTAGCCTCTGATGGCATATACTTAAGAGGCTCGATAAGCAGAGCAGGGGCTGGGAAGCCTGGCCGAAATGCCCGACATTTCGCCTGAGGGCAACGTACCAAGGACTCCTCACGAATCACTACATATATACCCATGTCGGCTCCTCAGCTATACAGAGTCCTGGGCAGCCACAAGGGCTGCCCCTACCCAATTTTAATACCCCTGCGGCTTCACCAGCGGTTTGCGCAGCGGCCTGTCCTGGCGATAGCCCAGGGCGTACTCGGCCTGGAGCAACTGGTGGATCTGCGCTGTACCTTCGTAGATGACGGCACCTTTGGCGTTGCGCATGTAGCGTTCCACCGGGTACTCGTTGGAATAGCCGTAGGCGCCGTGGATTTGCACAGCGTCCAGGGCGGACTTCATGGCCACGTCACAGGCATACCACTTGGCCAGGCTGGTCTCTTTGGTGTTGCGCAGCCCCTGGTTCTTCAGCCAGGCGGCCTTGTACACCAGCAGGCGGCTGGCCTCAATGCCGGCCACCATGTTGGCGATCATCTCCTGCACCAACTGGAACTGGCCAATCTCCTGCCCAAAGGCCTGACGCTGGCGAGCATACTTGGTGCTGGCCTCCAGGCAGGCCTCGGCCAGGCCCACGGCCCCGGCGGCCACGGTGAATCGGCCACCGTCAAGGGCGGACATGGCGATCTTGAAGCCCTCGCCCTCCTCGCCCACCAGGTTCGCCGCCGGCACACGCACGTCGCTCAGGGAAATGAAGCCGGTGTTGCCGGCGCGCACCCCCAGCTTGCCGTGGATGGTGCCGGTGGTCAGGCCGGGCATCCCCCGCTCGACGATGAAGGCGCAGATGCCCCGGTGCTTGAGTTTACGATCAATGGAAGCGAAGAGCAGGAAATTATCGGCGACGTCGGCCAGGGAGATCCACATCTTCTCCCCGTTGAGGACGTAATGATCGCCGTCGCGCACGGCGGTGGTCTGGATAGCGCCGGCGTCCGATCCAGCGCCCGGCTCGGTGAGGCCGAAGGTGGCGATCTTCTCGCCCCGCGCCTGCGGCACCAGGTACTTCTGTTTCTGCTCTTCGTTGGCCCATTGCAGCAGGGTGAGGCTGTTCAGCCCCACATGCACGGACATGACCACGCGGAAGGCCGTATCGGCCCGCTCCAATTCCTCGCAGATGAGGGCCAGGCTGACGTAGTCCATCCCGCTGCCGCCGTAATTCTCCGGGATCGGCGCGCCCAGCAGCCCCAACTCGCCCATCTTCTGCAGGACGCGGCGCTCAAAGTGCCCCTTCTCGTCCCACTCCTGGATGTGCGGGACGATCTCCTTCTGGGCAAAGTCCCGCACCATCTGCTGCACCATCTGCTGCTCTTCCGTGAGCGTAAAGTCTATCACGGGAACCCTCCTCCTTGATGGATGAAACTAGCCAACCACCAAGGCACCAAGAACACCAATGAATTTCGAAGTTCGAAATTCGAAATTCGAATTTTTATGTGCCTTGGTGTCTTTGTGGTTATTTTCTGGAGCGCCTATCACTTCCCCAGCCGGGCCCGGAACTGTTTGGTCAGGGCGGGCACGATCTGAAACAGGTCGCCCACGATGCCGTAATTGGCGATGGTGAAGATCGGCGCCTCTGGGTCCTTGTTGATGGCCACGATGACCCGGCTGGTCTGCATGCCGGCCATGTGCTGAATGGCACCCGAGATGCCGCAGGCAATGTACAGGTCGGGCCGGACAGTGCGGCCGGTCTGCCCCACCTGATGGGCGTAGGGGATCCAGCCGGCGTCCACGGCAGCGCGGGAGGCGCCAACGGCCCCGCCCAGCACCTCGGCCAGTTCCCGCAGGGGCTTGAAGCCTTCTGGCCCGCCCACACCCCGCCCCCCAGAGACGATGATGCGGGCATCGGCGATGTTGACGCTGCTCTCCTCGACGATGAAATCCACCACCTTGCTGGTGACCTGCTCCTCCAGCATCATCGGCTTGCCCCGCACGATGCTGTTGCTGTGCGGTGCGGCCGGCTCTGGCCGGGCGAAGACCCGTGGGCGCACGGTGGCCATCTGCGGGCGATGGTTGGGGGTGAGGATGGTGGCCATGATGTTCCCGCCGAAGGCCGGGCGGGTCTGCTGGAGCTGGCGCTTCTCGTCTATGGTCAGGCCGGTGCAATCGGCGGTGAGGCCGGTATCCAGCTCTGTGGCCAGCGCCCCGGCCAGATCGCGGCCCCGATTGGTGGCCCCAGCCAGGAAAATCTCCGGTTTGTACTGGCGCACTAGCGGCGCCAGGGCGGCCACGTAGGGGGTGGTGCGATAGACGGCTAGTGTAGGATCGTCCACTACATAGACCTTGTCGGCGCCGTAGCGCAGCGCCTCCTGTACCAGGGCCTCGGTGTTGTGCCCCAGCACGCAGGCGGCCAGTTCCACGCCCAGGTCGTTGGCCAGTTGGCGCCCCTGGCCCATGAGCTCCCAGGCCACGCCGGCGACCGTGCCGTAATGCTGCTCTACCCACACCCAGACGCCGCGATAAGCGCTGATGTCCTTGACTTCCGCCTGGGGTCGCTCCAGTACCAGCGCCTCCACTGGACAGACGTCCAGGCAAGCGCCACAGGCGGTGCACAAATCGTTGACCACGGCGATGTTGTTCTGCATGGACAGCGCCCCAAAGGGGCACACACTCACGCAGGATGCACAGCCGGTACAAACGTCTTCTAGAACTTTGAGCGGTGGCAAAAGAGACCTCCTTCAGGTCACTAGATGATTTTCAGCTTTTACCGCAGAGCACGCCGAGAACGCAGAGATTTCTAAAAGTTTCTCTGCGATCTCAGCGCTCTCGGCGGTGAGCCATTCCACGGCGCAAGCCCCATTTAGATAACCTTCTCCGCCAGGAGTTTGTCTGCCAGTGCCGCTGCTGCCTCATCCGTGCTGCCTGGCATGAGCTGCACCTGGCCGCCGCGGCGCGGCGGAGTGAAGATTTTCCATACCTGGGTGGGCGAACCCTTCAGGCCGATCTTGTTCTCGTCGGCGTTGACTTTGGCGGCGTCCCAGACGGGGATCTCCGCTCTGGCCGCCCGGCGAATGCCCAGGAAGGTGGGGTAGCGCGGCTCGTTGATGCCTTTGACCACGGTGACGAGCGCCGGCAAGGTGCCGCTGACCACCTCCCGCCCCTCCTCCAGCAGCCGCTCCACGACGATGCGCTTGTTGGCAGGGTCAATCTCCCGAACCTTAATGACGTAGGTGAGCTGCGTCACGCCCAGACGGTAGGCGATGCCCGGCCCCACCTGGCCCGTATCGCCGTCAATGGCCTGGCGCCCGCAGAAGATCAGGTCCACGTCGCCGATGGTGCGGATGGCCTGGGCCAGGGCGTAGGAGGTCGCCCAGGTATCGGAGCCGGCGAAGGCACGATCGGAGAGAAGGTAGGCTTCGTCAGCGCCCATGGCCAGGGCCTCTTTCAGGGCATCCTTAGCCTGGGGCGGGCCCATGGAGATGGCCACCACCTTCCCGCCGAACTTCTCCTTGGTGCGCAGCGCCTCTTCAATGGCGTAGGAGTCGAACGGATTGACGATACTGGGCACACCTTCGCGAATCAGGGTATTGGTGACCGGATCAATCTTCACCTCTGACGTGTCCGGCACCTGTTTTATGCAGACGACGATGTTCACGAGTAAAACCTCCGAGGGAATCAGTAACCAGGGAATCAGGGAATCAGGAACACCCTGATCACTGATTTCCTGATTCCCTGATTTCCTAGCATCAATACTGCGCCAACAACCCCCGCGCTGCCACCAGCCGCAGAATCTGGTTGGTGCCTTCGTAGATTTGGGTGATCTTGGCGTCGCGCATCATGCGCTCCAGCGGATACTCCTTCATATAGCCGTAGCCGCCCAGCACCTGCACGGCGTCGGTGGTGACGCGCATGGCCACGTCGCTGGCAAAGCACTTGGCCATCGCCGAGTACATGCTAATGTTTTTGTCACCCTCGTCAATGGCTCTGGCCGCGCGGTAGACCAGGAGCCGCGCCGCATCCACCTGCATGGCCATATCGACCAGCATGAACTGGATGGCCTGCAGGTTGGCGATGGGGGCGCCGAACTGCACCCGCTCTTTGGCGTATTTGGCGGCGAAGTCGAGTGCGCCCTGGGCGATGCCTACCGCCTGCGCCCCGATCTCCGGCCGGGAACGATCCAGGGTCATCATGGCGATCTTGAAACCTTCACCCTCGTTCCCCAGCAGGTTGCCCGCCGGGATGCGGCAGTCTTGCATGATGACCTCGCCGGTGCGCGAACCCCGGATGCCCATCTTGTGCTCAATCTTGCCGATGCTGAAGCCGGGCGTATCGGCCTCCACCAGAAAGGCGCTGATGCCCCGCGTGCCTTTCTCAGGCGCAGTCATGGCGAAGACGGTGTACACCTGGGCGAGGCCAACGTTGGTAATGAAATGCTTGTTGCCGTTGAGGACGTAGCTGTCGCCGTCGCGCACGGCCTTGGTGCGGATGGCGGCGGCGTCGGAGCCGGCGCCCGGCTCGGTGAGGGCGAAGGCGGGCATCCATTCGCCTTTGGCCAGCTTGGGGAAGTAGCGGGCCTTCTGCGCGGCTGTGCCGGCCAGCATGATGGGGATGGCCCCCAGGCTCTGGATGCCGAGGATGAGGGAAGATGAGGCGTCTACTTTGGCCAACTCCTCCACGACCAGGCAAAGGGTCAGCATGTCTGCGCCGGCTCCGCCGTACTCTTCGGGGAAAGGTAGGGCCAGCAGCTCTTGCCTGGCCAGGGCCTCTTTGATGTCCCAGGGGTACTCGCCCGTCTCGTCCACCTCGGCGGCACGGGGGGCGATGACCTTCTGGGCCAGGTCACGCACCATGTCCCGGAGCATACGTTGCTCCTCGGTTAGAGGGTACATCCTTGTCCTCCTAACGTTTTAGCCTTATGCAGCCGGTAGAATACTAGCATAACAATGCCCAGAAGTCAATGGCTCTTGCGCAAAAAAAGCCGATATGCTATAATAGCCCCGATTTCACGGAGGTGTTCGCTTGGCGACCTACATCAACATTGTGCAAATCATCGTCTCAGCGGCGCTGATTGTCGTCATCATGCTCCAGGCCAAGGGGGCTGGCGGCCTGGGCGGCATCTTTGGCGGCGAAGGATCGTTTTTCCGTACCCGGCGCGGTGTGGAGAAGACGCTTTTTAACTTTACGATCGTCCTGGCCGCTCTGTTTGTGCTGACTTCCATTCTCAGCCTCCTCCCCTTCATCACCTCTGGCCATTAGAGTCGAGGTCGGGAGAGGAAGTGCCTTGAGCGCCGACCATCGCCCGGCCAGCCGGCCCACCTTCATCGCCGTCATCGGCTGCCTGGCCGTTCTCCTGCTCGCCGGGTATCTGGCTTCCATCACTACGGCGGTCACCGTCCCCGACGTCGGCGGCACTTACGTCGAGGGGATCGTCGGCCGCCCGCAGGCTATCAACCCGCTGCTCTGCCAGACCAACCCGGCCGAACGCGACCTGGTGGCCCTCGTCTTCAACGGCCTGACGCGGCGCAACGAACGGGGCGAGGTCGTGCCCGACTTGGCCGAGCGCTGGGATGTCGCGGAGGATGGCCGCACCTACACCTTCCACCTGCGCAAGCGGGTGAAGTGGCACGACGGTACGGCCTTCGGCGCCGACGACGTGGTGGCCACGCTCCAGGCGCTGCAGGATCCGGCGTATCCCGGCGTGGCCTGGCTGGCCAATCTGTGGCGACAAGTGGGCGTGGAGCGATTGGACGCTCTCACCGTGCGGGTGACCCTGCCGGAACCATACGCACCTTTTCTCAGCTACACGACCATCGGCTTGCTGCCAGCCCGCTTTCTGGCCAGCACGGCGGCCAAAGACCTGGCCACCAGCCCCTTCAACGACCATCCCGTGGGCACGGGGCCCTGGCAGGTGCTGGAGGCCAGCGCCGATGCGGTGCTGCTGGAGCCCAACCCGCACTACTACGGCCCCCAGCCTAGAGTGGGCCGAATACAGTTCAAGTTCTATACCGACCTCCAGGCCGCCCGTGTAGCCCTGGAACAGGGCGAGGTGCTGGGGCTCGGTGCCCGCTGGCTGCCGACGCAGTCCCTGAGCACCCTGCGGGCCAACGCCAACATCGCCCTGTACACCACGCCGCTGGCCGGTTGTAGCCTGATCTACCTGAACCTGAAGCTGCCGTATTTCCAGGATCGCCTGGTGCGCCAGGCCCTGCTCCTGGCCCTGGATCGCCCGCAGCTTATCGCCCAGGCTCTGGGTGGCCAGGGCGTGGTGGCCAACAGCCCGATTTTGGCGCTCTCCTGGGCCTACGATCCGCAGGTCAAGCACTACGGCTACGACCCAGCGCAGGCCAGGACGTTGCTGGACAAGGCCGGCTGGCGTGAGGACGGGAGCGGCGGGCGAGTGAAAGATGGTGTGCCGCTGGAGTTCACGCTCCTCACCATTGACGAGGAGGCGGCACGTCAACTCGCCGCTGCCGTGAGCCAGGCCTGGCAGGCGGTGGGGGCCAGGGTGGAGACAAAGGCAGTCAGCGGCTTCAGCCTGCTGCACGATTACCTGCAGCCGCGGCGCTTTGAGGCCCTGCTGCACACCTGGGGAGACCTGTCCAGCGATCCCGACCCATACGAGATGTGGCACTCGGCGCAGGCGGGCGAGGAGGGGCAGAACTTCGCCGGGTGGCAGAACATGAAGGCCGACGAGTGGCTGGAGGTGGCCCGGCAGTCAGGTGATCCCGAGGAGCGGGCCAGGCTGTACCAGCAATTTCAGGCCCTCTTCGCCGAGGAAGTGCCCGGCCTGCTGCTGTACTCGCCGCTCTACACCTATGCCATCAACAAACAGGTCAAAGACGTCAAGGTAGGGCCGCTCTGGGATCCCAGCGAGCGCTTCCGCTACCTTGACCAGTGGTACATTAAAACGAAAAAGGTGCTGTCTACAGAGAAGACGAAGTTGCGGTAAGAGTAGGAAGAAAGGTGTTTGCCATGAGCACCAAAAACAGAGTAATACATCAAACAGAGTATCCTCACATCGTAAAGATTGACGGCGTTTGCGGCGGGCAAGCCATCATCGCCGGCACGCGCATCGCTGTATGGCACATTGTTGGCTATTACTATAAAGTAGGCATGTCCGTTGAAGACATCTTAGCCGAGTGGAACTACCTCACACCTGCTCAGGTGTTCAGCGCCTTGGCGTATTACCACGACCATAAGCAAGAAGTTGACGCAGTACGCGAGCAGAACAGCTACGAACGCTGGCAGCAGGAGCGGTATGCTTATGCCGCCGCCTAGACTGCATTTGAACGAGCAAATATCGCCACGGTTGGCAGGGCAGTTGCGTAAGTATGGTTTTGACGTGACCTCCACTTTGGAACTGGGAATGGTAGAAGCAGATGACGATGAGCAGTTGGCCTACGCCGCTTCGCAGCAGAGGGCCATCGTCACTTTCAACCACAAGGATTTTGCTACGCTCCACGCGCAGTATGTAGCCGAGGGCAGAGACCATTGGGGGATTGTTCTTTCCACCGAAGAAACGACAGAAGTTTTACGTCGTCGCTTATTGCGCCTGCTCAACACGCTCACAGTAGAACAACTGAAAAACCAGATTTGCTGGCTCAATGACTTCAAGTAGAAATTTGCAAAGTCGAGTTAAACGAGGACTGAATGCCAACCGTTCATGGTATTCCTGGCCCGTACCGTTTCTTCTTCTACAGCTTCGATTGCAACGAACCCAAGCATATACATGTACGTCGCGAACGGATGATGTGTAAGTTCTGGCTTGAACCCGTGGTGCTGGATGTCAATGACGGATTCTCACCCGTCGAACTCAATCGTATTCGTGGGACGATTCTGCAGTACTTGGAGCGCATCTTGGAGGCATGGGATGAACATTGTGGTGAGTAGTGAACCTCGTATCACTGCTTTGAAAGTAACCGACGATAGCATCATTGCCCAACTGGCAGATGGTCGCACAATCAGCGTGCCACTTGCCTGGTCATGGCGCCTGTCGGAGGCAACGCCGCAGCAACGTAATAACTTCGAGATTATGGGAAACGGGCAGGGGGTTCACTGGCCTGATGTAGATGAGGATATCAGCGCCTGGGGGATGCTCTACGGAACGCCTGCTCGCCGTCCCAAACGGGTGACGCAACCGCAGCATCGAAAAGCGCCTTCTGCGCTTGAACCTATGCCGGTGGCGGCTTAAAGTTAGGCTCTTCTCTGATCAGGTGGATATATACCTAACAGGCAGTTGGTGGCGCTAGTTGAGGGCCAAATGCACGAACATGAAACGCGTCCTACTCAGCAGGCTTTCTATGTCGGCAGCAGCGATGACTTTGAGCAGGAAGTCGTGACGGCGCGCAAGAACAAGAGGTTGATGAAGTTCCTTGATGAACGCGGTGCGGTGAAGGAGACCGGCGGGGGTATACCGTTCGCCGAAGTCAGGCGTCGGCTCGATTCATCGCCAAGAAGCGAATGAGAATGCACGGCCTTCCCTGATCCCTGATTGCCTGATTCCCTAATCACTGACTCGCCGAGGTGGCGGAATGGCAGACGCGCCACGTTCAGGGCGTGGTGGGAGAACTCCCATGGGGGTTCAAATCCCCCCCTCGGCACCAGAAAACGCAGGCCCTCCAGCGAGCTTCGCTGGAGGGCTTTCGGCAATCAAAAAACCTCGCGAAGGTTCAGAACCTTCGCGAGGTTTTTGCTAAGCCAGATACATCCGCCGGGCCAGCCCGATGAGGCGGCTCAGCAGCGGCTCCAGCCAGCGCCCCAGCCATACCCCCAGCCACCCACCAACTAGGCCAAAGGCTACGCCGCCCAGCACATCCAGTGGATAGTGCACCCCGCAGAATACGCGGGCGAAGGCGAAGATGGCGGCGAAGGCGTACAGTGCCACGCCCAATCTTCGATTAACCAGCCATATCGCCGTGGCAAAAGTAAAGGCCACGGCCACCGAGTTGGCCGGGAACGAGGAGTCCGTAGGGCGATAAAACAGCAGATGGGCGGGGTGATCTATAAAAGGTCGCTGCCGGTAGTACAGGTTGTTACTCGTGGCGATCATGGCGTTGGTGATGAACTGGGCCATGATAGCGTAAAGCGCTGCCCGCTGGTTGCTCCCTCGCTGCGCTGCTGTGCCGCCGCTGAACCAGAGGGCCACCAGCACCAGAGACATGGTCACGGGCATGAAATAGTCGTTGACGAGGAGGCGCATGAGCCCGTCCAGCCAGGGCCAGTGGCCCACCCAGCCGTTGATCGCCAGGAAGAGGGTGGCGTCAAACTGCTGCACGCTTACCTCCCCCCGGCGGGCGCTGCAGCCAGCGGTTCAGGATTTGCCCGTAGGTTAGCGTGCGCAGGGCCTCCAGACCACACTCCTCGTTGGCTGGCGAGGGGTGATGCTTCTGCCCGGCGGTAGCGCCTTCATCCCGGCGGGCGTGAAGCGCGGAGGAGACGAGCAGGGTAACCAGCACGGCAGCTACTGTGGACACGGCGAAGCGGCTGAAAAGCTGCCAGCCTTCCAGACCAGGCACGTTGCGGTCGTCGCTGAAGAAGAACCAGGCGTAGCCCCCGCCCAGGCCGGCCAGGCCCAAGACGTAACTCAGCAGCGGCCAGCGGCGGCAGAAAAGCAGGCCCGTCCAGCGTTGCCGGGTGGCTACCAGTTGCAGCAAGCCCAGAACAGCCACGAAGACAAAGATCAGGTAGTCTTTCTCTACCTTGACCAGGTGCATCTTTCAACCTCCAGGACCGGCTCCATTATACCAGCAAACCCTTGACTTGGCAAGGCATTTCTTTTGTGCTATAATTACCCTGGCGGGCAAGACTTCGTCTGACCTACCGGCAAGGAGGCGGGATGGAGCTCATCCTGAGCAGCAAGCAGCACCTGCAGGCCAAGTACGGCCACGAAGGGTTCCTGGCCCTGCACGCCAAAATGGAAGAGTTACAGGCGGCCTTAAGCCAGGATGAATCTCTGTGCCGGCCGCCAGGCAAGACCACCACGCCGGGGGCGAGGCCAGAGAAAGGTCTGCCGTCTGCCCTAATCTACGTGGACGACGCGAACTCGCTGGCCCCCTATCGCCTGCGCCCGGTGAATCCGGCCCAGCCGCAGGCCATCAAAACCCTCCTTGATCGTCTGGAACGGCGTCTGGCCGCCAAGAAGCAAGCGCCGTGTTACTTCCTTATCGTTGGCGGGGACGACATCATCCCCTTCCATCGCCTGCCCAACCCCATCGCCGATGCTACCTGGGACGATGATCGCGCAGTCTATTCCGATAACGGCTATGCCTCCCGTGATAAGGAATACGTCGTGCCAGAGCGGGCGTTGGGACGATTGCCGGATGGCCAGTCGCCCGACCCGACCCTGCTCCTGGCGCAGCTCGACACGGCCATTGCCGGCCACAAAAAGCGCGCCGCCGCTGCGCTGCGCACCCTGGGGTACAGCGCCAGAATCTGGCGTACTCCGGCTAACAAGGTCTACCAGCCCATCGCTGGCGGCCGCCGGCTGCACACCAGCCCCCCACAGACCGTAGTCAGCTTTAAGCGAGCCTGGCTGGACGGGGCGCGTCTGCTCTACTTCAACCTGCACGGCCTGGTGGATAAGGAGATGTGGTACGGCCAGGAAGGAGAGGACTACCCTCTGGCCTTCAGCCCCAACCTGGTGGACGGCGTGAACGTGCGCGGGACCGTGGTCGCCTCGGAGGCCTGCTACGGAGCTCACACCATCGGCAAGGACCCGCCAACCTCCATTGCCCTGCGCTTCTTGCGTTGTGGCGCCGCTTGTTTCCTAGGCAGCACCTGTCGCTCCTATGGCCAGCCCAAGGAGCCTGGTGAGGCCGACCTGCTGGTGTTGTACTTCCTGCAGTACGTGCTCCATCGGCTGCCCGTCGGCGACGCCCTATTGAAAGCCAAGATTGACTATGCCAAGCGACAAATTCGCCACCAGGGTCTTCTGGATGAGGACGACCAGAAAACCCTCCTGGAGTTTGTGCTCTATGGAGACCCTTCCTTCTGCTTGCCTGACCAAAGGAGATGATAGACAATGACAGCTACAAAGACTCCCCGTATGGAGCAAATTAAGCGGCAGGTGGTGAAGCTTTATCCCGATATGGCCGGTGTGGAGCCTACCCTGGTCACTCGCCAGAAACCGGCCTCGCCGGCTGTCTACAAAAAGCTCGATCTACCTCAGCCGCACAGCGTCGCCATCGAACAGTCCCAGTATATCTACGTGTTCAAGAAGACGGTGCAAACTGCCGATGGCGCTTCCTTTCAGCGGATCGTGCGGGCCGTGGTGAGCAAAGAAGGCAAGCTGATCCGCACCACCACTTCCAAATGAGTCGGCACGTCTTACTTGTCGGCCCTAAGTCCAACGTCTGGACGTCGCCCGAGTTACTGCCCCTGGGGCTGGCTTACCTGGCGGCGATGCTGGAGCGCGCCGGCCACACCGTGCGCATCTACGACGCCGTGGCCGAGGATGAGTCCCTGGAGACGGTGCTCGATCAGGCGCTCAGCGCCGGCCGCCCCTACGACTTGGTAGGCGTCACTGCCGTCACGCCCCTGATCAAGGAGGCCTGGGCAGTAGCCGCGCTGGCCAAGCAGCGCGGTGCCGCCACCGTCTTGGGCGGCCCTCATCCCACCATCCTCCCCGATGAGTCCCTGGCCCACCCAGAAGTGGACATGGTGGTGCGCGGTGAGGGCGAGGAGGCCATTGTAGAGATCGCTGAGGCGCTGGAAAGTTCCAAGTTCCAAGTGCCAAGTTCCAAGTCTTTTGCTGGTATCCTCGGCCTCTCATATAAAAACGAACGCGGCCAGATTGTGCACAACCCGGCCCGGCCCCTGCGCACGGACCTGGACAGCCTACCCTTCCCTGCCCACCATCTCTTCCAGGTGGAGCGCTACTCCAACCTCCAGCCCCTCACCGATGGCCAGCAGAAGAACCCCCGCGCCTTCACCATCATGACCTCGCGCGGCTGCCCTTACTCCTGCATCTACTGCTCCAAGGCCGTTGAGGGCAAGGTCTGGCGGCCACGCAGCGTCGCCAGCGTCGTCGCCGAGTGGCGCTGGCTCACGGAGGACATGCGGGCCACAGAGATCGGCGTGGCCGATGACGTCTTCAACATCCGGCTGGATCGCGCCAAAGACATCTGCCAGGCGCTCATCGCCGAGAGGCTGACCAAAGTACCCTGGATCACCATCCACGGCATCCGCGCCGACCACACCGACCTGGAGCTCTTTCAGCTCATGAAGCGGTCGGGCTGCCGGCGGGTAGGCTTCGGCGTGGAGAGCGGTAATCAGCGCGTGCTGGATGGCCTCAAGAAGCACCAGAGCATTGACGACGTGCGTACCGCCTTTCGCCTGGCCAGGCAGGCGGGCTTGCAGACGATGGGCTTCTTCATGTTCGGCCTGCCCGGGGAGAATGAGGCGGCCATGGACGATACCATCCGCCTGGCCCTGGAGCTGGACCCGGACATGGCCAACTTCATGATCACCTCACCCTTCCCCGGCACGGAGCTGTATGATCTGGTGCTACGCGAGGGGCGCCTCTTCAGCCACGACTGGGCCGACTTCGCCATCCACGAGGATCACGCCCGCTACGAGATCGGCGAAGTCACTGCCGAGCTGGTGGTGCGCAAATGGCACGAGGCCTACCGCCGCTTCTACCTGCGCCCCGGCCGGTTGGCGCGCAAGGCCCTGCAGCCGGACACCTGGCGCCGCCTGCCCACCTACCTGACCAACGCCCGCCGCTTCTTCCTCAGCCCAAAGGAATCAGCAAATCGGCAAATCGGCAAATCAGCAACCGGCTGATTTGTGATTTGCTGATTTGTAATTTGCTGATTTGCTCCTGCCATGCGCCTGACCTACCTGGGCGTCTTCCTTCTCTCCGCGGCTACGCTGGTGCTGGAGATTGCCCTCACCCGCCTCTTCGCCGTGTCTCAGGGCTACCACTTCGCCTTCATGGCCGTGAGCATTGCCCTGCTGGGCTTCGGTGCCAGCGGCTCGGCCCTGGCCTTGCGCCCACCGGCGGCACCTGGCCAGCACGAGCCAGGGCGCCTGCCCGCCGTCGCCGCTGGCCTCTTCGCCGCCAGTTGCCTGGGTGGTTACCTCCTGGTCAACACCCTGCCCTTCGACGCCTACACCATCGGCTGGGAGCGCCGCCAACTGGCCATCCTCCTGGCCGACTACCTGGCTCTGACCGTGCCCTTCTTCTTCTCCGGCCTGGTGGTGGGGGCTCTCCTGTCTCGCCTGCCCGAACACGCCAACCGCCTCTACGCTGCCAACCTGGCCGGCTCCGGCGCTGGCTGCCTGCTCGTCGTCGCCGCCCTGCCGCTGGTCGGCGGAGCCGGCGTGGTCGTCCTGGCCACCTTGCTAGGCCTGCTGGCCGCGGCCGCCTTTGTCCCCTTTACCCCCTGTACCATTTTTGCCCTTCGTATCCATCTTGTCACTCGTATCCCCTCTACCTCTCGTGTCCTCTGTACCCTTTTGCTCCTCCTGGCCCTCTGCCTCCCCTTGGCCAGCCTCCTCGCCCGTCCTCCGGCCTGGCTGGACGTGCGCATGTCGCCCTACAAATCGCTGAGCCAGGTGCTGCGCTTCCCCGATGCCCGGCTGCTCTCCACCCGCTGGAACGCCTACTCGCGGGTGGACGTGGTGCAGTCCAGTGCCATCCGCTCGGCAGCGGGGCTGAGCCTGGGCTACCAGCAAATCCTGCCACCCCAGTACGGCGTCACAGTGGACGGCGATAACCTGCGCCCTATCACTGCCCTGCGCCCCGCCGACCTGGCAACCCCCAACGACCCTACAAGCGCCGCCGCCTTCACGGACGACCTGCCCACCGCGGTGGCCTACCACTTGCGACCAGTGGGGCGCGTCCTCGTGCTGGAGGCTGGTGGCGGGCTGGACGTGCTGGCCGCCCTGCAGCACGGGGCGCGCTCGGTGGTGGCCGTGGAGCCCAACCCGCTGGTGGTGGCCGCCGTGCGCCAGCGTGGTGTCGTTTACGACGACCGGCGGGTGACCGTCGTCGCCGAGAACAGCCGTAGCTACCTGCGACGCACGCCCGAGCAGTTCGACATCATCCAGTTCTCCCTGAGCGAGTCGTTCCAGGCGGTCACCTCCGGTGCTTACAGCCTGGCCGAGAACTACCTGTTCACCCGCGAATCCTTCGCCGACGCCTACGCCCACCTGGCCCCTGGCGGGCTGCTGGTGGTCACCCGCTGGCTGCAGCTCCCACCCAGCGAGGAGTTGCGCGCCGCGGCCATCGCCGTGGCCGCCCTGGAGCAGGCCGGCGTACAAGACCCCGCCCGCCAGCTCGTCGCCTTCCGCAGCTTCCAGACGATGACCCTGCTGGTGCAGCGTGGCGAATTCACCGCCGATGAGCTGGCCGCCGTGCGTCGCTTCTGTGCGCAGCGGCTGTTCGACCTCGTCGCTCTCCCCGGCCTGACCCCCGGCGAGGCCAATCGCTACAACGTCCTGCGCGACGACGCCTACTATCATACCTTCGCCCAGCTTCTCTCACAGGAGAGAGACAGCCTCCTGGCCGGGTACGCCTACAACATCACCCCCGCCACCGACGACCAGCCGTTTTTCTTCCACTACTTCCGCTGGGGCCAGACGCCGGCCATCTTGCAGAGCCTGGGCCGCACCTGGCAGCCCTTTGGCGGCGGCGGCTACCTAGTGCTGCTGGCCCTGCTGGTGCTGGCGCTGGTCGCCTCTGTGGTGCTCATTGTCTTGCCATTGGTACTCAGACGCAAGGGACAAATAAGCAGATCAACAAATCAACAAATCAGCAAGGTAGGAAATCAGCAGACTTGTGATTTGCGATTTGCTGATTTGAGATTTGCCCTGCTTGCGTACTTCTCCTGCCTGGGCCTGGGCTACCTGTTGGTGGAGATTCCCCTGATGCAGCATTTTATCCTGTTCCTGGGGCAGCCCACGTATGCCTTCAGCACCGTGCTCTTTGCCTTGCTGGTGTTCTCTGGTCTGGGAAGCATGATTTCAGGAGTTAAAAGGGTAGCAAGTGATAGCAGGGGTAGCGTCTTGCTGTTGGCGCTGGCGGCCTTAGTGGTTCTGCTGCTGCTTTACCTCGTCGCCTTGCCGCTGGTGTTCCGGGCGCTGCTGGGGCAGGGGCTGGCCGTGCGGCTGGTGGCCTCCATCCTCGCCCTGGCGCCGCTGGGGTTTCTGCTGGGCGTGCCGTTCCCCTCCGGCATCGCCTTGGTCAACAAAATCGCCCCAGACCTCATCCCCTGGGTCTGGGGCATCAACGGCTGCGCCAGCGTCATCGCCTCTATTGGGGCGGCGCTGCTGACCGTCTCTTTTGGCTTCTCCTGGGTGCTGCTCGCCGCCGCCGCCAGCTACGCCGCGGCGCTGGGGGCGATAGCGCCATTTGCTATGCTGCTATGCGGCGGTAAACTCAACTTGACAAGCCCGACTCCTGCCCGTATAATACACCTGGCCTCGGGCCAGTCATGAGGACGCGGGCAAACGCAGAAAAATAAGATTGTCCGTGTCCATCGGCGACCATCCGCATCGCCAGAGCGGCCAGAACCTGAGCAAGGAGTTCGAGATGCAAAATCGGTCATTGGCCAGAATAAACAGGCACACGGTAAATGGGATAAATATCCCACCTATTTTCTTTTTGCTGTTTATAGCCTTCATAATTAGACTATCAGTTCCAATCCTAGTGATAATCATCACCAAAGATAAAACTAATTTTCATACATATGATACAATCACCTACTTGGATCCAGCGAAGGAGCTGATATTCTCCGGACAATTCGCAAGCAAACTTGAATGGCCTGGCACAGAAAGCCCTCCTCCATATAATATCCCTGAGATCGTTCGTACCCCGGGTTATCCAGTGTTCTTAATTCCTGGTATTCTTTTGGGTAACTTAGAACTAGTTACTATTGCTCAACAAATCGTTTTGAGTTGCGCAACCGTATATATCGTCTACAAGATCGCTCTTCTCGTATTTAAAAGAGTTGAAGTCGCGCGCCTATGTGCTCTACTGTATGCACTGGAACCTCTTTCTATCCTCTATGCTAGTAGACTAATGACGGAAACACTGTTTACTTTTTTAATCACTTTGTCTTTATACTATTTGCTTATATATCAAAGAGATAAATCTTTGAGCCATATACTGCTTTCTTCGTGTACTTTGGCTGCTTCAATCTATGTGCGGCCAGTGGGCTATTTTTTACCAATATTAATAACAATCATACTCGTTCTTTGGGCACTTGCTCTACCACAGAAGCGTCAGCTATTATTCATTCATGCTTTTGTCTTCCTTTTAGTTTCAATGGGCCTTCTAGGACTATGGCAGGTGAGGAACAAGATCCAGGCTGGTTATTCAGGGTTCTCCGCTGTTACGGACATGAATCTGTATTTTCTTGGTGGAGCAGCAGTACTCAGTGTGCAACAAGGGATTCCTGTATATGAGATGCAAAATCAAATGGGATATCGAGATACCAATATTTACCTTTTGAATCATCCTGAACAACGCGCCTGGGGTCAAAACGAGAGATACACCTATATGGGTAGAGAGGGAATAAAGCTTATACGTGATAACCCCGGCATTTATGCGATTATCCACTTAAATGGGATGCTGAGAGTGCTTTTTGATCCAGGGGCAAATGAGTACCTGCGATTATTCAACCTTTATTCAGAGCCCCACGGAATACTTGGGGCCATTATTGATAGAGGTTTGACGGAAACAATAACCGTCCTCTGGAGTATGTTTTTAAGAAATCCCTTGATACCGTTGAGCAATTTTCTATTGGGGCTGATTTTGGCAATGTATCTTTTATGGAGCATTGTTGGATTACGCTCTAAGGATCTCATCAAGAAATCACCAATAATCGTCATGCTTTGTACGGCTAGTTATCTCTTAATCGTGTCTGGCGGACCGGTGGGTACAGATAGATTCCGAGTGCCTATCATGCCCATCATCTGCGTCCTCGCAGGATATGGATTGTCTAGAGTTATCCAAGTATTGGTCTTTCGTCGTTCGTCTTTCGTCCGTCAAACTAACCTCGTGCGTCTCTAAACCATGCCGAGATGATCCTCTTCATCACACGCAAGCACCCGCCATCTGTGGGGGGAATGCAGAAGCTGAGCTACCAGCTCATCCAGGCCATCAGCCAGCGGACGAAGACGCAGGTCGTGGCCTGGGGAGGTTCGCAGGTCTTCCTGCCCGTCTTCCTGCCCTACGCCCTCCTGCGCGCCAGCCTCGTCCTAGCCACCCGGCGCGACGTGGCGCTGATCCACCTGGGCGATTCTGTGCTGGCGCCGCTGGGTATGGTCTTGAAAGGCCTATTCCGTTTGCCAGTAGTCGTTACCGTGCACGGCCTGGACGTCACCTTCCCTCATCCGCTTTACCAGTGGCTGATCCCCCGCTGCCTGCATCGCCTGGATCGCCTGATCTGCGTCAGCGCGGTGGCCCGCGAGGCCTGCCAGCAGCGCGGCATTCCGCCAGAGCACTGCACCATTATCCCCAATGGCATTGACGCGGCGGCTTTTGACACTCGATTGCCAGAGGAAGCCCGGCGACTCCTGGAGACCAGACTCGGCTATCCTCTGGGCGATCGTGCGCGGCTCTTGACTGTGGGGCGCCTGGTGGAGCGCAAAGGGGTGGCCTGGTTCGTGGCGAGCGTCTTGCCGCGTCTGGTGGCGGCCCGGTCAGACATCCTCTACCTGGTAGTGGGCGAGGGCCCGCAGCGAGCGACGATTGAGACCGCCGTGCAAGAGACAGGGCTAGAAGAGCACGTAGCTCTGCTGGGCCAGGTAGACGAGGCCACCCTGCACGCCGCCTATACCGTGGCCCACGTATTCGTCATGCCCAACCTGCCGGTGCCCGGAGACATGGAAGGGTTTGGCCTGGTGGCGCTAGAGGCCTGCGCCGCCGGGTGCTGTGTGGTTGCCGCCGACCTGGAGGGCATCCCCGCGGCCATCGTCCCTGGTGAGAATGGCTTCCTGGTGCCGCCCGGCGACGTTGATGCTTATGTCAACACGATCCTGCCTCTGCTGAGCGCTGAGCAACGCCGGCGGGCGCTGGGGCGACAGGCACAACACTTCGTGCGGGAGCATTATAGTTGGGAGCACGTTGCCGAGCAATACCTGGCTGTTTTTCAAGAGGTGTGTGCTTCCCCCTCCCCTGTCGAAGACGGGGGAGGGCCGGGGTGGGGGTTCTCCCCTGCGGGCAGGGGAGGTGACGGGTTGTCGCACCCCACAGATTCGAATCCAGAGGGTGCGACAACCCGTCAGGTTGGGGGTCAGCGCCAATGAGAAAGCTCCTGGTCATCTCGCCCTTCCGTATCTTTCCCCCGGCCTTTGGTGGGGCCGACCGCAACTACCATCTCGTCAAGGGGCTGGCGACGCATTATCGTGTCTTTCTCCTACACACCAACTACGACCAACTGCGCAGCATTGCCTACCAACCAGAGACCATCCCCAACGTCTCCCTGCACGGCGTCGGCCCGGCCAGGCGCTGGGCCCAGCTTTTCAATCCTCTGCTGGTGCTGGAGGGCTTGCGGCTGATCGGGCGAGAGCGACCAGACGTCATGATTGCGGAGGAACTTTGGGCGGGCTTGCATACACTTATCTTTTACGCCCTTGCTGGCGTGCCCTATGTGGTGGACGAACATAACGTGGAGTACCTGCGCTACCAGCGCATGGGTCGCCGCTGGATCGGCTTCATCCGGAGTTACGAGCGGCTGAGTTGTCGTCTGGCGCGCCGTGTCTTTTGCGTCTCGGAGGGCGATCGGCAGGCGCTGCTCGATTTAGGCGTGAGGCCGGAGAAGCTCACCCTTGTGCCGAATGGTGCTGATCTAACCCGCTTCCGCCCCGATCCTAGCCGCCGTGGCCCGGTACGGGCCGAACTGGGCCTGGCCCCAGACGATCCGCTCATCCTGTTCTTTGGCAAGCTCAACTACCAGCCCAACCGGGAGGCCGTGGCTATCATCGCCGAGCGGCTCCTGCCACCGGTGCTACGCTCTGTGCCCAACGCGGCCTTCGTGGTGTGCGGGGAAGCGCCGCCCCGGGATATTTACCAGCAGCCGCGCCTCTTCTTCCCGGGGCTCGTGCCGCGCATTGAGGATTACATCAACGCCGCCGACATAGTCATCGTTCCGCTGATCAGTGGCGGCGGCACCCGCTTCAAAATCGTCCAGGCTCTGGCCTGCGGGCGACCAGTGGTCAGCACCAGTGTGGGGGCGGAAGGCTTCGCCGACCTGCTGGGGGCCATCACCCTCGCCGACGATTGGGATACCTTCGCCGCATGCATCGTGCAGCAATTGGCGGAGGGCGGTGCGCCGGTCTTTGATCGCGTCGCCTTCGCCGCTCGCTACGACTGGCAGCGCATAGTGGAGGGTGCAGCCGCAGCCATCGAGTCTGTAATCCAGAACGCAGATAAACGCTAGCTGCGCATGCAGATTTTGATTTATGTAAGCAAGTAGACAAGGAGTAAGTAAACAAGTCCCCTTCGACAAGCTCAGGGCAAGCCTTGCTACCTGCCTACTTGTCTAATCGTCAGGGCGTTAATCTGCGTCCTCTACCAAAATGAGCTCACCCCTGGTTTACGTGGTCATCCTGACCTGGAATCGCCTGGCGGATACGCTGGCCTGCCTGGAGGCGGTGCAGCGCCTGACCTATCCCCACTATCGCCTGCTGGTGGTGGACAACGCCTCCACGGACGGCACCCCGGCAGCCATCGCCGCCTGCTTCCCGGCGGTGGAGATGATCGTCAATGCGGCCAATCTGGGCTATGCCGCCGGCAACAACGTGGGCCTGCGCCGCGCCCTGGAGGCCGGCGCCGACTACGTCCTGCTCTTGAACAACGACACCCTGGTCGCCCCAGACCTGCTGGACGAACTGGTGGCCGCGGCCTTGGCCGATGAACGGGCAGGTATCCTCTCGCCCAAGATTTACTACGCCGACCAGCCTGATCGCTTGTGGTATGCCGGCGCCTGGCAGCAGCCATTGACCCTGGCTGCCGTGCACACCCATCGCGGGGAAAGCGACACCGTGGGGCCGCAGACGCCACAGGTCGTGGATTACATCTTTGGCTGTGCCATGCTCATCCGGCGGGCCGTGCTGGAGGAGGTTGGCCTGTTCGATCCCGGCTACTTCATGTACTACGAAGACGCGGATTTCTGCCTGCGTGTCCGTGCCGCTGGTTACCGGCTCCTGTACGTGCCTCGCGCCCGGCTGTGGCACCGCGTGGCCGCCAGCACGCAGGAGCAGCGCCCCCTGTGGTTTTACTATCGCGCCCAAAGCCGGGGGCGCTTCCTGCGCCAGCACACCAGTAGCACCGGCCGTCTCTTCGCCTACGGCTACCACGCCCTCAGCGGCCTGTGGACGACGCTCAAGGCGCTGGCACAGGGCAATAGCGCCGTCATCGGCCCCTACTGGCGCGGCTGGTGGGAGGGCCTGCGTCAGCCCTTGATGACGAAGGACGAAGGACTAAGGACGAAGGACTAATCGTCCTTGACAACCCCTCGGTTTTGGCTTATAATCAGCGTAGTTGTGCCGACGTAACCTGATACCTGGAAACGGGTAGGACAGGTCGCTGACCTGTCGCCTTAGGAGCAGGTTAGCAACCTGCTCTACAGGAACAGGTTAGCAACTTGTTCTGCAGAGTTAGCCGCTGCGCCCCACCAATGCCGGGAAGGAGGTGATCGCCGCCAGAGAAGTTACGATTCCTTTAACCCTCGGAATTTAAGGAAAGGAGCATTCAAAGATGAAACGGCTCATTCTCACCCTGTTGATCGTGACCATGGTGGTGCCTCTCTTCGCTGCCTGCGGCCCTGCGCCTACACCCACGCCTGCGCCGCCAACCCCCACACCCGCACCCAAAATTACCAAGATCATCTTCTACCAGCGTGGCTACGTGGCCGGGGCCACAGACGCCGGCACAGTGACCACAGACAAGGCCATCGAGCTTTTCCAGAAGGCTAACCCCAACATCCAGGTGGAGATTGTGGGCATCCCCTGGACGGCAGAGGGCGACACCAAGCTGGAGGCTGCCCTGGCCGCCAAGTCGGACATCAACATCTTCCGCGTCACCAGCGTCAACCTGCCCCGCTACGCCAAGCAGGGCATCCTCTCCGAGGTCACGCCCTACCTCACCCCTGAGGACAAGGCTGACTTCTACGAGAGCGCCTGGGACATTGCCAGCTACAAGGGCAAGGTCTACGCCTGGCCCCTGTGGGTGACGGCCATCACCATTCTGGCCAACACCGACATCTTCAAGGAGCGGGGTGTCGCTCTGCCCAGCTTCGACAAGCCCTGGACCTACGACGAGTTCGTCGCTGCTGCCCAGAAGCTGACCTTCACCCGTGCCGACGGCACCAAGATCTACGGTGTGACCGCCTCGGCCAAGGCTGGTGCGGTAGAGTACTGGCCGATGCTCTACATTGACGGCGGACGCATCCTGACCCCTGACGGCAAGAAGTTCGTGGCCAATCAGCCAGAGTTCGTCAGCGCCCTGGAGAAATGGACGGACCTGAACCTCAAGTACAAGGTGGGGCCGCCGGACTTCGGGGTGGCCGATCAGACCTCGGTGCAGAGCCAGTTCCAGAAGAACAAGACGGTAGCTATGCTGGTCAGCACGCCGGGTTTCATCCGCACCCTGGCCAACGAGAAATTCCCTCTGGCCGTGCTGCCCATCCCCACGGGCAAACTAGGCAAGCCAGTGACCAATGGCGCTTTCGGCCTCTACGCTGTGGTGGATGTGCCGGACAAGGACAAGGTGGCGGCCGCCCACAAGCTGGCCAAGTGGCTGACCGGCAGCGAGATTGGCCAGCAGATTTCTGGCTACCAACTCGCCCCCGGCCTGCGCAAGTCCAACAAGAACCTGGACGGCGATCCCTACTTCTCCCTGGTGGCCAAAGCCGTGCAGTACGGCGTCTACGAGGTGCCTACAGAGGTGCCCAACGAGATTCAGAACACTCAGTTCGTGGCGGCCCTGCAGTCGGTGATTCTGGGGCAGAAGAAAGCGCAGGAGGCCATGAACGAGATCGCCATACCCTACCAGAAAGCCCTGGACGAGGTCAACAAGTAGGCTAAAGCCCGCAAGCGAGATTCCTTTACCACCAGTAAGCCCTCCCGGCCCGGTGGGCCGGGAGGGCTCCTCGCAGTAAGGAGCAGTCAAGTGACGATGGCCAAGAATCCCCCTCCTACAAATCAGCACAGTCTAGGCTATCGCCTGCGCCGTGGCTGGCACAGGCACAAGTGGAGCTATTTCTTCATCGCCCCCAGCATGTTCTTCTTCTTCATCTTTCTACTCTATCCAGTGTTACAAGCCTTCCTGCTGGCCTTTCAGCAATGGGCCCTGCGGGGTAGCAAGTGGGTGGGCTTGAAGAACTTTCAGGACATCTTCTTCGGCTTGAGCTCTAAGCTCTTCTGGGAGACCATGCAGCACACGGTCCTCTATGCCGTGGTCGTCGTGGTGGTGTGGATCAGCGCTGCGCTGGTCGTCGCTGGCCTGCTCCAGCCACTGGGCCATCGCCTCCAGGCCCTGTTTCGGGGTGCGTTCTACCTGCCCTACGTGACCTCCATCGTCATCATCTCCCTGGTCTGGATCTGGATTTTCAACCCCGACTACGGCTTCTTCAACTGGTTGCTCGGGCTGGTGGGGCTGGAGCCGGTGCGCTGGCTGGTGGATCCCAAGATTGCCCTGTGGAGCGTTATCCTGAGCACCGTCCTGATCATCCCTGGCAGCGGCGTGGTCATGTATTCGGCGGCCATCGGCGCCATCCCCAAAGACCTGTACGAGGCGGCGGAGGTGGAGGGAGCCAATGCCCTCCAGAGGTGGCTGCACATCACGATCCCCCTGCTCCAGCCAACGACCCTGTACCTCACGGTCATCTACACCATCGCCGCTTTCCAGGTCTTCGATCGGGTCTACGTCATGACCGCCGGTGGCCCCATCAACGCCACTACGACCATCGTGCAGTTAATCTACGCTACTGCTTTTAGCGATTTCAATTTCGGCAAAGCCTCAGCAGAAGCACTGGTGCTCTTTGTCATCATTGCTGTCATCTCCGTCTTCCAATTCCGCTTCCTGAGCACGGAAGTAGAATACTGACGTGTTGCGTGGTGCGTGCTCCGTTTTGTCACGCAACACGCAATACGCAACACGTTTTTATTGAACACGGCCCACGCCACTTGGTTCACCGCCGAATATCTTTCAATCACGCTCTGCGTGCTGGAGATAGTACATGCAAGCAACTAGGACCATGCAACGCCCACGTTTTCGGCTGACGTCAGGTCTCATCGTGAAGGCTATTGTCTATCTGGCCCTGATGCTGGCGGCAGCAACCAGCCTCTTCCCGTTGTACTGGATGTTCAACACCGCGTTTACACCGGGAAGCGAAGTGATCAAGATGCCGCCGGATCTCATCCCACCCAATCCCGGCCTGGAGAACTTCCGGCTGGTGCTCAAGGCCGCGCCCAATCTCTTACGCTGGGGCCTCAACACCCTGTTCATCGCCCTGGCGACCATGGGCTTGCATGTCCTGTTCGATGCCATGAGCGGGTACGCCTTCGCCAAGCGCCGGTTTCCGGGCAGCAACGTGCTCTTCTGGCTGGTGATTGTCGCCCTGATGATTCCTGGGCAGGTAACGCTGGTGCCGCTGTACATCATGATCAGCAGGATGCGCGACGTTCTGAGTAGCATCGCTGCCCACTGGCCGCAGTACGCCACCACCATCGCTGGTATCTCCAACTACGGCGCAGTCATCGTCCCGGGCCTGGCCGATGTGATCGGCATCTTCCTGATGAAGCAGTTCATCCAGACCCTGCCCTCGGAACTGGAGGAGGCGGCGCGCATCGATGGCGCTTCCGAGCTACAGATCTTCTTCCAGGTGATCGTCCCCCTGGCCAAGCCCGCTCTGGCCGTTAACGCCATCTTCGCCTTCCAGCGCTATTGGAACGCCTTCCTGTGGCCGCTGGTGGTGCTGCAAAAGTCGGAGTACTACACCCTCCAGGTAGGCTTGAGCTTCATCTACCGCAGTGAGTTCGGCACGAACTACGGCCTGCTGATGGCCGGAGCGACCCTGGCCGCCATACCCATGATTATCTTCTTTTTCTCCTTCCAGCGGTACTTCATGGAGGGCATCCGCATCGGGGCGCTGAAGGGATAACCAGTCACATACAGACCACCAAGACACCAAGATGGTTTGTCCGGCGTCAACAAATAAAACCACGGATAAACGAATGAGCCCCGCTTCAACATTCGTTTATCCGTGCCTGTCCGTTGCCACCTCTGGTAAAAACTTGGTGTCCTTTGTGTCTTGGTGGTGAACCATCTTCACCCCCTGTGCACAGACCGAGGTGAACAAAGAGTGATGACCTTCTCTGTCCGTCCTTACCATCCCGGCGATGAAGAAAGCCTTGTTGCCCTGTGGAACGCCTGCCTGCCCCGCGACCTCATCGCCCCCACCGTCTTTCAGGCCAAGGTGCTCCTCGACCCCAACTTCGATCCCCTCGGCCTGCTCCTGGCGCAGGAGGGTAAACAAACCATAGGCTTCCTGCTGGCCCTGGCCCGCCGCTACCCGCTGTTCAGCGCCGGCCTGGAGGAGCAGCACGGCTGGATTACGGCCTTCGCCGTGCACCCGGCGCACCGCCGCCAGGGCGTGGGCCGGGCACTCTTGACGGCCGGGCTGCAGTACCTGCGCGCCCGCGGCCGCAAGCTGGCCTGGTTCTCGCCCTACGCCCCCGGCTACTTCACGCCGGGCCTGGACGCCGCCGCCTACCCCGACGGCCTGGCCTTTCTGCAGACCCAGGGCTTCGTCACGGCCTACCAGGCCCTGAGCATGGAACGCTCGCTGGCCGACTTCTGCTATCCGCCAGAGGCTACAGCCGCAGAGGAACGCCTGGTTAGCGAAGGCATCGTCATCCGCCCCTATCAGCCCAACGATTTGTGGCCGCTCCTGGCCTTCACGGCGCAGTTCTTTGGGGGCGATTGGGAGCGCTTCTTGCGCCAGGCCCTGGGGCACATCGTGGACGGGGAATGGCCGGGCGACGTCGTCTGGGTGGCGAGGGAGAGTGAGGAGATTGTGGGCTACTGCCAGCACACCGGCGAACGCTTCGGCCCCTTCGGCGTGCGCGAGGATTATCGCGGGCGCGGCATTGGCCTGGTGCTCCTCTGCCGCTGCCTGGAGCGCATGAAGGGCAAGGGCCACCACAACGCCTGGTTCCTCTGGGCCGGCGAGCGCGCCGCCCACCTCTACGCCCGCGTCGGCTTCCACGAGGCCAGGCGCTTCCACATAATGAAACGTGAAACGTGAAATTTTGATGAGACGATGTTGATTCATGTACGAGCGGCCACGCCAGAGGACGAGGAGTTCATCGCCGCCCTTAGCCTGGAGGCAGCACGCGCCAGCATCTCGCCCCTGCGCGAGGCGACCCCCGAGCAGATCGAGGCGCGGGTGCGTGCCCGGCAGGAATGGGGACGCTCGCCAGACCTTGAATCTGTGACTCTCATCGCTGAGGACGAGCAGGGCCAGCGCCTGGGCTACATCGTCCTTATCCTCAACACCCACGATGAGCTGACCGGTGAGCCCCAGGGCTTCGTGGCGGACATCGCTGTCGCGCCGGGGGTGCGGCGGCGCGGCGTGGGTGCGGCCCTCCTGCGCGCCGCCGAGGACTACGTGGCCAGCCAGGGGCTGCCCTACCTGGCCCTCTCTGTGAGCAGCTTCAACGCCCCGGCCCTGCGCCTCTACCAGCGCCTGGGCTACCGGGAAGAGTGGAAGAAGCTGGTCAAGCGGCTGCGCCAGTGAAGCTCCAGTCCGTCTTGGCTGCTTCTAACCACCAAGACACCAAGAACACCAAGTTTAAAATCTTTGTGCCTTGGTGCCTTTGTGGTTTCAGCATTCGTCAGGAAGGAGACCAACAACAGTGAGTGTATCGTCCCTCCACCTCATGGTCATCGGGGCGCACGCCGCGGATGCGGAGGCCATGGCCGGCGGCGGCGTGCTGCTGCACACCCGCCAGGGGCATCAAGCCACGCTGCTGCACCTCACCCTGGGCGGCAAGGGCCACCCCACGCTGGATGAGGAGACCTACTCGCGCCAGAAAGAGGCCGAGGCGCGGGCCTGCGCCGCCGCCCTGGGCGCTGACGTGCGCTTCCTGCCCTATGGCGATGGCGAGCTGTACCCCACCGAGGAGGTCAAGTTCGCCGTCGCCGACGTCATCCGCGCCGTTCGCCCCGACGTCGTCATCACCCACTGGCGAGAGTCTATGCACAAGGATCACGCCAACACCCACCTCATCGTCCAGGACGCTGTGTTCTACGCCGCCATCCGGGGCTTTGCGCGTGCCGACCCGCCGCACAGCGTGCGTCGCCTCTACTACGCCGAGAACTGGGAAGACCCCTTTGGCTTCCAGCCGGAGGTCTACCTTGACATCAGCCCGGTCTTTGCGGACTGGCTGCAGGCCCTGCGCAGCTACGAGCTTTTCCGTGGTGGCATCTCCCGCTTCCCCTATCTGGACTACTACCAGGCCCTGGCCGTGGTGCGCGGGGCGGAGGCCGGCTTCCCCCAGGCCGAGGCCTTCGCCATCCCGCCGCTGGCGCGGCGGCAGCGGCTGAAGAGCTTCGTGCTGTGAGGAGGTAAGGCCGCATGATTGAACTGCAGCCTATTGGTCAGGTGCGCAATGGCATCACGGAGCGTGGCGACGTCGTCTGGGAGGAACTGGTCTCGGAGGTGGTGATTGAGGAGAAGTACGCCGCGGCGCTGGAGGGCATTGAGGAGTTCTCGCACCTCTGGGTGCTCTTCTGGCTGCACCAGCGGGATCGAGAACCGATACTGAAGGTGCATCCTGAAGGCCGGCCAGAGTTGCTGGAGGTGGGGGTCCTGGCCACCCGCTCGCCCCGCCGCCCCACGCCCCTGGCCATGACCGCCGTCCGGCTGCTGGAGCGCCGCGGTAACGTCCTGGTGGTGCGTGGTTTGGACGCCCTGGACGGCACACCCGTGCTGGACATCAAGCCCTACCTGGTGCGAGGCGACCTGATTCCCGAGGCCACCGTGCCAGAATGGCTACGACGCCTGTGGCAACTGCACGACGCAGCTGGGGCCCCGGGGTAAACCCCTGGGCTAAAAGCTGAAGTCGGCTGGAAGCCGACTGGCCTGGCTTCGGCAGGGCACTTCCAGTGCCCTTCAGCTTTCAGCGCACGGCTTCAGCCTGGCGCACCGGGCACGGCTGTGAACCCTGACTTGCCATCACGCCCTGACTCGCCATCACGCCCTGACTCGCCATCACGCCCTGACTCGCCATCACGCCCTGACTCGCCATCACGCCCTGACTCGCCATCACGCCCACCGTTTCGGAAAGCAAGGCGTGATGGCGAGTCACCACCGTTTCGGAAAGCAAGGCGTGATGGCGAGTCACCCCCGTTTCGGAAAGCAAGGCGTGATGGTGCTTCATCGCCCCTACAAACTGGCCTGGCTTCGGTAGTGCGGCCCCCTGGTGCGGGGCCTTTGGCGGGAAATCCGGCATCTGGGATGCCTGGTTCCTCCACACCAGAATGTTATGCCCGGACGTCAGACAGACATTTTGAAAGCCTTTCCTGCTGTAGCTTACCCACTGCATTAATGAGACAGACCAGGCACACTTGGCCTGGTTTGTCCACCACCGCCTCGTCGGGCTAGAGGTGTAAGCCCCTCTCCCTGCCAGGGAGAGGTTAGGGTGAGGGTCGAAACGCTGTTTGCCGTACAGGATTTCACCCTCACCCTGCCCTCTCCCTCGAGGGAGAGGAAGCATTGCCTCTCCCTCTGACCGCTGGGGGAAGAAGCAAGGCCCCTTTCAAAATGTCTGGGACGTCAGAAGTCACCCTTGCGTTTGGCTGTGAATTGTTGTAAAATAGGGCCACCCTATGCTGAAGGAGGCCGTCTTGGCTATCACGCAAGTTACCGATGCCACGTTTGAAGATATAGCCTTGAAGTCGCCAATCCCCGTACTGGTGGACTTCTGGGCCACCTGGTGTAGCCCCTGCAAGGCAGTGGCTCCCCTACTGGAGGAAATGTCCAGGCAGTACGAGGGGCGGGTACAGTTTCTGAAGCTCAACACGGACGAGAACCTAGTCACGCCCACTAAATACGGCATTCGGAGCATACCCACGCTCCTGATTCTCAAAGAGGGCAAAGAGGCGGGGCGGATTGTGGGCAACGTCCCCAAGGCTGAACTGAAGAAACGTCTGGAGGCAGTAGTAGGGAAGTAGACAAGTAGCAAGTCCCTTGTCTACCTGCTCCTTGTCTACTTGTCTACCTGTTTACTCACCGCGGGGGTGGAGGGCTCCCGGTGGGGCTCGCGGTCTTCAAAACCGTTGCGGGGCGCTAGAACGTCCTGGGTGGGTTCGACTCCCATCCACTCCCGCCATATTTCCCCTATTCGTAGTAACGACTTTAGTCGTTTGGGGCCCAGTCTTGCCCCCACTGACGACTAAAGTCGTTACTACAAAACGCTTCAGACGTCCTCTTCCACCTTTGTCCCGCCGAGGTGACGTGTCCAACCAACCGTGGTATCTCTTCTCACCCCGCCTGGCCGGCGAGGTGCTCTGGGCGGTGCTACGCCAGCGCCGCCGCTCTTTCGCCCAGGATGCTGCTCTGCTCCTGATCCCACTTAATCCGCCGCCCACCGTGGCTGGCGCTCACCTCATCCCCGCCCAGGGTGCCTTCCTGGTGGTGACCAACCACTACGCCCGGCCTGGGCTAGGGGCCTGGTTGGGGCCCGCCCTCATCACCCAGGCCATCGCCCAACGGCGACCAGACACGCCGGTGCACTGGCTGATGACCAGCGCCTGGCTGTATCGCGACCGGCTACACTCCTGGACGGTGACGCCGGTCACACGCTGGCTCTTCACGCATCTGGCCGAGATGTACGGCTTCGTCACCACCCCGCCGGTGTACGATGGCTGGGTGCAGCCCCGAGAAGGCGCTGTTGCTGTGCGGCGATTCCTGGCCCTGGCGCAGCAGGCGCGAGCTCGCGGCGAGGTGCTGGCCATTGCCCCCGAAGGCACGGGAGACCCCGCCCACCCCCGCTGTCTCGTCAGTCCGCCGCCGGGAACGGGGCGCTTCCTGCTGTTGCTGGCGCGCCAGATAGGAGCGTCGTCTGATGCCAGTCTGCCGTTCCTGCCCGTAGGCGTAGCCGAGCGCGACGGCCGGCTCACGGCCACCTTCGGCCAGCCCTTCTCGCTGCTACCTCCCGCCGCCCTGCCCAAAGCTCAGGCCGACGCCTGGGCCAGTCGCCAGGTCATGCTCGCCATTGGCCGGCTGCTGCCCGCCGAGCTGTGGGGCGAGTACGCCGACGACATCGCGGCCACCATTGAACATCAATAAGCCCAGACTCCCGGCGTCTCCTCAAAGACGCCGGGAGTCTGTAGGTTACCAGGAGGACGTCTTTGATTGACCAGGAACGTATCCGGCGCGCCGTCAACGAGATCATCGCCGCCATTGGCGAGGACGCTCAGCGGGAGGGGCTGGTGGACACCCCCCAGCGCATCGCCGAGATGTACGCTGAATTGTTTGAAGGGGTTGACCAGGACCCGCTGGAGGTGCTCGCCGTGGGCTTTGAGGAGGAGAAGCACCAGGAGATGGTCATTCTCCGCAATATCCCCTTCTATTCCATGTGCGAGCATCACTTCCTGCCCTTCCACGGCGTGGCCCACGTGGGTTACATCCCCCACGGGCGCATCGTGGGGATCAGCAAGCTCGCCCGCGTGGTGGAGATCCTGGCCCGGCGTCCACAGCTCCAGGAACGCCTCACCAGCCAGATCGCCGATGCCATCATGACCGCCCTGAACCCGCGCGGCGTGGCCGTGGTGGTGGAGGCGGAACACCTTTGCATGACCATGCGCGGCATCAAGAAGCCCGGCAGCCAGGTAGTCACCTCGGCCAACCGGGGCCTCTTCCGCCAGCGCCTGTCTACCCGTTCCGAGTTCCTCGCCCTGTTGCAAGAGGAAAGCAAATGAACCCGCGTCTCCCGACCCCGCCACGTCCTACCCCCATCGGCCAGCACCTCTTTGAGTGGGGCCAGCGCACCTACGTCATGGGCATCATCAACGTCACGCCGGACTCCTTTTCTGGCGATGGCTTGGCGGACAGCCCGGAGGCGGCGGTGGCGCAGGGCCGGCGCCTGGCCGCCGAGGGGGCAGACATCCTGGACGTGGGCGGCGAATCCACCCGCCCCGGCGCGGCCCCCGTCCCCGCCGAGGAGGAGCTACGCCGCGTCTTGCCGGTGATCGAGCGTCTGGCGCAGGCCGTGGACGTGCCAATCTCCATTGACACCTATAAGGCCGCGGTGGCTCGCCAGGCCCTCGCCGCCGGCGCCAGCCTGGTGAACGACGTCTGGGCACTGCGTGCCGATCCCGACCTGGCCATCGTCATCGCCGAGGCTGGTGTGCCGGTCATCCTGATGCACAATCGCAGCCACCCCAAGTGGGCGGCCAGTACCGAGGGCATCGGCGGGCACTACCAGGGCATCGAGTACGATAACCTCATGGCGGACATCTGTCGAGAGCTACGGGAGAGCGTGGAGATGGCGCGGCGGGCAGGTATCGCTGAGGAGAAGATCATCGTTGATCCGGGGTTGGGGTTTGGCAAGACTAAGGAGCAGAACCTGGAGATTATGGATCGCCTGGGCGAGCTCAAGAGCCTGAGGCGGCCCATCCTGGTGGGTCCCAGCCGCAAGTCCACCATTGGCCTGGTGCTGAACCTGCCGCCGGAGCAGCGGGTGGAGGGCACGGCCGCGGCGGTGGCCGTGTGCATCGCCCGCGGTGCGGACATCGTGCGCGTGCACGACGTGCGGCAGATGGTGCTGGTGGCCCGCATGACCGACGCCATCGTGCGGCGGGCGTGACAATTGCCGATTGGCGATTGGCGATTGCCGATTGGCGCTTTACGTCCGATGCCTGCCCGATTCCCTGATACCTGATTGCCTGATTTCCCTAGCTTTCCGCCACCCTGGCCAGCACCGGCACCACCTGCTGCTTGCGGGAGAGGATGCCGGGAAAGCGCAGGAGGCAGCCGTCCACCAGGGGCTGTCCAAAGGCCTCAGCCAGGCGCTGCTCCTGGCCCACAACCAGGATCTCCGTCTGCTCGTGGGGGATGTCCAGGATCATGAGCAACACGGCGGTGTAGCCTCGCCGCTCCTGCCGGGCCCGCATCGCCGCCAGCAACTCCTCGCGCCGCGCCGCCACGGCTGCGGCGTTTATCGTCTCCAGGCTGGCCACAAAGTAGCGCGCCTCGCCAAGAGCAAACTCTTTGCTGTCCCCGCTCAGCAGCTCTTCCGCCGATTTCCCCGCCAGATCGCTTCCCGCGGCCAACAACTCCTGGCCGAAGGTGGCGATGTCCACGCCAGCTACACTCGCCAGCGCCTCCGCCGCCTGACGATCGCGCGGCGTGCCGGTGGGCGAGCGGAAGAGCACGGTATCGGCCAGGATCGCCCCTAGCATCAGCCCGGCGATGGGCGCGGGCACGGCCACGCCTGCCGCGACGTACAGCTCGTGCAAGATAGTACAGGTGCAGCCCACCGGCTCCACACGCATGAAGATGGGCTGCGCCGTCTGGATGTCCGCCAGGCGGTGGTGGTCAATGATGCCCACGATCTCCGCCTCCTCCAGCCCTTCGATGGCCTGCGCCCGCTCGTTGTGATCCACCAGGACCAGGCGGCGGCGCACGGGCTTGAGCAGATCGCTGCGGGAGAGGACGCCCAGCACACGGCCGGTTTCGTCCAGCACCGGCAGGGTGCGTTCTCTGGTCAGCAGACGCTTGACCTCGTCCACCAGGTCGTCGGGGGCGATAGTGGGCACGCCGCGCCGTACGATGTGGCCCACGGGGATGCTCATGTTCAGCAGGCGCACGGTGGTGAAGGTGTGATGCGGCACGGAGATCACCGTGACCTGGTGCTGCCGGGCCAGTTCGAGGACGGCTTCCGACACGGGCAAGCCGCCGGTGACGATGATCGCCCCCACCCCACCGGCGATGGCCGCCCGCTGTGCCTCCTCGCGATCTCCCAGGACGATGAGGGCGTCCGGCTCGAGGCGTGCCTGCATGGACTCCACCCGCATTGCCCCCACCAGCACCTTGTCCCGCAGCGGGCGATTCCCAGCCACGAGCACCGTGCCCCCCAACACCCGGACGATGTTGCCCAGTTCCAGTGGCACCTTGTCCAGCAACTGCGGGTCGAGCCCCTCCAGAAGGATGGTGGCGAAATCCTCCACCGCTACCAAGCCCACCAGCCGCTCAGCTTCGTCTACAACGGGCAGGGCGCGGATGCTGCGCCCCCGCATGAGCTGGCCCACCTCCAGGAGCGAGGTCTCCGGCCGGGCGGTGATGGCGGGGGCAGTCATCAGATCGCCGACGCGCGTTTTCACGTCGCGTAGCAGGATGGGCTCGGGCACCTGGAAGCGCTGCAGGAGCCAGCGCGTCTGCGCCCACAGCTCGCCCTGGCGCACGGGCACGGCCGCCTGCCCCTGCGCCCGCAGCAGCTCGGCGTAGGCGATGGCGGCGCAAATGGAGTCTGTGTCCGGGTTCTTGTGACCCACGACGTAGATGGGGTTAGGGTTCATGGTTGTCACCAGTAGACAAGAGGTAGAGAAGCCTTACCACAGAGGCACGGAGGACACAGAGATTTTAATGTTCATCCTCTGTGCTCTCTGTGTCTCTGTGGTGAGACATGGCTTATCAACTACCCAGCATCGCCAGCAGGCGGTCTATCTCCGCCTCGGTGTTGAAGTAGGCGGTGGAGATGCGCAGGGCGTCGAATTCGGCCACGGGGCGGGTGTGGATGCCCTGCTGGCGCAAGTCGTTGGCCAGGTCAATGCCTTTGCGACCAGCAACGGAGAAGGTGGTCAGCGCCGAGGAACTTTCCCAGTCCAGCGGCGTGTGCAGGGTGATCCCCGGCTGGGCGATCAGGCGCTGGCGTAGGTAAACGGCCAGGTCGCGTTGCCGCGCCTGCACGTCGCTCCAGCCCAGACCCGCCAGCCAGTCCAACGCCGCCGGCCAGGCCAGGTACGGCGCTAGCGCCTGGGTACCGTACTCAAAGCGCTGGCCTGTGGACTTGAGGCGCAGACCATCCTCCAGGCTAAAGCTTTCCCCGCAGCCCGCCCCCACGTGCATCGGCGTCAGCTCAGCCAGACGTTCGCGGCGCACGTACAGGAAGCCCGTGCCCTTTGGCCCCTGCAGCCACTTGTGGCCGTTGCCCGTGTAGAAGTCGCAGCCGATCTCACTGACATTCACCGGGAACTGCCCCACCGCCTGCGCCCCGTCCACCAGGCTGAGGAGGCCGCGCTCCGCGGCCAGGCGGCAGATGGCCTGTACCGGCAGGCGAATGCCCGTCTGGCAGGAGACGTGGCTTACGCCGATGAGCCGGGTCTGCGGCGTTAACAGGGCCTCCAGGTTACGCAGCGTAGCCTGGGGATCGGGCTCGACGCTCAGCAGCTTGACGCGTAGCCGGCCTCGCTGCTGGGCGTAGAACCAGGGGAAGAGCATGGCCGGGTGCTCTTGATTAGTGATGATCACTTCTTCCCAGCCATGCCAGGGCAGGCCAGCCACCACCAGGTTGACGCCGTCGGTGGCGTTGCGGGTGAAGGCCACCTCCTCTGGCGCCGCGCCGAGCAGGGTGGCGATGCGGGCGCGAGCAGCCTCCATCTCCTGCTGCATAGCATCCCAAACGGCGAAGCTCTGGCGCTCCAGGCGGGCGGTCGCCGCCAGCAGCGCCTGCACGACGGGCTCGGCGGTGATGCCGCAGCCGCCGACGTTCAGGTAGGTCATGCTCTCCAGGCCGGGCAGGGCGCGGCGCACGGCCGCGATGTCAATAGCCAAAAGTACCTCCTCCGTAGGGCGGGCGCGTCGCCCGCCGCCCCCATCCGCTGATCACTGGGCGGCAGGCCATGGGCCTGCCCTACAGCGCCATCATACCGCCCAGGCGCTAAAATGTCAAGGCTAGTTCGCCAGACCTGACACCCAATTTTTGCGCAAAAATCGGGGGGTATCAAAGCCCCCGGCCATGCACTTTGACAACTGAGCTAGAAAAGCCTGGCTGGCAGCGTCCTTAAGGGTGCCCGAAGTGAGCCAGTAGC
>Ga0315268_10000897_pt1 | contig 34887 bp, 32 predicted proteins | sample C1_top_MG_FD_204535 | JGI IMG/M metagenome (GOLD analysis project Ga0315268, IMG submission 204535) | Sediment microbial communities from Yellowstone Lake, YNP, Wyoming, USA - C1_top | ecosystem: Environmental > Aquatic > Freshwater > Lake > Sediment | place: USA: Wyoming | collected 2017-08-01
CGGCCGTTTCACCCGCAGAACAAATAAACCGATCATGGTCAGAATGTAAAACACCAGAACCGTGAAAATAAGGAAATCGAGCAACTGGCTGTAGGTGCCGGACAAGCACAGCAGCGACGCCCAAACGCACTGCACGACAAGCGCGTTCCCGGGCGCGTGGAAGCGATTCACGGTTCCCACATTCTTGAAAAACAGTTTGTCCTTGGCCATCGCGTAGTAGACACGGGCGCCGGCCAGGATCAGGCCGTTGTTGCAACCGAACGTGGAGACCATGATGGCCAGAGCCATGATCACCGCGCCGCTCTGACCGAAGATCACCTCTGCCATCGCCGTGCCAACGCGGTCCTCAGCCGCGTACTGGATGCCACGCTGGATGGCACTCGCGCCGCTTGGGTCGCCAGCCAACGGCAGGACGTTCAGGTAAGCCACGTTGGCCATCACGTAGAGCAGCGTCACGAGTCCCGTGCCCAGGACCAGAGAGAGCGGCAGATTGCGGCTCGGATTTTTCACCTCCGCCGCTGTGAACGTGATGTCGTGCCACGAGTCGGCCGAAAACAGTGAGCCGACCATCGCCACACCAATGATGGTAAACAGGCCAATGGAAAGGACTTCGTCGCCGACAGGGTACGAAAACGTCGCCGACAGGTCAGCGTTCCGCCAGAAATTACTGAAGTTTGCGCCACGGGCGACGGCCGTGGCAAACAAAATCCCCAACACGACGAGCGCGGCCAGTGCACCCGTCTTCGCGATCGTGAAGATATTCTGGACTGTCGCGCCCAACCGCAGACCTCGCGTGTTTACCCAAGTCAAAAAAATGATGGACAAGATGGCCAGCAGATTTTGGGTGTTCAGGCCCACATTGTATGGGCCTAGCTCTCCGAACCACATCCGGAACGGGCCGAATGTCCCGATCTTCAGAATCCAACTGGACGAGGAAAACCATGGGATCAAAACGCCGGTAAATTTCGCAAATGCGATGGCCACCGCCGCCACGGTGGCTGTTTGGATCACGGCCAGCAGCGACCAGCCGTAGAGGAATCCCCACAGCGGCCCGAAGGCTTCTCTGAGATAGACATACATCCCGCCCGCCTTGGGCATCGCTGCCGCAAGCTCTCCATAGGACAGCGCTCCAACCAGGGTCATGAAGCCGGTGACGAGCCACACAATCAACAGCAAGCCGGGACTTTGAACCTGCCGCGAGATATCGGCGGAAACGATGAAGATTCCAGAGCCAATCATCGAGCCGACCACGATCATGGTCGAATCGAGCAGTCCAAGACCCTTGACCAGCTCCGGTTCCTGCGAAGCGACCACGGACTGCACTTTTGGTGTGGCGTCTGCCATAACCTCAGTCAGTTCCTGGATTCCCCAAAACACCTGCCGGCAATCTCAAGATATTCGCGCGCACGTGCGGCGATATCCGGTGCGCCGACCAAATCACGCGCCACAGCCAGGGAGTCTGCCCCGGCGCGATAGACTTCTTCGGCGCGTTCCACAGTTAGACCACCAATGGCGACTACGGGTTTCTTGGTAAGTTTTCGCGCTTGTCTCACAAAGTCCACGCCCACCACGGGATCGGCCTGCCTCTTGGTCGTCGTCCCGAACACCGGGCCCACGGCAAGATAGTCTGCCGAGGACTGATCCGCTTCCCTCACCTGCTCGAGAGTGTGAGTGGAAATTCCCACCCAACAGGAGGCACCGCACAACCGCCGCGCAGCTTCCACATCGAGATCCGATTGGCCGAGATGCAGGCACTCGGCCCCGGCGAATGCAGCGACATCGGCACGATCATTCACTACGAAACGCGCGCCGCGCGAACGGCAGAGTCCGATCAATTCCCTGGAAAGTGATAGAAGCCGCCCGGAGGAAATCTTCTTGTCGCGGTACTGAATCAGCCCCACGCCGGCATCCGCGAGAAGAGCAGCAGTTGAAAGCTCCGAAATTCTGAGCAAAGTGGCGTCCATTATTGCATAGAGGCGAGGAAAGGCAAGCCGCATGACACCTACCTGGCGAGCACCGGAATCATCCGCTCGAGGAAATGGGTGTCCAGATTGCCAGCAACAAATTCCTGATCTGCGACAATCCGCCGATGCAACGGGATCGAGGTCTTAATCCCCTCGATGATGAACATCTCGAGCGCTCGGCGCATCCTGGAGATGGCCTCGTTCCGATCCTTGCCGTGCACGATGAGTTTGGCAATCAGGGAGTCATAGTAGGGCGGAATCACCGCGTCGGTGTAAGCCGCCGTATCCACCCGGACGCCAGTTCCCCCGGGAATGTGAAACGCGGTGATGCGACCTGCTGACGGGATGAAGGTGTCGGGGTCCTCGGCGTTGATGCGGCATTCGATGCTGTGCCCCTCAAGCCGCGGCTCGCCGACAACGTCGTCCACCCTCTCCCCCGCTGCCAGCAGGATTTGTGCCTTCACGAGATCCACGCCGGAGATCCATTCGGTGACCGGATGCTCCACCTGAATCCGCGTATTCATCTCGATGAAATGAAGCTCACCCGATTCGTCCATGATGAATTCCACGGTGCCGGCATTCGAGTAGCCGATTTTCTCCAGCGCCGCCACCACCCGCGCTCCGATTTCACTGCGCAGTTCCGGGCTCACGGCGGGGGAAGGAGATTCCTCGATCAGCTTCTGATGCCGCCGTTGAATCGAGCACTCCCTTTCCCCAAGGTGCATCACCTTGCCGTGGCGGTCGGCCAGGACCTGAAACTCGATGTGCCGCGGACGCTCGATAAACTTTTCCAAGTACACGTCCGAGGAGCCAAAGGCTTGCTGCGCTTCCGTGCGCGCCGCGCGGAAAAGAGGAAGGAGTTCGTCCTTGGCGTGCGCAACGCGCATGCCTCGGCCGCCGCCCCCGGCGGTGGCCTTGATCATCACCGGAAAACCAATTTCCGCGGAAGCCCTTTCCGCCGTATCTTCGTCTGGAATCACGCCTTCCGAACCGGGCACGATGGGCAAACCGGCGTCAGCCATCGCCCGGCGCGCCCGGTCCTTCTCTCCCATCAGGCGGATCGATTCGGCGGACGGGCCGATGAATGTGATGTGCGAGGCCTCGCAAACCTCCGCAAAATTAGCGTTTTCAGAGAGAAATCCATAACCCGGATGGATGGCATCCACGTTGGCAATCTCGGCGGCGCTAATCACGTGCGGGATGTTCAGATAACTGTCGGCGCTGCGGGCCGGACCGATGCAGATGGCCTCGTCCGCATAACGCACGTGCAATGAATTTCGGTCGGCTTCGGAGTAGACTGCGGCCGTCTGGATTCCCAGCTCCTTGCACGCGCAGATGACGCGCAGGGCGATCTCTCCGCGGTTGGCGATGAGGATCTTTCGAAACATACCCTCGGTGGAACGGTGTCAGGTCAGGTTACTTCTTGCGAGTAGGACGCAGCGCGAACAGTGATTCGCCGTACTCGACGGGCTGGCCGTTTTCCACGTAAATGCGGTTGATCTCGCCAGCAACTTCGGACTCGATTTCGTTCATCAATTTCATGGCCTCGATGATGCACAACACCTGGCCGACTTCCACCCGATCGCCGACGTTGACAAAGGGTTCCGCGCCGGGACTGGGTGCTTCATAAAAGGTACCCACAATCGGAGACTTGATGATGTGCATGTCCTCCGGCAGGTCACGGGCCGATTCGGCGGCAGGCGTTAATCCCGGCGACGAATTGGCGAGGACAATCTCTGGAAGAGCGGTAGCACGAGGCAGGTAGGTGGAGACGCTCGATGGCTTCTTAAGCCGGATGTGAAAATTGCCGTTCGAATACTCAAACTCCTCGATTCCATGCTGGTTCATGAATTCCAGCACGCGCTCAACCTCTCCGAAGTCGACACCCGCTGCGTGGCCCTCAGACTTCTTTTTCGTTTTCATCTCAGAGTTCCAGGAGATCGCCGCCGGGGCGGGTCAAGAGCTCTGCCCCGCGTGGCGTTACCAGAACATCGTCTTCGATGCGAATGCCGCCAAAGCCAGGGATGTAAACCCCCGGCTCGACGGTGACCACATGGCCCGCTTGCAGACGCGTTTTCGCTCCTGGCTGCAACCGTGGTTCCTCATGAATTTCCAGCCCCACCCCGTGACCCAGACTGTGCACGAAGAAACGTCCAAGCCCGTGGAGGTCCAAAACGTGGCGCGCGGCTTGGTTCACGTCGGCGCCCGGTATCCCCGGGCGGATGCTGGCAAAAGCCGCAGCCTGCGCTTCCTGCACGGCGTTGTACATTTTTCGAACGCGCGCCGGCGCCTTCCCTACGTACACGGTGCGAGTCAGGTCGCTGCAGTAGCGGCGCAGTATAGCACCCAGGTCCAAGACGACCAACTCATTTTTCCGAATCCTCTTGCGACTCGGGGACGCGTGCGGCAGCGCGGAGCGGGGTCCGGAGGCTACGATCGTCTCAAAGGACGGACCCGATGCACCCAAGTTGCGCATCCGAAAATCAATTTCGGCGGCCACATCCAATTCCCTGATCCCCGGCCGAAGCAGGGGTACGACTTGCTCGACTACGCCACTCGCCAGCTTTGCCGACGCGCGTAACTCGGCAATTTCGAAGCTGTCCTTCACCGCGCGCAAGCCCTCCACCGCTCCCGTCGTCTCCTTCCAGCGAACCGAATTTCGAACGCACCGGCCGAGAGCGCGTCGCCCAGCCACGGTCAAATGGTGGGCCTCGAAACCTATGGTTCGGAGGCGGCAACCCTGGAGAACCTCACCAATGGCGTCCAGAGGATCCGCCTTATGGATACGAATCCGCGCTGTCTTTACTTCAGCTCGTGCTTGCAGGTCATACCGGCCATCGGTAATCAGAACAGCCCAATCCCGGCTCACCACGAGCGCGCCAGAACTTCCAGAGAAACCGCACAGGTAGAGGATGTTGGGGGCATGCCCGACCAGGATGGCATCAACACCGGCATGTTCCATCCAACCGCGCAGACACCGTATGCGATTCTGAAAATTGGGAGCCATAGAAAAAAGGGGAGAGGACCTTAGTCCTCTCCCCGGATGTGATTTGCTCCTCCCGAACTAATTCGGGATGATCCGCGGCGTTACGAAGAAGAGCAACTCTTGAGTGTCCGTGCTAACGCTGGTGCGCTTGAACAAGTGACCGAGGATAGGGATGCTGCCGATCAGGGGTACCTGGGCCACGTCCGTGCGCTGCTGAGAGATCTGCACGCCTCCCATGACCACTGTTCCGCCGTCGGGGATGGTCACCCGGGTCTCGTTGGATTGCGTGCTGAGTGCCGGAATGTTGTTCACCCGCGGAATGCCGTTATCAATGGCGGTGTTTTCGACCAAAATTTCCAGGAACACAGTGCCGTCCGCAGTGATCTGAGGCGTCACTTCGAGCCTCAAGACGGCGTCCATGAACTGGACCGAAATCGTGTTGTTGATGACGGTCTGGACGGGAATTTTGGTCCCCTGCTTCACCGTCGCCTTTTCGTTGTTCTGCGTCACCAAGCGCGGACGCGACACGATCTTGCCCACGCCCCGGGACTCGGCAGCACTCAGGATGAAGTCGAGGGCGAAGTTGGGCGACCGGTGGGCAAACGAGGCGCCGCTCGTTGGCGCAGGCGCCGGAAAGTTCGTATTCAGCGGCAACGAAGTCGTGCCCGTACTAACCAGCGGTGGTGGCGGCAGCGCGGTACCCGTCGAAAAGGGGCTAACAAACGTGCTGTTCCCCACCAAGCCGCCATAGACTGATCGGCCGCTAGTCGAAGTGGTTGCAAAGCCGAACTGAGTGCCAATGTCACGCGCGAAGGACTTGCTAGCAGCCACAATGCGCGCCTCAATTTCGACTTGCTGGCTCTTGCGGTCGATCTGTTTCAGGAAATTGTCGATCTCCGGCATCACCGAGGGAATGTCCCGGATGATCAACATATTGGTGCGCTCGTCCGCCACAACATCGCTTCCCGTGCGGGAGGACATAAACTTCTTGAGAGTGGTGGTGACACTAGCCGCCTTCGCGTAGCTCAAGACACGGTAGGCGGTGACCAAATCCACGGCCTCCGACTGCGCCTTGGCCAGGTCGCGCTTGATCTCCGCTTCCTTCTTGAGCGTATCGCGGCTGGCGATCCGCAGCACATTGCCTTCAATCTGCTTGTCGAGACTGCTGTTCTGAAGAACGATGTCGAGGATTTGATCCCACGGCACGTCTTCCATAACCAAAGTCAAGGATCCCTTCACGCTGGGATCCACGACAACGTTCAGGCCGCTGACTTCATGAATCAAGCGGAAGAAGTCCTTTAAGTCAACGTCCTTGAAATTCACAGAAATGGGCTCGCCGCTGTAGCGTCCCGCCTGCTGCTGTGCGGCGGGAGTAGGAGTCGGCTCGGGACTTGCGGACTCGCTCTTGGTCGGCTGAGGGCTGGCCAATGCGGCTGCTGGCTGGGTCAGGTTCGCGGGCAGCACGACCGGCTTTTCCGGCGCAGTGGGCGCGACAGCAGGTTTGGGCGCCGGCTCGACAGGCGTCGCCGGGATCATCTCCACAGTGACCGGAGCGGCGGTCCCCTCCGAGGCCACCACGTACTTCTCGACGGGCTTCACCTCTTCGGCCACCTTGCTGCCGCCGAAGGCCACCGTGACGCCGTTCGAATCTGCGCTCACACTGTAAGAAACTTCCCGCGAAAGGTCGATAACGACGCGGGCTACGCCGGGCTTGTACTGCCCGATGCGCACGCCGACGACGGGATCCGAGGAACCCGGCACGGACTTTGTGGCCGTGCGAACGGTTGCCCCTGCAAAATCCAGGACCAGGCGGCTCGGATTGCTCAGCCGCAGCGTCTCATAGGCGAGCTGACCGTTGCCAATGACGTGGACTTCGGTCTGGTCCTTCACCCGGGCGATTTCGACGTCACGGATCGCCGTGCCTTTGGCAGCCAGCGGCGCTGCCACAGGTGGTTTTGTCGTGGGGGCAGACGCAGGCTGCGCCGCGGCCGGAGAATCCACCACACCGAAGATCAGGGACACGCGGTCCAAGCTCTCTCGTTCAACGCGCGGCTCCACCGGCGTGCGCAACAGTATCTCCAGGCGAACGATACCGTGGTCGCCTGACCGGTACTGCAGCACGCGATAGCTGCTCACCACGTCGGATTTCAAGACACGTGCCGCGCTCGACGTCTCCGCCGACACCCCAGCGAGATCCACAACGAAGAGTGTTTCGCTGGGCCGGTAAGTGGTGAACTCGAAGGGCCCGGATGCTTTCGCATCAATGCGGACACCTTGAGGATTCACCACCGCATCCACGCGCACCTGCGGCGTGGATCCGGCCTGAATCGGGCTTGCCGAGAGTACGAGGGCCGCCCCCAACACCGCCACGACCCAAATTGCCCGCCAGTTCTTCATCATCGCTGTACTCCTGCGCTAGGGTAAAGTGGTTTTGAAACTGTTCTCTCTAGCGGCTTGCCGAAGGCATCTCGTCCGGTCTCGCTAAAGGTAATTCCCTCAAAGGAAATCCGCTGGACCTTGCCGTTGCACACTTGCTCGCCGTCGCGGACGAAGTAGACCCGCTGCTGAGGATTGGAAACTACAGCAATCATGCCGCTCTGTGTCTTCACCACGCCATCGACACGGAGGGTGGAGATCACCAAGCCACGCACGCCGGCCTCTTTGCACTCGGGGGCTTCCGCCTGGCCGCCGCGCTGAGAAACCTGGACGAGCGGAGCGAAAGGATCCCGCCTGCCAGCCATCGAGGGGCTGCTGGCAGCCTCAGATGTCACCGCAAGTCTCTTCGCTGGCTGCTGGGCCGCCTTCGCCGGCGCCTTCCCCTGAGACCAAGCGTTCGGCGCTGCCAGCACCAGGAATGCCAGCATCGCCACCAACCATCGCGATCGTTTTCCGAATCGCATTGTCAACCCTTTCGCTGCCTGATTAGCGTTTACCCGGCTGTTGCCCAGGCCCCTTCTTGCCCGGTGCAGCCGGCCCTTCAGCACCCTTGGTAAAGAAAGTCGTCGCTGTAAACGTGCCGATCACCGAAGTGCCTGGGCTCACTGGGAACCGCGGCCGCTTGGACTCGCCGATTCCGGACAATGCCAAATCGCCGACATTGATAATTCGGGAAAGCCGGCTCAAGCGGCTAAAGAAATCCATCACGGCGTAGTACGGACCATCCACCTCGAACTCAAATGGCATCTCCACGTGAAATTCGCGAGGGTTCACCGGCTTGGCAGTCAAACGCCGTATCCTCACATTCGAACTCGCTGCCTCCCGCTGGACCATGCGGATGAATTCATCCACTTCTTTTTCTTCAGGGACAAGTTCTTTCCGGCGATCCAGCTGTTCCTGCAGGGCCGCGATGTCAGCCATCAGTTCGCTGTGGCGCCGCTCAACCTGCTTCAACTCGTTGACTTCTTTGCTGATGGCATTGTAGTCCGACTCCGCCTTCGCCAAATCCGCCTTCACTGTTTGCACCGGGGACATAGGGGCATAAAGTCCCGCGAGGACAAGAACCACAGCCAGAGCGAGACCCATCAGAAGTTGTACCGGCAGCGATGCTTCGCGCAGGTTGATCGCCATTCAGCCCCCTAACCCCGCCTTGCGGCCGGCGCGGTCGGCGCCGTCGCTGAAGGCAAGACGAAATCCGCGGTCAAAGTGAAATTGAAGGTGGTCACGTTCGGGGTGCGCTCGTCCTGCCGGGATTCCTTGATCTCCACGTTGTTGAAATACCCCGAACGCTTGAGCTGCGTAATGAAGTCTGCAACCGCAGTAATAGAAGCGGCCGTGCCCTCGATCGTCAGACCATTCCCCTTACGCTGCAACGAGGTGAGCCAGAGGGTGTCGGTCCGCACCACCGCGTTGGCCATCATGCTCAGCAATTCCTGGCCGCCGGTTTTGTTCCGCATCAATTCGTCGATGATGGCGCCACGCTGGGCGAGGATGGCCTTCTGCTTTTCGCGAAGCTCCACCTGCTGTCGGAGGGGTTCGAGCCTCGCCTTGTCTTGGCGCAGGCGCGTGATCTCGTCGTTGCGCTGGCTGAGCTGCTGATTGTCCTGGTACCAAAACACCCAGAGCACAATGACCGAGAACAGCACGCCGCCCAGCAGAATGAAGACCAGGGTAGTGGCCGCGGGCGCTACCGCGCGCCGGGCAGCTTTGGGACGAGGTTGGCCAAGCAGGTTGATCCGGATCATGGCGTGTCAAAGCTCCTCAGTGCCAGCCCGACGGCAATCGCCAGGCGTGGCGCTAGTTGACGGACCAGATAGTCGTTATGCTGACCCGGGTTGATCACGATTTTTCGGAATGGGTCGAGCGGCTCGACAGGCATGGAGAACTCTTCGCGCAGCAGTTCCAGCAAGCCCTGCGTCTGGGCCGCACCTCCAGCCAGGAAAATCCTTTGAATATTCTCGCCGCTGGCTGTGGCGCGGAAGAAGTCGAAGGTCTTCTGGATTTCCAGGATCAGAATGTCGGAGACCGAGCGGAGCACGTTTGCTTTCTGCTCCTCGCTGACCCCCGGCAGGCTCTCCCCTTGCTTCAGCTTCTCAGCATCCTCATAAAGGATGTCCAATTCCTTCTGGAGCGCATCGGTGTATTGGCTGCCTCCCACCGAAACGTCGCGGGTGAAGAGCGGAATCCCATCGCGCAGGATGTTGATGTTCATCAGGCTGGCGCCGATATTCAACAAGGCCACGGTCTGCCCGGGGTCCGGGTCGTAGTTGGCCTCAAAACAGTTCTGAAGGGCAAAGGCGTCGATGTCGACTACGGTGGGCACCCTGCCGGCCTGTGCCAACACGTTCGTATGATTCAGAATTTTGTCTTTCTTGACGGCGACAAGCTCAACATCCAGGTTCGTATCCGTGGCCTCCAGAATCTGATAGCTCAGGTTCACGTCGGCGATGTCGAACGGAATGTACTGCGAGGCCTCGCTGTGGATGCGGTCATATAGCTCCTCTTCCGTCATGGCCGGAAGGGAGACCCGTTTCACGATCACCGAGTGGCCGGAAAGGGACGTCGAGACATTCTTGGTCTTGATCTTTTGGGCGTCGCACATATTCGTAATAGCGGTGGCCACCGCGTTACTGTCGATAATGGACCCATCCACCACGATGTCCTGAGCCAGGGGCTCGAGACCAAAGCTCAGCAGCTCGTAGCCTTGTTTGCCGGACTTCAGTTCAATTGCCTTGACAGAACTCGAGCCGATGTCCAGCCCGACTAGAGACTTTTTCTTTCCCAGTCCGAACATTGGCGCCCTCTCTGCGCCCCTCCCGGGGCACTCCGTTAGCGCTTCTTTCCCCGGTTACCCAGGGTAATCTTCTTCTCCATCCAGCGATCCAAGATCGTCTTCTTGAACTTCCACCTGTTGCCAAGCTTAAAGGCTGGAATCTGTGCTTCGTAAATATAGCGGTACAAAGTATCCGGTGAAACCCCGAGGTACTGGGAAGCCTCCCGTATGTTCATGACTTCGCGCGACTCGATGATCTCGAGACCCAATGGCCACCCCGCGATGCTACAACCCTCCCGAACAGACAGCCTTCACCCCGGGCCGATACGGGAAAGTTGCCTTGCGGGGGTTATGTCACCGGCCCGGAATAGTGTCAAGCACGGGATTTGTCCCGGCCGCAGCCTCTTCCCTGTATCTTTGGTTTTTGTGCCCTCAACTTGGTCAATTTGCACAAGGAATGGTGGCGATGCCACACCCCAGGCCAATATGTTGTGGATCCCCCAAACGCCCCTGATGCTAACTGTTTGGACTCAATCTTTCAAGCCCAAACGGTCCCAGAGGGTATCAATTCGCTCTTTGACCGATTCCGACATTCGAATCTCGTCGGGCCACCGGCGAGCGAAGCCCTCAGCCGGCCACTTCCGTGTGGCGTCAACTCCCATCTTGGAGCCGAAGTCCTGCATCCGCGCGGCGTGATCCAAGGTATCGACCGGGCCGAGGACAAATTGCACGTCGCGCTCGGGGTCAATCGCACAAAGACTCTTCCATACCACTTCCGGGGCATTCTGCACGTTCACATCATGGTCCACGACAACGATGACCTTCGTGAACATGGCCTGCCCCAACGACCAAATCGCATTCATGATCTTGCGCGCGTGGCCCGGGTAGGACTTGCGAATCGCCACGATCATCAGGTTGTGAAAGATTCCCTCCGCAGGCATGGCGATATCCACGATCTCCGGGTACTGCATCTTCATCACAGGAAGGAAAATGCGCTCCACCGCGTGGCCCATGAAGTAATCTTCCTGAGGTGGCGGCCCCACAATTGTGGTGAGGTAAACAGGTTCCTTCCGATGAGTGACACAGGTGACGTGGAAAACGGGGTACTCACCCTCTAGGGAGTAGAAACCCGTGTGGTCGCCAAATGGGCCCTCTGTGCGAAACTCGTTCAGGTCCACATAACCCTCCAAGACGATTTCCGCCTGCGCCGGCACTTCCAAGTCCACGGTCTCACACGGCACCATCTCCACAGGTTCTCGCCGGAGGAAGCCTGCAAACATCATCTCGTCGAGATCCGGCGGCACGGGCAGTACTCCGGCCAAACAGGTGACCGGGTCCGCACCTATGGCCACCGCGAGGTCGAACTTCCTTTCCCCGTGGCGAGAGCGCGCGAGGCGAAAGTGCTCCGCCCCGTGCTTCTGCGTTTGCCAATGCATCCCGGTTGTCCGTTCGTCGAATACCTGCATGCGATAGACGCCTACATTCCGCTTGCCCGTCTCAGGGTTCTTGGTGATGACCAGGGGCCAGGTGATGAATCTGCCACCATCCTGCGGCCAGCACTTCAGGATGGGAAACTCGAGAAGGGAGAAATTCTCTTTCTTCACGACCTCCTTGCATGGGCCACCTTTGACCGTTTTCGGAAAGAAGGCACCCAACTCGGCCAGCCTCGGAAGCATCTTGAGCTTGTCTAATAGCCCCTGGGGTGTTTGGAAGTCGATGTAGCTGCGGATGCGGTCGGCCACCTCTTGAATGTTGTCCACTTCCAAGGCCAGATTCACGCGGCGCTGGTTGCCAAGAAGATTTATCAGAAGAGGGATGTTCGAACCCTTCGGCTTCTCGAATAGGAGGGCCGGCCCGCCGGATTTCGTCACACGGTCTGTGATCTCGGTCACTTCGAGGACGGGATCCACTTCAGCGGCGATGCGCTTCAGTTCGCCTTCCTTTTCCAGCCGGCGGATGAACTCGCGCAAATCTCGGTAGGCCACAGACCCTCCTCAGCGAACATCCCATAACGGAACGCGGTGAGATGGCCGCTCAATCTACCACGGAATCTAGAAGCGCTGAACGCTTGAAAGCAGGGAGGGCTTTTGCTAGGTTAGGGATGCAAGCGGGCCCTGAAGTATCGGGGCGGGCGTAGTTCAATGGCAGAATAGAAGCTTCCCAAGCTTCGGACGTGGGTTCGATTCCCATCGCCCGCTCCAAATCCTCTCAGGCACGAGCCTTCTTCACGGCGACGGCCCATTTGCCCTGCGCTTTGAGCACGAGTTCAATCACTTCCCGGACCGCGCCATCCCCACCACTCCGACGCGTGACGTAGTGCGCGACCGACTTGACCTCAGGAGCGGCGTTGGCAACAGCAATGGCAAAGCCGACGCGCGTCATCACCGGCAGGTCGGGCAAATCGTCGCCGACATAAGCGACCTCTGAATCGGTCACTCGCGCACGTCGAAGGATCTTCTTGTACGCGGCGAGTTTCTCCGGCCGGTTCTGATAGACAAATTCAATGTTCGCTTCCTTCGCCCGGCGGGTCGTAGCCGGCGACGAGCGGCCGGTGATGATGCCGGTGCGCAGGCCGGCGCTTCGCGCGAGCTTCAGGCCCGCCCCGTCGTAAGCGCTGAACCCCTTGATCTCCTGCGCGGTGCCGTCCGGCCAAGACAGCAGCCAGATGCTGCCGTCGGTGAGCACTCCGTCAACATCCATCAAGAGCAGCCGGATGCGCCCTGCACGGCGTATCAGATTTCTACTCAGGCGCTTTCTCGCATCTGGAACCAAGAGGTCTCCCAGGCCGCCAAGATGGCGGCGCTACCGCAGAGCATTCAGAAGAGCTGCAGCGTCCACAAATCGTGCAGGTGAACCACACCAAGCACCTGGCGGTTTCCATCCACGACGACGATGGAAGTGATCTTTTTCTGCTCCATCAGGTTCAGGGCGGCACCAGCGAGTTCCTCGGGAGCGATGGTGACCGGGTTGCGCGTCATCGCTTCGCCCGCGGTCAGCTCCAGAGCCTCGCCGCGACGCTTCTGCATCAGGCGCCGCAGGTCGCCATCGGTGACGATGCCCGCCAACTGCCCGCCTTTTTCCACCACCGTGGTCATCCCCAAGCCTTTCTTGCTCATTTCGTAAATAACGTCGGGCATCTTGGTCGAGACCTGGACGCGGGGAATGTCGTCACCGGTGTGCATCAGATTCGCGACGCGTTGCAGCTTCTTGCCCAGCCTACCGGCGGGGTGCAGGGCAGCGAAGTCGTCGGGGCTGAAGCCGCGGCGCTCCAGAAGTGCGATAGCCAGGGCATCTCCCATCGCTAAGGCGGCGGTCGTCGAGGCAGTGGGAGCAAGGTTAAGGGAACAGGCCTCTTCTTTGACGCTGATGTCCAGTACCACATCGCTCGCTTTGGCCAGTGTAGAACGCAGGTTGCCCGTCAGAGTGACCAGGCGAATTCCCAATCGTTTAACGGTCTCGAGCAACTGCACAATCTCTTCTGTTTCGCCCCCGTAGGAGATGGCCAGCAGGACATCTTCACGGACGAGCATGCCCAGGTCGCCATGCATCGCTTCAGCAGGGTGAAGGAAGAGAGAGGGCGTGCCTGTGCTCGCCAGCGTGGCGGAAACCTTGCGCCCGATGAGTCCCGATTTGCCCAACCCCGTGACCACGATCCTGCCCTTGGATTGAAACAGGATTTCTGTCGCGCGGTCGAAATCTGCATTGAGGCGGTCGAGGAGCCCTTGGATGGCCTCCGCTTCGATGCGCAAAACGCGTTTGGCCGTTTCGATGCTCACGGGCGGCCCCTCGGCTTCGCTCGGGACGATTCCCTCCAGTGGCGAACCAGATCGCTCAGGCTTTTCAGCTTCTTGAGCAATGCCGAAAGCTGATCGAGCGGAAGCGCGTTTGTTCCGTCCGACAAGGCCTTAGCGGGATTCTCGTGGACCTCCATGAAAATCCCGTCAACCCCGGCGGCCGTGCCGGCCCTCGCCAAAGGCTCGATGAATTCGGGCTGCCCGCCGCTCGCCTTCCCTTCCCCGCCGGGCAACTGCACAGAATGGGTCACGTCGAAAACCACGGGGTAGCCAAGCTTTTTCAGGATGGGAAATGAACGCATGTCAACCACTAGATTCTGGTAGCCGAAGCTGAAGCCACGCTCGGTAATGATGATGCGTTCGTTGCCGGTGCTGGCGACTTTTTCGACGACGTGTCCCATTTCCCACGGGGAAAGAAACTGACCCTTCTTCAGATTCACAGCGCAACCCGACTTCCCCACTGCGAGCAAAAGGTCGGTCTGGCGCGAAAGGAAGGCGGGCACCTGGAGAACGTCGCAAACTTCGGATGCAGGGCCGACGTGAGACACATCGTGTACGTCGGTCAGGATGGGAATACCAAGCTCCCGCTTGATGCGGCCGAGTACGCGCAGCCCTTCCTTCAACCCGGGGCCGCGATACGAGGACAGCGAAGAGCGATTGGCCTTGTCGTAGGAAGCCTTAAAGATGAAGGGCACTCCAAGCTCTGCGGTGATACCGGCGAGCCGCTGGGCGAGCATCACGGCGTGGGCTTCGCTTTCAATCACACAGGGTCCGCAAATCAAAAACATCGGCGCCTGACCGCCGATCTTCACGTTGCCAACCGAAAACTCGCGTACCTGGGTCATCAAACCTCATCGCCCGGCGTATCAGCCAGACGACATAGCCTATGCGCGAAACAGGAGATATTCAAGAAGCGCACAGAATGTCTAGGACTGGGGAGAGGGGTTGGCCGCGGCAGAGACCTCTTTCTCCACACGAGAGGAATGCCGCTGTCGGCGATGCTGATAGGAGGCCCCCACGAAAGCGGAAAAGAGAGGGTGAGGTTGCAGGGGTTTTGATTTGAACTCCGGATGGAACTGGCAAGCGAGAAACCAAGGGTGATCCGGGACTTCGATGACCTCGACATAGACACCGTCCGGAGTCCGCCCCGTGATGCGAAAACCATTCTCGACCAGAGTCTTCTCGTATTCGCGGTTGAATTCGTAGCGATGGCGGTGACGCTCCGAGATTTCCAGCGAACCATAGGCCAGATTTGCAAAGGACCCCGGCTCCAGTTGACACGGCCAGGCCCCGAGGCGCATCGTGCCGCCCATTTCGTCGACGCCGAGAAGTTCCCGCAACTTATAGATGACCCGATGGGGAGTGCTGGGGTCGAACTCCGTGCTGTCGGCACCCTGGAGGCCGCAGACGTTGCGGGCGTACTCGATGGTGGCACATTGCATCCCCAGGCAAATCCCGAAGTAAGGCACTTTTTCTGTCCGCGCAAAATGGATGGCATGAATCATTCCGGCGATGCCGCGCTTGCCGAATCCGCCGGGCACCAGAATTCCGCCCATATTGCACAGCCGCTGGCGAGCCGTCTGGAGGGAATCAATCTCTTCGGCTTCCACCCATTCCAGCACCGTGCACAGACGGTGCGCCAGGCCACCGTGAACGAGGGCCTCGCGCAAGCTCTTGTATGCGTCTTCGAGCTGAACATATTTCCCCACAACCGCAATGCGCACTTCATCACTGGGATTGTGGATGCGCTCCAGGAGCGCGTGCCAGTGGCTGAGATTGCGCGGCGCCGTTTGCAGTTTCAGCAGGCGAAGCACTTCATCATCGAGTCCCTCGCGCGCAAGGGCTTCCGGCACTTCGTAGATTGAGCTGACATCTTGCGCTGAAATCACGCAGGATTCGGCGACGTTGCAGAAGAGCGCAATCTTGGCCTTCAATTCCCGCGGGAGCCGCCGGTCGCTGCGACACAACAGAATGTCGGGCTGGATGCCGATGTTGAGGAGTTCCTTGACGCTGTGCTGGGTGGGCTTGGTCTTCAACTCACCGGCAGTCGAAACGAAAGGGACCAAAGTGACGTGCACGAAGACCACGTTCTCGGGGCCGAGTTCGAGACGCATTTGACGCATCGCTTCGAGGAACGGCAGCGACTCGATGTCCCCGACCGTGCCGCCGATTTCGACAATCACCACATCGACGCCGTCGCTCACCTTGCGGAAGGCCGCCTTGATTTCGTCGGTCACATGGGGAATCACCTGGACGGTTTTCCCCAAGTAATCACCGCGACGCTCCTTGGCGATAATGGATTCGTAGATTCTGCCGGTGGTCCAATTGTGATCCCGCGTCAGCTTGGCATTAGTGAAGCGCTCGTAATGTCCCAGGTCGAGATCGGTTTCGGCGCCATCGTCGGTGACGAAAACTTCGCCGTGCTGATACGGACTCATCGTCCCGGGGTCAACGTTTAAGTAGGGATCGCACTTCTGGAGGGTGACTCGGAGACTCCGGCTTTCCAGCAGGCAGCCAATCGAGGCCGCCGCCAATCCTTTTCCCAGGGAGGAAACAACGCCGCCCGTCACAAAAATGTACTTGGGCCCCATCCGCTGGCTCGGAAAAGTTCCTCCTGAAAAGTCGGCGTACAACGCATTATGGACACAACTTCACGCGGTGTCAATCGGATGTTCTGGGCTGGATTCTTCGTGCATATCTGGCACGAAGCATTTGCTCGACGCGCGCGACATCTTCGGGCACGTCCACACTGACAGAATCGTAGGTCGTCTCGACAACGCGGATAGGAATCCCGTGTTCCAAGAGGCGCAATTGCTCGAGTTGTTCGGCCTGCTCTAGAAGGCCCTGCGTGAGACTGGCGAACTCCAGGAGCGCTTCGCGCCGAAATGCATAGAGGCCAAGGTGCTTTTTGTACACCGGGGACGCGCCACGCGCGGCGGCTGCGTCGTGCGACGCGCCCCGCAAGACCGGAATCGCCGCGCGGGAAAAGTAGAGCGCATTCCCACGCGCGTCGCACACGACTTTGACCACGTTTGGATCGTTGACGTCCCGGAGTTCGCGAATGGGTACGCAGAGGGTGGAAACTCTCACCGACTTATCTTCGAGAAGTATCCCGACCGCAGCCGAGATCGCCTCGGGGGCAATCAGCGGTTCATCACCTTGGACGTTGACGTAAATGTCGGCGTCCATCTTTTCCGCTACTTCCGCCATCCGCGCCGTACCGGAACCATGATGGGAGCGAGTCATCATCGCCTCGCCACCAAATGCGTCCACTGCTGCCTGAATGCGCACGTCGTCGGTGGCAACGACAACGCGGTCAACAAGACGGCACTGTTTGACCTGGTCGCAGACCCGCTGGATCATGGGTTTGCCCGAAATCAACGCCAGCGGCTTGCCGGGAAAACGGGTGGAAGCGTAGCGCGCAGGAATCACTGCAAGAACGCCGAGGCGGGTGCTCATGGTAACTCCGGAGTTGGATGAGTCAACGAGTCCATCGGGCAACCGGCGAGAAATCTTAACACAGGCTTGATTTGACATTTCAGAGTGTTAGAATTCATCTAGACGCACAGCGGGTGGACATTTCGGCAGTATTGGCTTCGCGGAGTATCACCGGAGGGCTAGAGGTGAGAACTTCGATCAGGCAGCCGCAGATTGGGATTCTATTCCTGATCATTTTTTGCCTGGTCGCACTGCCGCTGGTCGCGCAGAAGGCCCTTCCCAAACCGCAGAAAAACTCAGCCCTCCCGAAAGCAGATAAGCAAAAGCCTGGCGATCGCCCCATCCGGGTGGACGTCGACTTGGTTCTCGTCAATGTTACGGTCACCGACCCGTACAACCGGCTGGTGACCGGACTCGAACAGGACAGTTTCCGCGTGTACGAGGATAGTGTGGAGCAGGAGATCCTCCATCTCTCGAGCGAAGACGTTCCCGTCTCCATCGGACTTATCTTCGACATGAGCGGCAGCATGGGACACAAGGTTGATAAGGCCCGATTGGCCGCGCTCCAGTTCGTCAAAACCGCCAATCCCCAGGACGAATTCTTTCTGATTGGATTTAACGACCGCGCGCAGTTGATCAGCCGGTTCACTTCCAGCGTGGAGGAACTTCAGTCCAGGCTGATGTACATGACCTCGAAGGGGCGTACCGCACTGCTAGACGCCATCTATTACGGACTGGCCCAGATGAAAGGGGCACGCAACACCAAGAAGGCTTTGCTCATCTTATCGGATGGAGGCGACAATCGGAGCCGGTACAACGAGCGGGACATCCGCAATTTTGTGAAAGAGGCCGATGTGCAGTTGTACGCCATCGGCATTTTTGAACCTGTCGGATCGCGCGGCCAGCCGGAATTAGTGACCGGGCCTACGCTCCTGAATGATCTGGCAGAGATGACCGGCGGTCGGGCGTTCACGGTTGAGAGCCTCAATGACCTTCCCGACATCGCCACGAAAATCAGCATGGAGCTGCGCAACCAATATGTGGTTGGGTATAAACCGAGCAATGTGGACCGAGATGGGAAGTGGCGAAAGATCCGGGTCAAGGTTCGCCCGCAAAAGGGTCTCCCTCCCCTCAATGTCTATTCCAAGGCCGGCTACTACGCGCCAAAACACTAAGGCCCGGCTGCCAGTCCTCGTCTGCGCCCTGCTGATTCTCGGCATTCCCCTGCAGGACGAACCCACGGTTGCGAAGGCCGACCCGCACAGCCAGCAACCTGCGCAGCAAAGCGGGCAGCGCCGCGACGACGATTACCGCATTCGCCGCGACGTGAATCTGGTCGTGCTGCACGCCACGGTGCTCGACCAGCAGGGCCATTTCGTGAACGACCTCAAGCAGGAAAACTTCCGCGTTTTCGAAGATCGCGTGGAGCAGAAGTTGTCCGTCTTCCGCCGGGAAGATATTCCGATTACGGTCGGACTGGTCATCGACAACAGCGCGAGCATGCGCCCGCTTCGGCCCAGTGTGAACGCGGCGGCCCTGACCTTTGTCGAGACCAGTAATCGCGAAGACGAGGTTTTCGTGGTCAATTTCAATTTCGACTACTTTCTCGACTTGGACAAAGACTTCACCAACGACATGGGGGAGCTGAAGGAAGCTCTCGAACGGATTGACTCTCGCGGAAGCACTGCGCTTTACGACGCTATCATCGGCTCACTCGACCACTTAAAAAAAGGTACCCGGGACAAGCGAGTGCTTCTGGTCGTCACGGACGGCGATGACAACGCGAGCCGTAAAACACTGGAAACGACCATTCAGGAAGCTCAACAGTCCGACGCGTTGATCTATTCCATCGGATTAATGGCCGATGACATCAAGGGGCGCAGCCGGCGTCGCTTCCAGAATGCCTTGCGGCAGCTAGCCGAAGCGACCGGCGGACTGGCCTTTTTCCCCGACAGCGTTGAGGAAGTGGAAGCCATTTGCACCCGAATCGCCCACGACCTGCGCAACCAATACACGCTCGCCTATTACCCCACAAACGCCCTGAAAGATGGAAGCTTTCGGAAAGTTGACGTGGAAATGGTGCCGCCGCGCGGCCGCGGAAAGCTCAGTGTCCGCACACGAACGGGCTACTACGCTCAGCGTGCCAGTTCCGGAAACTGACCGCGTTAACTCCCTCCAATTTGGGAAAGAAAACTGACGCCGTGCGGGATGGCAGCGCCGAAATTTTCCGCCACCGTCTGCCCCATATCCGCGAGCGTTTCACGGACTCCGAGAGGGACATTCCCTTTCAATTTCGGACTGTAGGCGAGGATCGGCACGTATTCCCGCGAATGATCCGTCGAGGGTGAGCACTCGTCCGGATCGCAGCCATGGTCGGCAGTCAGAAGCAAAAGGTCCCCGTGTCGCAATTGTTCGAGGAAGGGACCAAACAGCGCGTCAAATTCTTCAAGCGATCGTGCGAACCCCTCGACATCTTTGCGGTGTCCGTAAAGCATGTCGAAATCCACCAGATTCGCGAAGATGAGTCCTTCGGTGCGCTCACGCAGCGCCGCTGCGAGCTTGGCCATGCCGTCTGCATTATTCTTTGCAGTGATGTACTCCTCCACGCCTCGGCCGTTGTAGATATCGTGGATTTTCCCAACGCCGAAGACGGGGACCTTTCGCTCGCCAAGAATATCCAGCAGCATCGGCCGGGGCGGCTCGACGGCATAGTCGTGCCGTCGCTCTGTCCTTCGGAAATTCCCGGGAGTGCCAGTGAACGGCCGGGCGATCACTCGCCCGACGCGGTGAGGGCCATCCAACAGCCGCCGAGCAATCTCGCACATCCGGTAGAGCTCGGCGATAGGGATGACCTCTTCGTGGGCAGCGATCTGGAACACGCTGTCTCCCGACGTGTAAACGATGGGCTGGCCCGTGCGGACATGGGCCTCTCCCAACTCCCTAATAATCTCGGTGCCCGAAGCAGGTTTGTTACCGATCACTTTCCGGCCAATGGCACGCTCAAACTCTTGGATCAAATCGTTGGGGAAACCTTGTGGATAGACCGGGAATGCCTGGTCAAGCCAAATTCCGGCCATCTCCCAGTGGCCCGTCGTCGTGTCCTTGCCCGGCGATTTCGTCGCGCCTTTGCCATAACTCCCGATCGGCTGGGGAGAAGGTGATAGGTGCGCGAGCGGCTTGATATTGGCCAATCCCAACCGAACCAGGTTGGGGATAGCCAGCGGACGAGACTTGGCGATGTGCCCCAGGGTGTCGCGCCCAACGTCGGGGCCCGCGCCTTGAGGCGCGTCGCCATAATCAGCCGCATCCGGCAGCGGGCCGATGCCCACGCTGTCGAGGACGATCCAAATCACCCGTTCGAACGCCGGCACAGTTCCCTCCTTGAATCTCGCGCCACGGGCAAACACCAAATCAGAATCTAGCACATCGTCACACCGTTCGACGAAAGGCTGGAGGCGGGTTTGCTGGTGACGGCGAGGCGACGTATAATCCAAGGTTTGACTTGGGTCGCAAGTTCTCAGTGTAGCCGACGCGACCTCGCTCACCACAGGGGAGAAACTTGGCCGCTCAGGAACCAGCGACAGCCTCGGAAACGGGACAAGCCATCCGGGTTCGCGGAGCGCGCGTCCACAATCTGAAGAATTTGGACTTCGAAATCCCGCACAACACCATCACCGTGGTCACTGGCGTCAGCGGCTCCGGAAAATCCAGCCTGGCTTTCGACACGATTTACGCGGAAGGCCAGCGACGTTACATCGAGTCGCTGTCGGCGTACGCCCGGCAATTTCTCGAACGCATCGAAAAACCGGAAGTGGACGAGATCACCGGGATCGCTCCTGCGGTGGCCATCAAACAAAAGAATACGACCCGCAACCCGCGCTCGACGGTCGCGACCTCCACGGAAATATACGATTATTTGCGGCTGCTCTACGCGCGCATCGGGAAAACCTATTGCACCAAGTGCGGTGAAGAGGTCAAACGTGATTCCGCTGATTCCATCGTGGATCAAGTTCTAGCTCGGCCTGGAGGTCAGCGGTTTTACCTGCTGTTCCCACTTCCTCTCCCCGCCTCGCCACGAAAGGCCAAGGGCAAAAAGCCTGCCGCTCCCTCTTCTGACGCGATCAAGGCAGCCTTAACAGAACTCCAGAAACGCGGATTCAACCGCTTGTACCAGCAGGGCCGGCTCTATGAATTCTCCTCCCCTGAATCATTGCTAGATATCGATTTCACAAAGCCCAGCTTTGTGGTCGTGGACCGGTTGACGGTTTCCGGGGAAATTCGCTCACGGCTGGCGGACTCCATCGAGATTTGCTACCGCGAGGGACGCGGAGAAGCCATTTTTCGATTCCTCACCGGCGCCGAAGAGGAATCGGCCGAACAGGTGGCGTTCAACGAGCGGTTTGAATGCAAGAACTGCAACATCGTCTACCAAGAGCCTGAGCCACGGCTGTTCTCCTTCAACAGCCCTTATGGTGCCTGCCCCCGCTGTCAAGGTTTCGGAAATACGATTGATTTCGATTTGGACTTGGTCATCCCCGACAAGAGTAAGTCGCTGAACGAGGGCGCCATTCAGCCGTGGGCCAAACCGCGCTACCGCCAGATCCAAGCCGAGCTGCGGCGCTTCGCTCGAGCGAAGGGTATTCCGCTGGATGTGCCCTACCACAAGCTTGCGGCACGCCAGCAGGAATGGATCATGCACGGTGATCCTGAGAGCGGCTATTTCGGAGTGAAAGGATTCTTCGAGTGGCTGGAGAGAAAAAAATACAAGCTGCACGTGCGCGTCTTTCTAAGCCGCTACCGTGGCTACGCCACCTGCCCAGACTGTGATGGCACGCGACTCCGCGGTGAGGCGCGAGCCGTCAAGATTGCGGGCCGCGCGATAACGGAGGTTTGCCAACTGACCGTCGTGCATGCACGAAAGTTCTTCCAGGAACTCGAATTGTCACCGGCAGAGTCCGCTATCGCCGGCAAAATCCTAGAAGAAATTAACGACAGGCTTCGGTATCTAGACGAAGTGGGACTGGAATACCTGACGCTCGACCGGCTGACTTCCACGCTGTCGGGCGGCGAAGCGCAGCGGATTCAATTGGCTACGTCGCTTGGTTCAAGGCTGGTCGGCGCTCTCTACATCCTCGATGAACCTTCTATTGGCCTGCATGCACGGGATACGCATCGCCTGATCGAGATTCTGAAAGATCTGCGAGACCTGGGAAACACCATTCTGGTGGTGGAGCACGATCCGGAAACGATCGCCGCGGCAGAATACGTGCTCGACCTCGGACCCGGCGCGGGTGAGCACGGCGGGCGAATGGTATTCGCCGGGCCGCGAGAAGACCTCCTGCGCGACAACCGCTCGCTGACTGCCCGATATCTGAACGGCGAACTTCGTATTCCCGTGCCATCCATGAGAAGGAAGCCGGCCGGCAAATTCCTCAGAGTGTTTGGGGCGCGAGTCCACAACCTGCAAAACATCGACCTGATGATCCCCCTGAGTACACTTGTGGCGATCACCGGGGTCTCCGGTTCGGGCAAATCCACGCTCGTCTACGATGTGCTTCACAAGGGCCTGCAATCCAAGAAAAGCGGCGCCAATTTCAAAACTGTTTGCGACCGAATCGAAGGCGACGCTCAGGTGCGCGAGGTTGTTCTGGTGGACCAGTCACCCATTGGACGTACCCCGCGCTCGAACCCTTCCACCTACTTGAAAGCCTTCGACGCCATCCGGGAGACATTTGCTTCGACCCCCGAGGCGAAGAAGCGCGGGTACTCTGCGGGCCACTTTTCCTTCAACATTCCCGGCGGGCGCTGCGAAGCGTGCCAGGGGGACGGCAGGGTCACGGTAGAGATGCAGTTCCTCGCCGACGTGGAATTGATTTGCGAAGAATGCAGAGGAACACGATACAAGAGCAGCGTCCTCGAGGTGCGCTACCGGGAGAAGAATATCCACGAAGTGCTGCAATTGACGGTTCGCGAGGCCCTGCTGTTTTTCTCCAATGTACCCAAGGTGGTGTCGAAGCTGAGAATCCTGGAAGAAATCGGGCTGGGGTACCTGCGCCTGGGCCAGTCGGCGACGACCCTTTCCGGAGGCGAGGCACAACGCCTGAAACTAGCCGCGCATCTTACGCGACAGGACAACCAGGGCATCTTGTACATTCTGGACGAGCCAACAACCGGGTTGCACTTCGACGATATCCAGAAGTTGTTGGCTGCATTTCGCAAGCTACTCGAGGGCGGTGCCTCGTTGCTGGTCATCGAGCACAACCTGGATGTCATCAAATGCGCGGACTGGGTGATCGACCTGGGCCCGGAAGGCGGCGAGGGCGGCGGCCACGTGGTCGCCACCGGGACCCCGGAACAGATCGCTCGCAATTCGCAATCCTATACAGGGAAGTTCCTAGCCAAGGTGCTGTCGAATCATACGAACGCGCGAGGTAACTACGCGTGAGACGCGTTGCGGCATCTATTGCTGCCGTTTTGGTTACAGTAATTCTCGCCGCCGCGTTACCCGTCTACTCGCAACGCCCGCAGACACAAGCAAAGGCACCGCCCAAAAAGGCGGCCCCGGCACAGGACCCACTCCAGCAACTGCTTGCCCAGGCTGAAGAGTCCCTCGAAAAAGAGAATTTTGCGGACGCCGCAAAGCAATTCGAAGCGTACCTCGCCCAGCGCCCCGATGATTCCCGCGCTCACTTTCAGCTCGGTTACGCGTACACTGCCTTGCGCGACGCCGAAAAGGCAAAAACGCATTACCAGCGCGCGGTCGAGTTGGACCCCAAGCTGGCTGCCGGCTATCAGAACCTCGGTATCATCCTGCTCGAGCAGAATGCGCGAGAAGCCATCGCACCTTTGCAGAAGGCGGTCGAACTCCTCCCCGGCCAGGCCCGTCCGCGATTTCTTCTGGGAATGGCCCTGGAACAATCGGAGCGTCCCGACGAGGCACTCAAGAGCTACACCGAGGCAGAACAGCTCGACCCGCGCGACTTTGAAGTTGAATGGGCGATGGGGCGAGTCCTCCTGACGAAAAAAGATTATCCAGACGCGGAGAAACATTTTCGCGCGGCCCTCGATTTGAAGTCTGACACAGTGCCCGCGCGTCTCGGGCTCGCTGAAAGCCTTTTGGCGCAGGACAAAATCGATTCTGCGACCACGGAATTCCTCACATACCTGGCCGCAAAGCCAGACGATTTTGGGGTCCGGCTCAAGGTGGCATCCCTCTGCGTCGACCAGAATAAGTTCCAGCAGGCGCTGGCGGAATTAGAGAAGCTCGAAGGAGCGAAACAATCCTTGCCGCAAGTCTACCGCCTGCGCGCCGTCATCCATCAAAAGCAGAATCGTTTGACTGACGCGGCGCAGGACTTGGAGAAGGCAGTGGCCCTTGAACCGCGAGATTGGGAGCTGCACGCGATACGAGGGCGCGTGTTGCTGGAGCTTCGGGATTTTCCCGCCGCCGAACGCGAGTTTCACGCCACTCTGCAATTGAAGCCCGATGAAGTCGAGACCCTGCGGAATCTTGTCTCCACACTCTACCTGGCTGAAAACTATCCCGGAGCATTGCAGGCACTGGAACAGCTCGGTCGCCAAGAGACTCTTTCTGCAGGGAGTTGGTTTGTGCGGGCGACGTGCTACGATAAACTACACATGCCGGTGGAAGCCCTGGCCGCCTACAGGAAATTTGTCGAGCTGGACCAGGGCAAGAGCGAAAAACAGGATTTTCAGGCGCGCCAACGAATCAAGGCCATTACCCTGATGCTTGAGAAAAAGAAATAACATGGTTCGCCGTTCGTCAAACTTCTGCCTGCCACTCGCATTTTTCTTCGCGTTGATTCTCGCCTTGACGACAGGTGCCCAGGACAAACTTACCAAGCTGGAATCGCGCTTTGCAGAGGAGAAGGATCCTGTCCGCAAGGCGCGGGCCTTTCCAAACCTGGGGCTGGCAAGGTTGAGCGCTTTTCGGGAGCAACTCCGGGGCGAAAACTACGAAGAGGGACTGCGCATCCTGCAGCAATACCGCGACGAAGCGCGCACCGCGTTCACTGGGCTAAAGCAAAGTGGCATTGACGCTGAAAAGAAATCGAATGGTTTTCGACAACTGGAAATCCATCTGCGACGAGGGGTCCGGCAGATTGGCGAGTTGATTTTGACGATCCCTTATGATCGACGCGAACCTTGCGAAGCGATCCGCAAGGAGCTGGACCAGATGGACCGAGAGCTGATTAACATGCTTTTCCCTCGACAACCCGGGTACAAACCGAACCGCCCCGGCAAGGTGGGGAGGTGACAATGAACCAGCGCGAGCCGCAGCGGTTGTTTGCGAGCGTTTCTTGCGCAGCGGTCTGCGGACTCATCTTGCTTGGCACACCCAACTTTGTTTTTGGTCAGGAAAAGGACTATCTATCCGGGATCGAGGCGGACAAAATCCGTGATGCTGAATCCACGAACGAAAGGATCAAGCTTTTTCTCTCCTTCGCGAGCGACCGCATCAAGAAACTGCAATACGAGCTGGCGCGGCCCAGCACCGATCGCCGCCGTGCGGAACGCTTGAATGGCCTGCTGAAGGCCTACGTTGGGTGCATGGATGACGCCTCCGAACTCATCGACCTCGGCCGCGAGAAGCAAGAGGACATTCGCGACGGCATCAAGCAGATGCAAGCTCATGCCAAGGAAAGCCTGGCATATTTGGAGAAACTGGGCGCCGGAGGGCCGGAATTGAAGTCCTACCAGTTCACCTTGGAAGACGCGATCCTCGGTACCAAAGACGCGCTCGACGCCGCGAATAAGGCGGCCAAAGAATACTCGCCGCCCCCCATTCGCCGGAAACCCTGATGGCGCGCCGTGGGCAAGTACGGCCCTTCCCCGGAGGCAGCCGCATCTTTCATCGGATGTTCACGCGATTGGGAATCGGAGGCCGCCCGCCGCATTTTGTGGTGGAGTTCTTTCCGTATGCAAACCTGGCGCAAACCATCCGCTTGCGCGAGGAAATGGCCCAGGTACGTCTCTCCGATTTGTTGCGTAGTGCCCCGCTCCCAGTCCTAGAGGCCACGGCAGGGCTGTTGTTGGCGCGAGCCTTCCGACGACGAGTCCCGAACGATCTCGCGGCGATCTATCGAAACTATGCACTTTCCGATGAAACGCGCCGGCGCCTGCAGCGTGTCCGTCGGATCCGCGGGCGCCGCGCAACGGTGCCAACTGACAATCGCCACCGTGTCCTTCTGCAGCGGTTTGCGCGGCTGAACCGGTGTTATTTCGAGGGCAGACTTCCCACACCTCACCTGGTGTGGAGCACAAGACCGTGGCGCAGCCAGTTCGGCTGCTTTGACCCCGCGCTTAACCAGATCGTCATCAATTGCCGTCTGCAACGGAAGGACGTGCCGGCCTCGGCAGTGGACTACATCCTTTACCACGAAATGCTGCACATGAAGCACCCGATGCGGAGAGCGACTTGCGGCCTCCAATCGCATTCCAAGGAGTTTCGACTGGAAGACAAACGATTTGCGGACTATGAACGCGCCCGGCGGTGGCTTTCGCGACTAGCCTGAGCGGCGCTTGCGGCGCGCCGCCTCTTGCTCGATCTCTTTATTTAGTCTCTTGAGGCGCTTCTTGATGTCCGGGACGTTGTCGGCGGTTGGAAGGATCTCAAGGTACTTCTGATACCACGACACCGCTTCTTTCTTGTCGCCTTTCTTTTCGTAGGTCTCCCCCAGCAGCAAATGCGCACGGGCGAAATTCGGCTTATTGAGAATAGCATCCTTGAAGCGCTCGATGGCCGCGTCGTAGTTCTTCTTTTTGAGGTAGAACAAACCCACCTCGATGTCCTTCTCGGCCCGCAACGGGTTGAACGTGGCCTCTTCTTGGGCCGACACCGCTCGCGTCCCGCCGAGAAACACGAACAAAAGAACCGCCATGATCCAGAATCGCTTCATCGTGGCTTTCTAGATTGAGTCAGATTCGCTCTGTTATCATCCAAGTTGCCCTGCGCTGGCGGCAGGCGATCTGATTCTAGCTCAGTCGATGGACCTCGACGAAAAAGTCGCGAGCCTTCCTGCCGCGCCCGGCGTGTACCTGTTCAAAGACGTTGGGGAGACTATCCTCTATGTCGGCAAGGCCCGGTCGCTGCGCGCGCGAGTCAGGTCTTACTTCCTCGAATCCCGCGTGCAGGATGCAAAGACGGGGTCCCTCGTCCGCGAGATCGCGGACCTGGACTTCATCGTCGTCGACAACGAGAAAGAAGCCCTCGCGCTCGAGAACCATTTGATCAAGCAGCACCGGCCGAAATTCAATATCCTGCTCCGCGACGACAAAACTTACCCTTACATCCGCTATACAGCCTTCGAAAAGTTTCCGCGCGTGTACGTCACTCGCCGCCTGCGAAAAGACGGCTCAATCTACTTCGGGCCCTACTTTCCGCACAGCCTGGCCCATCGAATCGTGCATTTGATCCACAAACGATTCCAGGTCCCGTCCTGCACCGTGGATTTAGAGCGTGCGCACCTGCGCCCGTGCCTTCAGTACTACATCAAACAATGCCTCGGGCCGTGCGTTCCCGGCCTCGTGACGGACGAACGGTATGCGGAAGCGGCACGCGATGTGAAGATGTTTCTCGAAGGCCGCGCACGCGATCTGGTCACGAGCTTGCAGGAACGCATGGAAAAAGCCTCCGGCGAAGAACGCTACGAAGCTGCCGCCGCGCATCGCGATCTGATCCGCACCGTGGAGGAAATCGGCGAGCGACAGAAGATCGCTGCAGCGCAAGGCGACGATACCGACATTCTGGCCTACTATGCCGAGCCGCCGCAGGTCGCCGTCAATCTGTTTCACGTGCGCGGCGGGCGCGTTGTGGACCGTCGCGACTTCTACTGGGAAGAACTCGACCCGTTAGAGCCTGAGGAGTTCATCGCGTCGCTCTTGAAACAGCTGTATCTGGAAACGGCATACTTTCCCCGATTCATCCACGTCCCAATCGAATTCGAGGACCGGGCACTGCTCGAACATGCTCTATCCGAACGCGCCGGGCGACGCGTTGAAATCTTCGTCCCACAGCGCGGACAAAAAAAATCACTGCTCGAATTGGTCCGGAAGAATGCACAGCAGTCGTTCGAGCAGCGCTTCCGGGTGCTGAAACCCCATTCCAAAGCCATCGCGGAAGCGCTGGAGCACGCCCTGGGCTTGCCGGAGCCACCAAGACGTATCGAAGCATTCGACATATCGCATCTGCAAGGCGCAGACACGGTGGCGTCCATGGTGGTCTGGGAAGATGGGAAGTTGAAGAAGTCTGGCTATCGCAAGTTCATCATCCGCGGACTGACCGGGAACGACGACTATGCCAGCATGCGCGAGGCCGTGGAGCGTCGCTATCACCGCCTGCAAGAAGAACACCAGCCGATGCCCAGCTTGATCCTGATCGACGGGGGAATTGGCCAATTGCATGCCGCAGCCGCGGCCCTAGAGAAACTGGAGATCATCAATCAGCCCGTGGCCAGCATCGCCAAGCAGGAAGAAATCATCTACGTGCTTGGACAGGAGGACGAGCCGATCCGGCTCGAACGCCATTCGCCCATTTTGCACCTGATCCAGCAGATTCGGGACGAGACTCATCGGTTCGCGGTCACTTTCCACCGTGGCCGGCGAAAGCAACGGTTCCTCCGGAGCGAACTGCTGGAGATTTCCGGCATCGGCGCCCGCCGGACCGAAAAGCTTCTGCGTCATTTCGGAAGCCTCGCCCGAGTGCGTGCAGCAACGGTCGAGGAGTTGGCCGGAGTCGTCGGAAAGAACCAAGCGCAGCGGCTGCTCGAGCGCCTTTCGAGCGGCAAAGAGACTCAAGAGGGACCCGCAAAGTAGGTGCAATCCCACATTTCCTTGCAACACCCGGAGGCCTGTGTTACGTTGGCCGCGGGAGGTTAGCCATGAGTGATAATGGTGCGTCGAAAGTGAGTTACTTCCTCGTCGGACTGGGTGTCGGCGCCCTGCTGGGTATTCTGTTTGCGCCGAAGTCGGGGAAGGAGACGCGAGAGTTTCTTGCTCAAAAGGCCGAAGAGGGCCGTGACTACGCCACGCGGAAGGCGCAAGAACTTCGCGAACGGGCCGGCGACATTGTCGAGCATGGGAAGGAAGTGGTGTCGCGGCAGAAGGACCAGTTTGCTTCTGCCATTGAGGCAGGCCGGGAAGCTTACCAGCGGGAGAAGTCGAAAGCACACTAAGAGGTGAGTCGATGGAAAGTTGGCTGCCCTTTTTTGTTATCGTCGCTGCGGTGGCGATCATCCTGCAGATGGGGATTCTCCTCCTGATGTATCTGCAGTTCCGCCAGATGAATGAACGCATGACGCGGATCGCGACCGATCTGCAAAACAAGGTGGAGCCAATCCTTTCCCGGGTACACGATGTGCTCGAAGATTCCCACGGGCGGATCACCAGCATGGTCTCCGACGCCTCTGAAGTGGTGCATCTTGCGCGCAACCAAGCTCACAAAGTGGACGCGCTGTTCACCGAGTCCGTGGACCGCTTGCGGCTCCAGGTGATCCGCGCGGATCAATTGCTGACCACCGCCATGGAACAGATCGAACAGGCCGGAACGCAGTTCCGCCAGACCGTGCTCGAGCCGGTGCAAAAGGCAACGGCCTTCATTCGGGGTGTGCAGGCCGGACTTGAGGTGTTCCGCGGGCAGCGTCGTTCTCCGGAGCGCATGCGCGAGCATCAGGACGAAGAACTCTTCATCTGAATTGAGGGATTCGAGGGTGGCAGATCTGTTTGCCACCCTCCTTTTGTTTCTTCACCCCAGCAGCCTTGAACGTCCGCGACACCATCATCGTCTTCGCAAAGCTCCCAAAACCCGGAAAAGTAAAAACGCGTTTGGTGGGTCCGCTGACCGCCAAAGAAGTGGCGGAACTGCATCTCGCCTGCCTGCGTGACACGATCGCGCTCGTCAGTTCCCTCCCCTCGTGCCGGAAATGGCTGATGCCGGCAGGGACTCCCTCGGAATGTTCAATGCTGGCGAAGGCGCTCAGATTGCCCGCGGAATGGAGAGTCGCACCGCAGCGAGGCCGCGACCTTGGCGCGAGGCTCAACCAGGCGTTTCTCGAGGCGTTCCGGGACGGGGCGCGGAGAATTGTGGTCATCGGAACCGATACTCCGTGGATGGAAAAAGGGAGAATTCGACAGGCATTCGCGAGGCTGCGGGAGGTCGATGTTGTAATCGGCCCTGCTACTGATGGTGGCTACTACCTGATCGGGGCTCGAAGACACGTGCCGATGCTATTCGCTGGAATCCCCTGGGGAACAAATCGCGTCTTTCACGCCACGCAGCTCGCAATCAGCCACGCTGGGCTGAGCTACCGCCAGCTCAGGCGGGATTTCGATCTCGACCGACCGCAGGATTTGGAGCGGCTACGTGAATTGATCCGCGAAGGCAAGTGTCAGACCCAAGAACTACGAAACTGGCTGGAACGATGAAGCGCTAGGGGCGAATCCATCCACCGCCCAAAACTTCCTCTCCATCATAGAAAACGGCGGACTGACCTGGAGTGATCGCCCGCTGTGGGATTTCAAACTCCACTCGAACAGTGCGGGCGCCGAGCGGCGTGATCGTGGCAATGGCCGCTTGGTGCCGAAGCCGAATCTTCACTTGGGCTGAGATGGGGCGTTCGAGCTGAGGAAAGGAGATCCAGTTCACGTCGCCAACCTCGCAGATCTCCGTGTAAAGCTCCTCATCTGTGCCGACCACGAGACGATTCGCGTCGCGATCAATCTGGAGCACATAAAGCGGCTGGCCCGTGGCCGCGCCAAGGCCTCGGCGCTGGCCAACCGTGTAGTGATGAAGTCCTTGATGCTCGCCAACTACCTTGTTGTTTCGCGTGACCATCGGACCGGCCGGAGTGGGCAGCGGCTGCCCCTGCTCTTCCAGGTAGCTCTCGATGAAACGTGCATAGCCGCCCGCAGGAACGAAGCAAATCTCCTGGCTCTCCGGCTTCTCGGCCACCGGCACGCGCAGCTTGCGGGCCAACTCGCGGACCTCGGCCTTGGTCAATTCTCCCAGCGGAAAGCTCGTACGTGACATCTGCTCTTGCCTCAGTCCGAATAGAAAGTAAGACTGATCCTTCGAGGCGTCTCGCGCGCGGAGCAGGATATAGCGCCCCGTCTGTTCGTTGAATTGAATCCGCGCATAGTGCCCTGTCGCCAAGCGCTCAGCACCAATCTGGCGCGCGGTTACCAGCAGTGAATCGAACTTCAAAAAGTTATTGCACAGGCTGCAAGGGATGGGCGTGCGGCCCTCGAGGTAGTCGCGAACGAAAGGCCGTACGACCGTCTCTTCAAACTGGCGCTCGAAATTGACCACATAGAATGGGAATCCAACATATTCAGCCACGCGGCGAGCGTCGTAGACATCATCGAGTGAACAGCAGCGGTGATGAATCGGCCCCTCGCCATAGAGTTTCGGCAAGCGGCGATGATTCCACAACTGCATCGTCAGGCCGACGACCTTGCGGCCGGAGGAATGGAGCATCGCGGCAACGGTGGAACTGTCCACGCCGCCGCTCATCGCCACCGCAATTGTCTCCGTGTTGTGTTGCCCGTTGTTCAAACCAACTCCAATTCACTCGTGCCGCCTCAGCTACCGGTACATGTATTTTGTCATTTTGCTGGCGCAGGTTTCTTGTAGAGAGGCGAAAGCTCGCGCAAATGCTCAACTGCGCCGGGGATCACGCTCAAGGCGAACTCCACATCCTGGGGTGTGTTGTGCGCCCCCAAGCTGAAGCGCAGGCTCGCGCGCGCGTCCTCCGGCGCCAGACCAATGGCCGAGAGAACGTGGGAGGGCTCAACGGCGCCGGAAGAACACGCCGCTCCGGTGGAACAAGCCAGACCTTTCAGGTCGAGCGCGATCACCAGGGATTCGCCTTCGACATGCGAGAACACGATGTTTGTCGTGTTGGGCGTTCGCGGGGCACCCTGACCATTCACACGGGTTAGCGGCACTCTGGCAAGGATCTCCGACTCCAGCCGATCGCGCAGCGCCGCGATTCGGGAGGAATCTGTGGAGAGCCTCGTTCGCGCAATCTCGGCGGCTTTTCCTAGCCCGACAGCCCCCGCAACATTTTCCGTGCCGGGACGCCGATCCCGCTCGTGGTGGCCGCCATAAAGAAGCGGCCGCAGCCGGGTGCCGCTGCGGATGTAGAGCGCTCCGATTCCCTTCGGCGCATAAATCTTATGTCCCGAAAGCGAGAGCATATCCACACCAAGCGCCTCAACGTCGACCGGAATCTTGCCGACGGATTGAACCGCGTCCGTATGGAAATAGACGTCGGCCTCGGCGGCGATTCGGCCAATCTCTGCGATTTCTTGGATGGTTCCCAACTCATTGTTGGCGTGCATCACGGTGATGAGCACAGTGTCCGGTCGAATTGCGCGGCGCACGTCATCCGCATCCACGACGCCCACCGCGCTCACCGGAACATAGGTCACATCGATGCCAGAAGCCTCCAACGCCTGACAGGTATTGAGGACGGCGTGATGCTCAATCTGCGTGGTGATGACGTGCTTGCGTTGGCGACTCGAGGCTTTGACAACTCCGAAGATGGCCATGTTGTCGGCTTCGGTCCCGCCGCTCGTAAAGACCACCTCGGCCGGGCGGGCCCCGATCAGTGCGGCGACGGATTCGCGGGCCCGCTCTACAGCCGCGCGCGCCCGCTGGCCGACTGAATGGATCGAACTCGCATTGCCGAATTCTGAGGCAAAAAAGGGGAGCATCGCCTCCAGGACGGCAGGGTCCACGGGCGTGGTGGCGTTATGATCGAAATAGACGCGGCGCATAGGCACTCGAAGAGAGTTGATCCCTAACCCTAATCTTCAGAATAGAGTTCCAGGCCGCAGGCGTCAAGACGATCGGCCGCGAGTCGTGACTCGACACGCGGTTCGGCACGCACCAGAATGCTGCCTTGACAACCGGCTTGTCGTTCGATAGTTTGCGAACAACTCAGCCAGCTGTTTCAGGCGAGTGATTTCAGGCGGACAAGGGCAGTTTCGCCCTTCGGGGGAGTCGAGTGACCAGTCCGATCATCACGTTGACCACTGATTTTGGGACCAGCGACCATCTCGTCGGGACGATGAAGGGCGTCATCATGAAGATCAATCCCGACGCCAAAATTATCGACATCAGCCACAACGTGATGCCGTTTGACGTGCTCGACGCCGCCCTGACGATTGGCCACGCCTATCGCTACTATCCGTCCAAGGCCATCCACCTTGTTGTCGTGGACCCCGGGGTAGGGTCGCAGCGGCGGCCCATTCTTGTGGCTGGCGACCAGCACTATTTCATCGCTCCGGACAATGGCGTCCTTTCGGTCGTCTACGAAAACGAGCAAAAGGTCACCGTGCGGCACATCACCGCCGACCACTACTTCATGAACCCCATCAGCAATACCTTTCACGGACGCGATATCTTCGCTCCGGCGGCTGCCTGGCTTTCCAAGAACTGGCAGAGTGCGAGCTTCGGCGAGGAAATCAGCGACTTCGTACGATTCAGTCTGCCGAAGCCCAAAACCGCTGATGGAATGCTGAAGGGCGTCGTGCTGAAGGTCGACAACTTCGGCAACCTGATGACCAACATTTCGACGGCGGATTGTCCGCAAATCGCGGCGCCCAGCGCCAGCTTCAAGATTACGGTGGGTGGTAAGGAGATCACCAAGGTGGCGCAATCCTATTCGCAGGGAGGTCCCGGCGAAATCGTGGCCATCGTGGGCTCGAGCGGATACGTGGAAATCTCTTCCAACCGCGGAAATGCGGCGCGTGCGCTCGGTGTGCAGCGCGGCGCAGAGGTCAGCGTCACCCCCTAGTGCCGTTCCAACTATTTCCGGCTAAAGACGAACTGAGGGGCGCAGCAAGCAGCGCCCCTAGAAAACCTTTGAGACATCGTCGCAATAAGTTGGAACAGCACTAGCCAGTTGTACGTGGTTCAACGAGCCAGGTCCAACGTGAGCAGGTAACTGCGCGTCTTCGGATCCAGCCAATCGCGCAGTGCATCCCCCACAAGATTGAATGCCAGCACGGCGCTCATTACTGCCAAGGCAGGAAACAAGATGAGGTGCGGCGCATCGAAGACGTGGCCACGGGCATCGTTGAGCATGGCGCCCCAGCTGGGCAGAGGAGCGAGAACGCCAAGGCCCAGAAAGCTCAACGTGGATTCGGCCAGAATCGCCGAGGCCATTCCGATCGTGGCCTGAACCAGCACAGGTTGAATCGCGTTCGGCAATACATGGCGCAGCAAAATGCGACCATGTGACGCTCCCAGCGAGCGCGCCGCCAAAATGAAATCGAGTTCCCGCACTTTCAGCACCTGGGCGCGCGCCAAGCGCGCATAACCGGCCCAACCCGTGATGACGAGCGCGACTATCACCTTCGACACGCCAGCGCCGAGAAACGCCGCAAAACCAATTGCCAGTAGAATTCCCGGAAACGACAGAAATGCGTTGATGAGGATTTGATTGACGAGACGATCGAGCCAGCCGCCGA
>Ga0315268_10000898_pt1 | contig 34867 bp, 35 predicted proteins | sample C1_top_MG_FD_204535 | JGI IMG/M metagenome (GOLD analysis project Ga0315268, IMG submission 204535) | Sediment microbial communities from Yellowstone Lake, YNP, Wyoming, USA - C1_top | ecosystem: Environmental > Aquatic > Freshwater > Lake > Sediment | place: USA: Wyoming | collected 2017-08-01
AAGAAAAGCCTGTGCATTGTTTCTTCTTCTATCTTTTTCTCTAAGAGATTTGCGACGTACATCTTTTTGTAGCTTATCTCCAATGCTCCCGATGACAAAAATAAAGGACCTATACGACGACAGTAGGCGCCACATGTTGGCATTATTCAAAATCACTGTTCGCTTTATTGGTCTTATTCGAAACATGTTTCTAAAAAAACCGTAGGGGGGTAGGGGTCGAAAAAAGTTAGGGTCAGACAAGTTTTTGTCTGGTAGACGCACGTGCACCATTTAAAGGCCAATTACTTGTCTATTTTCTGGTGACCAGCTTGATTGCTACGGTCGCACAATGTGGAGAGTTGGCTCGTTGCGATCTTTGGGTTTGTAGTTTTCTCTGAGGTATCTTAGAGTTTCAAACGGCCATGAAGCCACGTTATCACCATCTTCCATTAGTCGGGGAAGCATTCCTGGATGTCTCCTCAGAAAAGTCTTCGCCACTTCAACAATTTCCGAATCTTCATCATAAGAAAAGTCTTCTCTCAATCTTGAGAGCCCTAAATCTCGGATTCGAACTGCGCAAACCAAAACTTCGCCAAGTTTTTCTGTGGCACTTTTTATGATAGCCTCATTGGGGATAAACCATCCTGTCTTATCCTTGGTCTTATGGACGAGAACCTTTACATCGTCAAGCGGTATGCCTGTTTCAGCTGCAACTTCCGAATAGGTCGGGTAACGAAACCATATGCTTTTCCATTTTTTAATTACCTCTGTCACAGCCTCTTCACTATCTACATAGTTTACGAAGGAATACCTGTTGTCCTTCAGCTTCTTGACAAGCCCATATCGAGCGAGGCGAACGAGATGATACGAAACCGTGTTCCTTGATACCCCAAGCTCCTTTCTAAGGTCTCTTGGATATACTGGACCGCCGACCAGTCTTTTCAGAATAAGAAGACCAGCGTCTTTTCTCCTTTTCCCTAATCTTTTGGGCGAAAAACCGAGCTTTCCCAAATCTTTAGGACACCCAATTTTTGTTCTGCTTGTTGTTCCATATAAAATGTTTACACACGTAAAACGAAAAAAGATGATTAAAAATGAAACACGAAGAAACAAAAGTTGTTTCAACAAGAATCACAAAAAATCTTGCTGAGCTACTCAAAGAACACTGCAAAAAAACCATGTATGTAAACATTGCAGATTTCATCCGCGATGCCATAAGAGAGAAACTCCAGAAAGACGTACCCGAACTTTACAGTAAATTTTTCCAAGAGGTCAACAATTGAACGATGATAATAGTAAAAGTGTGGCACAATCTGAATCTGCAAATTTCCATTTTTCTGGCGTTAGAAAGCATACAAGCATCAGATGCGACTCTAATCTGTGGAAAGCGTTCAAAAGTGTATGCAAAAACAACGGTTTTTCAACGTGCAATGAGCTAGAAAAGCTTATTTTAGGCTATTTAGTCGGCGTGTCTCGAATGTGCCACAAACCTACTACTATTAACGTTGTTGTTGATGCCCCTCGTATAATCAAGCGTGTTCGTAGGCGTCAGTTAACGTTTGAAGATGAGATTAACAGTGAAGTTTCAAAGTCTTCAGTTGCTAAGTTGACATGCGATTTCTGTAGTAGAGAACCTGTGGTTGCTTCGTTTCGCCATTTAAGTGGTATTAAGAAACGAGCTTGTGATTTTCACGCCAATGTTTTACGTAATCATTCAAAATGGAGCATGTTAAAAAATGAGTGAGAAAGAATTTTCGGAACTAGTTGAAAGTCTTGTCGATTTCTGTAATGGCCTAGAGAGTTTAGTTGTTAATGCGCGAAGAGAAATCAAAGAGCTAATTAAAACTGAGGCTAATAGACAGATTTCTGAAGATTCCTTCAGCATTTTAAGTTGGCAAGATGAAAAAGGTTCGAGACTTGGCTGTTATCAAGTCGCATATAAGAACATGAACCTACCAGAAAAATGGCTACATTGTTTCAACATCCTCAAAGCTAACAGTTCTTTAATTTCTAACCCGTTCACCGAGCAGGGTTATGTTCATCGCTATTGGATTTACCCAGACAAATATTCAGATCGAATTTTTCGAAAGAAGATAAGCGAGAACGAGGTCGAATCCTAACGAACACTTTGAAACTCATCCTGCCTCGGAGTAGAGGCTCCAGAGACATGCATACCGAAAAATTGGAGGAAAAAATCTCGTTTTGAAAAGTTGCCCTAAATGCAATTCCACACGTGTTTGGAAAGACGGCTTGCGACGTACATTTTATGGCGACGTACAACGGTGTGTCTGTCGCGATTGCGGTTACAGGTTCTCCGAGCCAAATTGCTCCATTAATAAACTACCAAGAAAAATTTCACGCTGGTCATTAAATAGCTCCAACAACAATATTTCATATAGTCAAGTATGCGAGCTCTTGACAGAAGAGTCGAAAAACTTGGCCGAAGTGGAAACCCGACAAGAACAGCCCACGCGGGAGGGCACAGCGCAGCCGGCCAACATCAAAGGCAAAATAATTGAATACGCTTGGTGGATGGAAAAGCAGGGCTATGCAAAAGAAACAATTCGAGGAAACTCTAGTTGCTTACGAGCGTTGCTCGTAAGAGGAGCCAATCTGTTAGACCCAGAATCTGTGAAAGAAGCATTAGCAAAAGAAAAGGCATGGAGCCAAAATAGACGCAGAAATGTAATCAACGCTTTCAGCCTATTCGCAAAAATCAATGGTCTCCAATGGGAAAAACCACGCTGTAACGTAGTAAGGAAGATTCCTTTCCTTCCAACAGAGCAAGAAATTGACCAACTAATCGCTGGATGCCCTGAAAAAGTAGCGACATTCATCCAGCTTTTAAAAGAAACAGCCATGCGACGCGGCGAAGCTAAAAGACTTCTATGGACAAACATCGACTTTGAAAGACGACTCATAACATTAAATGACCCAGAGAAAAACAGCCTACCCAGAATATGGAACATTAGTCCAAAGCTTCTAAACATGCTTAATGCCCTGCCCAAAACAAGCCTCAAAATATTCGGCGATGGACCAATCAACTCGATGAAAACCACGTTTATCAAAGCTAGAAGGAGACTCGCAGCAAAACTACAAAACCCTAGACTACTACAAATACACTTTCATGCAATCCGACATTGGAAAGCCACAATGGAATACCACCGTACAAAAGACCTCCTTCATGTCATGGCCTTCTTAGGACACAAGAAAAGCGACAACACCTTGCTCTACGTCCAAATAGAAGAAAAACTCTTCAAAGAAGCTGATGATGGCTTTACTTGCCGAATTGCGCACAACGTTGGAGAAGCAACCACATTAGTAGAAGCAGGCTTTGAATATGTAACTGGCGAATACAGCGACGGCGGCAAAATCTTCCGTAAACGTAAATAATGGCACTTTGCTAAAAGTGGTCTGAGTCAGGAAAAACGCCATGAAATGTGGCCGGGGTGAGGTAGCCTGGTAGCCTATAGGCCTGTGGAGCCTAGCGCCCGGGTTCAAATCCCGGCCCCGGCCCTTCTTTAGGATGGAAAATGTTTATCAAGACAATTCTTACAGAATAAGCAACTGTTCAGTGCATGGGGTATGTTCAAAGTGGAGAAGTATGACGTTATTGTGGTTGGTGCTGGAACGGCTGGTTGCTTAACCGCGAAGACAACGGCGAAAGTCGGGCTCAACACGCTCTTGTTAGACCTTAAAAAGAGGCAGGACATAGGCTTGAAAGTGTGCGGGGACGCGGTTGGCAAGCATCATTTTGACCATTTAGGCTTGAAGCCACCGAGCGGAACGGAATTAGAGCGTGTTATGGAAGGCGTGAGAATTTTTAGTCCAGACAATCAGACGATCTTTGACGTCAGAGGTGAGGGTCTAAGCGGTTTTCTGCTCAATCGCCATGCCTTCGGCCAGAGACTGTTAAGAGATGCGGTTGATGCGGGCGCTGTGTTGTGGGAGTCCACTCAAGCCTTAGAACCCATAGTGGAAAAAAGGTATGTAAAGGGCATAAAAGCAAAGAATCTGAAAATAGGGAACTCTGTGCTCACCGCCAAGGTTACCGTTGAAGCCACTGGCTTTCCAGCTATTCTTCGCAAGAAGCTTCCAAAAGGCATCGGCGTCGACGCGGAAGTTGAAAACAAGGACGTGGAAGCTTGTTATCGAGAAATCCGCGAGTTGCAGCAGCCTCTTGAGGACCCTGAGCTGTGCCAGATTTACCTCACACAGGAAATCACCCCCGGCGGCTACTACTGGATTTTCCCGAAAGGCGGCAACAGAGTCAACGTCGGCTTAGGCGTCGCTATGACCAAGGGCTTTCCTAACCCCAAAGACATCTTATACAAGCACGTGTTGTCAAAGTCTGTCTTCAAAAACTCCAAAATCATCGAGGGCGGCGCGTGGTGTGTACCGACCAGAAGACCATTGGATAATATGGTTGGAAACGGTGTCGTGATAGTCGGAGACGCCGCGTGCCAAGTGAACCCGATTCACGGCGGAGGCATAGGACCATCTATGAAGGGCGGCACAATCGCAGGCAAAACCGTCATCGACGCCATCGAGAAAGACGACGTGAGCCGCAAGGGACTGTGGGCATATAATGTCAATTATATGGAGGTCTATGGTCTCAAACAGGCGGGGCTGGACATTTTCCGCAAGCTTCTGCAAGCGTCGGACGATGAAGAGTTGAATTACGGAATGGCATACAAGCTAATCACTGAGGAAGACCTTCTTCAAACCAGTCTTGGGCAAGAGATTAAGCTGAACATCACTGAAAAAGCGATCAGAGTGTTTCGCGGCATGCGAAAGATTGGTTTTCTCCGAAAACTACGCGACACAGTCAAAGCGATAAAAACAACCAGAGACTGGTACAGAAACTATCCCACATCACCCGAAGGATTCGAAGAGTGGAAGCACAAAACAGAGACACTGTTTGAATAAGCGCTTAGTCTTTCGCGAGCATAACGGCGGTTTCTACAGCAGCATCAATGTTCCTTTCCAGTTCGGACATAAGTGGTCCTGCGTTTCGATACAGCTCAAACACGCCTCTATCGCGTGACCTTACAAGTATGAGGTTGGTCGGATAGAAATAATGATGAAACACGTCTTTTGCTCTCAGCGATTCTTCCTTTGCCTCTGGCGTGTACTTCACATGTATCCGTGTGACGACCACTTTGTCCCCGTGTTTCTGCGTTAGTTTTATTGCCAGTTTGTCCAGTTTGGGTTTCTGTTCTTCGCAGTTGGGGCATCCATCCCGTGTAATAGCGATTACGTATGCTTTGCCGAGCGCAGGCGCTAAAAGGTCTAACGGCGTTTTCTTGGTTTTTAGGTGTTTCTTTTCAAAATCTGCAAATTCTACTGTGGCGATTGTCATGGGTTTTTAGCGATGAAAACCGACTATTTAAAACCTCTGCCTATGGCTTGATAAAACTTTAAAGACTTGACGTTCACTACTCCTATTCTCAACGGTGAAAAACTTTGGCAGGGCACAACCACCCGTACATTCCGAATTCTGCGCCCGAAGTCAAACAAGAACTCATGCGCGAACTGGGAATCCAAACAGTCGACGAACTCTACAAAGACATTCCTGAAAAGTTTCTGCTTAAACACGAGTTAAACCTGCCCAAAGGCTTGTCAGAGTTCGAAGTGAAAAGGCATGTGGAAAGCCTCCTTTCCAAAAACAAGACTCTGCCAGAGATGCCTGTTTTCCTTGGTGCTGGCTGCTGGCCACACTACGTGCCTGCCGCTGTTTTGGACATTGTTCTGCGGAGCGAGTTTCTCACTTCTTACACGCCATATCAGCCCGAGATTTCGCAGGGCATGCTGCAGACGCTTTTTGAGTATCAGAGCATGATTTGCGAGTTAACGGGCATGGAAGCCGCGAATTCATCCATGTACGACTGGGCTTCGGCAGTAGGCGAAGCGGCGCGGATGGCTCTACGCGTGACCAAACGCCCAGAAGTGCTGGTGCCCAAGATTATTCATCCCGAACGCGGCGCTACGCTTCAAACGTACGCCGAACCCGCGGCTATAAAGATAAAACACGTCGGCTACGATAAGAAAACTGGACAAATAGACATTGAAGAACTAAAAACGAACATTTCTGAACGAACGGCTGCAGTGTACGTGGAAAATCCTTCATACTTGGGTTTTGTGGAAACCGAAGCACGTGCAGCCGCAGAGATTGCGCATGACAAGGGCGCGCTTTTCATAGTTGGAGTGGATCCTGTTTCGCTCGGTGTACTGAAGGCGCCTGCGGATTATGGCGCTGATATTGTTGTGGGTGAGGGCCAACCGCTCGGGAACGCCATGAGTTTTGGTGGTCCACTGTTAGGCGTTTTAGCTTGTCGCGACAGCATGGAGCTTATTCGTCAGATGCCTGGTCGCACCATCGGCATAACCACGACGCTTGATGGGGTCAGCAAGGGCTTTTGTATGGCGCTGCAGACACGCGAGCAACACATCCGCAGAGAAAAGGCAACGTCGAACATTTGCACTAACGAAGCCCTGTGCGCCGTAGCGTCGGCGGTTTACTTGGCTTTACTCGGGCCACAAGGCCTGAAAGAACTAGGCGAAGCGTGCATGACTAAAGCGCATTACGCCGTAAGGCTGCTAGCCAAAATCGAGGGCGTCAAAGCGCCAATTTTCAGTTCGCCTTATTTCAAAGAGTTTACTGTCAATTTTGATGGAGCAAAGCGGAGCGTTTCGAAGGTACACGAGGATATGCTATTTTACGGAGTTCACGGTGGCAAGAACATCGCTAAGGAGTTTCCAGAATTGGGCGAGACAGCGTTGTACTGTGTCACGGAAATTAACTCTAAACACGACATCGACCGATTAGCTTGCGTATTAGGCGAGGTTTTGAAGAAAGGGTGAAGTAGCGATGCCAGACTTCAAGCAGGCAAAATGGAACGAACCCGTGATTTTCGAAATGGGGAGACAAAATCGCAGAGGCATGCTGATTCCACAAGTCGAAGACGAAGTCAAGCGTGCCGTCGGCGACGTACATGCCCTAATCCCTGACAAAATGCGACGCGAAACTCTGCCTGCGCTACCAGAGCTTTCCGAGGTTGAAGTGACACGGCATTATACGCGTTTGTCGCAGATGAATTACGGCATAGATTTGGGTTTCTATCCGCTCGGCAGCTGCACGATGAAGTACAACCCCAAAATCAACGACGCTCTGGCGGTTTCGTCTGCGGTTTCGTCGCTTCATCCATATCAAGACGAGCAAACAGTGCAGGGCATTCTGGAAATTCTGTACACGCTTTCAAAGTGGCTGTGCGAAATAACTGGTACACACGAAGTTTGCTTACAACCATCCGCAGGCGCTCACGGCGAACTGCTTGGTATACTGTTAATGCGAGCTTACCACAAGAAAAACGGGAAAAACGACAAACGAAACGAGATAATCGTGCCCGACTCTGCTCACGGGACCAATCCTGCAAGTGCGAGTATGGGTGGATTTAACGTTGTGGTTGTGCCTTCAGACACGAGTGGATGCTTAGATATTGAAGCATTAAAGTCCGCCGTCTCTGAACGCACCGCGGGCTTGATGCTCACCAACCCGAACACGTTGGGTATTTTTGAAAAGAACATCGAAGAAACTGCAAAAATAGTCCACGAAGCTGGCGGATTACTCTATTATGACGGGGCTAATTTGAACGCCATTCTCGGCAAAACCAGACCGGGTGACATGGGCTTCGACATAGTGCACATAAACATTCACAAAACCTTCGGAACACCTCATGGCGGCGGAGGACCAGGCGCTGGACCAGTGGGCGTTTGTGAGGAGCTGGAGAAGTTTTTGCCCGTGCCTTGTATCGGGTTTGACGGCAAAGCATACTTCTTAGACTACGACAAGCCTGACAGCATTGGAAAAATTAGAAGCTTTTATGGAAACATCGGCGTACTGGTGCGTGCTTATGCGTACATTCTGAACCTCGGCGCAGAAGGATTGAAAGAGGTGGCTGAGGTTTCTGTTTTGAATGCTAATTATCTCGCCAAGAAGTTAAGCCAGGTTCGTGGGTTCGAGCTTCCTTACGATAGTAAGACGCCACGCAAGCACGAGTGTGTTTTGAGCGTGAAGACTTTGATGCGAGAAACTGGCGTTAGGGCGTTGAATGTTTCCAAGAGAATGCTCGATTATGGTGTTCATGCTCCTACAACGTATTTCCCGTTGATCGTGGATGAGGCTCTGATGATTGAACCCACAGAATCTTTTGAGAAAGAGGAACTCGACAGATTCGTTGAAGTCATGAAAAAAATAAGTCAAGAAGCCTACTTGAACCCGAACATGGTGTTGAACGCGCCGCAGAACACGGCTTCGAATAAATTGGATGAGGTTAAGGCTTCGCATCCAAAGACCATGGCATTGAGCTGGAAAATGTACCTCAAGAAGCAACCGATTAAGCCTTAAAGCGTTTTTCATAATTCTTATCTTCCACATCCAGTTTATACTGCATCAAAAACAGGTGAAGCTTGTTGTCTGAGATAGAGAAGCAGGTTCGCGTCGCAGTGGAGCAAGTTGTTGATCCCGAAACTGGATTAACCTTCGGGCAGATGAACATGATAACCAACGTCAGCCAAGAAGAGCCCGGCGTTTTCAAAGTCGATTTTGTTCCGAGCAGTCCGTTCTGTCCCATCGCGTTCAAGTTGGCGGCAGATATTAAAGCCGCAGCCATGAGTGTGAAGGGCGTCAAGAAGGCGTTCGTCTACTGCCGCGGTCACACCATGGAAGAAGAAATCAACAAAACAGTAAACAAGTAAAGCTAGAGAACTGTAATGACTAACCTGCGCAATGGAAAATCCAATCTGAACCTTTTATTAGCCGTGATGTTACTCGTGAGTCTGGTGTTTCCTAGCGTTGCCTTTGTGTTTGGCAATCCTTCTTCGATTGAAATCGAGGATTTCCGTTGGAGCGCGAACCGATTTCCGTTGAAAGTACAGGTGGACATGAATCAGTGGAGCACATTGGATTACGCTGTAGCCGTGCATGAGGCGCTTAACAGTTGGGTGCACAGCATCTGGAATTACACAAACGCTTACCACGCAACCCTGCCCAATATTGACTATAGGTTTTATGTGAGCAACATCAACGCCACGAGCAACTATGATGTACTTATCATGTTTTCTCCAGACGAGATGCCTCCCAATTCAGGCATTGTTGGTTTGACTTCCTCACAGTGGGACACTTCAACGCATGAGCCAGTGGCGCCGATAAAAATCAACGTGACCACTTATCAAGGGAGCATTTACCCGCTGTTTGTGAAGAACATCGCCATGCACGAGTTCGGACATGCCTTTGGAATAGGACACGCAGATTCCCAGACCACATCGAATGGACCAGAACTGATGTACCCAAGGTCAACTAAAGACCAGATAACCTACCCCTCCACCCTGGACATTTACGCGTTGACCAAACTGTATCAGAGCGATTATGGTCAACAAGCTCAATTGCCATCTAATATTCCATATATAATGCTGTCCGACGGAAACATTCCACCACCTGCATTTACGATTTGGAGAACCTACTTGGGATACCTCATAATCATAGCCATTCTATTCCTCGCTGTTGTAACCGCCTTGGCAATTAGCAGAGCCAGCAAGAAACCAGAGCAACCTACAGAGCCACCTCCACCTCCAGTCGAAACTCCTCAGAACCCAAGCGGCTAACGGATACTGGAAAAAAGAAAAATAGATTCGGGTTCGCCTTACGCTTTTACAACACCGAGGAAGAAATAGACAAATTAGTCGAAGGAGTAATAAAATAAACGACGGAAGCATCGAGAATTGACCCAAGACGCAAGAAAGACAGTACGCAGCTACTGGGACAGAAAGGCTCACATATACGCGGAACTGCGGCAAAGAAAAAACTGGTTTCAACAAGTCGACCAACGTGTTTCTAACATGATAAACGCCGAATCATGCACTCAAGTACTCGACATAGGGACAGGACCCGCTTCGTTCGCAATCAAACTCGCGAAGATGGGCAATCTTAATGTTGTTTGCATCGACATTTCCAAGCGTTTTCTCCGCATAGCCAAAACACACATCGAAGGCGAAAAGGTTTCAAACAAAATTTCACTTCTTCTTGCGAGTGCCGATTCACTTCCCTTCATCGAAGAATCCTTCGACGCAATTACGTCTATCTACACGATCCACCATTTGCCACCGTTGCGGATGGAACGCGCCTTCGGAGAATTCTATCGTGCGCTTAAGACCAAGGGCAGATTCGCTCTAGTGGAGGACTGGGCAAGCGACCCCCGTACCTACTTTCAGCAATTAGCTTATCAATTAAGGAAAATACTCATGCGAACCGAAATCGAAGAATATCACGCATCATATTATGATTATATTACGATGGTTGAACGAAACGGCTTGAAAATATTTGACGTGGAACTACATCCGCGACAAGTTGACCTCTCACGATTTGAAAATCTTTCAAACGAACGTGCCCTCAAATTGTTGAAAAAGGCAGAAAAATTCGAAGAACGCGAACAAATAATCGACACGACCTTCATCGGAGCCCTCAAGCCTAAATAACGTATGGCTTGAATTCCCACTTTTCACGCTCTTGAGCTATTTGCTTCAAAATGCTTGTGGCTTTCTCTCGCGGAAGCATCAGCAACACTTTGCCCACGTGCTTACAGAACTGCTTTGCAGGAATGCATCGGCTCCAGTCTGCGCAATCGTGCAGAATTGTTCGGTTTTGCATGTCGAAGACAACATGATACTCTCGAACTGCTGCAGTAACTCGATTGCTTGAGATTTCCTGCAGTGTCACTTCCACGTCTTTGATACCTTCGGCACGTTTCATTCTTCCTTGGTCGATGAAAATATTGAGAAGCTGTGGAAAATTCATTTTTTCGATTTCTGTTGGCATGAAGGCAGTGAGCGCCACGGCTCGTTTCTTCAATTCCTCTTGTTTTGCTGTTGCTCTCTCTTCGAAATATTTTTCCACAGCTTTTTTTGCTTCTTTTTGCTCTGGTGTGATTGTGCCGAGCATTTCTGCAAATTCAATGCAGTTTTTCACCGCGTATCCATGATAGTGATTGTTAAAGTAGCCGAACGTAGTCTTGGCTTTTGATGACGCTTCTTTCACTTTAGGTACCCACGGCTCCAATTCTTTTTTGTTGTAGAGGTAATAGTACCATGGGCGTTCGCCTCTTCCATGCCATCGAATATAGGCTATGTCGCTTGTGATTTCTACGTCTGGCGGCAACTTTGGTTCATCAACGATAGTGTAAGCAACCTTGTAACGCTCCAAAAGCCTCCACGTTTCAGGAGTGAGCCAAGACTCGTCACGAAACTCCACGGCAAACCGAAACTGACCCGGCAGGATAGCGAAGAAGCTCTCCAACAGCTTCAAATCATACTTTAAACCAGGCGGCAACTGCGCCAGAAGACAACCCAACTTTCCCTCCAACAACAATGGCTGCATAAGTTCGCAAAATCTTTCCAAATCTTTCTCAGCTCCCAGCTTCAAGTCTAATTTGTCCTTGTGCGTGATTTGTTTTGGAAGTTTCGCCGTGAAAACAAAGTCAGGTTTTGTGTACTTTGTCCAACCCATGACCACGCCTTTTGACGGATAAGCGTAGAACGTGGAGTCGATTTCTGCCGTTTTGAAAACTTTTGAATAGACGGCGAGTTTGCTTTCCGTTTCCGTGGCATAAAGTGGTCCTACCCAGTCTTTGTAGTGCCATCCTGAACAACCTAACAATATTTTGCTCATGAGCAGCACCTTGAAAGCGCTATGATTTAACTCGTGTCTGGAAGTGGAAGTTTATTAAGGATAGAGTTTTAAACTTTCTCTGTTCACTAATACCTTAAAGGTGACCATAGCATTGTCCCTGCAGAACAAGAAAAAGAACGTTCTCGATCGAATGCCTCCCACCTTCAGAGAGCAATACTTCAACCTTTTCGGCGCACCAGAACCCGAAACTATCCATCCCACCTTGTACCAGAAACTCATCGACAACGGCACAGACCTGATCCTGAAACAGCTCAAAAAATACAACGAACAACGCAAAGAGCTTGCAAAAACCGTGCGCAATCAAATCCAAATCACACAACTCGAACAAGACGAAAGCCTCGCCAGCGTAAGAATGGTAGTTTCTGACGCGGGAAACAACGGCGTAGACTTCAGGTCAGCATTCGCGCCTCTGTACGCCTCCACAGCCATAGTCACAGAAGGCAGAAAAATCGTCGACGAACCAATCTGCAAAGTCGGCGAATCAGCGCTCTGGGCAGACGAATTCAGAGCGCAGAGCAGAGAAAGCCTCCTCGCCGCCAAGGTACAATTCGAAATAACCACCGAAGCCATAGCCAAATGGAACCCGAAATATGCAGTGATGGACGGCACGCTGCTGCTCAATTATGGACTTTTACCCTTTAGCAACTCGTCTGACAACTACAGAAAAGACTTCGACTCAGCCTTGACAAGCACGATTAATACGCTTTTCACGTGCTACCGAACTGGCACTCCAATCGTGGGTTTCGTGAAACGTACTCAGAGAACCAGCTTGTGTGAAAGCCTTGGCATGAACGAAGTACGCGACACGGCACTTCTGGACCTCATCCTCAGGCGGGGACAATGCACAGTGCCTGAACCAACTCCCATGAGGGGCTTGGTGATCGATTTATTCAAGAAAAAAGCAGAAGAAATGTTCATTCCAGCGCAAGACGTGGCGAAAATAACCAACTTCTATTCGGCTTACATACGCACTGGCTTGGCCACGCCTTTCCGTCTTGAGCTGCCCGAATTCTGCCTGAACAAACTAAACGAGCTAGGCACTATTCTCTACACAACTTCAGAAGAAGATGGACTGCCCTTCGGCATCTACGAAGTGGACCACCTGACACGGATAACCAGCAATCTCTCCAACATACGCACGCTTATGTTGTACTCCAAAGCCTTAGATTTGGTGGAAAACGGCGAAATGGACGCAGAAGACCTAAATCTGTTGACGCTCCAGCACGGCGAACAATGGACCATACGTGACGACAAAGGCTACGCGTCCACTGTGCTTTCTAAGGGCGAGGCGTAAAATGGAAAGCGGATTAAAGCCAATTGGCTATGCTTTGTCGGGCTGCACGCACGATTTTCTCATCTTTGTGGTCATGGAAACCGCACAAGTCAAGGTTAACCATTTCTATTTCCTCAAACACCCCGCCAGCACCGACATTACGGTATTAGCACGCACTTTCCGTACTTCGCCTTACAATCCAGAAATGATAACAGGCAGAACAGGACCCTTAGCGGGTAAAAAAGGCAGACTCGCAGAATACGGCAAAAAACTCGAATACACAGTGGCTTTCGCCGAGATTCTAGGCTACTACGATGAAAGTCACAAATGGCGCACGCTGGAAATGGCACCTGCCCCCTGGGATTATATTTACGAGCCTTCGGAGGAGGCTTTGAAGCAGTTCTTTATTCCAGAAAAGTTTGCACAAGACGCTTTAACGCTGGAGTTGGGCAAAATAAGGGGTACGAACATACCTGTTTACGTGGATTTGAACGCTGTGGCCAAGGGGCACATGTTCGTGGCTGGCATGACCCGCAGCGGCAAGTCGAGTTTTCTTATTAACCTCGTAGCCAAGGCATCCAAATTAAGGCCTAGACCGCGTTTTGTTATTTTTGACCGCAGAGGCGAGTACGGTGCGTTGACGAATTATGGCGCAGTTGTTTTTTCGTATGACAAATTTACGCCCACGATCACAAACCCCGATTTTGTGGTGGCTAAGCTGGGAGTGAAGGGCAAGGAAAAGGACGCTGTGACTGCGGCGGTGCAGGAGCTAATCAATGATGATGGGATGCTAACAAGAGAGCGTATTCTCGCCAAGTGTCAGGAAATTTTGAATCAGGGCGTTGTTTACAAGACGGTCGACAGTCAAGCAAAAGCGTACAAGACGATTGAGTGGTGTCTCGAGAACAAGGGCGACTTCTTGGGGGAAAAGACCAAATCGCTCGACGTGATCGAATCGGTAAAAGACAACGCGACTCTAATCATAGACTTCTCCATAGACACGGATATCGAAAAGCAGCACAGAACCGCCTGCCACATAATCAACGAAATCCGCGATTACGCCATGCAACGCAAAGACGAGGGCGACTTTGCCTGCATCTTAGCCATCGAAGAGGCTCAGTATTTGGCGCCCGAAAAAGGAGCTGAACTCGTCGAGTCAGATGCGCAGAAAGAGGTGAAGGCATCTATGATTGAAACCATAAGCCAGGCGGGCGGGTATAACGTGGGCTTGATTATTATGACGCAGAGGCCAGCGTATGTTTTGAAGGGTTGCATTTCTCAGTGCAACTCTGTGGCCTGCTTTAGGCTCAAAAGCGGGAATGACCAGGATGCTGTTTTGATGTACACTGAATACGGCTCTGAAAGGCTGAGAGACTATCTTCCAGGATTGGCCGACCACGAAGCCATGCTGTGGGGCATCGCGATTCCAACGCCTTTTCCTGTTATAGCCGAGATAAGAGTTGATGAATATCCACGTAAAGCCACGGTTTTCGCTAAACAGGCATGGGAAAGAATGGAAACTTGAATCTGATAGTAATTGCAGACGTCCACAGTAGTCGCGAAGCTTACGAGAAAACTGTTCAGAAAGCAAAAGAAACCAGCGCAGACGCCGTTTGCGTGTGTGGAGACATGACACACTTTGGCACGGTTAAAGAAGCCGAAGAATACCTCTTGATACTTGTAAAATCTCAAGTTCCAGTCTTTTTTGTTCCAGGTAATCTTGACCCGTCCGACCTCACAAATGCCAAAGTGGAAGGAGCAATCTGCATCCATGCCGCATGTCAGAACATTGGCAACTATAATTTTGTCGGATTAGGTGCAATGCATCGAGCGTTCGAGGTGCCTGAAGACAAAATCATGCAATGGCTACAGAACGGAAGCAGCAAATGCACACAAGCCAAGCGTACTGTTATTGTTTCACATGTTCCTCCGAGAGATACGAAAGTAGATGTTGCTTTCATAGGCGGACACGCGGGAAGCCGAAATTTCAGCCGCTACATCATAGACACAAAACCCGTTGCGGTCTTCTGTGGTCACATCCATGAAGGGCGCGGAATAGACCACATTGGCGACACCGTCATCGTAAATCCCGGATCTGCGAGAAGAGGATATTACGCCTTAGTGAAGCTCGATGGAAAGGTCAATGTTGAGCTTGATCGTTTTTGAAAGGTTTTTATGGTAAAGGTTAAAGGTTTAATTGCAACTAAGTGTCTGCACACAAAATGTGAGATGAAACTAATATGCCGTTCGCTAAGGGTGACTTCATACTGATTGATTATGTGGCTAAAGTGAAAGAGACTGGCGAAGTCTTCGACACTACAAAAGAAGACATAGCCAAAAAAGAACACCTGTACAAAGAAGGCGAGATTTATGAACCTAAACTTATCGTCGTCGGCGAGAATTGGGTGCTACAAGCCTTAGATGACAACCTAGCTACTTTTGAGCCAGAGAAACCAAACACTGTGGAAATTCCGCCGGACAAAGCCTTCGGACCACGAGACCCAGAAAAAGTACGCCTAGTGCCTCTAAAACGGCTAATAGAAAAAGGCATAACGCCACAGTTAGGCGCAAGAATAGAGTTCAACGGAAAACTTGCAACAATAAGAACCATGGGCGCAGGCAGGGTCCAACTCGACTTCAACCCAACGCTCGCAGGCAAAACTCTCGTTTACGAAGCTACAATTACAAAAAAACTCGAAACAATCGAAGAAAAACTAACCGCGCTACTGCACAGAAGAATCCCACTGGTCGAAGCGTCAAAATTCGACTTCAAAATCAAAAAAACCGAAGTAGACATCACCATGCCAGAAGACGCCTTCTATCTGGAAGGCATTCAAGTGGCAAAAAGAGGCTTAGCCATGGACATCCAGAAGTTTTTCCCGGACATAAACGCCGTAAAATTCATCGAAGAATTCAAACGACCAAAACCAGCCGCGCCAGCCGCTGAGGCAAAGCCAGAGGAAACTAAAACCGCCGAAACACCAGAAGCTGAAGCGCCGAAAACAGAAACGGTCGCCTCAACTACAGAAACAGCAACTGAAAAACAAGCAACAGAGGAAGAAACAGCCAAAAAGGAATAATCTTTTCTAAATTACTTCTGTTGTTTCCGCTAATTTCCTCGCAGAATTCTCATCCAACATTTTTTTCTGCAAGATTGTATATCGTTCTGGTCGAACTTCATGCGCCCTCACCAACGCCTGCACGATATCATCAGGTTTTGCGCCTAGTTCTTTTGCGGTTGTAGGCGCGCCTAGACTTTTCAGTTTGTCTCGGATGCGTCTCCAGTCAAGCCCATGCAAATAAGCCATCAATATCGTGCCCACACCACACTGCTCTCCATGCAGAGCACAGTTAGGCGAGATGGAATCCAAAGCATGACTAAACATGTGCTCCGCACCACTACCAGGACGACTACTGCCAGCAATCGCCATGGCCACACCGCAGCTTATCAACGCCTCCAAAAGCACACGAAGCCCCTCCTCATCATTCGGCTTGATTAAATCAGCATTCTCCATCACCAATTTGGCACTCATTAAGGCAAGGCTCGCAGCATAAGCGCCATAATACTCGCCCTTCACCTTATGTGCTAGTCTCCAATCGCGCACGGCTGTAACCTTCGCCACCACGTCTCCACAACCGCTTGCAATCAGACGCTGTGAAGACTTCATAATCACGTCGGTGTCAGCAATTATCGCCATCGGCGACTGCGCCATAACAGAGAACGGCTTAGTCAAACCCTTAATCGACGCAAGCGGACTTGCAATGCCGTCATGCGAAGCCGTGGTCGGAATACTAAAATACGGAATTCCACACCGAGCAGAACTGAGCTTGGCGACATCGATTTTTGCTCCGCCGCCAATACCAAGAACCAGTTGCGGTTTTCGCTTTTTTATCTTCATTTCTACTGCTCTAACATTCCACAGAGTAGGCGCACTCACTAACATGTCTCCGACTTTCATGCCTGCCCGCTCAAGCGAATCGATTACCCGACGTCCTGCAATTTCCAGCGTCTTTTCACCGGCTACGACAAAGGCTGTTTTTGAGAATCCGAGTTTTTTGCAAGTGTCGCTGACTAATTCTAAAGTTCCGCGCCCGACTAGCACTTCGCGGGGCAACTGCATTCGGTGAAGCTTCAGAGTCAATAGCGTCCTCTCATTCATTAAACACAACCATAGGATATGATTCGAAACATTTTTAAATTCGTCGGTAAGAATACATCACACTTACTTCCTGTGCGAAGTACTACGAAACGTTTTCGAGTTTTCGGAGATGTGAAAAATGCGTGAGACACCCAATGAATTAGTCATGAAAGGAACGACTACCGTAGGCGTTGTCTGCCTAGACGGCGTCATACTCGCCTCAGACACCCGTGTAACCATGGGCTACTTCGTAGCGCATCACAAAGGCAAAAAAATCTACCAAATCGACAAACACCTAGCCATGACCATCGCAGGAAACGTCGCAGACGCGCAGAAGGCGGTTGACATTCTCAAAGCGAACGCGCAACTCTACAGGCTCAACTATGAACGCCTAATGCCCATAAACACTGCCGCCCGAGTGCTAGCAAACTTACTCTTCTCCACACGCTACGCGCCACTCGTTACACAAGTGCTCGTAGGCGGCGTCGACAACACGGGACCACATGTCTACGCTATAGACCCCTTCGGTAGCGTAACAGAAGAAAAATGCGTCTCCACAGGCTCAGGTTCCCCTATAGCGTATGGCATTTTGGAAGACAAATACACAGAAGACGCCAAAATCAAAGAGTTCACGCCCATAGTCGTGAAAGCCGTCAAATCCGCAATGAAACGCGACACGGCAAGCGGCGACAGTTTCGACGTCGTAATCATCGATGAAAACGGCGTCAAAGAACTCAGCGACAAAGAAAAAGAGAACATTGCAGAGGAATCTTAAGAGGCAAAAAATCGTGGCGTCATTCGAGAAGGCGAAGGTTGAAGTTAGTCAAACCGTGCTTGATCACGTGCCGAAAGAGGCGGAAATTACCCGTATCGAATTCGAAGGCCCAGCGCTGGCCATTTACACTAAGAGACCCGAAATTCTCACGGAACAAAGCCATATAATAGCCGACATAGTGAACATCATCCGCAAAAGAATCGTCGTCCGCTCCGACCCATCGGTAAGGCTTGAAGAGAAAGAAGCCGAACATAAAGTAACCGAAATAATCCCTAAAGAGGCTGAGATTACAAACGTAACTTTCGACCCGAGCCTCGGCGAAATAATCATAGAAGCAAAAAAACCAGGCATGGTCATAGGCAAAAATGGTAGCGAACTACAAAAAATTGTCCGAGAAACCCGCTGGCGACCAAGAATTCTAAGAAGTCCACCATTGCCTTCCAAGATAGTCGCGCACATGAGGCACTATTTGCATTCTGAGAGCAAAGAACGCGAAAGAATCCTCAGAACTGCGGGCGAACGCATATTCAGACCCACAATTCACGGTGTTGGAGACGTTAGAATAACCGCCTTAGGCGCGTTTCAAGAGGTGGGCAGATCTGCCATCCTTTTGCAGACAAGAGAAAGTCAAGTGTTGCTTGATTGCGGCATTAACCCTGGCACATCTAATCCCCTAGACGCCTTTCCGCGTTTAGATGCGCCACAATTTAACTTAGATTCGTTGGATGCGGTCATTATCAGTCACGCGCATCTTGACCATTGTGGTTTTCTCCCATTCTTGTTCAAGTATGGCTATGACGGACCGATTTATTGTTCCGCACCGACGTCGAATCTCATGACATTGCTTCAGCTTGACTATTTGGACGTGATGAACAAGCAAGGCGTTATGCCCATATATGATCAGAAAGATGTAAGAGAATGCGTGTTGCACACGTTGCCGCTGAGGCACGGCACGGTCACAGACATTGCGCCTGACATACGATTAACGCTACACAATGCTGGGCACATCCTTGGCTCTTCTGTTGTTCATCTTCACGTTGGAGAAGGCTTACACAACATCGTCTACACGGGCGATTACAAATTTGCAAAGACCACCCTTCTCGAACCAGCCGTTACTGAATTTCCACGTGTCGAAACCATAATAACGGAAAGCACCTACGGCGCCTTGCAGGACATAATGCCTTCACGCATCGAAGCCGAAGAAAAACTCGCCTCACTCATTAACAATACTTTGGACCGAAGAGGCAAAGTGCTAATTCCCGTGCCCGCTGTTGGACGAGCGCAGGAAATCATGCTGATACTCGACGGCTACATGCGTAGGGGGATGATAAAAGAAGCGCCTGTGTTTATCGAAGGAATGATCTCCGAAGCCACCGCCATACACACTGCCTACCCAGAATACTTGGCAAGAGAAGTCAGGAACAGCATATTGCATGAAGGAATAAATCCGTTCCAGTCTGATTATTTCACCAAAGTTGAACACCCAAGCGCCAGAGAAGAAATCATCGAAGGCGAACCCTGCATAGTAATGGCAACCGCTGGCATGCTCGAAGGAGGGCCCATAATAGAATACTTCAAGCGCCTCGCCGCAGATGACCGCAACACCATAATCTTCGTGAGCTACCAGATAGAAGGCACACTAGGCCGCAGAATACAGAAGGGACTTCCAGAAGCGCCAATAATGACGCCTGAAGGCAAACTCGAAGTGATAAAGGTCGCACTTAAAATAGATTCAATTGAAGGCTTTTCTGGGCACTCAGATAGAAAACAGATAGTTGCCTATATTCAAAGATTAACCCAACACCCAGAAAAACTCATTGTCTGCCATGGCGAGAAAGCTAAAAGCATAAGCATTGCAAATCTGTTTCAGAGAAAATACAAAGTAGACGCCATTGCTCCCGCGGCATTAGAAACTATCAGGCTGCGGTAGGCATCTCACCCGTAGACATGGCTTGCTTCTCGCGCCAGATTCTCACAGAAGAGGGCGTGACCACCACTCTTTCTTCTCCCAAACGTGCAATATCGCCACCCACTGTTTGAGTGAATTCGTACAACTCGTTCACAGCGCGTTTGACATCCTCGACACTTTTGGAAGCGAGCGGGCTGATCTTCAGAATCATAATGTTGCCAGAATTAACCTCTTGTTTCACAAAATCAATATCTGAAAGCTTGCGTAACGGGAAAGCCTTAAGATAAATCTTATCCACCAAAGCGCTCTTTGCTTGCGCAGTAATATTTTCAGTTGGTTTTGTCTCTGTTTTCTTTCCTCGATGAACCACTCTTCCGAACACTTTACCTAAATTCGACAAGTCCTTCCCTCAGATACCTATATTTTAACAGCCTTCTACTTTAAACATTTCCGCTTTTCCCGGAAACTTTTACGAGCAATCCACTGTTTAAATAAGATTTAATAATCTTTATGAATCATCAATCTTAATTCTTAAACTCTGAAATCACAATTTTCTCAGCAACTGCCACAAATTGTCACCAACCCAGTGAACATTTTTTAAGGTCTTTCCCTGTTTCAGGTTCCTCAAAGTCTCTGAATCATAAAGAGCCGTTCCTACAGCCAGAGGCTTCTGGTGTCGTTCATCAACGACAACCACAAACTCGTCTTTCCCAAAATCGCCCTTCACCGCAACTATGCCTGGCGCCATAACATCGGCTCCGTTGCACACGTGTGGGACCGCGCCCATATTAACAACCACCTGTGGCAAAAGCTTCAGAATGTCATCAAAGGTCAATGTTGGCAAAATCAGGTTGTCTCTTCTTGCAAACAATGGCTTATTGTTGATTAGGTATACTCTGGCGGTTTTACTCTCTGCAGACTCGATGTGTAAGTCAGCGCCGAAAAGTTCTTGAATGTCCACATTTATTTTTTGCTGCATCTCTGTGAGAAGTTGTTTCCTTTCTTTGTCTTTCACGAAGTGACGTTTGAAGCTCTCCGTCACCTAATCACCACCTTTATATTCAGATACACTTAATTAGTTGACACTAAACCCTAATAAAAGAAATCCATGCCAGATAATAATTGACGCGAGGGTGCATAAATGAGCGAAATGACAACACAAATCCTCGAAGAAAGCCTCGGCAAAATCGTACTCGTAAGACTCAAAGGCGGAAAAAGCCTAAGAGGCAAGCTGAAAGGCTTCGATCAACACCTAAACCTAGTTCTCGAAGAAACCGACGACACCACAGACCCACAAAACGTTAAAAAATTAGGCGTAATTATCGTGCGCGGTGACAACGTAATAATCATATCTCCACCTCCACGGTGACAACCATGGTCAAGGGAACAACGTCATTCGGCAAACGCGCAGGAAAAACCGTTCACATAAAATGCAGAAGATGCGGAAGAAGAGCCTACCACGTAAGACAGAAACGCTGCGCGGCTTGCGGCTACGGCGCGTCAACTACTATTAGGAAGTATGCGTGGCAAACAAAAACTCTTAACAGAGAAAGAGCATTCTAATTTTGGGTTTACTGGGATAGTTGGAAGAATCTTTTATCCAGTCGTACAAAGATTAGTGGTCCTTTGCTGCGGGAAAGATTTCTCGCTCGCCTTAGCGTGCCATTAACAAGGTTTAAGACGTCCTCATCTTTCTTTACGTCAATCTTTTCCAGAGAGCCCAGTTCCATTTTTATCAGGTTTTCTGAGAGAATGTTGGTTCCGCAGATTTCGCCGTTCTTTATGAGCGATTCCACAACGACGTCTTCGACTTCGCGTCTGTTCGGAAGTGTTTTCCATAATGGCTCTGCGTCGCATATTTTTTTGCTGACTTTCTGCCAGCTGCTGTTTTCTTCTTCTTGCTGTCCGATGAGTAGTTTGACGCGTTCGTTCCATTTTTTGATCCAGATGCCTGTCCAAGCGTTTATGAATTCTTCTAGTTCCTGCGGTTCTTCTTGATGAAAGCTGTAGAGTTTTTCGATTAGTTCGTAATCGGCTGATTCTTGTCCCATGAGGCGCCAGTGGACTTTAAGAAAGTTCATCAGGTCTTCGTCTGCTATTTCCAATACTCTTCTGTCGGAGCCTTGTAGGTCAAGCTGCGGGTTTCGGTTCCGCAAGCTTTCCATCAACATCACTTCAATGAAGTTCATTGAGTGTGCTTCCCAGAGCCTTCTCTACAAAAACTAAGGCTATGTTGGGTTAATTAAAGGTTATTCCATGATACTTCTATAAGATTAAACGCTGTACTATTGCAGATTCTTCTATATTCGTATCATGGAATAACACTTAATTATGCGAACTCCTAACAAGAGCACATTTAAGAATTTAAAACGCGAGATGTACAGCCTATTCCTCGCATTTTTTATTCACCGTTTTTATTAATTAAGGGTATTAGCACCAATTTTCTTTTATTTTTCTGTTTGCCCATGCCAATACTCACCACCTTTGCAGAAAAAAGCCTGTCTTCCCTACAAAAGCAAAAGTTCATACGCTTAGTTAGAGCTTTAAAGCAAAAATATCCAAAACAAAAGATTACATAGGAGAATTGCCAGCAAACAATCGCGTGTCAAATTGAGGGAAGTTAAATATACTCCTTGCTTTTTATTGTTAAGCGAAATATCTTCTAGAGTATAAACATCATTACGCGGGTTTGGAAGCTGGATCGCATGGGTAATAGCCTGTTGGTGAAACCATGATTTTAGACGTTGGTTCAGGCGATAAACCCTGCGGTGATGTAAACTGCGACTTATGCTTGCATGACAATTCGCATAGGGATGGAAGCCCTCTTAAACGTTTAGGAGCATTTGTAAACTGACGCATTACATTTGCCTTTTCCAAATAATTCTTTTTCCATGGTGAATTGCAGTCATGTTATTGAGCATGTAGACAAGCCTTTTGCGTTAATGAAAGAGTTAATCAGAGTTTCTAAAAGATATGTAATAATAAAATGTCCACATAGATATGCCGTTAATGCTAAATTTCATATGCACAAAAACGTATTCAACTTAAAATGGTTTGAACAAGCACTAACCAAAATTAAGGAAACCACGCCCCTCATTTACCAGTGTAAACCGAATTGCAGGCTATTCCATTCCTACCTTTTTCAGTTTCAGATTAATCTTCGTTTTACTGCGGTTTTCGATATATTCGAGCTTCGATACGTGGTTGTTAGGCGGGTTGTAGGTGTTGTGGGAGTTGGTTTATGTCTTTTATTATTAGGTCGGGGTTTTCTTTTTCTAGTTCTTTTCTTGTGTAGAGTCCTGTTAGTACGGCGATGGTTTTTGCTGTGGCGGCTTTGCCTGCTTGTATGTCGACAATGGAGTCGCCGATGATGGCTGTGTGCTTCGTGGATACGCCGAGTTGTTGTGCTGCTTTTATTACGGCTTCGGGGTGTGGTTTGGGTTTTTTGACGTCCATCGTTGTTATCACAGTTTGGAAGTAGGAGAGGAGTTTGAGTTTGGCTAATTCTTTGGTGATTTGTTTTTTGGGTATGGAGCGCAGTGTCACAAGCGCGAGGGGCATGGTTTGTGACAGGGTTTTTAGCGTTTCGTACACGTTTGGTATGGGTGTGGTTTTGTTTATGGTGGAAACGTAGTATGCGTCGATGTATGTGCGGAGGAATTTCTTTATTATTGGTGGTTTTCTGTGTTCTGGGTTGAAGAGGTCTTGCACGGGCTGGTTTTGCTCCATTCTTTTGGCTATTTCTATGCCTATTGTGGCGTCGTATTCTGTGACACCTATGGCTATGAATCCTGCTGTGGCGGCTTCCAGTAGTGCTTGGGTTGGGTTTACGAGTGTGCCGTCCAAGTCGATGAGCAAAGCCTTGGCTGCGATTTTTGTTTGTGGTTGCATTGTTTTGCCCGCGTGTTTCTGTTTGTTTGAGAATTAGTGGGTTCTTATAGTTTCTGTTGTGGGGAAAAGGTTTTTAACATTGAGTTATTGTAAGTGGTGCGTTGCGGAGTGCAAACAAGCGATGGCAAGGAAAGCGCGAATTCGTTTGACGAGTACGGATTACGGGAAGTTGGAGGAAGTTTGTGGTGAGCTTAGATCCATCGCTGAAAAAACTGGTGTTAAAATCACGGGGCCTATTCCTTTGCCTACGAAGAAGCTTAAAGTGCCTGTTTTGAAGAGTCCTTGTGGTGAGGGTACGCAAACTTGGGACAAATGGGAGCTTAGGATTCACAAAAGGCTTATTGATATTGATGCTGAGGATCGTGTTATGCGCAGGATTATGCGTATTCGTGTGCCTGAAGAAGTTTATGTGAGTATTGAGTTGGTTTAGTTTTCAGATCGTGATCAAGCCGCTAATCATGGCTGTTAGTATTGTCAGGGCTACGGCGGTTGTGAAGGCTAATGCCCATGCTAGTTTGTTCCATGTGAAGATTTTGTAGCCATCAATAATGCCAAACGGGATGAGGTTGAATGTTGCGAGGAAGGCGTTTATGAAGGCGCTGTAGCCTGTGATGAAGGTGATTGTTGGGTTTGTCGTGTATAGTGCTATTGTGCCAAGAATTACTGCGAGTATTATGTTTGTCGTTGGGCCTGCGATGGCTGTTTTGCCCATGATTTTTTTGTCGACGAAGCTGCCGCTTATCATTACGGCGCCCGGTGAGATGAGTTTTAGCGGGCTGATTATGCTTACGAGTGTGAGCATTGCGCCCCCGAGTGTGAGGTGGAATTCTGCCCATAAGCCGTAGCGTTGTGCTGCGATTTTGTGGGCTATTTCGTGTGTTAGGAATGAGGCGGTAAAGATTGCTGCCATGATTAATGCGATTGTGAGTTGTGTTGTGAAGTCTGATGGGATATCTGTTGTGATTCCTAATGTGATGCTTATTCCTACAGCCATTACTAGTGCTGTGCCGATGAGTATGTGTTGTATTTCTTTTTTGCTGAATCTTAATCCTCTTTTGGGAATTATGGGCGCGTAAGTGGTGATGGTGTGTTGATAAGCGGCTTGTTGTGGTGTGGCTGTTTGTAAGGGTGGTTGGCTGATTTTGGCTTTCCAGATTTCTGGGCATTTGTGGTTTTCTGGCAATCTATGCGTTGCGCAGAAGAAGTTTCCGCAGTAGGGGCATCTGAATGGCATGTAAACTTCAGTGTTGCATTGGTGGCAGTTCAAAGTGTTTTCCACAGTATAGCGAGAGTTTCAATTCATAAGGATATATAATTTAAAGATTCCCTTATTTCTCTGACTGTGAATCTGCGCTGCGCTCTCCCCTACCTGGTTCACTATATGATACTACTAGGATCCAAATATGTTTAGGACCTTTTGGGCTGTGATGTAAATGGCAACTTGCTACGTCTTTTACCTTCGACTCAAATCTAATACTGTAGAAAATGCGGAAAAATTATAGTTGAACTGAGACAAACTACAATGTGATTTGAGGGCGTTGAGAATGGTTGATTTGCTGACAATTTCAATAATGGTTGCTTCTGCAAGTGTAGTGGCTAGAGTCATTTAGAAAGACTGAGGTTGAAATCGATGGAAGCATCAATTAGGGAATATTTTTCTTCTGACCTTGCTCAGGTTAGAGACTTAGTATTGAACGCAGAGAATTTTGGCAAGCCTTTCTTAGAGAATGAGATGTTGAACGTCAAGAAGAACACCTCGATGGGTTTAGGAAAGGTTTTTGTTGCAGTTTTGAATAGAGAAGTTGTTGGCTACATTTCTTTGGGCAAAAGGGTTTTTGCGTTGATAATAGATTCAATCATAGTCTCCAGCCGTTATCAGAGAAAAGGTGTTGGAAGAAAACTTGTTGAAGAAGCAAAGGAATATGCGAAATCGCAAGGTTTTCATTTGCTTCGGACTGACACAGGAGCATTCATGGACTACGCTATCAAGTTCTATCTTGCCTGTGGTTTTGAACCATGTGGCTATGTGGAAAATGATTTCAGCCTAGGCTCAAGACAGTTACATTTCTTCATAGACCTGACAAAGCCCTCTTCAGTCAAGTAACGTTGAGTGTGTTTGAATACCTCTGCAACGGAATGAAGAAAAGAGTGCAACGACGTAGAAGACACTTCTACGAGTCTTCATGGGCAAGTTAGTCAATTGTTTAAACTTTTCTTCTCAAGCTCCATGAAAAGAAGCTCAAATCAAGCTCCTTTAACGTGGATATTTGGAGTATTTCTCCGATTATATATAGATTTAAATCTATAAACTCCAGAAGACTGTGGTTTATGGGTATAGTTTATGCGTGTATTGCGCCGCATGGCTCTGAGGCTATTCCGAAACTTGCAGGAGACAAGTTAGAGGATTTCAGTGAAACAAGGAGAGGTATGGAAGAATTAGCCGGACAGATGAAGAAGCATAATCCACACACGATTATCATCGCCACCCCTCATGGCTTGAGACTCGACCAGACTATTGGCGTAGTAACCTCGCAATATTCCGCGGGAAGCCTAAAAGACAAAGGCAAAACAATAAGCGCCCGCTTCAAATGCAATCGACAACTCGCACAAAAAATCTATCAGACCGCCAAGAAAGCTGGTTTGCCAGTCGTAGGCGCGAATTATGGCACGAGCGAAGGACCCGCGTCTTGCATGCCCATGGACTGGGGCGCGCTGATACCCTTATGGTTTTTTGGCGCACAAGAAAAGAAGAAACCAAGAATAATCATAGTAACGCCCTCCAGAGAAATCTCACTCACACAGCTTGTCGAATTTGGAAAAGTCATAGCCCAAGTTGCGGGAAAATCAAAGAGAAAAATAGCCTTCGTTGCCAGCGCAGATCAAGGACACGCCCACGACAAGACTGGACCATACGGCTTTCACCCAGCATCAAAAGAATACGATGAATTAGTAATAAAAGCTGTAAAAGAAAACAACCTGCAGCAAATACTTACGCTAGATCCACAGTTTGTGGAAGACGCGAAACCTGATAGTCTCTGGCAAATAGCCATCCTTGTAGGCTTCTTAGAACGTGTGCCCATGAAAGCAAGGTTCGTCTCTTATCAGGCGCCTACTTATTTTGGGTTGTTGTGTGCCGATTTCGAGAAATAACCATCCATCCTTAGTCGGATTTCGACTCTGATTTAGCCCTAATTCTTAATTTATGCTACATTGTTCGGAATTTTGAACATGCCTCACGTCGTGTTTAATGATGTGAAATGAGCAAAGCAGTGCACCTCTCGTATCCTCCAGAAAACTTAGAAGACACCTGGCGCTTCCATAGACTGAAGAAAGTCACGGAAATTCTGGTCAAAAACTGTTGCGGACTGCTACTCGACATCGGCTGCAACGACTGTTCAATCACAAGGTTTCTTCCGAAAAAACAGTTCAAATACATCGGCATTGACCTCAGCCGCCAAGCGTTGCAGAAGGGAAAATGTCGCCAAAGAATCCTCTCAGACGCGTGCAATCTGCCTTTCCAAGACAATTCGGTGGATGTTGTTTCCTGCTTTGAAATCATCGAACACACTCAAGAACCACACGAGTTGATTCAAGAAATAGCCAAGGTGCTAAAAACAAAAGGTAAACTGTTAATCTCCACACCAAATCAGAAAAGCCTCTTCATAAAAATCCAAAACACCGCCCATCTGCCACGCTTCCACGATTGGCGCTACGTAGAAACACACTACCAAACATTTACTCCCCAAAAACTCGATTCGCTGCTTAAAAAACACGGGTTCAAAGTAGTCAAAAAAATTCGGTCAATAGCTTTTCCACCCTTCAAAATCACAAAAAAGCCACAGGTATACAAGGTTTTCCGCTTAGTCTCCAAAATCGTTCCCGAAGACTCGCAGGAGCTGCTGATTCGTTTGGCAGTTAAAGTGAGATAAGATGCAGAGGGAAGAAAGGCAGATGTGCGCCGAATCTTTGAAGGTTTGTTTTGTATCGATGCAGTACCCGCCTCATACTCTTGGCGGCGCAGGAGTTTACGCGCATTGTTTATGCAACGAAATGGCAAAAAAGGGACACGAAATACACGTTATAACTTATACAACGAACAAAATAGACTTACCAAACACAGCAAACAATGTATCCATCCACAGAATCGCCGTGCCGAACAAACCTATACTCAAGACAATTTCATACTGGCGCAAACTAAGAAAGCACTACAAAAAATTGCAGAGAGAAATCGGCTTCGACCTCCTCCACGCCAACGTGACCAGCGATTTAAGCCTCACAAAGAACCTGGTCAAGACGCCCAGAATAGTGACGATTCACCACCTTGCAAGAACCACATTCACTATCTCCAACAACCAACTATCGCGCTTAAAAGAAGAAACCAGTATTATCTCGTGGCTTGAAAAAAAATTCGGCGACTTCGACAAAATAGTAGCACAAAGAGCAGACAAAATCGTCGCAGTGAGCAGGTTTACAAAAACCTCCATAACGTCAGCCTACCACATACCAGAGTCAAGAATCAGCGTAATACGCAACGGCATTTACCCGCAACAGTACCACTGCAGCGAAACAGAAATCACAGAAACCAAAAAAAAGTACGCCACCGAAAACGAGCCGACAATCCTCTACGTAGGAAGACTAGAACAAAGAAAAGGAATTGTTTTTCTGCTTCAAGCCTTCGCCCTATTGTCCAAACAAGCAAAGTGTAAACTAATCATCGCAGGAGACGGAGATCAAGCGATCTATAAGAGACTGGCAGAAACCCTCAAAGTCAATGACAAGGTAATCTTCACTGGACACACAGATGAAGCCTCGCTAAAATGTCTCTATGCTTCATGTGACGTTTTTGTTTTACCCTCACTGCTCGAAGGTTTCGGATTAACTCTACTCGAAGCTATGGCTTCGGCAAAACCTGTGGTCGCCACCAACGTGGGTGGAATACCTGAAATAATAAAAAAAGACGTCCATGGAAAACTGGTGGAAACAAAAAACCCGAAACAGCTCTGCGAAGCGCTTAGATTTTACATCGAAAATCCAGAAAACGCCGAAAAAACTGGAGCACAAAACAGAAAATACGTCGCCGAAACCTTCAGCTGGACAAAAACTGCGGCTGAAACCGAACTTCTCTACAAATCGCTCCTACCACAAAGCGGTGTTTTACATGAGAATAACTAAAAAAATAGAAGATGTTCTGAAACGGAAAAAGCCAAAACAACCTAACTTCAAACCCAAAAAGACTACAACTTTTAAAACCTCTTGGCTAGAACGGTTGAAGGCGAAAGTTGGGCAAATAAGACTCACAAAAGAATCACTTGCACGCTGCAGGCGGTATACTTGGGCGTTCATCAGTTTTGGCATCATAGTGTTAATTGCTTCTCTGGTGTTCCGCAACTTCATTCTCTCGAACGATTGGCCTGCAGGAGGCGACATTTTGGGGTGGATTTCGCGGGAATACCTTTATGGAAACGATTTATCGTGGCTTCACGTTTGGCGTCCGTACTCTTTCGGCTTTGTCGAAATCGTGAACCTACTGGACCTGTTTCTTTTCGCAGCGCATCTAGTCTTCCAAAACGGAGAAGTCACAGTCAAGGTTTTCATGTTCACTTCTTTCATTCTCGCGGGTGTTTCGGTCTATGCTTTTGCGTTTCGTTACACTCGCAAGCACATAGCCTCGCTATCTGCCTCTTTGATTTACTTGTTGAACCAATGGTTCACATCGCAGCTTCTGGAAGCACATATCGAGATAGTTTTCAGCTACGCATTGGCGCCATTAATTTTTCTTCTTCTTGACAGAGCGTTAGAAACCACGAGGCTAAAGGACATTTTAGCCTCAGCCTTACTGTTCATGGTAGCCGTTACCGCGTTCCACGTCGAGTGCATAGTCATCTACGGAACTTTCCTCATACTGTTCACCATGTTCTACATCGTAGTGCCAACAAAAAATGACTCGTTTACCACACGCGTCAAGCGTCTCTTGAAGGTCTACGCGCCCTTAATCATAATCGTCTTTTTCCTCTCCAGCGTCGCTTTGTTGCCTCTTCTTATGAACGCGCGACCCTACTATTATTCCACTAGTTACACCTACAGTCTAGATGAAGCTTATATTTACGGCTACAAAAGCCTGACGGATGCGTTCGCGTTGGGATCAACAGAAGCATGGGGGTACGTAAAAATAATCGACCACACCTCGCTCGGCTTTCCCGGGTTTTCACCACTGCTATTGGCCGCAGTTTTCGCTTTAGCTTACGTCTCTGTTCTCTTGGTTCGAAGAGACCGCTACACGGTTTTCTTTGCTTTTTCGGCGTTGTTCGCGGTTTTCATGAGCATGGGACCAAACCCACCTTTCAGTGAGTTATTCATTTGGGCGTGGCACAACATTCCGCACTTTGCAGTTTTTCGTGCCATCAGCAGATGGATAGTGATTGCCGTTTTGGCTAACAGCTTCTTCGTTGCCTTGTTCGTGAGCATGGTTGTCGATTATGTTGAAAAGAAATTCAAGTCGCCTGCTGGCAAGACTGTTTTTAGTGTCGAGGCGAAAAACAACAAGACTCAACAGCCAAGAGTGTACTTTGTTTCAGTAGATTTTATCAACAAACTTGTTCGCGACTTCCATAAGGTTTTGTTGAACCTCGGAATTTTATTGTTGATTTTCATTTTTGTCAGCCCTGCGTTAGAAGGTTTTTATCTTCTCTCTAACGGGTTGCAGGTTTACACGCCGCCGCGGAATTATCTGGTTCCTTACATTTGGGTGGGCAGTCAACCAGGTGACTTTAGAGTGGTAACCGTTGGTCAACATCCAGTGGACTTTGCCGACGGCGCAATGACCACTGATTTTGGTTGGTCGCACGAGATTGGAGCCGACAGTTCTTTTCTCACCGGAAGACCGACGCTTCAAGATGGCGGTTGGGAACCTTTGCCTCATTCTTTTGTTGATTATCTTCGTTACCATATTGTGCCCAATAACACGACGTGCGATTTGATGAAAACCCTAGGAGCCTTCAACTACAGATACGTGGTATTACCCTCTTATACAAGTGATGGACTGCGCAGTTTTTTCTTAAACCAACGAAACACTCATACAGTGTTCAACGCGAGCGCGGTCGTACTTGAGAATGACGCTTATAACGGGCGATTGTTCGGCGCAACCCAATACGCAACAGTTTTGGGCGACTTGGATAGTTACACGTCCTTGAATAAGATTGGCTCTTTCAGTTTGAATCAAACCACACTTTTCTTTGTGCATCAGATGTCCGCACCGTTTTATTCGAACCCTTGGTTTGCCAACTCTCCAACCCTTGTTGTTGTGGACCAAAATTTTACAGACTTGTTAATGACGTCCCTATGCGAAAATCCAGGAGTTATTAAAGCAGCAGAATATGGGATGAACAGTGTCAAATCACAAGCACAGTGGATACAATCGTCTGAGTGGGCAAAATACGGGAATTATTTGTTCGGCGAAAAGACGCTGCAAACTTCAGGAAAGAACAGCATAAACATACCTTTTAAAGCACAGTCTGACGGCGTTTTCGTGTTTTCGGTTAGACTAGTTTTCGCTCCCTACAGAGGGACACTAAACATCGCTATTGACGGAGTTAAGATAAAAGAACTAAAACCAGCCACTTTGGGTGCCTCAGGTCTCCTCTGGGTAAATCTTGGAATACTGAACCTGAAAGGCGGCAATCACGTTATAACCCTTTCTAACGATGGAACTGGACCAAACGACGTAGACGCGCTTGCCATTATAAGCCGAGACGATTTTGAACAGCAAAAAACTCGAATAGCGGAAACTCTCGAAAATCTCCACAGCAGACTAATCTATTTGCTTGAAGCGGAAAACGAGTTTTCGTACAACTCTACAAGCGGATGGACCTACGAGACCTTTCCGTATAACGGTTTCGGCCTGCACCTAAGCGAAATAGGTGGAAACATAGCCTTAACTGGAACTATCTCAGCGAGTTCGATGTTTAGTGATTATTTCGCGCCTATTTATGCCGTAGATGATTCGACCACGACGAGATGGGCATCCGCCGCTGGCGAATCGCAGTGGCTGAAGATTGAATGGCCCACGGCACAAGACTTGAGCGGAGTGCAGATAGTCTTTGAAGAAGCCAAAGCCAAGGACTTTGATATTCAAACTTGGAATGGTACAGAATGGGTTAGCCAAGTCACAGTGACAAATAACAGCCAAACAGAAGTCTTCCAAAGGTTTCCTCAATCCGCGAACACAACAAAGTTACAAGTTAGGATGAACGCCACCACCGAATACAATATGGTGAGTATCTGGGAATTCAGAGCATTTATAAAACGCTCTTCCACTCTTACCAAAATCAGTCTCCCTCGTTCCGACCTTTACAAGCTAGCCTTTCGCTTAGCCTCTGGACCTAACTATGGCATCGTCAACGCGGAACTAGGCAATTACACGTTCACCATCCAGTGTGAAAGTTCAAGCTCAGGGTTTGATTGGCATGAAGTTGGGCCTATTTTCCTTGAGAAGGGCGAACAAACTGTTCAAGTTCAAGGTGCAGGTCAAATCGGCTTTGACACTATGGCAATATACTCTGTAAAAGAAAACGAAACTCTCACTCTAAACGATTTGTTCAAAGGCAACGGCAATTCGCCAAAAATAGACTATGAGAGGAAAGACTCTGGTCAATACAGGGTACACATCATAACCAACAGTAGTTTCTTTCTCCTTTTTTCCGACTCGTATCATCCGCTCTGGAAGGCATACATGGACGGAACAGAAATTTCGCCCATGGTTGCCGATTACTTCATAAACGGTTTTTCCATTGACAAAACAGGAGAGTTCGACATCCAGTTATACTTTACTGGTCAAGTCTTCACAGATTTGGGACTGAAAATCTCGGTCGTTAGCTTTTTCGTCGTAATTGGGCTATTGATAGTTCCTTCAAAAGTCTATAGCAAGATAAAATCACTGAAACCCAGAAGGAGGCGCATGATTTGAGAATAAAAATACTCTTAGCAGTAATCTGCGTTTTATCAGTCTTGACCGTAAGCCTTGTCGGATATTTTAGTCCAAGAAGTGGTCCTGCAGAAAACGTTACGATATCTTTTTCTGCTATGATGAACCTCTTGACCGCTTCCGCGGGGAACGTTTACTTCATGTACCCTGGAAATAACCCCAGCGACCATGTTGCCTACGACACGGTAATGAATATGTGCACGAATCGTCCACAGATCGAGTATTATTACACTGCGAATGATTTGTACGTCGACGCCGATGGCTATCCAAGAACGAATGTTATTAGTCAAGGAAAGTACATGGTGTTCATCGGCGGCCCCTTCTCCCAAGATTGCGTGAAATATTACGAGAACACTTCTCAGGCACCGTGCAAGTTAGAGTATAATGGAACGCATATTTGGTGGGAAACGGCTAACAGAACCTTTTTGGAGGACACCTTTATGGCTGTTGAAGAGCTGGATGGTCATCACGACATGTTTATGCTCGAGTATTTCGTTGACGGCGACGGCAGAGGGGTTTTCATCTGTTATGGGTACGGCTGGCGGGGCACATGGATAGGTGTCGAGTATCTTTCGAAGATAATCTTGCCTAATATTTCGCGGTATACCAAGAGTTTTTACATTTTCAAGTGGGTGGACAAGAACAACGACAAGTTTCCAGACGTGAACGAAGTGAGTGAAGACAGCCCCAAATATGTTTCTGTGCAAGCCATGCTACAGTCTACGGTGAACAAGACAACAATGCAATGGTTCGCCGATGCCTGCCACACGCGTGGACTAAAGGTCACATGGTACATCGGAATATACTCCATGGAAGACAGCATTAACACTATACTGAAACAATACTTGACGCTCGGCGACAGCGTCCAACTGTCCTTCGGCTACGGCGCCAGCGGAACAGACGCGTTTTTTAACAAAATGGAACCCGAAGCCAGACTAAACTACGTCGACCGCTGCATGGACGCCTTCAAACGAATGTTCGGCTACTATCCCACTGTGGTACAGTCTTATTACATTGATGCCTACACGCTCACTTACATCTCGCTGAGGTATTCCAGCGTAAAAGGTGCAGTTGCGTATTGTAACCACGAGGTTTTCACAGACGATTTCAAAGCTGCAGGCGCGTATTACATGCCATACTACCCAAGCAAATACAACACTCTAACACCGAACACTGGAAATGAAGACAAAATCGACATAATGGTAATGCCCTACATCCAAAGAGACGCCACAAACAGCATCCTAAAAGAAAACGTGGGATACAACCTAGACCCGCAAGATGGCTACGCTTTGGTCAACGATTGGCGACGATACTTTGCGCGACTGTTTAGCGCCTTCGTCAACGAGTGGGACCAATTTGGGCTTGCCCTTTACACGGTGGACTTGACGTACAAGTATATTCCATCCCAAATCGTTGAAGAAGACTTAAACTATGTAAAAGACCAAATCCAAACGAGCGGGATTGCTGACGTGGTTGATTCAGAGTTTGTTTCTTGGTTTAGGCTGTCTTTCCATGACTCTCCGTGCTACAAATGGGAATACACCGACCCACTAGATGGAGTGGCGAGGTTTGAGTGGGATTTCTCGCCGCAGTACCGGGTGGGCTACGTGAACGGGGCGCTATTGGAACGTCGACAATATTCCGTCAATGTTTATGAAGGCTGCTTTGACGCCAAAATCGTCCCCTATGACAACAGTGCACTACTAACTCCTTAAAAAGAAATGAAAATTGTGTGAGAACTTTCAAGATTAGACTTCATAGCTGTGTCCTAGACAGGCGACGTATTCGCGACTGGCGGTTTGAAGGCTTAATTTCGTCATTGATTCTAGTTGTTGATGGTAACGGTTTATGAAGTGTTCCAGTGTTTCTTTACCGAGATTTCGAAAGTTTACGTCCATAAAACTGTAATTGCCCGTAGTGACGTCTTTGACTAGCAGGTAAATTATGAAAGCGTTAAGGTCGGGTTTGGTCAGTGTTTCGCGTAGGCACGCTTCTTTGTCATCAACATCACAGTCGAAAAAGACTTGCTGCTCACCAGAGAACCATCTTCTAAGCTTATAAGTTGGAATCTTCAAGCCCTTGTACTTCTCTTCGAGAATGCTTACACATTCGTTCGTGGAGATGATTTTTGACGACATTTAACCCCTGTTCCGCATAGATAGAAAAGGAGAGTTTTAA
>Ga0315268_10000899_pt1 | contig 34796 bp, 24 predicted proteins | sample C1_top_MG_FD_204535 | JGI IMG/M metagenome (GOLD analysis project Ga0315268, IMG submission 204535) | Sediment microbial communities from Yellowstone Lake, YNP, Wyoming, USA - C1_top | ecosystem: Environmental > Aquatic > Freshwater > Lake > Sediment | place: USA: Wyoming | collected 2017-08-01
ATCCCCGCTACGAAACGGCCCTGGGCAACCGGGCCTTGCTGTACGGCCGGACCGGCCAATATGACCGGGCCGTCAACGACCTGAACCTGGCCGTTTGCCTGAACCCCAAGGACGCCAGAAATTACAATAACCGGGGGGCGTTGCGGATGAAAATGAACGACCGCCAGTCCGCCCTGGCAGACCTGAACGCTGCCCTGGTTATAGATCCCGGATATGCAGAGGCCCATTATAACCGGGGTTCTTTATATTACGAACTGAAGGACTATGGTCAAAGCCGTATTGATTTAACTCGGTGTTTGGAATATAATCCATACCATGCCAAGGCTTGTTTGAAAATGGCGGAGCTGGAGCTGGAAACATCGCGTCCAGATCAAGCCCTGGCCTATGCCGGGAAGGCCCTGTCCCTAGATCCCCTGTCAGCCTCAGCCTATAATATCCGGGCCATGGCCTTTGGCCTTAAGGGCGAATATGAAAGGTCGCTGGCCGAACTGAACCGGGCGCGGGAGATCGATCCCAGCAGCGGGCAGACCTACAACAACCTGGCCATCCTTCATTTTTTACTGAAAGATTATTCCCAGGCCGGGGATTATCTCCTGGCGGCCCGCCAATTGGGGTATCATCCGGATCCTAACCTGGTGCAGCAAATAAACACTCACCTTAAAAAATAAAAACAGGGGATCAATGTGACCAGCAGATATTTTTACCGCTTAATCCTGATTGCTTCGGTGCTATTGGGCCCATCCCTGGCCAGGGGGCAGGAGGACCAGGAACCCAGGATGCTGATCCGGGTGGACATCTCCAACCCCGCGGTCCTGGCCGCCGTCTCCCAGCTGCCCCAGGGAATTGACGTGGCCGCCTGCCGTCCGGGCGAATACATGGACATCGTCACCAGGCCTTCACAGCTCAGCCTCTTCACCGGGAACGGCATATCATACCGGGTGCTGATGGCCACCCCCCAGGACCTGCCCAAGGATGTTCCCTCCAAGGCGACCTATCACACCTACGACGCCATCCGCACAGAGCTGAAGCAGATCGCCGCCGACCATCCCACCATCACCAAGCTGGACACCGTGGCCACCGCCGCCCAGGGCGGCAAGGTCTGGTGCCTTAAAATATCCAACAACCCGGGGGTGGACGATAACTCGCGCCAGGGGATCCTGGTCATGGGAAACCACCATGCCCGGGAATGGATGACCCCGGAGATCTGCCTGTACATCGCCAATTACCTGACCAACAACTATAACCCGGCCGGCACCGACTCCCTCTCCACCATGATCAAGACCAAGGAATTTTACATCGTCACCTCGGTCAACCCCGACGGGTTCATTTACGACAACGGCGGCACCTACGGAGCCGGTCTGCTATGGCGCAAAAACCGCCGGGTGAACAGCCCCACCGTTTTCGGCTCCGACCTCAACCGGGGCTACGATGGTTCGGTGGACGGGGACATCCGGGGAGCCTGGGGCAGCACCGTCAACAGCTATACCAGTCCGGATTCCTCCAACGAGGTGTTCTTCGGGGTCTCGCCCAGCGGAGAGCCGGAACAGCAGGCCATAATGAAGCTGGTCAAGGACCATAACATAGTGCTCTCAATATCATATCACACCTACAGCGAACTGGTGCTGTGGCCGCTGGGCTACGTGGACTCCCTGGTCAAGCGGGCCCCGGACAGCCTGCAGCTGCGGTATTTCGGCCAGCAGATGGCGGCCCGGATCAAGCGATTGCATCTGACCCAAGGTTATACCCCCCAGCAAAGCTCGGCCTTGTATCCCACCACCGGAGATTCTGACGGCTGGATGTACGGCTACGGCCTGACCCAGCTGGGGCGGGTGATCTTTCCCTACTGCGTGGAGGCGGACACCGCCTTTTACACCCCCACCACCCACATAGACTCGGTCTGCCCCCAGACCCTTAAGGGCTTCCTGTACCTGGCCCTGCGCACCGACAGCATCATCACCACCACCTCGCCGCCGCCGGTGCTGCCGCCGCCTGTCACCGGGGTCACTTTCCCCTCGGCCAGCACCGATTACCGGTTAAGCTGGGCCCTGCCCAACCCGGCCTCCAGCCCGTCCGCCTATGAGCTTCAGGAATTATCAGGTTTGTCGGCCACCATCGATACCGTGGGCCCGGTGGCCAATCCCAATGTGGCCCTGAACGGCTTTGCCTCTTCCACCGTCAGGATGTACAGCGGCAGCCGCAGCTATTACAGCGCGGTCAGCAACCAGTACAACATCGCCAGCATCACCACCACCAGCCCCTATCCGGTAAGCTCCGGCTCCGATTCCTTCAGTTTCTACAGCTATCAGGCCATGACCAGCTTCGACCGGATGTGGGTGGAGATCTCCACCGACGGCAGGCAGTGGGATCCGCTGGGCAAGCTTTACCAGAACTCCCTGGCTTGGACCAAGCGGGCCTTTGCCATAGACTCGTCCAAATATTTCGGCCGGTCGGTATTCTTCCGAATCCGGCTGGTGGGCGACGGCGCCACCGCCACCGACGGGGTTTATATCGACGACATCAGGCCGGTGGCCGCTTTCAGCTCAACCGCCACGGTATCTAATGCCATCACCGCCACCAACTATCTGATCACCGGCAAGAGCGCCGGCTCCACCTATTACTACCGGGTGCGGGGCTATAACGCCAAACGGAGCTGGGGGGACTGGGACCAGCTTTACAAGGTAAACGTCATCATGGGGCCGATGGCGGTAGAACTTTCGTCATTCACCGCCCAGTCCGGTAACGGCGGGGTCAGCATAAGCTGGCTGACCCAGAGCGAGAATGACTGCTACCAGTGGATCATTGAGCGGTCGGCCCGCCCGGATTCAGATTACCATGAGATAGCGAGGCAAAGCGGGCAGGGGAGCACCGCCGGTTCCTGCCAGTACGCCTATTTTGACGCCGCCCCGCCGGATCAGGAACAGTTATACTACCGTCTGCTGGAATTGGACAACCATGGCAACCAGACGGTATATGGCCCGGTAAGCGTTGCTCCGAATGGAGATCCCAGGGTGGCCTGTTACGCTTTAGGGGCAGCCGTTCCCAATCCGTTCAAGCGGTCGGCCAGCATCAGTTATCAGATCCCGGAACCGGGGATAGTGGCCCTGAAGGTTTATAACATCGCCGGCCAGCTGGTAAGGGTCCTGGACGATGGTTACCGGCTGCCGGGGTCATTCCGCATCAGCTGGGACGGCCGTGACGCCGCCGGCCATGCGGTCAGCAATGGGATATACCTCTATCGCTTGACCTGCGGAGGTTTTTCGTCAGCCCGGAAGCTGACGGTTGTTCGTTGATCCGGTGGAGGTTCGGGGATGTTCAACCGGGGGAAAGATGAGTTTCCGGGAACCAAATACCCTTAAAATTAATCTAACTTTGTTTTCACTGGTTCCGGAGCAGATCGGACCGGGTTTTCAGTTAAAAAAAACTTGACAAAACGATGGTAATCTATTACAATAAAAGTCTATCACTCTACAAAGTATAACCAAAATAAATAACTTAGGGAGGTTTGGGTCATGAACCGAAAATTGTTGACAATTTTGGGGTTAGTGGCTGTTATTTGCCTGGCTGGTGCAGCTTATGCCAAGCCGGCCAACGCTCCAAAATCAGTGAAATTGCCGCTGTCCGAGCTGCCGGCTGCAAAAGCAGCCTTGGACACTGTGTTCTTTGACGATTTTGAGACCGACGCCATGGGCTGGGACACCATGGACATGGCAACCCAGGAACCATACTGGCACATAGATACATACTGTCCCATGGGCGCTTTTTCGGGGCATCACTGGTGGTGCGGGACATATAACAGCAACTGGACCACTTCGCCCGGATACGGCATTGGATGGGTGCAGATGCTGGTCGGACCCAGCATAGATTTGACGACAATAACCACGGATTCTGTACAGCTGGGTTTCTACCATTATTACAATGTTGAGGCTCCTACCTGGAGTTCAACTCTGGGCAGAAATGAAGACTGGGATTGCGTCAACCTTTGGGCTTCATCCGATGGCGGGAACAATTGGGAGATACTGTATCCGGATACTTTCAGGACCGACGCGGGCGGGGGTTATAATTTAAAACAATCATACGCCTGGGGCTATACAGGTATGGTTCCGGACTGGATATTAGTGCCGGGCTGGGGCGGAAGCAACGGCGGGTGGACCCATGTGAACTTTGATCTATCGGCCTATAAAGGAAGCACTGTTCTCCTCAGGTTTGCTGTGGCCAGCGATCCTATTGGTTGTGATGAGGATCTGGGGGGATACAACGGCGCCTGGTATGTGGACAATATTTCAGTGGATACCATCGGCAGCGGGGGGGCAAAAGGCAACCTGTTCTTTGACGATTGCGAATCCGGGAACTTAGGCTGGGTGCCGGGTTCCAAACCCCCGAAAATCCACTGGCACAGATCTACCCTACGCCCCAACAGCCCGGTCACATCGTGGTATTGCGGTGATGAGGGTGATCAGCTTTATTCATGGGGTTATTCGGATGCTGTAGTTTCTCCTTACATCGATCTGACCCCGGTGCGGAACACCGATCCTTGTTTGGTCGATTTTAAGGTCTGGGGGAATATGCCGGACGACGGATCCGATGCCAACGGTACGTTCGATAGCTACACCGTGGATGTCAGCAGCGACTCCGGGAATACCTGGGTAGGCATCAACAGCTTTATCTATCTGGACAACGGCCAGACCTGGAACGATCAGTCAGCCAATGCCACCTTGGATATCAGCAATTACGTCGGAAAGGTGATTAAGGTCAGGATAGGCATGAACAGCGACGGCGATTTGAACGTAGGTGAAGGACTATATATAGACGATTTTATCGTCTGGGGCAAGACCCGCGATCCCCTGCCGCCGGCCAGCACCATCTGTCTGGTTGATAACGACGGCAATGCCGTAGACAATTCGGATAATTCCTGGACAAAATATATCGAATCTTCCTTGGCCAGTTTAGGCTATAAATATTCTCTGGTGACTATAGGCGGGAATAAAACCATGCTTCCCGGCTACTTGGAGCAGTATCCGCTGGTGATCTGGAACCTGGGGGCCAACTATGATTACCGGGCCGGAGCAGCCTATTTGGCCTTGACCGCCAATGACCTGGAATGCGTCCGGTCATATTTAAATAACGGCGGCAACCTTTGGATGTCCGGGCAATATTTCTTCTTTGCCAACGGAACACAGCTGGACACCACTGTCCATCCGAACCTTTGGAGGGATTACCTGCACCTGGCCCCGGAGAATGGCTGGGCTGCGGTTACCAACTACAGATTGTCTGGTCTGTCCGGAGATTCTATCAGCAACGGCCTGAACGACTCGCTTTTATATGATCGTCTTAACGGGGGAGGGGTTCCCTGGACCGATCCGACCAAGTCGTACTCTCTTAATCCTGATTCCGCCAATTATCAGGTTGAGGGCTTCATGATGAATGATGACAGCACCTTTAACGGCCTGCGTTATCAGGATGCAGGATCAGGATACAGACTGGTCTACACTGCTTTTCCCTTCGAGGCGGTTTCGACCCCGGAGACCCGCGATACGCTTATGTCCCGGATCATCAATTGGATCAAACCGGGCTTGAGCGGGGACTATGTGCCTCCAATGGTTCCCCAGGGGTTGACGCTAACCCAGAATTATGATACGGTGAAGTGCACCTGGACAGCCAACGCCGAGGCAGATATCAAGGGTTATTGTGTTTATCGCTCTCTGCAAAGCAATATTCCGACCTGGTCCAAGCTGGGCAGTGTGGTTCATCCGGACACCTCTTTTGCCGATCACACAGTAGTTCCCGGCCTGACCTATAATTATGCGGTGACGGCCATTGATAGTCTTATTCCTGCCAACGAAAGCCTGAAATCGCTTTGGGCGCGCATCCAGGTGGCTTCCTGGAAAATGGGGATTGAGGAACAGCCGATATCCGCCATTCCGGCCCGGTTCAGCCTGGAGCAGAACACGCCCAATCCATTCAAGAGCAACACCGAGATCCGGTTCGCCCTGCCCCAGCCGGGGCAAGTTGAGCTGGGAGTCTACAACGTAGCCGGGCAAAAGGTGATCAGTTTGGCTTCTGGCAGCTATCCGGCGGGGTATCACAACATACAATGGAACGGGAAAGACGACCAGGGAAGGGCGCTTTCAAACGGGGTATATTTTTATAGGCTGGAGGCCAGGGGCCAGAATGGGCAGCAGCACCTGAACCAGATTAAAAGACTGATAATTGTGAAGTAGGAAGGAGATATATAATGAAAAAATATATTTTTATGGCCTTGGCCTTGGTCGGCCTGACCGGTTCTGTATGGGCTGCGGCTCCCAGCATAACCCTGACCACGCTATTTCCGGATACGACGTATGCCGGCCCATATACGGTTCGAACGGTGATCAAGTGTTCTGACGGCATCGGTTATGTAGCGCTGGGGTACAATTTCAATCCTACAGACGGTCCCTGGTCTTGGTCATACGCAGGATGGGGGAATACCAGCGACAACTGGATAGAGGAATACGTTCAGGTGGGAGATACTTTTTATTTTGATATTCCCTCGATTCCACAGGGGTTGGAGACGCCAGTGAAAGTCGCCTACTCGGTTTGGGCCGATAACGCAACCTACACTGGTACTACAGAAGACCCGGGATTCAACAACTATTACAGTTTCCAGAACACCATTTTTACTCCCGAATTTTCGAATGTTACGGCCTTAAGGGACACGTTCTTCAATGGACCTTTTGTAATAAAGGCCAATATTGTTACCGCTTTCGGTGATTCTGTTGCCGGGGATTTTACCTACAGCGACATAGCTGGAGGTGCCGACTATACCAGGGATAGCTTGGGCACGGATGGTTTCTATTATTACACTATGCCCCGGTATGCCGGCAATGCCCAGACCCCGGTCAAGGTCAGTTGGTTCATGACAGCCTATGATACCATGGGCAACTGGGCACAGTACCCCCTCAAGCGCGATACCTTTAACTGGTTTACTCTGATAGACCCCCAACCCTCAAACACCAGGGTATTGGGCAATACCGAGGAGGTAGGTCCATTCGTGGTATGGACCACATATAAATCCGAGGGGGCAGTTATCAATGATTCCCTGTGGGTGTTCAACACAGGTTCCAGTACTTGGGAGTCCTTTGCTCGGGACAGCATGAACAATGATGTTTATTACTACACGATGCCCCAGCAGCTTTCGGCAGTGATAAATCCGGTGTTAGTGCAATGGTATCTAAAGGCTACCGACAGTTTTACCGGCAACTATACCTACGTTCCGTCCAGCGCCAACCCAAGCGAGCAGCTCCCTTATACCTTTCGGATACTTGATCTTAAAGCGCCTACAGTTGCCAATGTCACGCAGTTGGACAATACTGCCTTTTGCGGCCCTTTCAAGATCACAGCCAATTTCCGTGACACATCCGGAATTGTTCAAACCAGGGTTTATTTCAGGGCCAAACCGGCAGCTGATACCGCATGGAACTATCTACCGATGTATGCCACGGGCAATCCCGATGAATACTCAGCCTATATTCCGGTTCAGTATCCCGGCATGCTGATACAGTATTATGTTACCGCCTATGATGGGGCCTTAACTGAAAGCGGTACCGCCCAGAAGAACACTGTCTATTCCCCGGCCGGAGGGCTGTATACCCCCAACATTTTTTATACTGGCAGTCCTCAGTATAAACTGCTGTTGGTCAACGACGGGTTGGAGGCAACCAATTATAATGATTATTATACTACATGCATGGACAGCAACGGCTTGACCTACAGTTGTTGGGACAACCGAAAAGCTAATGTCTTATCCCAACTGCACAACATAAGTTCCATAGTCTGGTTCACCGGAGACGACAGCCTCAATACCCTGAACCAATCCGATCGTGACAGTTTGGCGGCCTTCCTGGACCGCGGCGGCAATCTGTTGCTTTCTTCAAAGAACCTGGGGCAGAATCTGGGCGGCAAGGTAAACAGCGACACGGTGGTGTTCTACCATAATTACCTGAAGGCCCGTTTGGATTCCATCTCCACACCTCTCTCGTCATTGACTTTCCCCGGAAGGCTGGCTTACCCAATAAGCCGTGGATTAAGCGACAGCTTGTATATCGGGACCTTGGGAACGGCCGGCAATTACAAATCCATCGACCGGATCTCTCCACTGCCGGGAGCTGATTCCGTGTTCAACGTCAAAAACCTGCCAAGCTGCGCCGTGATCCGCTGTTCAACCGGGGTGTACAAGACAGTTTACACCGCTGCGCCGTTGGAGGCCATAGCTAAAACCAGCGCCGGTAAAATGTCCCGCACCACCTTTATCGGACGCTGCTTGAGCTGGTTCGGCATCCAATCGTTCTACAAGGTGGAAGGCGAAGCGGTGTCCGAGGCGGGTCTGGTTCAGGATGCTTCCCTGCTGTATCAGGCCTATCCCAATCCGTTCAGCAGCAGTACCACCATCAGCTTTAACCTGCCGGCCGGGGGCCAGGTGTCCCTGAAGGTCTATAACGTGCTCGGCCAGGTGGTGAAAACCGTGTATGATGGACAGAAGCCGGCCGGGATCCACAAAATCACCTGGAACGGCAACGACGAATCCGGGCAGAGGGTGTCAAACGGTATATACCTTTACCGGCTGGTGGCAGGCGATCAAAGCCAGACCAGAAAAGTGGTCGTTCTGAGGTAAGTAAAACAAAAGGAGAAAAAGGCGGGAACGGATTCCCGCCTTTTTCCGTTCAGCTGACCAACCGGAGGGTGTTTTTTCTCTTGACAAAGCACTAATTGTATATTATCATTCAATCAGAGCGTCCGGGTTCTATTTAAACCTAAAAGAAGCTTTAAGACCCTTGACAAAGCGTTAAATTTATAATATTATCTTAGCGGGATTTAAGGGAAGGACTCTATCGACCGGTAAATGTCAGCGTTATATGAACTGATCTCTAAGGCAACTTCGCCAGCTGCCTGGAGTATATTTATACGCTGATGCCTGTTTAGTGATGAGGTTTCATTATAAGACTGGTATCATTACAGCAATGATGCCAGTCTTATTAGTTTTTTAAGGAGATGATCTGATATGAGGCCGATCTTAATGGCTCTGCTGCTGTCCTGCAGCCTTGGTTGGGCCCAGTCATGGACCCCCAGCCAGAACTTAATGCCCGGCGATTTCGGCAGTTCCTGGACGACCGGAAACAATGCCCGGAGCCTTGGGGCCTTGGGCGATACCGTGTTTTTAGTTTGGTACAACGCCACCGACACCAATTACAACACCGGCCACCAGGTATACTTCAAGATGTTTGACGGCACCGTCTGGCTGGCCGGCCAGAAGATCAGTCCCGGGACAAACTGGAGGCGCCACAGCTGGTATCCCGCATGCGCGGTTGACGGCCAGGGAAGCCTTCATGTGGTGTGGGAGAGCAACGATTTCATCCCGACCAGCGACGGGGCCTCAATTTACGATATTGCCTACCGCCGCTTCAGCCAGGGGACCTGGAGCGGGGTCACCAATGTCACCACCAACAGCTCCCAGGGCTACTCCTGGCGGCCGGCTATCGCCTGCGGACAGGATAACCTGGTCCACCTCGCCTGGCAGGACAACCGGCAGGGCACCTTCAGAATATTTTACAAGTCACTGGCCGGCGGCAGTACCTGGAGCAGCGATCTATGCCTTAGTCCCCAGGGAATATATGCCGGATTTCCCAGCCTGGCAGTCATAGGCAGCCAGCCGGCCGTGGTCTGGCAGGATTTCCGGGACGGCAGCAGCCAGATATATTTCAGGAAGGGATCCCCTTCCGGATGGGGTCAGGACAGCGCCATCAGCCAGAGTACTTACGGAGCTTTTGCCCCCTGCCTGGCGGGGGACGAGGCAGGCAACCTCCATGCGGCCTGGGAGGATCTGCGGGACGGCAATTTTGAGATATACTACCGCAGGTTCAGCGCCCAGACCCAGTCCTGGGAGAATGTGATCAGGCTGACCGACGATCCCTTTTTCTCCCGCCAGCCTTTCTTGCAGTGTCAAAGCGACGGCACGGTGAATCTTTTCTGGGCGGATGACCGCTCCGGCAGCTATGATATCTATCACCGGAGGTCGGTGAACAATGCCTGGCAGCCCGAAACCACCCTGACCAGTCATGACGGGTATTCGTCCCTTGGTCCTTCAGCTGCCGCAGACCATTCGGGGAACCTGCATCTGGTCTGGTCCGATTTCTATGTTTGGTACCAGGCTCCGGATGTCTTTTATATGCTGGGGGCCTATCCCAAGGTCTCCTCCGTCGAGACGCAGTCGGAGGCAATGAGGGAGAAAGAGGTGCTGCTGCTCCCCGCCCGTCCCAATCCTGTGCGCGACGGGACCAGGATATCGATGATGACGGCCGAGAGCGGCTGGGCCCGGCTGGGTATCTACAATATAGCCGGCCAATTGGTGAAGGAGCTTTACCGGGGCCATCTTTCCGGGGGAACGCATGAATTCCGGTGGGATGCCAAGGACGGCAACGGGAACCGGGTCAGCAACGGATTGTATCTTACCCGGGCGGAATCGGGCGGGGCCGCGGCAACCGGAAAAATAATGGTGGTGAGGTGAATATGCGGTATCAGAGGCTGCTGTTGTTTCTTTTAACAGCTCTGGCGGTCACTGGCACCGCCCGGGCCGGGGTCAAGATGACGGAATACAACGAACAGGGATTGGTGCTGGAGCTTTCCTGTCCCCAGTTGCAGTTCGACATGGCTCCAATTAAGGGCCGGGAGTATTACAGGGTTTCTGCCGCCGGCTGCCCCAGCCTGACCGATCCGGGCCGGCCGGCCCTGCCGGTGATAGGGGCGATGATAATAGTGCCTCCCAACACCATCCCCGAGATAATTTCCACCGAGGCCGGAGAGGCTGTGAGCTTCAAAAAGCTTCCGGCCCCGGCTCCGGAAATATTGATGGACAAGGAGACCATTCCCGATCCGGCTGTTTACCGGGGGCGGCAGCCGTTTCCGGCAAGAATGGTAAGCCTTTCGAAGCCCGCCAGGGCAGGGACCCAGAAGTTCGCCTTCGTTTCCTTTACCCCGGTGCAGTTTCACCCGGCCGGCGGCAGTTTGACTTTTGTGAAAAGCATCAGGATCGGCATCCGTTTTCGGCCTGCCAGTCTGGGCGACCAGCCGCTGGCCTCGATAAAATCCGGCCAGCCTTTGACCGGCATCGGGGGTATTGCCGCTAAAAGCGCCATCAATCATAGCCAGGCGGCCGGCTGGTCTTCCCGGCCCGCTGCCGACGGCAAGGCGAAAACCGCTGACTGGGGCGACACCCTGCTCTATAAGATACTGATCGAGGATGAGGGGATCTACCAGATCGGGTACAATGATCTGCTGCTGGCCGGCATCCGCCCCGGCGACTATGATCCCCGCAGCTATAAAATATTCAACCAGGGACGAGAAATCCCGGTCTACTTCAAGGGTCAGGCCGACGGGGTATTTGACCAGGACGATTATTTTGAGTTCTACGGGCAAAGGTTGAAAGGCGACAGCAGTTATTATCACCCCTATTCCCGGGATAACGTCTATTGGCTGGCTTTGGGGGGAAGCTTCGGGGCCAGGATGATCGAGGAGGACGGGAGCCCGGTGAACCCGGGTTATATCCTGCCGGGTTCGTACCGGTACACGATCCATCAGGAGAAAGACAGCCTTTTTTGCCGGCTGAGCAGCGAGTTGAGTGACCAGACCGACCGCTGGTTCTGGCGGCGCATCGATGAACGGGACAGCATGGTCCTTAATTTTCCCCTGCCCGGCCTGGATGCCGGGGCGGCAGATAGCGCCGCCCTGACCATAAGCCTGCACGGTTATACCGCCATAGGCCTGCCCACCAATGACCACTGGGCCATAATCAGCCTGAACGGGAGATCACTGGAAAACAGCCTGCGGTGGGATGGTCAGACACCGTATCCCTTTAAAATCAAGTTGTCCCCGGCAAACCTTAGTGCCGTGAATAACCGTCTGGTGCTGAAACACGGGCCCCTGGACACCATAGACAGTTATTTTATGAATTGGATGGAGGTGGAATATTCCCGGAATTATACCGCTGATGGCGGAGTAATAGCATTCAATACCCCAGCTCCCTGGTCCGACAGCCTGCTTCGCTATGAGGTCGACGGGTTCGAGAACCAGGGTATAGACCTGTACAAGCTGGGAGTCAGCAAGATCACGGGAACCAAGGTGGAACGCAATGCTGACGGCGTCACCTACCGGCTGACCTTCGACGACCGGACCTCCTCCCAGACCAGCTATTATGCGGTTCAGAACGACCAGCAGCACAAGCTGAAGCCGAAAGCCATAGTGGCCAACCACATTCCGGACCAACCTCTGGTAGATCCCTCGCAGGGGGCAGAATACCTGATAATTACCACCGAAGAATTCATATCACCGGCCCAGAAATTGGCCGCCATCCGGGGGAACCAGTTCAAGGGGGCCAAGGTCGTCCTGGCTTCGGACATTTACGATGCGTTCAACTACGGGATACCCCAGGACCGGCCTATCAAGGAATATCTGCGGCAGGCCTTTATGACCTGGCAGGTCCCGCCCGCCTATGTACTGCTGCTGGGCGGCGGCAGCTGGGATCCCCGCAACCTTACGGGACATTCGTCCACGGATAAGATCCCGGTCCACCTGACCCGGACCTCTGACTACGGCCCGACCGCCGACGATAATTACTACGCCAATATCCTGGAGGACGACCAGTATTCCTTGCTGCCGGACATCACGGTGGGCAGGATCCCGGTTTACAGCGCCAATGATTGTCAGACTTGGGAAGCCAAACGGTCATCATACGAGCAGCAGCCCCTGCTTGACCAATGGCAGCGTGATTTCTTGCTGATTGCCGGAAGGAACCAGAATCTGGGGGATAATTTCAAGGTCGAAAGCGACCTGCTGGCCGCCACCTTGGACCCCAGGTACACCGTGTCCAAGGTCTACCACAGCGCCCCCGCCACCACCCAGGATCTGATTGACCAGTTCCACGAGGGCTCGGTTTTAGCCGGGTTTTACGGGCATGGCAGCGGCCAGGTTTGGTCCCATGACAGCTTCTTCCGGATCGACGAAGTGGCCCGCCTGGACAATTGGGGCCGCTGGCCGCTGGTGGGGGCGTTCACCTGTTACAGCGGGGCATTTGACATCCCCGATACCATCTCGATCTCCCAGGCTCTGCTGCTGAAGACCAACAGCGGGGCGATCGGGGTATATGCCAGTTCCGGACCTTCCTGGGAAGGCGTGCTGGAGCAGGTGTTCTTTGGTGCGGTCGATGATCATGAACTTACCAGATTCGGCGATATAATGGTAAGCTCCAAATTCGATCTGGCCGCCAGAAAGGGAACGGTCTGGGGACAGGTCGGGGAAATGATAACCAGTTATAACCTGCTGGGCGATCCCGGAATGAGGCTGGCCGTCTCCCACCGGGGCCTTGCCTTGACCGTCGCCCCCGCCGCTTTATTGCCCGGCGATTCCGCTACGGCTACGGTTCGGGGCGGTTTCAAGGCCGGGAGCATTACCCTGCTGAGCTTGTGCGATTCTGCCGGCAGTGTGTCCGCCAGTTACTCGGTCTTCTCCGACTCGGCCGGCAAGGCGGAAGTCCGGGTCCTGGTCCCGTCCACCATGCCCCCGGGGAGGGCCATAATGAAGGCCTTTGTCAAGGATGCCGACAGCAGCTGGGCGGTCAGCGGGGAGTTCGGCGTCAGCCGGCCCGTGTTTTACGGCATAACGGCGTCCCCGTCCCTCCCGGTCAATCTGGTTGACAGCGTCGAGATAGTTTCGGGAGCTGCCAGTCTTTGGGGCATTGACAGCGTGTGGTGCGAATGGAACACCTCGGAGTTCCGTTCCGACACCGCACTATTTTCCCGGACAATCATGGACAGCACGGCCCCGGGTTACTATCGGACCAGGGAAAAGATAATCAATACCGGTCTTTCCGATACGGTGCTGAATTACCGCATCTGCCTTTCCGGCCCGGGATTTGTAAAAGAGACGGGCAGCTTCCGCCATCACCACCTATTGACCCGCTCCGACCTGACCCCGAGGAACAAGGTCAGCGGGACGGAGAACGTCTATCTGGGGGGCAAGAGGAGGCTGACGCTTTTTGCCGATGTTTTCAATTACGGGGAGATCAGGGCCGACAGCATCCCGGTATTTTTTTACCGTTACAATGGCGGTCTTCCGGTCACCGATTCCGCAGGAACGGTGCTGGATTCCATCCTGGCTGGCGGAATGGCCACGCCTTCTGTCCCCTGGCCCCTTACGGCCGAGGACGACAGGGTGAATGTGATCATCGATCCCGCCAATTCCCAATGGCCTCCGGATCAGGATACCTCCAACAATCATCTGGTCTCCGGCGAAAGGGTGATTCCGCCTGACGGCAGGGTTTACACCCAGATGGGTGCCGGGGGAAGCGGCGATACCGTGTCTTTGTCAAAGTACCCGGTCAGCTTTTATTTGCCCGACTCCAGCTTGAACGATAGTGCCGTGGCGGTAGCGGGCTTTGAGACCATAAACCTGGCATCAGCCCTTAACCCTGTCCGGCAGCCTGGTTTGAACCTTATCGGCGATGTCAATTCCGGCCTGGATGCCTATTTTGTGGCGCTGACTGATTCCAGCCGGGCCTTGCTGAACGGCAAAAAGCTTTGGATATCGCTGAACTGGCCCCAGCTGGCGGCAGTTTCCGACCTAAGCCTGGTCAATCTTTACCGCTACAACTACCGGCAGGGCCTGTGGCAGAAAGTGCCGGGGGGAGCAGATAGCAGCAGAGCCTGGGGGCAGTGCGACTCCCTGGGACTGTTCATTCCCATGATAGGCTCCGACAGCACCGCTCCCGTCATCACCGCCAGGGTGGACCGCCAAGCCACCGGCTGGGGACAGACCGTCAAGGTCTCCCGGCCCCAATACTCGGTTTTGATCGAGGATCAGAACGGGATCAATCTGGATTCGGTCTGGGTCAAAAAGGACGGCGTGCTGGTTCCCCGCAGCGACTACAATCTGCCTGAAACGCCGCAGGATCACACCAGCGTGCCACTGGCCTATGCACCATATCTGGCCGACGGGCGGCATAATTTGGAGTTCGGGGCCTGCGATAACCTGGGCAACGGCTCGTCCCTCTTGGTCCAGCTGACGGTGTCTGCGGAATTCGGCCTGGATGAACTGGCCTGCTATCCCACTCCGGTTGACGGGGATTATGCCACATTTTACTTTTTTGTGGGGGATCACGCCGACGGGTATCAGCTCAAAATCTACACTGTGGCCGGAAGGCTTGTCAAATCGTTCAAGGGTGGGTATGTTTCCGGGATGAAGACACTGCGCTGGGATGCTGACGACGGAGCGGGGCAAAAAGTGGCCAATGGAGTGTACTTTTACACCCTGGAGGTCTGGTCCGGCGGCAAACAGCAGAAAAAGACGGAAAAACTGGCGGTTTTAAGATGAGGAGAATGATGATCAAAAAAATATCGGTCATTGCCCTGCTGCTGCTGGCCGCCGGGCTGGCTGAAGCCGAGAGCTACGGGGGTGAGTTCTTGAACCTGGGTGTGGGAGGCAGAGCCCAGGGAATGGGGGGTGCCTATGGACCGCTGGCCGATGATGCCAGCGCCGTATACTGGAATCCGGCCGGGCTTTCGGAGGTCATCCGTCCGGAAATGATGTTCTGCCACACCCAGATGTTCAGCGGGCTGGCCAATCATGATTTTATAGGTCTGGCCTGGCCTTTGAATAAACGGTTAAGCCTGGGGCTGGGCTGGATAAGGTTGGGGGTGGATGACATTCCCCGTTATTCTTACGATGTGGGAACCGTGTCCGAAGGGAGTTTTGGCGACAATGAGAATGCAGTATTTTTGGCGGCAGCCTTTAAAAGGGAGGTATGCCCTTTTGGGAAACCGGTAAGATTGTCCGCCGGCGGCAGCGTCAAGCTGATCTATGATAAGATTGATGACCGGCAGGCCAGCGGGCTGGGCCTGGACCTCGGATTGCAGGCTAGGGTGTGGCTGGCCGAGTGGCTGGCCGTCAGGTCAGCCAACCAGGTGATCATAGGGATGGAGCCTGCCGTGGTGGACCGTTCTAACTGGGGAACCCTGGGATTCAGCCTGGAGGTCCAGGATGCCGGAGGTACCAGCATCTCCTGGAACACAATCAGCCAGCATCGCGACGTCAAACCGGCGGGATACAAGGCCGGTATATCCTACGTCCAGCCGATATCCCCCTGGCGGAGCCGGGTGACCGTTTCCGCCGAAGCCTCAAGCCTGAGCTATCAAAAAGGCAGGCTGGGCCTGGAGTATGACTTTCGCAGTCTGTTATCGGCCAGGCTGGGCCGGGACCAAAGGGAACTGGTCTGGGGCGGCGGGATGGCGGTGTGGAGGCTGAGATTCGATTATGCCTATGTGCCACACCAGTTGGGAAGCACCCACCGGGTGGGATGCGGCTTCAGGTTCTGATGCCAGGTCCTCTGGAGGAATTATCACAAAGCGACGCCTTACGGCGGCGCTTTTTTATGTTTTGTGCTTGCAAGCAAAATTTTAGTATGATAAAATAACAAAACGATTCGGTCCGTGAAGGAGTCCTGGTCAACCTAAAATATTGAGCATAGAAAAGCCATGAATGCCAAAGAACAATTTCAGATACTCAAACGGGGCACCCTGCACCTGATGCCGGAGGATGCCCTGCTGTCAAAGCTGGAGAGGTCTATAAGGGAATCCCGGCCGCTAATCGTCAAATACGGGGCCGACCCCTCTGCCCCGGACCTGCATCTGGGCCATGCCGCCTGTTTCAAGAAACTGAAGGAATTCCAGGAGCTGGGCCATCAGGTGATATTCGTGATCGGTGATTTTACCGCCATGATCGGGGACCCCACCGGAAGGTCTGAGACGCGCAAGCCGCTTTCCCGGGAGCAGGTCAGGGAAAACGCCGCCACTTACATGGAGCAGGTGTATCTGCTGCTGGACAAGGAAAAGACCAGGGTGGTCTACAATAACGACTGGCTGTCCCGGCTGGATTTTTCCGAGGTCATCAGGCTCAGCTCCAAATTCACCGTGGCCCGGATGCTGGAGCGCGATGACTTCAGCAAACGCTACAAAGGCCAGGCTGCCATCGGAGTGCACGAATTCCTTTATCCGGTGATGGTCTCCTACGATTCGGTCCACCTCAAGGCCGACGTGGAGGCCGGAGGGAATGACCAGCTGTTCAATTTTCTGGCCGGCCGGGAGCTGATGCAGGAGCTGGGGATGGAGCCCCAGGTGGTTCTGACCATGCCGATCCTGGTGGGGACCGACGGGGTCAACAAGATGAGCAAATCGCTGGGCAATTACATCGCCATCAAGGACACTCCCAAGGAGATGTTCGGCAAGACCATGTCCATTCCCGATTCCGCCATATTGACCTACGCCCAGCTGGCGGCCTTCTACGGCGATGACCAGATGAAGAAGACCAAGGAAAGCCTGGAAGCCCGGGAAAATCCCCGGCACATCAAGGCCAAGATCGCCCGGGACATAGCGGCCATCTACCACGGAACAGCCAAGGCCGAAGCGGCCTCGGCCGAGTTCGACCAGATGTTCAAGAACGGGGGGCTTCCGGAGAACCTGCCGGAGCACGATCCCGGGGCCGATAAGGTATGGATTGTGAAGTTGATCACCGGAGCCGGCTGCGCCAAGAACAGCTCCGAGGCCCGGCGGTTGATCGAGCAGGGCGGGGTCCATCTGGACGGGGAAAAGATAACCAGCGTTGATGCCGAAGTTGGAATAAAGGACGGGGCCATCCTGAAAGTGGGGAAAAGAAACTTTGTGAAGCTGAAAAGATGATATTAGTGAACGCTAAAAAATCAGCGGCCAATTGCCTCCGTCCGGCGGTATTCATAGACCGGGACGGGACCATCAACCACGACACCAACTACGTCAACCGTCCCGATCAGCTGAAACTTTTGCCAGGGGCGGCCGAGGGGATCAGGCTGCTGAATCAGAATAACATTCTGGCGGTGGTGGCCAGCAACCAGTCCGGGGTGGCCCGGGGATACCTGACCATCAAAACGCTGGAGGCGATCCACCGTAAGCTGAAAGCTCTCTTAAAAAGACAAGGAGCCAGGCTGGACGCCATTTACTACTGCCCTTATCATCCGGAGGAGAAACATCACTGCCGAAAGCCGGATATCGGCATGGGGCTGGCCGCCCAAAATGACCTGGGAATAGACCTGATCCGGTCCTACATGATAGGGGACAGCCAAAGTGACATGGAATTCGCCCGCAATCTGGGAGTTAAAAAAGCGCTGGTTTTAAGCGGCAAGTCAAACGGCCGGGAAGTCTGGGTCAAAAAGACCGGAGTGGATTGTCTGGCCCACGATCTATTGGGAGCGGCCCTGTGGATAGTGGATGACCTGAAATTAGGGGAAAGCAGGAGGGGCGGCAGGATTACAGGCCGGCCGGAATTAAGAAGCCAAAAACATGCAACCAGCCAGAGCCTGAGATGATGAGGCTTCTGGCTGTTGGCTTGTTACCGGTGCCGGACGCGTATCTTATTACTGCGGGCAAGGTAGTGAAGGATCCGGCCGGAAGCTAAAGGCGACCCAGTATCCCGGCACCCAGGGCCACGCCCATTCTCAGTGTGTCCGGCAACAGAAAAACAAGAGGCAGAACAAATGATCTCCGCGCTGATAATCGCAAAGAACGAAAAGAACAATATCGGACCCTGCCTGGACAGTTTGCAGGGGTTTGCAGACGAGGCCGTGGTGGTGGTCGATTCATCGAGCACCGATGAAACAGAGCAGATCGCCAGGAGCAAGGGGGCAAGGGTCTTCGTCAAGGACTGGCCGGGGTTCGGCGCCGCCAAGGCCTGGGGTTTGGAACAGACCGCGGGAGATTTTGTCCTGTGGATAGACGCCGACGAAAGGATGACCCCGGAGCTGGCGGACGAGATCAGGGAAATGGTCAAAGGACATTCCGTAATTTCAGCCGTGGCCTTTCCCCGAAAGGCATTTTTTCTGGGCAGATGGATAAAGCATTGCGGCTGGTACCCCGGGTATGTTACCAGATTTTTCAAAAAGGAGAAGGCAAAATTCGACGAACGGCAGGTGCACGAGAAGCTGGTTATTGATGGCCCGGTGGTCAAGGCTAGGGAGGCCCTGCTTCATTATACCGACCCCGACCTGGCCCATTACTTCGTCAAATTCAACAGGTACACCCAGTTGGCGGCTGAGCAGATGCTTCTCTCTGGCTGCCGTTTCAGGGCCTCCGATGTCATCTGGAAGCCGCCGTTCATTTTCATCAAAATGTACCTCGTTAAACTCGGGTTTCTGGACGGCATGGAGGGCTTCATCCTCTGCATCCTTTCATCCTACTATGCTTTTGTGAAGAGCATAAAACTTTGGGAGCTCCAAAGACAAAAGGCGGTCAGGACCGGGACAAGGGAGACGGGCAGTGAAAAAGGCAGCTGACCCCCAAAACATACTCCTCATTAAAATGCTGGGGATAGGCGACGTGGTCTGGACCACGCCACTGCTGAGCAATCTGCGGCAGGGTTTCCCCCATGCCAGGATATCCTTCCTGTGCCGCAGCTTTTGCACGCCGGTCCTGGCCAACAACCCCGAACTGGACGAGGTCATCAGCTTTGATCCCGGCAGCCTCATAGACCAGCTGAATTTCATCAGGGGCCTAAGGCGCCGGAAGTTTGACCTGGTCATTGATCTATTTGGATCGCCCCGAAGCGCTTTGCTCTCCCTGGCCAGTGGTGCTCGGACCAGGATAGGTTTTGATTTCGGGTATCGCCGGTGGTTTTACAACAGGGTGCTTTCGGCCAAGGAAGCCAACCAGGGGCACGAAGTGGAGTTCCATCTTTATGTCCTCCAAACTTTAGGCCTGCTGGTCAAGTCCCGGGAATTGGTTTTCAAGCTGAGCCCTGAGGAAACTTCCTTCAAGGATCGGTGGTGGGGTGAGTGGGGCATCAAAGCTGGTGAGAAGGTGGTGGGCCTGGTAGCCACCAGCGGCAGCGTTTGCCGACGCTGGCCGGAACAAAGTTTCTCGGTTTTGGCCCAAAGACTTTCCTCTCTGAAAAATATCAGGGTCATGGTGTTTTGGGGTTTGAAATCAGAGCTGGAAAGCGCCCAAAGAATAGCTAAAGGATCGGAAGAAAAGGTACTGATCATTCCCAAAACCAGCCTGGGGCAGATGGCCGCCCTGCTGGCGGGCTGCGATCTGGTGATCGGCAACAACTGCGGGCCGGTCCAGATAGCCACGGCCTTCAAGGTCCCGGTGATAAATTTTCAGGGGCCCACCAACCCCCGGGGCCAGGGACCATGGGGTGTTCCCCATATCATATTAAGGAACGAGGGCCTGCCCTGCCTGGAATGCAACAAGAACAGTTGTCCCGATCCAAGATGCATGACCGGGATCAGCGTGGAGCAGACCATGGAAGCGTTCAAAACCATGATGGCCGGCAAAATTGAATAAAGACAATGTCACCAGTAAGGCCGGCCTGGCCGACAAGGCATTGCTGAAATGCTACGGAATTCCGCCGTTAAAAAGATACCCCCGGATGCTGGATGCCCTGATCGAGACCATCCTTTCCCAGAACACCAGCGACAGCAACAGCCACCGGGCCTACCTTTCGCTGAAAAAACATTTTCCCGGCTGGAAGGCGGCTGCTTCGGCCCGGCCCCAGGCCGTTGAGGCCGCCATCAGAACCGGCGGCCTGGCTCAAATTAAATCCCTGCGGATATCAAAATTGCTGAATCTGATAAACAAAGAGCAGGGCCGGGTTTCATTGGAATATCTCAAGGAATTTTCTCCGGAACAGGCTTATCACAGATTGCTGGCATATGACGGGGTGGGGCCCAAGACGGCGGCCTGCACCCTGCTGTTCGGGGCGGGAATGCCGGTGTTTCCGGTGGATACTCATGTCTACCGGGTGTGCCAAAGGCTGGGCTGGGTGCGCCCTAAGGAAAGCGCCGAAAAATTCCAGGAAAGGATCGGTCCTTCGATCAACCCGGAACAGGTATTCAGCCTGCATGTCAACCTGATAGAGCACGGCAGGCGCACCTGCCATCCCCGCCGGCCGGAATGCTCGCGGTGCTGCCTGAAGACCATCTGCAAATACTTCAAAGACAGCAAACCAAAGAATTTATAGGAGGAAAGGCCATGACCCTTAGATCCAAAACGTCTGTCAGCCTGCTTTTTGCCTCCCTGATCATTTGGGGCTGCCAGGTGCAGCCCCGGGACGATTTCAAGAACAAGGCCCCAAAACCGGTCAGCCTCAAGACAGACAGCACTGCGGCAGCCAAGGCCGAAAGCCCCAGGGTCATTCCGATCCCTCCGGGTGTGCAGTTCGGTTTTTCCCTGGAATTTTTGGGGGCAGCCCAGCTTGATTTTTACGACGAGACCGACCGCCACACCGGTCCGGCTACCAAGGAGGAATATCTTCCCATCCTGGAAATGATCCTGGCCCAGCCGGGACTGCACGAACAGGAGAAGGCCAACCTGGAGGCCCAGAAACAGCGGATCATCCTGACCGGCAGCGCCGCCGAATTCTACATCAACCGGGGCATCCCCAATCTCCAGTTCAAATCTGCGGCCGAGAAGAAGGAGGCCGGGTTCAAGGGCGGAGATGAAATAACGATGAACATCAGCCAGACCACGGCCGGCAAGCTGTTCCTGACCCTCAAGGTCTGGAACCACCGGCAGGCCAGGGAAGCCCAGTATGCCATCGAAGCGGGCGAAGGGCAGAGCGGGGAGATCAGCATCTCCTCCACCATGGAGGATTTCACCCTGGACTGGGACGAGAACAACGACGGCCAGCCGGACCGGACCATTCAGCCCTTCAGGCTGGACAGCATGGCCATTGTCCCGCCGCAGGCTGCAGCGGCCAAGACCGTTTCCCAGGCAGCTTCGGCCACACCGGCCGACAAGCCGGCGCCAGCGGCCCCGGCCCCGGCGACCCCGCCCGTCAAAACCGGTAAATAGCAATGGCAGTTTTCAGATGGAACGCCTGATCGCCCACGTGGACATGGACTGCTTTTACGCGGCAGTGGAGGTTTTGGACAACCCGGAGCTTAAGGGCCGGCCGGTGATTGTGGGCTCCGACCCCAAGGGAGGCAAGGGCCGGGGGGTGGTCTCAGCCTCGTCATATGAGGCCAGAAAATTCGGTGTCCATTCGGCCATGCCCATCTCCCAAGCCTTCCGGCTTTGCCCCCAGGGAGTGTTTTTACCGGGGCGGATGAAAAGATACGGCGAGGTCTCCGGCCAGATAATGGAGATACTCTTAAGTTTCACTCCCCAGATTCAGCAGATCTCGGTGGACGAGGCCTTCCTGGACCTGACCGGCTGCCAGAGGATCTTCGGCCCTCCGGAGCAGATCGGGAAAAAGATAAAGCAGACCATCAGGCAGAAATGCGGCCTGACCGCCTCGGTGGGAATGGGTTCCAACAAGCTGATAGCCAAGGTAGCCTCTGACCTGAAGAAACCCGACGGTCTGGTGATCGTCCCTGTCGGCTGGGAGGCGGAATTTCTAAGCCCCCTGCCTTTGCGCAAGCTTTGGGGCATCGGGCCCAAGACGGAGCAGAGGATCAAATCGTCCTTTAAGGCCGAGACCATCGGCCAGCTGGCTGTCATCCCGGAAAAGCTGTTGACCAAGGAACTCGGTTTGATGGGTGAATACCTGCACCAGCGGTCCAACGGGGTGGACGACGACCCGGTCTGCGACGAGCACGAAGCCAAATCCATCGGCCGGGAGAACACCTTTGACGAAGACACCGCCGACAGGGAAATCCTGTTTTCCACTTTGCTCTATCTCTGCGACGATGTGGCCGGCAGTTTGAGGGACAGCCAGTTCCAGGGAAGGACCATAACCTTAAAGCTCCGTTACTCAAACTTCGAGACCCACACCTACGGAAAAACATATTCCAAACTGCCGGCGGCAGCGGGGGAGATCTTCCAGGCGGCCAAGAAGCTTTTCCTGGATAACTGGCGCAAAGGAGAAGCCATCAGGCTTCTGGGAGTATCAGTCTCCAACTTCGAACAAAAACCGGAGCAGCTGGGGCTGTTCAGCGAGGCTACAGCAAAATCCGCCAAAACTGAGAGCCTGGAAAAGGCGGTGGACCAGGTAAGGAAGAAGCTGGGCAAGAGGGCCATAGTCCGGGGCGGCACGCTGGAACGATGATGAAATATTTTACCGGAACGCAGATCAACTCAGATCAATACCAATCACGCAGATAATAATCTACAAATCCTGGTCCTGTTAAAATCATCGGATCCTCATTACACCAATAAGCTTGATAACCATGCGAGTATTGCACATAGTCACCGCCTTCCCACGGCACGAGCAGGACGTGATCACCCCCTGGCTGGTGGAGATGCTTAAAAAGCTCAAAGCCCGGGGCGTGGAGGTCGAGGTATTCACTTCGTCATATCAGGGCCTGGGAGACCAGGTGCTGTGGGGCATCCCGGTGCACCGTTTCCGCTATTTCTTTTCCCCCTGGGAGAACCTGACCCACGAGGAAATGGCGGTGGACCGCATTGGCCGCTCGCCGCTGTACAAGGTGCTGCCGGGCTTATACCTGACAGGCGGACTGATCGGGGCGCTCAAACTATGCCGCAAAAACAAGTACGACGTGATTCACGTCCACTGGCCGCTGCCGTGCGCGGCTTTTGGCTGGGTCGCCAAGAAGGCTTGCCGGGCAAAACTGGTGACCACCTTCTACGGGGCAGAGCTGCGCTGGGTGAAGAACTCCCTGCCGGTCATGAAGTGGTTCTTGCGCTGGGCCATCAAAATATCTGATAAGGTGGTAGCCATCTCCACTTTTACGGCTGGCGAGGTCAAAAGCATCTCTGATGTCCCGGTGGAGGTGATACCCTACACCATCGGGTTCCCCGAAAATGCAAATTGCAAAATGCAAATTGCAAAATCGAAGATCCCGGAGATTTTGACAGTCGGGCGGATGGTGGAGCGCAAAGGGGTCAGGTATCTGATCGAGGCCATGCAGCACCTGCCGCAGGCCAGGCTGGAGGTGGTGGGCGGCGGACCGCTGCTGCCGGAACTTCAGGAACTGTCTAAGAAGCTCGGAGTAACGAACCGGGTGCACTTTGCCGGAAAGGTCTCCGAAGCAGAACTGATCGAGCACTACCGCCGGGCCGCAGTCTATGTCCAGCCGGGCATAGTTGATTCCCGCGGAGACACCGAGATGCTGGGGGTCGTTTTGCTGGAGGCCATGCACTATCATGTTCCGGTGGTGGGCAGCGATATAGGCGGGATCACCGATATCATCATAAACGAAAAGACCGGTCTGCTGGCGCCGCAGAAGGACCCGTTGGCCCTGGCCAGGGCCATTGAAAGGATCTTGGCGGATGAGAAGTTAAGGCAACGATTGGTTGAGGGTGCGGATGAGCATTTGAAAACTAATTTCAATTGGGATAATATCATTAATAAATGGGTGGTAGTTTATAATGGTTGAAACATTAAGGAAGTTAGAGGCTATGAAACGATTAGGAATATTATTATTTATTCTATTGTCTTCTATTTCAACATTTGCAGGTACACTAGAAGACAAGGCCGTAAAAAATGTGCTTAATGCCTATCTTAAATGCATGTATAACGGTGTTGGAACTGGTTGGCTAAAGGACAGGCAAGGGATAGATACTTTAGTCTCCCAAAAAGATTGGGTTACTCAGGAAAATGATTATTGGAAACAAATGCATAAAATTGACAAAACAATGGCTATTGACTATGGTGAGAGCGCTATTTTTGTTTTATCATTTTCAGTAGATTCTGTTAAGTATATTAATGAATTTGCTCTTTGTAATGTTAGCTACGTATCTATGGCTAAAGGTTATGTTTTAGATAACATGAAAATAAAACGACAGAAAGGAAATGCAAAATATATTTTAGTCAAAGAAAACGAAAGATGGATTGTGATTGGGCATCCAGACTTACCAATAATATCCCCGTATGTTTATTTGAATTGGGCAAAAGAAGAATTGGAAACAAGGGAATGGACTGAAGGACAAGAATACAAAGATAATGTAATTAAAACTGTGAAAAGATTTAAAACATTTTTAAAAGTTAAATAATATCTGAAGTGTATTGTTTTAATCGATCTTAAGGAGGAAGAAATGGAAAACCATAACAATCGGGCGCCTTCCGTAACTCCCGCACCGCCAGGGGACTCAGGACAGATCGAGCAGAAACTGAAACTGGAGAATCAGCTCAAATCCGGGGCCGGATGGTTCTACTGGATAGCCGGGCTGTCGCTGGTGAACACCATCATCTTCATCTTCGGCGGCAAGTGGAACTTCATCATGGGGCTGGGCATCACCCAGGTGGTGGATGCGGTGGCGGTGCCCATGGGGCAGGGCGGCAAGATAGCAGCGGTGATCATTGACCTTCTTTTGGCCGGGATGTTCGCCGGGTTCGGGGTGATGGCGGCCAAGCGGAACACCTGGGCTTTCATCACGGGAATGGTCATCTACGCGCTGGACAGCATAATATTCATCATGGGCGGGGATTTTCTGGGGATAGCATTTCATGCTTTGGCGCTGTGGTTCATCTTCGGGGGATTGAAGGCGCACCGGCAGTTGAAGTGACAGCTGACCTCCAGTAACTATCATACGAACCATCAGAAAAAGGAAGCGTGGTACGCTTCCTTTTTGCTTTTCACTCAAACCAAAGAAAATTTTGTATAAAACATCCATAAAATCAAAAACTGCAACCAAAACATCACCAACAACAAGAAACATATTGCAATAAAACAAGTTAGTTAAATTAATCAGTAAAAGTTATAATATTTTGTAATATAATGCAACTAGCATACCTTGATGCCCTATAAAGGCTTAAAAATCGCAATATAAATGTTTTATTTTGTATGATTTTTCCCTTGACAAACACCCATATATAGTGGCATAATTAGGCCCCTTCTACAAAATAGAGGATATTCCTTAATGAAATGTCCAGCTTGCGGTTTTCCCAAAGACAAGGTAATAGATTCGCGCCTCTCCAAGGACGGGCAGGCCATCCGGCGTCGCCGTGAGTGTCTGCAGTGCCGTCGCCGCTACACCACCTATGAGTACATCGAGTCCTCGCTGATGATCGTGAAGAAGGACGGGCGGCGCGAGCCGTTCGACCGCCAGAAGATCATGTCCGGACTGCGCAAGGCCTGCGAAAAACGGCCCATCGGCATTGACCTGCTGGAGCGCTTAGTGGACAACATCGAGAACGAGATCCAGGCCCAGGGACACAGCGAGGTCCAGGCCCCGCTGATCGGCGAGATGGTGATGACCGCCCTGCAAAAACTGGACGGGGTGGCCTATGTCCGGTTCGCCTCGGTCTACCGCTCGTTCCGGGAAGCCTCGGATTTCGCCGAAGCCGCCAAGAGCTTTGCCCAGAAGAACGAATCAAAGAAATAATCCGTCCGGGGTTTTTGACAGGATTTACATGATTCACTTAACCCCGGATTAATTTATTCCCCGTAATTAGGAAATCATGTTAATCCTGTCTATTCCATTCCGAAATAATTTAAGCAAATAGAAAATATTTTCACACTAAGGAGCACCATGAACCCGCCCGATGCCGAAATGATCGCCAAAGGCCAGCCGCCCCAGGACGCCGCCGAAGCCCCCAGGTTTTTGATGGTGGAAAACGCCAAGGATGCGTTGCTGAACGCCGATCCCCTGATGCCCTTCAACGTGGTGCAGAAGCGCAGCGGGGAGATCGTCAATTTTGACCGGCGCAAGATCGCCGAGGCCATCTTCAAGGCGGCCCAGGCGGTGGGCGGGTCCGACCGTCTTCTGGCCGACGCCCTGGCCGAGCAGGTGGAGCTGCTGCTGCACTCGGGCAAGGGCCAGCACCTGCCCAACGTGGAGGAGATCCAGGACGCGGTGGAGAAGATCCTGATCGAGCGGGGCCACGCCAAGACCGCCAAGGCCTTCATCCTGTACCGCGACCAGCGCTCCAAGATCCGCCGCCAGAACTTCAACATCCGCCAGGTGCAGATGGGCGAGGTGGTGCGGGATTCCGACGCCACCGACCTGGCCCTGTTCATCCAGACCTCCGAGGACAACGTGGCCCAGTGGGACCGGGAGAAGATCGTCAAGGCCCTCAAAAAGGAGGCCGGGGTGGCCGAGGACATCGCCCAGAAGATCTCGGCCGAGGTGGAACAGCAGATCGTTGACGCCAAGGTCAAGCGCCTGACCTCGTCCCTGGTGCGCGAGCTGGTGGACGCCAAGCTGATAGAGTACGGCCTGGAGGAGGCCCGAAAAAGGCATTCCCGGCTGGGCATGCCGCTGTATGACGTGGAGAAGGTGCTGACCGACCGCAACCGGGAGAACGCCAACATCCCCCACAACCCGGAAGCCACCAACATGACCCTGGCCGAGACCATCAACAAGCAGTTCGCCCTGGCCCGGGTCTTCTCCACCGACGTGGCCGACGCCCACAGCCGGGGTGACATCCACCTTCACGACCTGGGGTTCGTCAACCGGCCCTACTGCTCGGGACAGAGCCTGGAGTACGTCAAAAAGTTCGGCCTGTCCCTGCCCAACGCACTGTCCATCGCCAAGCCGGCCAAGCACCCGGACACCCTGCTGGCCCACATGGTCAAGATGTCGGCCGCCCTGCAGGGGCACTTCGCCGGGGCCATCGGCTGGGACGCGGTCAACGTCTTCTTCGCCCCGTTCCTGGTGGGGATGTCCGACCGGGACATGAAGCAGCTGGCCCAGATGATGATCTTCGAATACAGCCAGCAGTCGGTGGCCCGGGGCGGCCAGGCCATCTTCTCCGACCTCAACATCTACTGGGAGACCCCCAAGCACTTTGAGAACGTGCCGGCCATCGGGCCGGGCGGCGAGTACACCGGCAAGAAGTACGGCGACTACCTCAAGGAGTCCCAGCGCTTCGCCTGGGCCCTGTTCGAGGTCTACAAGGGCGGCGACGGCACCGGCCGGCCGTTCTTCTTCCCCAAGCCCCAGGCCCACATCACCGAAAAATTCTTTTTGACGCCGGGGCACCAGGAATATCTGGAACTGATCTGCTCGGTGGCCGCCGACAAGGGCAACACATATTTCGTTTTCGACCGGGGCGAGACCGCCAAGATCTCGGAATGCTGCCGGCTGGCCTTCAAGCTGGACGACCGGGACCTGATGGACGCCAACACCCCCTGGAAGATGCGCTATTCGGCGCTCCAGAACATCACCATCAACCTGCCCCGGATCGCCTACCTGGCCAAGGGCGACACCAGCCAGCTCTACAAGAAGATTGACGAATTCCTGCACCTGGCGGTCAAGGGCCACCAGCAAAAGCGCAAGTTCATAGAGAAACTGATGAACCTGAAGGACCAGGGTCCGCTGGCTCTTTTAGCCATGGAAAAGGACGGGGAGCCCTACCTGAGGCTGTCCCGGGTCTCCTTCCTGGTGGGGATGCTGGGCTTGAACGAGATGGTGCAGCACCATGTGGGCCAGGAGATGCACGAGAGCGAGGAGGCCTACAAGTTCGGCCTGAAGATGATCGCCTACATGCACCTCAAGACCAAGGAGCTGGCTTCCGAGTACGGGATGAAGTTCGTGCTGGAGCAGACCCCGGCCGAGAGCACCGCCTTCCGCTTCGCCAAGCTGGACATGCAGCAGTTCACCAAGGACGCCGAGAAGGTGGTCAAGGGCAGCCCCAAGGACGGCACGGTCTACTACACCAACTCCACCTACCTGAACGTGGCCTACCAGATGAACCCGATAGACCGGGTGAAGCAGGAGGGCAAGTTCCACGACATGATCGAGGCCGGAGCCCTGACCCATATCTGGCTGGCGGATTCCCACCCCACCCCCAGCTCCATCGCCAATTTCGTGGTCAAGTCCTTCCGCCAGACCCGCAACGCCCAGATCGCCTTCTCGCCGGAGTTCACCACCTGCAACAGCTGCGGCAAGGTCTACCGGGGTCTCAAGGACGAGTGCCCCAATTGCAGCCGAAAGACGCTGGAGGGGATCAAGAGGGTCAAGTAACTTTTCCCTGAATACCGAAGATTGAGGGCGGAATACACAATACCAACGACAGTCTCCAGCGGCTCAGTATTCAAACTTCAATCTTCAATATTCAACGGAGGACAATGAGGCCTTTCCCCATCACCCATTATGTTCCCGTCCTGGCCGGGATCTGGGGCGTTTCGGAAGTCCTGCTGATGATGTTCAAACGATCAGCTTCCGGCATCTCCAAAGACCGGAACTCGCTGTTGTTGATATGGCTGGGGAATTCCATCGGCATCTTCGGCGCCATCTGGTCCTTTCCCCGGTTGAGGGCCTGGGCGCTCCCGGGGCATGAGGGCGTTCTGCTGGCGGCCTTGCTGATCTTTGCCGCAGGCATAATAATAAGGGCATATTCGATCATTTACCTTGGCCGCTTCTTCACAGCCAACGTGGCCATCACAAGGGACCATAAGTTGATCGACACCGGACCGTACAAGCTGGTGCGGCACCCCAGTTATACCGGGCTGCTCCTGACGTTTTTTGGGTTCGGCCTGAGTCTGTGTAACCTGGCCTCATTGCTGATCATGATAGTGCCGGTATATGCTGTGTTCCTGTGGCGGATACACGTGGAGGAACAAGCTTTGCTGGGCGCATTCGGGGGAAAATATCATGATTACATGAAAAGGACCAAGCGGCTGGTGCCTTGGGTATACTGAGTTTGGAACGGATGGCCTCAATCCCGGACCTTCTCCTGTTAAGAGCAGGGGGCAGGGGATGTGTTTAGGAAAAATTGTTAATATTAGAAAAGGGAACTATGAAACGCATATTATTGCTGATCACGGCTTTATCTCTGCTGCTGGCCGGTGCTGCCACGGCCGATGACTACCTGGATGTGATATACCTTAAGAACGGCGACATCATCAAGGGCGTCATCGTCGAGGGGGCCACCCTGACCAATCCCAGCGCTTATGTCAAGATCGAGACCGGCAACGGCTCGGTGATCACCATACTCTATGCCGACATCCTGAAGTTCACCCGGGAGAAGAAAGTGACGGCCCCGCCGCCGGAGCCTGTCCCGGTGACAGAGGCCCCGGAACCGGCGGCCAAGCAAACCCACGCCCGGAAACAAAGAGCACCGATGGAGTTCCGCAAGAGCCACGAGTGGGTGGACCTGGATCTGGGCTTCCAGATGGGTTTCCTGCTGGGCGACGACAAGGACCTGGAACAGTTATGGAACCAGGCGGTGCCTGCCCCCACCGAGATCACCTGGGACGAGAAGCACAACTCCATGGGCCTGGGGCTGGACTTTGACCTGATGCTGCGGCCCAGCGACAAGTTCTCGATAGGTCCGTTCTTTACCGCCAATCTGATGGCTCCCGGGGCCACCGGCGAGCTGAAGTGGACCAGCACCGGTTATGTATACTGGAACGGCTATTACTATGTCTATTATCCGGCCGGGGAATGGTACACCAAGCACAAGCTGGATTTCAGCAACGTGGTCTTCGGGGCCCGGGCCCGGGCGCTTTTCCCCATCAAAGATCCCTCAGGCGCCGAGGTGGCCAACCTGTCGCTGGAAGCCAGCCTGGGGAATCTTTCCCTGGCCGGGGCCGGTTACCGGACCTACCTGGACGGCGACCTGGTGCAGTGGGCTGAATTCACCGGCAGTTCCACTTACTTCGCCTTCGGGGCCGGGGTCAGCGCCTACTTCTCCAAGATATCATCGCTCAGCGCCAAGTTCGGATTCCAGTCGGCCGGCTTGGACAAGATCAAGTTCGAGATCATCCAGGACGACTATTCCCCCGGCGATGAGGGCAGGACCGGGACCGTCACCAGCGCGGCCGACGGATCCAAGATCACCGTGGGCTTCAGCCAGATATACATGAATATCGCCTGGACCCTGATGTTCTAGTAACTGAATACTGGAGACAGCAGACTGAAAACGGAAGAATCCTTTCCCTTTTCCGGGCATCTAAATGATAGTAATTATGAATGATAAAAAGACAAATAACTAAAGTAAGGGCAATTCCTGAATTGCCCCAACAGGAGGAGATAATACTCATGGAACTGCAGGAACTGAAAGACAAACTGACCTCGGAAAAACAATCCTTTGATTTCAGCGAAGAGGACGGAGGGGTCTACATCCGCAACAAGCGCTACGATACCAAGATCCACGCCAGCTATGAGGCCATCGAGAAGCACGACTGGAACACCATCAAGGCCCAAACCGTGGCCGGGCGCGACGTCAACCACATCACCAGGGTCACCGGATACTTCACCATAGTGGAAGGGTGGAACAAGGGCAAGATCGGGGAATTAAGGGACAGGTATAAGTCGCAGGTCAAGTGACCCTTCAACTTGTCGGGCAGGGTTGGTTTCTCAGGGTGACACGCTTCGGCTTGTCAGGCACGGAGCAATGCTCAGGGTGACACTCTTCGGCTTGTCAGGCACGGAGCAATGCTCAGGGTGACACTCTTCGGTTTGTCAGGCATTGAGCCGGGCTCAGGGTGACATTAAGCGAAAAGCAAGAAAGCATAAGAGGAAATAATGGAAATAAAAGTATTCGGGCGGCCCAGCTGCCAGGTCTGCAAGCAGGCCATCGAGAAGATTGATTATTTTCTGGAAAAATGGAAATACAAGGAACAAGTGCCCATCGAATATTTTGACATGGACACCATGGACGGCCTGGCCGAGGGAGCCTTTTATGAGGTCTCCGACATCCCCACTGTGGTGCTGGTAGAAAAAAAGGAGGAGCTGGACCGATGGGTCAAGCGGCCGCCGCTTTCCAAGGAACTGAAGCCGCATCTGGACAAGGCCTTCAAGGGCGAGGCCGGCCCGGACGAGGAGGACTGAGCTTACCGGGGCGTTTATCCGCAGATTTCACAGATTTTCGCAGATTCTTCCGGACACTTTTAAACTCTATGAAAAAATATAATCTGTGTTAATCTGCGGCCATCTGCGGATGAATAAAGGCCAGGACATTCATGTATGCGACATAAAGCACGATGGAAATAAAAGGGTTCATAGAGACATCGCTGATCGACTGGGACGGCAAGCTGGTCTCAGTCTTTTTTTTGCCCGGCTGCAATTTCCGTTGCCCCTTCTGCCACAACCACCAGCTGTGGAAGGAGCCGCAGAAGGTGGAGACTGTTCCCTGGCAGAAGATCGGTGATTTTCTGAAAGGCAAGCAGGGCTGGATAGACGGGGCGGTAATCACCGGGGGCGAGCCCACCGTCCATGCCGACCTGCCGGAGTTCATTGCCTCCCTGCGGGAGCTGGGCCTGCTGATAAAGCTGGACACCAACGGGGCCAACCCCGGGATGCTGCAGGCGCTGATTGACAAAAAGTCAGTGGACTACGTGGCCATGGACCTCAAGGCCACCCTGGATCCCATCTACAGCCAGGCGGCCGGGACCAAGGTGAACCTGGATGACATCCAGCGCTCGATCGAGATACTGATGGCCGGCAAAACGGATTATGAGTTCCGGACCACTTTGGTGCCGGTGTTCCACAGCCTGGAGAACGTCAAACAGATGGGCAAGAGCATCAAGGGGGCTAAAAAATGGGTGCTGCAGCAGTTCGTGCCACAGAACTCGGAAACCCCAATGCTCAAACACGTATGGCCCTACGACGAGGAATACCTGGCCAAGCTGCAGCAGGAGGGAAGCAAGTGGGTGGAAAGCTGCATCCTGCGCGGCATCACCGAGATACCAAACGAGCAGGTTTAAATCCCCGAATAAAACTGGACGCAGATTAACGCTGATCTGATGGATTATTTTATCGGGAATCTGGAAACAAAGATAAGAATATCCTGTTTTTCCTGGTTCCCTTATGAAAGATATTCACTAAATAAAAAACCGCCCCATGGCTGGGGCGGTTTTTTTTGTTCATAGTCTGCGAACTTACTCCTTATTGAAAATGATGGCGCTGGTGGAGAACTCCGGGTCCATCTGGTGCGATTCGCTTAACGCCACCTTTATCCGGCCGGGCTTGAGCATGGTGAATACCTTTTCCTGTTGGGACAGCTTGGGCCAGACCGGATAGCCGGGGCTGAGCCGCACACTGTTCTCCCAGCCGGCCAGTTTATTGACCCGGGCATTATTCCACTTGGCCAGGGCCTCGGTCAGCTCGGCGGCCAGACCGTGCAGTAAAAATTCCTTCTGGACCTTTCCGTCCTGGTTGTATTTGCGGCAGCGCTTGCTGACCCTTCTGCCCAGGGTCACCAGCTGCAGGGCCACCGTCAGATCCTCCCGGGACCCGGCTGGGATGCTGGCGCGGATCTTTTCCGAAAAGGTAAGGGTCAGCCATTCTTTTTGGGACTTGGGTTTTAAGACCACCAGCTGGTAACCCTTCCACCTGGCCCGGTAGAACCCGTAAACGGCCTTGGGTTTAAAGACATCCTTCTTGATGGCCATCTCCCACATCTCGTTGAAGGCGGTCTCGGCCGCGGCGGCCTGCTGTCCTGCCTTGGCCAGGTCGGCCTTGGCGGAGACCATCTGCCAGCGGGACTGGTACAGCGACCGGCGGTTCAGATGCTCCAGTAAAAGGTAGAGGGGGATCTTTTTCTCCACCTGGCTGCCTTCAAAGGGGAGTTTTTGTTTGCTCTGTGAGGCACGAACCTTAAGACTCTCCGGTTTCGTATCCGGTTTAGCTTTGGCCGGCGCCAAGCGGACGTTTTTATCTGATGAGACTTCCGAGCTTCTGTCCTTGATGACTGGTATTGGGGCCGCGTGTTTTTCCGGGGCGGTCAGCTGCTGCATTACTTTAAGACCGTCCATGGCATCTTTAGCGTAGAGGACCGCTGGATAAACCGGAAGCATGGTCTTTTCGTAATAGTCCTGGCTCAATGCCGCGCCGCCGCAGATCACCGGCAGGCTCAAGCCCTGGGCCTTGAACACTTCAAGGTATTCGGTCATGGCCTTCACCGACTCCACCAGCAGGCCGGAAAGGCCGACCGCGTCCGGTTTATGCTCCCGGACGGCGGTGATGATCTGCTCGGCGCTCTGCTTGACCCCCAGGTTGATCACCTTGAATCCGTTGGCCTCCAGGATCATGGCCACCAGGTTCTTGCCGATGTCGTGGATGTCGCCCCGGACTGTGGCCAGCACGATGGAGCCCCGGGCCTGGGCCTTCTTTTTCCCAAGCATCGGTTTTAAAAAATCCGAAGCGCTGCGCATAACCTCGGCCGAGCGCAGCACGAAAGGCAGCTGGAGTTTTCCCTGGGCGAACAGCTTTCCCACCTTGTCCATGGCCGGCAGCAGGTCCTCCCGGATGATGAACAGGGGAGTTTCCTCCTTTAACAAGGCCTTCAGGGTCTGCTCCAGTCCCTGGCTGTCGCCGGACAGCACATGCTGTTCCAGCCGCTGGGCCGGGGCCACGAAGTTCTGGTGGGCCACGCTTTCCTCCCCGATCTTATGATGGGAGAAGAAGGCCAGCAGGGCCTCCAGCGGCGGCTTGGAGCCGGCCTGTCTATTGAGTATCAGGTCGTCGCACAGTTTCACCAATTGAGGCGGCACCAGATGCAGGGGCATGATCCGTCCGGCGTGCATGATGGCCGCATCCAATCCCCTTTCAACGGCCCGGCCCAGGAAAACCGAGTTCAATGCCTTGCGGGCCTGGGGGGATAAGCCGTAGGAAATGTTGCTGATGCCCAAGACGGTGAAGGAACCTGGGAATTGGGACTTGATTTTTGCGATGGCGTCCAAGGTCTCCTTGCCGGCGTTCTTCAGCGATTCGTCGCCCGAGCCCAGGCTGAAGGTCAGAAAGTCGAACAGCAGGTCCTGTTCTGATAACCCGCATTCCAAAGCCAAAGCATGCAGTCTTTGGGCCGTGGCTATCTTCTTATCGGCGGTGTCGGCCATGCCCTGCTCACCAATCGTCAGACAGACCACCGCCGCGCCGTACTGCCGGCAAAGCTCAAAG